>VFQN01008839.1_pt1 | contig 10002 bp, 10 predicted proteins | sample 3512371 | NCBI WGS metagenome assembly VFQN01 (sample SAMN10412370, study PRJNA504923) | tailings metagenome | isolation source: Replicate 2 from Balatoc abandoned mine | place: Philippines: Itogon, Benguet | collected 2017-08-28 | reverse complement strand
ATTTCAAAGATAGGTGGAGTTGCGGTAAGGGTGTAGTGAACTGTGTAAAGAAGTTTATTCAACGTGTTTCAGATTTGGCATGACGAACGTACGGCTCCAAAATTGGAGCATTTGACATGTCAAAATTGTGGAAAATTTAGTTCCATGGTATTGGTTTGTCAGATATATGCTCCAATTGAAGATCTACACCGCTCGTTGTATCTTTTTGCGTGTAATCGAAGAGATTGTTCGCTCTCCTCTAAAGGATGGATTGTGGTGAGAAATCAGAAAGGAGCCGAACCTAAAACTCCTATGCTGCCTTTAGAGAACTCTACTCCTCTAAAGCCACTGGTGGAAACTACCGCGCTTCCGTCATCATCCATTTGGAGTTTTTCTTCAGAAAACACTGTCGAGGATAATAACGACGATTTACTTCAATTATTAGCACAAAGAGACTCAAAGCTCACCAATAAAGTGACACCTCAAAAGTCATCTAATAAAAGCTCGAAGAAAAGTTCTTCAAATTCCAACAGCAAGAAGAAGAATGAAGATAATAAATCGACCGCGAGTCATGATCCTTCATCCTCATTAAATAGTATCTCCTCATCAACTGCGAAGGGGGCAGTCTTGGTAACGTTGAAAACAAATATTTCCTTACCTGAGATCCTCATCGTCGAAGTAGAAGACTTTTGTGCTCATCCGTCAAATAAAGCGATCGAGCAAGTTATCGATGACGATGACGATGATGAGGGAGATGATTCTCGTGAGAACGATGACAATCAAGCTATCGATAATCATCATATTCAGCAATTATTGGAAAACTATCTAAAAGATGAAGATGATGCCGAATCTCTTCGAGCTTTGGAAGCTTATCGACTCGGTCAACTCGACTCTGAAAGGCAGGAGAAGGAGACCACTCATGATGAGAAGAATTTTTTCTTAGATGATGAAGACGATAATCCTCTCTTATTTATGATGAAGAATACTCATAAAAAGAATGAAAGTAAGAAGCCATTAAAAGCAAAAGCAGAAAAGAAGACAGATGAAAGTAGGAAGGCAGATGAGTCAGATAACGACAACGAAAAAGAGGTTGCATTGGAGGAAAAGCTGTTAAAAGTGAGGAGAGAAAAAGTCGAGAGATATTTCCAACAGAGGATTCGTCTTGAACCGAATCAAGTGCTTCGTTATGCCTATGATTCGGAGCCTGCATGGATTACCTATCCCTTTCCACCCACTCATGACATCCCTTTATGCCCAGTGTGCAATGCAAGGAGAGTTTATGAATGTCAACTCATGCCAGCACTTCTATCATTCATTGCCTCTGATGATAGAGATAAGAAGCAAACTCCATCCAATCCTGAGATCATTTTAGAACCTAACCAAGATACAGTTGTTAATCCGAATGTTTTAAGCCTTGAGTTAAAAAATCGTTTAGGGGAAGGAATGGATTTTGGAGTTGTCACAGTTTGGTCTTGTCCTAATAGTTGTTCTTATCCTCTAACTGCTGATGAAATTCAGTATTCTCAGGAAATAGCAATTGTTCAACCATCACCAGATATTTCCTTCTAAAAAAAATAAACAAATCAAAAGCTATTGACTGATATTGATTCTTAGAAATTAACAACTTTATAATCATTTCTAAATGAAAGAAAAGGAAAGAGAGAGAGAGAGAGTACCAAGACAATGAAAAAACAAACAATAACATGCCAAATTGAGTGGCAAAAGTTAGACGTGACTTCTCTTCTCATGAATGGTTTTTACTTGTGAACAATCGAAACAAAAACTAAAACTAAAAAAAGTGTACATTTGAGGGTGTGGATTCATCTGTCTGTTGTGAATGTTATAATAAGATTAAAGAGTTGCATATAAACAAAGAAAATAAATTCCAACAAAATTCTAATTCGAGGGAGTCCTATACTAGAAACAGTCGACCAACCTCGTTGATGACTTTTCATTGATTATTTCTTGATGAATAAAGAATTAAGAAGTGAGGGGCTACTTCCATCAGCATTACTTAAAACAACCCCATTTCCACGAGATTTAAGAGAATTATCATCATCAAAAGTTGCTAAACTGGAAGTATCATCTTGATTATTCATATCATAGAATGATTGACCAGCAACACTATTTTCTTGAGATAGATAAGGATGACGAGTATATTTTGATCGAGTTCGATTTAAATCATGAATGGTTGGTCCAAGAATTGGTGAAGTGATCTTTGGAGCTAATATCTTCTTACTCGTGACACTGCTACCACCACCAGTATTAATCCTTCTTGGCTCTTGGAAAAAGTATTTGGATTCAGGTTTGGCTCTCATCTCGTATTGTTTTTGTTTCTCTAATAGATCTTCTTCACTATTGACAAAGCCAGATGGTCGGACTGTAGCCATTGAGGAAGTCCTTGGCTGCTGTAACATGATTGGCACCACCTTAATGTCACTTTCTTTCTCTGAGTCTACGAATAATAAGAAAATAAGTTTCGCTTTACAATCAAGAAATATCACACTTACCATCAGCACTATTACTTTTAGGAGGACCTCTCATTTGTTGTTGTTGTTGTTGTTGCTGCTGCTGCTGTTGAACTTGATCCAAACGTTTCAAAATCTCTTGATGACGTTGATCTTGTTCATCAATAAAATTTTCAAACTTTTTGTGCATTTGCTGATTAATTTGTTGTATCACTTGATTGAACTTCTCATTAAAGAAGGAAGGTTCTAATGGCGCAGTATGGAAATCAACAACGGGTGTTTTTGTTTTCACAGGTACTGAAGTTTGATTATCAAACCCCAAGATGCGTTGACCACTATCACTACTTTCATTATTTCTGTCTGTAGGTGAATCATTTGCATTTTGAGTTGAAACTGAAGGTGCGTAAGCATTAAACGGTGCCTAAACGAAAGAAAAAAGAGAAACGGTGAGTTGAGAAATAATGAAACTATTTTAAAGTTGGCACTAACCTTCATATCAAAGGGTGACGGAGAGTAAGAAGGACCACCAAAGTTAGGAGTAAAATTCTCATTAATGTGTGATGCTTCCCTCTCGATAAGTGGTTCAATAGAAAGCACAAACAAATGATCGCACAGGAATAGACGTGACTCTGAATGAGGATTCGTGTAGACATACGGAAGACGATTGCCTAATGGCCCAATATCCATTATACTGTGAGGTTGAGTCCCACGTAGCACAGCTAGAGGAATAATTCCTTTCAAAGAAAGTTCTTGATAAACCTGGATATAAGATTTTCGAACCATTGACTCATTTACTTTGATAGAGTAGAAGCAGCTTCCTTGCATCGTCTTAAGAGGACTATCTTCCTTCAATAAATCAGGGAGATCAATATTACTAATCTTAGCGGATGCGCTAAGATATTCAGTTGATGCAAGTAATAATTTAGATGCATCTATTGCTCGGTCAATCCGGTTATAGTCTTCGGGAAGTTCTAAAAATTTAGAAAATACTTTCACAATATGAGGATTATAGTAAGACTAGAAAGATTGATGAGAAAGAATGACTGAAACATTGAGAAGGATCAAACTAACCTGAGAAACCACAGAATCTAATAAACTTGTCGGAAATAATAAACCATTTGCAAAGATAGATGATAAGAGGTAGTTCTCTGACATCGTTTTCTCATTGAAATGACGATCGAGGTAAATAATATTCTTCGGATTCATAACTTCGACCATAATATTAATATTAGGATTTAATCTTGATACGAAATGATAGGCAAAGATAACATCAGCATCAATAGCTTCTGCTGCTTGGTGACTATAATCACTGACATCAGCAAGAATAATAACTTTACTCGCACGAAAGATTCCTGCACGAACTAAATTAATCTCTTCCAATGGAGTTCCTTTAATGAAATAAACTTCCTCAAAAATGCCAATACGTTGCCACATATCATTACTTAGTGGTGTCGGTGAGACTAAGGCGATTGGTTGCACTGGACCTAGAGACCTTGCTCGTAATGGCTTAATCAAATCATACCAATTAAAGTTTACCTTGCCAATGATAATGATATGATTGTTAATGGAAGGGATTTCATCAGTTAGATGATGTTTAATTGTAATTTTATCAACATCGACAGGCATCCGACGAGTGTAGTAATGTGAATGAAGATGCTGGTTCTCCAAGCGACTCAGTGTTTCTTCGTACGTAATCCCACCATAACCCTTAGCTAAAAGACTTGATTGTTTTAAGTATTGGAATTTATTTCTTTCTGTGCGAGAGCGATATCCTTTAGGAGACTTGGGAGTGGAGAAGTCTGTAATACGGGAGGTTGGAATCTTAGGCGAGTTCGCAGATTCAGTGTCAGAGGTTTCTCGATGATGCACATCATCATTTTCTTCTCTAATGCGAGTAATAACTTGCTTATCCGTGACAGTATATCCATCAGGGATGTAAAAGCCTGGATTCTTCGGTTTCCGCTCACTTTCCTCTACTTTGACACCAAAGAGAAATGAAAAATCTGCTTGGCTTTCATCCTTTGCAATCACAAATGCCTCAATATAAAATTGATCAAAATCATTTGGAATAATATAATTCGCAGGATTTAAGAAAACTTTCGAATAATCACTATGATATCGATCAGTAATTTCTAATCCAAATAAAATAATTCCAAACTTCTCATATAATTGATAAGATAAATCAGAAAACTTAATTCCTGCAAAGATTGATGGTAAAGGAGAAACATAAATCTCCCAATCACAACCTTGTAAATATTCCCTACAGAGAAAAAACATGAGATTTACATGAAAAGTAGAAAAGAAGAGGAAAGGACTCACTGTTTCCATAGAATTCTCACAGCTTTCCCTGAGTAAGTCTTTTCTGTTACAATCATCTTTGCTTCATCTTCTTTATAGCCAATATGTCGATATTCATGTAATAAATCTTCTTGTGAAAAAGAAGTAATTAGGTTTAATAAAAAAGCACTAATCCCTGGCATATGAATGGATTTAGCCATCACACCTAACTTCATTTCATTAAAACATATCACTAAATCATTATCTAACATTTCCATAAAATCATCATCATATAAATGATGACGATTTTCACGTCGATGTAATTGTAAACAAAATAAATTATATGGTTCATGATAATAAGAGATATATTGTTTAATTTCAATATTTAATAATATGATTTTAGAATCTTCATTATCAAATTGATCAGAAAATTTATTTGACATTAAGAAAATTGCGGTAGCATTTTCTGCTTTTGCTCTTGATAAATCATGATCTGAAAAAGGTGTACCTTGTAAATAAACAATCGAATATTTACCTGATTTAATAAATAATTTTAATTCCTGGGATGGTGGTTCAGGTGAAAGAATGACAACAGTAACATTTAATTGATCGTTATGATCTTCATGAAATATTTGAGCAAATAAATCAGGGAAACGGACAGTTGATAAATTACCACAGATTAATATATGTTGAGCATATTTTGAGACGGGATTATAAGTTGCTCGAACATAAGTTGTTTGTAATTTTAATAATTCAATTAATTCATTTGTTAAACTGGGAATAATGATAATAGCGATTGCAATAAAAATCATCACAGCAATTCGACCTAATGTTGACTTTGCGGTAATATCACCATAACCAACAGTTGTTAAAGTAATCCAAACGAAATACATCCAAGTATGGAAAGCACTTTCACGATTTTGTACTTCTAAATATTGAATAACAGAAGAGAAAAATAAAATCATTAAACCAACTACTAATATCATTAATGCAATTTGTCGCTGAACAACATCAGTAATTTGATCAACGAAATATTTTAATCTGAAAGCACGTAAGATACGAACTCTTTTACAAAGAAAGAGAATGTATTTAATCGCTTCATAAAAATTCTTCAAATTAATATAAGGTACGAGAGTAAGATTATAAGTAGAAAAGACAGATATTCCTACGATTATATCAACCAAAGAATGAAAACTATGAGGCAAGAGTTAGATAGGGCGGTGATTGATGGAAAGAGAGGAAGAGAAATCAAATTACCTGAAGATGTAGTTAAAAGAAGAATCAGAAATCAATAGATACAATAGCCAATCGAATGAGAAAAGAATAACAAATGCTAATTCAATTCGTTTTGAATAGTCACGCAGTGAATCCTGGTCATCATCGAGGTAGGATGTGTAGATGTACTGAACCATCGATAAACCACTAAAAACAGCGACAGTAGTTTCATAAGAACTTCCAAAAGCAGTTGATTTTAAAGTTTTTTTCAACAGCTCCAAATACATTGAAAGGATTGTCATTTCATCTTTCTTTTGCTCTTCTTTCATCTGTTTTAATTGTGAAACATATTTCTGAAACATTGATGGCTCAGAAGACTGTTTGACTGTTAATCCACGAGGTAATTGTGATTTATGAGCCGATTCCGTCATATCTAGTTACAGTTATTAGTGTTAATTCTGATCATAGAAGGTACAGAGGTGTAAATAGGCAATCACCGGTCACTAATCCATCTTATCGAAAGCCGTTACAAATTCTATCTACTTTAACGCGAGATCTGTCCCCTGGTTTATCGCGAGCTCTCAGTTAGAGCGGTTTTTTCGCCAGTTTTTCATATCAATTTTACCTTCACTGTGACCCTATATAAGAGATCTCGAAGGTGTTTGATTGTCTTGCAATCTCCTTGTTTTTTTTATTTTGATTGGACGGTTTTGTTTTTTGGATGTGTATATATTGTTGTATTTAAGTCCAGTGAAAAGAAACGATGGAATCACCTCAAATTAACTCAAGGAAAGCGATCCTTTCGGGTAGATCGATGTCGTTAAAGTTCGTTGATGAGAACCCAAGATCTGGAAGGCAGCTAGTGCGAAGGAATTCTCTAGTTCGCAATAGTTTAAACGCTTCGAAATATGCAGCAGCATTAGATGCATTTAAGAATGTTGATGAAGAGGAGAAAGATTCTTGGGAAGATTATCGTGTACAGTTAAAGAAACAATGGACAAGTTCATTCCATTATAAATATTATGAGAATTTTATGATCATAATAGGATTGTTGTGTGCTGTAGAGTATATCCATGAATCCTACTATCTTGATAAGCACAATATTCACTACGGCCAAGAGCCATATCTCAAGACAATAGAAATGACATTCAGCTGTTTTTTCGCGTTCGATTGGGTAATAGAGTTATTATTAGCAGATCGAACGATTCCATATTTATTTAGGTGAGTCAATATCATTAATTTTTTCTGATTTTATTATTTCAACTGTTTTTTGTGTAGTTTTCACTCAGTGGTCGATATTCTGATTGTCGTATCAAACTTTTATACTCATGGAAAAGAACAACCACGACTAAATAATACGAATCCTTTTGAAATTGGGTTACTTTATGCCATGTTTGGATTTAAAACAACTCGAATTCTTCGTTCATTAAAGTTAAGTGTCAAGTTTAATCGAATACCAGATGCTGTGAATCGTTATCTAGCAGAAATTGGATTAAATGCTAGTGTAATGGTTCTATTCTTCGCTTCTGTGATGCAGTTTTTTGAACAATTTTCTCAAAATCTTCCTTTTCATACTTGGTTATATTATATCTTCGTCACCATCGCATCTGTCGGTAAGTTATCCTTGTTCTGAAGAAATTCATATTATTGAATTGTTTCTAGGTTATGGTGATTTTACTCCACAAACTGCTGGAGGACGAGTGGCTGCAATGTGTATGATCGCATTTGCTATCTTCTCTGTCCCGAAAGTTACAAACGAACTAATCGAAAAAATGAACTTACAATCTGTACATATGAGAGCAATTTACACACCAAAGAGCCGAAATTCAAAGCATATTGTGATTTGCGGTGATATCTCCTCCACTTCATTGAATGACTTCTTCAATGAATTATTCCATGAAGACCACGAAAATATTGATTTAAATGCGGTTATGTTATTACCGCATCCGCCAACAGTTGAAATGATCTTTTTGATGCAAAATCCGCGTTTTGTATTATCGATGTATTATCTTGAAGGTTCAGCTTTGGTCGATAAAGATCTCCGTAGAGCCAAAGCTGAGTCTGCTGAAGCTATCTTTATTATGACGAATAAATTCTCGTTTAATCCGGATGAAGAAGACTCTAAGTCTATTCTATTGAACTTGAGCATAAAGCGTTATTTAGCATCTTATTCATCGAAGATACTGTACTGCATGCAACTACTGCGACCTGAAAACAGGCGGCATTTAGCAAATGAATCTAATGATTTAGCTGATAATGATATCGTTGTCTGTTTAAACGAGATTAAGATGGGTGTCATGGCGAAGGCTATCATGTATCCTGGCGCGAATACCTTATTAATGAACTTAGTCTCATCTTTCTCGGATGACTCTTTAATGATTGAAGAAATTCCAACGGAAGGTCTTACACAAGAAGATGTTGATGCTATTTTTGCTTCGCTTGCATGGGTTCAGTAAGTTTATTCCTTCTTATTATGTCTTATCGGTGAACAAATAAATCTTTTGTATTTAGGGAGTATGAGAAAGGTTGTGGCTGGGAAATCTACACAACACCTCTATCGACTGCTTTTGAAGGAGCAAAGTTCTCCGAACTTTCGTGGGCATTGTACGATAAAATCGGGGTTGTTCTATTTGCATTACAAATCACTGACAAAGTTCGAGGAGGCTCCCGACTACTTTTAAATCCAGCTCACTTTACCATACCCAACCAGACTGATTATTCAATCGATGCCTTTGTTATCGCGAGGAACAAGGCTTCATCTGATCTTTCTTTCAAGGGCAATCCAGATATGGCGAATAACAATGCTCTACAAATCGTAAATCGCAACCTTGAGAATTTTACAAATTTGATCAAATCTACGGTCACCGTTAGTGAAGGAACAGAATCTCGAAGAAGGACAGTGGGTCCCCCTAATTCTCCGAAAGGCGTAGGAGTAGATCGTTTAGATACTCTCGACGAGACCGGCGGTGATGGAAAAAATGGTGGGAATAAAGGGAAAATAAGCAAGTGGAAGCATTTGAGACGTTCTGCATTAATGGAAAAAAAGATTAAATCTTCGAATCATCAAGAAGTAATGCACCGTCTTGAGGATGAGCATTTCAATAAATTCTATTATGTTCGATCTGTCCCAGCTGATATCCAGCAAGTAACAATCAAATCTAATGTTGTAGATGAAGTTCCTTATATTAACAACCATTTGATCATTATTGGGAAAGGATTAAAGAATTTATATGATTTAATTCGTCCTTTACGAGCAAAGCATCTCGGGCCTTTACGATACATTGTAATTCTTTATCCTTATGATATACCACCTGATGTTTGGTTAAGAATAAGTATGTTTGATGCGGTTTTAATTGTTCGTGGCTCCCCGCTGGAAGATACTAATTTGCGTCGCGCGGGAATTTTTCGTGCTGCGCAAGTTGTGGTGCTTGCCGATGGATCAGCTGAACATCGTTCGCCTTCCTCTGGTATGGATGCATTGATAGATTCTGATGCTATCTTTGCTTATCAACATGTAAAAAGAATGAATCCGCAAACGCATGTGGTATTAGAGATAGTGAATCAATCCAATATTGGTTATCTGGAGGATGAGAATAATCAGTCTTTAGTAAATGATCCTCGTTTCTCGCCACAATTCGCTTCTGGAAGCTTGTTCACAACTGATTTATTAGATTCCATTGTTTGCCAAGCCTATTATAATCCCGATATTATTAAGGTTATTAATAAATTAATTAGTGGAATTGACCAATTAGATCGTGGAGAATTGCTTAAACGCGCCTCTGCGGAAGTTGATGGGAACGATCCTGATTCTTCCGATGGATCAGAACGCGATAATCCGGCTGAATTTAATTCTTTCAGGCGTCAAAGAGGTTACTCGAAACTATTAAAGGTTGAAAGCTCTTGTCTGTATCAAATGAGTATACCCGAAAATTTAGAAACAAAGACCTATGGCGCTCTTTATCATCACTTGTCGCAACAAGGCATAATTCCATTAGGATTGCTGCGCGGGGTATTGCCTAATATCAATATTGGCCGAAAGAATAATAAGTTACCTTATGTTTAT
>VFQN01008838.1_pt1 | contig 10004 bp, 5 predicted proteins | sample 3512371 | NCBI WGS metagenome assembly VFQN01 (sample SAMN10412370, study PRJNA504923) | tailings metagenome | isolation source: Replicate 2 from Balatoc abandoned mine | place: Philippines: Itogon, Benguet | collected 2017-08-28 | reverse complement strand
AGGACATCACCCACGACCGGGTCCTGGTGACGCCGGCGCCAGGGATCCCGGGACGGCTGCCGTTCTGGAAGGGCGACGCCCTCGGCCGCCCCGCCGAGCTCGGCGCCGCGATCGGCGGCTTCACCCGCGAGCTGGCCGCGCTCCCCCGCGAGCGCGCCGAGCAGCGGGCCCGCGACGACGGTCTCGACGACTACGCCGCCGCCAACCTGGTCGCCTACCTCCACGAGCAGCTCGACGCCACCAACCTGGTCCCCAGCGACCAGACCCTGGTCGTCGAGCGGTTCCGCGACGAGCTCGGCGACTGGCGCCTCGTCGTGCACTCGCCGTACGGCGTCCCGGTGCACGCGCCGTGGGCGCTCGCCATCAACGCACGGCTCCGGGAGCGTTTCGGCGTCGACGGACAGGCGGTCGCCTCCGACGACGGCATCGTCGTCCGCGTCCCCGACACCGAGGCCGAGCCGCCGGGCGGCGATGTCGTGGTCTTCGACGCCGACGAGATCGAGTCGCTGGTGACCCAGGAGGTCGGCGGCTCGGCGCTGTTCGCCGCCCGCTTCCGCGAGTGCGCCGCCCGCGCACTGCTGCTCCCTCGACGCGATCCCGGCCGCCGCTCTCCGCTGTGGCAGCAGCGCCAGCGCTCGGCCGCGCTGCTCGAGGTCGCGGCCAAGTACCCGTCCTTCCCGATCGTGCTCGAGGCCGTCCGCGAGTGCCTCCAGGACGTCTACGACCTGCCCGCCCTGGTGGCCCTCATGCGCGGCGTCGACCGCCGCGAGGTGCGGGTCGCCGACGTGGCGACCCATCAGCCCTCGCCGTTCGCCCGCAGCCTGCTCTTCGGCTACGTCGCCCAGTTCATGTACGAGGGCGACTCGCCGATCGCCGAACGGCGCGCGGCCGCCCTGTCCCTCGACCAGGGCCTGCTCGCCGAGCTGCTCGGGCGTGCCGAGCTGCGCGAGCTGCTCGACCCCGAGGTGCTCGCCGAGGTCGAGGCCGAGCTCCAGCGCACCGCCCCCGACCGCCGCGCGCGCGACGCCGAGGGGGTGGCCGACCTGCTCCGTCTGCTCGGCCCGCTCGAGACGACCGAGATCGCCGCGCGGTCCGTGGCGGGAGCCGACGTCGACGCCTGGCTCGGCGTGCTCGCCGACAGCCGGCGGGCCGTCGAGGTCCGCGTTGCCGGCACCGCGAGGTGGGCCGCCGTCGAGGACGTCGGCCGCCTCCGTGACGGGCTGGGCGTGCCGGTCCCGCCCGGCACGCCGGAGGCGTTCGCCGACCCGGTCGACGATCCGCTCGGCGACCTGGTGGCGCGGTTCGCCCGCACGCACGGGCCGTTCACGACCGAGGACGTCGCGACCCGCCTCGGCCTCGGTGCCGCCGTCGTCCGGCACACCCTCCAGCGACTCGCGGCGCAGGGCCGGGTGCTCGACGGAGAGTTCCGACCGGCGGGCAGCGGCACGGAGTGGTGCGACGCCGAGGTGCTGCGGCGACTCCGGCGGCGGTCCCTGGCCCGGCTCCGCCGGGAGATCGAGCCGGTCGAGCCCGATACTCTCGGCAGGTTCCTGCCCGCCTGGCAGCACGTCTCGACAGCGGGCACCAGCCGCGGGGTGCGCGGGATCGACGGCGTGCTCACGGTCGTCGACCAGCTCGCGGGCTGCGCGGTCCCCGCCTCGGCGCTCGAGCCGCTCGTGCTCAGCGCCCGGGTGCGTGACTACGAGCCCTCCTTTCTCGACGAGCTCACGGCGTCCGGCGAGGTCCTCTGGGCGGGACACGCGGCCCTGCCCGGCGCTGACGGCTGGGTGTCGCTCCACCTCGCGGATCAGGCTTCGCTGACCCTCCCCGAGCCCCAGCCCTTCGAGCACGGCGAGCTCCACCAAGCCGTCCTCTACGCCCTCGCGCCCGGCGGCGCGTGGGTCTTCCGCCAGCTCTCGGACAGCATCGGCTCGACCGACGACAAGGCTCTCTCCGCCGCGCTGTGGGACCTGGTCTGGGCGGGTCGGATCAGCAACGACACGCTCACCCCCCTGCGCGCCCTGACCCGCAGCGGCACCCCGTCCCACCGCGCCCGGCGCCCCCCTCCGCGCCTGGGACGCCGCCCGGGCGCCGGTCCGATCCGCACCGGTCCTCCCGAGCCGGCCGGCCGCTGGGCCCTGCTGCCGCCGGTCGACACCGATCCCACCCGGCGCACCCACGCCGTGGCCGAGCGGCTCCTTGACCGGCACGGTGTGGTCACCCGCGGCGCAGTCGTGAGCGAGCGGACCCCGGGCGGCTTCGCGGGCGTCTACAAGGTGCTGTCGGCGTTCGAGGACTCCGGCCGCTGCCGACGCGGCTACTTCGTCGCCGGCCTGGGTGCGGCGCAGTTCGGCACCGCGGGATCGGTCGACCGGCTGCGCACGTTCAGCGAGGTGCCCGTCGACGCCAAGCCCGTCGCCATCGCCCTCGCTGCCACCGACCCGGCCAACCCGTACGGCGCCGCGCTCCCCTGGCCCGAGGGCGAGACCGGGCACCGGCCCGGCCGCAAGGCCGGTGCGATCGTGGTGCTCGTCGACGGCCACCTGGTCCTCTACGTCGAGCGCGGTGGCCGCACCCTGCTCACCTGGTCCGACGAGCCCGAGCGCCTCGGCCCGGCCGCCGCCGCCCTCGCGGAGTCGGCGCAGCGCGGCTCGCTCGGGCGGATCACGGTCGAGCGCGCCGACGGCGAGCAGCTCCTGGGCGCGGGGTCGACGCCACTGCGGCAGGCACTCCAGGCGGCCGGCTTCGTGGCGACGCCGAAGGGCCTGCGGCTGAGGTCGCCCGGTGCCTGAGGGCGACGCGGTCTGGCGCACGGCCGAGCGGCTCCGGAGCGCACTCGACGGCCGGACCCTGGTTCGCACCGACTTCCGGGTGCCCCAGTACGCGACCGCCGACCTGACGGGGGGCACGGTCGTGGAGACGGTCTCGCGCGGCAAGCACATGCTCACCCGGATCGACGGCCCCGACGAGCAGCAGGTCACCCTGCACACCCACCTGAAGATGGAGGGCTCCTGGCGGGTCCACCGTCCGGGCGATCGGTGGGGCAAGCCCGGCCACCTCGCCCGGGTCGTCCTGGACGCCGGCGACCGCATGGCCGTCGGCTTCCAGCTCGGGATCGTCGAGCTGCTCCCCCGCGATCGCGAGGACGACGTGGTCGGACACCTCGGACCGGACCTGCTCGGGCCGGACTGGGACGAGGACGAGGCGGTCCGCCGACTCACGGGCGATCCCGACCGGCCCCTGGGTGAGGCGCTGCTCGACCAGCGCAACCTCGCCGGGATCGGCACCATCTACCGCACGGAGCTCTGCTTCCTGACCGGATACGACCCGCGGTCGCCGGTGGGCGCGGTCGCCGACCCGCTCCGGATGGTGCGGCTGGCCCACACGATGCTCGTGCAGAACCGCCACCACCCGCAGATCGTCACGACCGGCGACAAGCGCCGCGGGCGCAGCCTGTGGATCTACGGCCGCGGCAAGGAACGCTGCCTGCGCTGCGGGACGCCGATCGAGCGCGGTGAACTCGGCGCCCCCGGGGTGGAGCGGGTCGCCTACTGGTGCCCGACCTGTCAGCCCCTCAGGCAGCGGACGTGACGACGGCGCCGACCGAGCCGTTGGCCTCGGCCGCGACGGGGATCCGGCGCAGTCCGGCGGCGGCCTCCTCGATGGCGACGAGGTCGGAGACCTCGCGAAGCACCGCGGAGAGCGGCACGTCCAGCGCGGCGCAGAGCGAGGCCAGCAGCTCCGAGGACGCCTCCTTCTGACCCCGCTCGAGCTCCGAGATGTAGCCGAGGCTGACGCGCGCCTCTGCCGACACCTCGCGCAGGGTCATGCCACGCTGCGTCCGCTGGTCACGGAGCACGTCGCCGAGCAACCGACGAAACAGCGCCATGGCGACTCCCCTCTCCAACGCCCAGGACGGTCAGGTGCTCGACCAACGTTACCGGAGCGGTGTTTCTTCCCGGAGCAAGATCCCCTCCATGGCGGTCAGCGCCTCGCGGATGGTGCCCTCCTGGATCTGCACCCGCTTTCCGCTGAGCTCCAGCGCCACCACTTCGAGGAGGCCCGGTCCCGCGATCCCGACGAAGACCGTGCCCGGCGGCTTGCCCTCTTGGTCCGAGGGTCCCGCGACCCCGGTCGTGGAGATGCCGTACGTCGCCCCCGCCAGGGCCATCGCGCCGACCGCCATCGCCTGGGCGCACTCTGACGACACGACCCCGTGCCCGTCGACGATCGCCGGGTCGAGGTCCAGCAGCGACTTCTTGAGCTCGGTCGCGTACGTGACCACGCCGCCGAGGTAGGTCTCCGAGGCCCCGGGCGTGTCCGTCAGGGCGACTGCCAACCGGCCGCCGGTCAGCGACTCGGCCGTCGCGATGGTGGCTCCGGAGGCCCGGAGGAGGAGGTGCACACGCTTCGACAGGTCGGTCACGCCGTCAACGCTAGCGGTGCGATCAGCGGCGCCGCACCACCCGAACGCGCAGTACCTCGCGGTCGCGCCGCGTCGTGGTCGTCCCGAGATAGGTGACCCGGATCCCCTTCCGCCCCGTCAGTCGGTAGGGCTGGAGCCGCACGCGCGCCACACCCTTGCGCAGGCGCAGTCCGTAGACCTGGCGTCCCGTGCGGACCCGCACCATGCCGATGGCCGGCGCGCCCTCCGCGAAGACCCGCACCTTCACCGTCGGGCGGCTCCGCTTCGCCACGAGCCGCGTGCCGGAGATCCGCGCGCGCAGTGAGGACCGGAGCTTGTCGCCCTGCAGCTGGACGGGGAACCGGACCGTGGTGCCGGTCGTGGCGCCGGTGATCTCGACGAGCTGGCGGCCACGGGGCAGGCCGCCCGGCACCCGGAGCGAGAGCCGGACGCGGCCGGCCTCGTCGTCGGCGGCGCCGGGAGCGACCTGGTTGACGACGCGCCGGACCGTGCCGATCGGCCAGCCCGCGAGCTTCACGGTCAGCTGCGCGTCCTGCTGGTCGTTCGGTCCCGTGTAGGCCAGCGACGAGAGGTCGACCTCGAGTACGTCGCCCGCGCCGTACGCCGCCGGCGCGCCGCTCGGCACCTGGACGCCGACCGCCCGCTGCCGGTAGTCGACCGCCAGCGGCCTCTTGCGCGCCTTGACGTAGGAGACGAAGGCGTCGAGGTCGGTCCGGCCGGTCTCCCGCCGGTCAGTGCCCTCGGTGAAGACGGTGAAGCCACGAGCGCCACCGGCGAGGGAGGCAGTCGCCGTCACCGAGTAGGTCTGCTCGTCGACGACCGGCCGTTTGCCCAGCCACATCGACGTGACCCTCCGCGTCGCGGGGTCGTAGGTGTAGGTGAAGCCGCGGGAGACGCCGAGGCGCAGGAACGGCCGTGCGGCCCCTGGTGGCTGCCACTGCTGCTCCAGGACCCGGCGCAGCTGCGCGCCGGTCAGCCTCAGGTTGACGAGCGGGTCGGCGGCGGGCTGCACGTCGGCCGCCTGTTGGTGCGTGACCTGCGCCGGGTAGCCCGCGCCGTTGTCGCCGAGGAGATCGACGCGCACGGTGCCGGGGTCGATGAAGGCGACCTTGGCCGCCCCCGCGGTCGCCGTACGGGTCGCCCAGCGCTGGCTCTCCGCCACCAGGTTGCCGAGGGTCGACTCTCCCCCCGGGTTCACCTCCGACCCGCTGCCCGAGGCCGTCGGCCGGGTCGCCCGGTGGAGGGCGCCACCGATCCGGCCGGCGGGTGCCGCGCCCTTGACCACCGCGTTGGCGACGGCGGCGTCGACGACCGCCTTCGTGGCCGGGTCGTCGGGGTAGATCGGGGTGAAGGTCCCGGCCGGGCCTTCGGTCAGGAGTGGCACCGGCGCCGAGCTGATCGAGGTAAGGGCGTCGGTGTCGGAGTCGAAGGTCAGGTCGAGCCGGTGGAGCTGGGCGCCGTACGCTCCCGCCGACACGACCGGACGGGTCCCGCCACCCGGCTTGGGCAGCTCGCAGTCGTAGGCGAGGTGCGTGCGCCCGGAGATGATCGCGTCGACGTCACCGCTCACGGCAGTGACGATCTGGCCGAAGTCGGAGGCCGGGTCAGCGGCCATGGTCGCGCAGTCAGCGCTCGGCGCTCCCTCGTTCACGAGCACCACCACGGCATCGGCACCCGCGGTGACCAGCCTGGCCGCCTCCGCGTTGACGGCCGCCACGACATCGTTGACCTGGAGCCCCTGGATGCCCGCAGGGGCGACCAGTTGGGGCAGGCGCTCGGTGACCGCGCCCACGAACCCGACCGTGATCTCCTCGGGCGTGCCCGGGTTGAAGGTCTCGACCGCCGAGGAGGCGATCGCGTTGGCGCCGCCCGGCTCGACGAGGTTGGCGGCCAGGTAGCTCCAACCGGCGCCACCGTCGGGGTTGCTGGTCGAGGCCGGAGCCATCACCCGGTTGGCGAGGTCGGCGTAGCCCTTGTCGAGCTCGTGGCTGCCGACCGCCGCGACGTCGAGCCCGGCGGCGTTCATCGCGTCGATCGTGGGCTTGTCACGGGCGATGTAGGACTCGAAGGTCGAGCCGCCGATCAGGTCGCCCGCGGCGGCGAACACCGTGCGCGGGTTGGCGGCCCGCACCTGCTTGACGTACGTCGCGATCGCCGCTGCGCCGGCCGTCGACCCGCCGGCCCTGATCCGGCCGTGGAGGTCGCCGGCGCCGATGACCGTCACGTCGACCTCGGCCGCCTCGGCCGGCGCCGCGGCCACGAGCGCGAGCCCGGACGAGACGAGCGCGAGGGTGGTTGTGGCGACCAAGGCGCGCATCGGCATTCCTGGACCCTAACCCGGGTGACGGACGGGAGCGCGCAGATTGACCGGCTCCCGTCCGCCGACCCCTCAGCGCCTGACCCGGAGGGTCGCTCGGTCGGAGCTCCCCCGGAGCAGGTCGCTGCCGTCGTACTCCACTCGGATCGTCACCGTTCCGACCTGGGTGAAGCGGTCCAGCCGCAGCCGCGCCTCACCCTCCGTGAGCCGCACCCTCTGCGCACCCTGGTCCGGCACCCGCACCGTGACCGTTCCGGTCGCGACGACGCGGTTGGCCCCGTCGACGTCGATCCGGACGGTGGCGCGGCCCTTGCGGACCTTCACCGCGCCCGGGACGACCGTGGCCGTGGTCGTGGACCGCGCCTTCGCAACGGTCAGCCGGAAGGTGCTCGAGGCGGACGCATGCCGCGCGTCGCCCGAGTAGACGACACTCAGCGTGCTGGCACCTGGATCGACCGACTTCGCGGGCAACCGCACGCGGGCGACACCGCCCGAGACGGTCGCGGACCCGACCACCACTTGCCCGTCGAGCACGTCGACCGTGCCCGTGGCCGCCGCGGGGGCGACGGTGATCCGCACGGTCTCGGCCTCGCCGTAGGTGAGGGAGGCATCGGGCGCGCTCACCGTGGCCGCCGCCTTCCCCACCGTCACCGTGAAGGCGTCCTCGCCGGGGCTGGTCCGCCCGTCGCCGGAGTAGACGGCCGTCAGCGAGTGCGAGCCGGGCTCCAGCGAGCCGGCCGGTAGCGGCACCGAAGCGACGCCGTTGACGACGGTCGCCGGGTCGCCGAACGCCGCACCACCGCGACGCAGTTGCACGGTGCCGGTGGCGCCGGGCACGCCGACGTCGACGCGGACCGTCGCCGCCTGACCCCACGTGATCGAGACGTCGCCGGCGTTCACCGTGGCGGTCGCCTTCCTGACCTCGATCGGCACCCGGGCGACGGTGCCCGTGGTCAGGCCGACCACGGTGAGCTCCGCCGGGCCTGCATCGAGGCCGGTCGGGAGCGTCACCTCGACGCTCGCCGTGCCGGCGTCGTCGTTGAGACCGGAGGTGGAGCTGCCGGAGGAGGTGAGCGTGGTGGTGACGTCGAACCTGCCCAGGGGCTCGCCACCCAGCCGGACCTCGACCTCGTCGTCGACGGGGTCCTTCAACGTCTGGGCGTTGAGCGAGCCGCTCATCGACAGCGAGGAGAGGTCGAAGGCGACCCTTCCGCCCGGCGTGTACGTCTCCGGAGCGTCGTCGGCGAAGTGCACTCCGACCGCGCGCTGCCTGTAGTCGGCCTCCACACCCTCGGCATGCGTCGCCATGTAGTCGACCATCGACTCCAGGTCCACCTTGCCGGTGTCCTGCCTTCCGGTGCCCTGCTTGAGCACGTTGAAGTTGTCGCCACCGGTCGAGAGGAAGGAGTTGACCGTCACCGAGTAGGTCTCGTCGAGGTCGATGGGCTCGCCGTCGAGCCACATCCCCGTCACGGTGCCCAACTTGTGAGCGGGGAAGGCCGGATCAACCGCTTGGTCGTAGGTGTAGGTGAAGCCGTCGGACACACCGAGCTTGATGAACGAGCGCGCCGGCACGCTGACCGTGTCGCCGGAGATCGCGCGCTGCCATTGCTGCTCGAGCAAGGTCTTGATCTGCGCGCCGGTCAGGTCCATGTTGACCAGCGTGTTGGCGAACGACTGGACGTTGGCGGCTTGACGGTAGGTCAGCCGGCGCGGGAACTCGCCCGTGCCGACTCCGATCATGTCGTCACGCAGACCCCCCGCGTTCATGAACGCGATATCCGCGCCACCCACCGACTCCGGCGTCGCCCAGCGCTGCACCTCGGCGACGAGGTTGTTGAGCGTGGACTCGCCTCCGCGGTTCTCCGTGGCACCGTCGGCGAACTTGGCCCGCAGGAACGGGTCCGTGATCGTTCCGAGCTCGACCGAGCCCGGAGCCTCGGCGTCCGCCGCAGCCTGGTCGACGATGGCCTTGGTGTCCGGGTCGACGGGGTAGTTGGCGCTCTGGCCGGTCTTCAGGTTCAGCAGGGCCTGCGACTTCGCCACCACCCGGCCGGTCTCGTCATCGACCGTGAAGACCAGCTGGTTGAGTGCCGAGCCGTACTGGCCGGCCGAGACCACCGGCCGCTGCTTGACGACCCGAGTCGAGTCGGCGGCCCACTCCGGGACCGGGTACGAGCAGTTATAGCCGAAGTGCGTGTGACCCGACACGATCGCGTCGACGTCGGCACCGACGCCGGTCACGATGTCGTTCCAGACGCTGCCGGCCTGGAGATCGCAGCCGGTCGACGGAGCACCCTCGTGGACGAGCATCACCACGATGTCGGCACCGGCGGTCTTGAGCTCCTCCGCCTCGGCGTTGACCGCCGTGACGACGTCGGTGACGTCCACACCCTCGTTGCCCTCGGCCTGGACGAGGGTCAGCAGGTCCTCGGTGACCGCGCCGACGAAGCCGACCTCGATCTCCCCGAAGCTCTTCGTCCAGCTCGACGCGATGTTGTCGGCGCCCCCGGGCTCGGTGAGGTTGGCGGCGATGTACTCCCACTCCGCACCACCACGCGGGTTCTCCGCCGACTCGGCCGCCATCACACGGTCGACGAGATCCGCGTAGCCCTTGTCGAGCTCGTGGTTGCCGACCGCCGCGACCTCGAGGCCCGCCTCGTTGAGGGCGTCGATGGTCGGCTTGTCCTGGAGGATGAAGGAGTCGAACGTCGACGCCCCGATCAGGTCGCCGGCCGCCGCGAACACGGTGTTCGGGTTGGCGGCTCGCAGCTGCTTGACCGCACCCGCGAGCACGGCCGCACCAGCCTCGGCTCCGCTGGCGTTGTTGTGCAGGCGACCGTGGAGGTCGTTGATCGCCAGGACCTGCACGTCGGTCGTGCCGTCGTCGACCTGGATCTCGACCGGGATCTCGGTGCCCGTGTCGGTGCCGCGCACCAGGAGCGTCGTCGTGCCCGCCTCGAGATCGGACGGAAGGGTGACGTTCACCGATGCGGTGCCGGCCAGGTCGTCCGGCGTCGTCCGCAGGTCGGTGACGACCGGGAAGGTGCCGAGCGACTCATCGCCGATGAGCACCTCGACCACGGTCTCCGGCAGGTCGTCCGCACCCGTCATGGCAAGCGAGGCGAGGGAGAAGGAGAGCTCGTCCCCGGCCGCCTACATCTCGGGAGCGTCGTTCGGGAACCGGACGGCCACGGCGTGCTGCGCGTAGCCGACCCGAAGCGGTGCCGTGGCGGCGAACTCCTTCATGTAGTCGACGAC
>VFQN01008837.1_pt1 | contig 10004 bp, 7 predicted proteins | sample 3512371 | NCBI WGS metagenome assembly VFQN01 (sample SAMN10412370, study PRJNA504923) | tailings metagenome | isolation source: Replicate 2 from Balatoc abandoned mine | place: Philippines: Itogon, Benguet | collected 2017-08-28 | reverse complement strand
GCTATCTTACAACCTAATAACAGCGCTTGATCCCGAACCATCTGAAATAGTTGTGATGCAATCATATCTGGTTTCTCGTTCTCCTTAATCCTCACATTGTTTAAATACTCCGACTCTTTACATAGAACACCCATGATCTCGCACACAATCACATAGGCTTCGTCTTTTCCAGCAGCAATGATGCCATAATAATCAAGAAGGTGAATGTTTTGAATCCCGACAACAGGCTCAAAGGCAGCGATTAGTAAAGGCAAATTAAGAACTGTGGTTTCCTCGAAAAGATCTAAGTTTTTGAATAGATACTCTGAAAAACTCGTCCCTTTGCTTGCATGCTTATGAATCTCTGTATACAGAGAGTACATATGATTGAGCCATTCTCTGTAGATTATGACAATCTCAAAGTCAAAATCACGTAAATAATTCCGAAACTCAATGAAGTTATCAAGAGAAAAGCGATCAAAAGCTTCAGAAGATAGGATAATGTTCTTATTAGAAGTCTTCATACAGTTGTTTAGCCATTGGATTGACTTGTTATGCACAGAACGACTTTCAAGGAAGTGTATAGCAAGCATATTGCTTTTGTTTGGAACGTTCCCTTTCGTAACTGGCCAGCAATAGCTAACAGAGGGAAGTGAATCACTAATCTTCTCAATATAGGCATGAATATGGGTTGAACCAGTCTTGTGTGGGCCAACATGCATGATGACTTTTCGCTTCGCCGTTTTCTCATTTCTCTTCTTTTCGTTTGTTCCAAGATTCAGCGCTTCAGTTGCATTGAAAGAGTTAATTCTTATCAGAACACAAACGAATATAATCCCAAGAAGGAAAAATATGTAAATCATGACACGATGGCACGAACCAAAATGAACAGTAAATTTCCGTGAGTATAAAAGTGTAATTTAACGAAAAACATCTCACGCTTTTTGATGACGTACTTTCGCAAAACCCAAAATGAAAATATGAATGAACGCCTTGAAACAGGAATACCCTTCAATTACGCTTGTTGTTAGCTTCGGATGATGCAGGCATCAACAAACTTCACGAGGCGAACTTGTTCGACACAAGAAAAGCGTACAATACACAATACAAGAAAGCAGATTCAATTTCTCACTATCTTATCGAAAGCATCTGGTCGATATCTACCTGCTTTGCTGTAATCATGCGAGGATAGAAAAAAGTAGCAGTGTAGTGAATTCATGGGCTTCGCCCCAAGGACTATTCCACTACATAATGATAAATAAATCCGAGTAAAAGAGTCAAATTTATAATGACTTCTATGAGACTCCAGTTGCATCGGAGGCTTTTTTCCGAAGTTGAAGGATTCTTTCAGAAATATTTTTCCTGTCCATAGTATGACTTGGGGGAATTGGAGATGTGGCAATTTGAGAACGTTGCTTTAATGAAGGTCTAGGCTTGGTATTATCATGAAAACCTGGCGCTCTTCTTAAAGCAAGATCACTCGTTTGATTATTAATAGTATTTAATATATCTTCTCGTGTTATAATATCCTTCTTACAGCTGTTAAACCTCCTCATATTTATTTGATCCTTTACCTCGTTGACTAACCAGTTCACACAATCCTCATCAGCGAAGAAAGCAAGTCGATTAACTTCTGTGACATTGACTCGCTGAAGTGCTTCAATATTCGCTGAGCGATTACCATATTTGATAATTGGTGAATACTGTTCACGCACTGAAGAATCCATCACTGAAGCGTGGAGATGAAGAAGATTTAAACTCGAAAAAGCAAGGGGGACTGAGAGGTTTACTTCGCGATAATATCGAATAAGATCTATCATATAATCTCTTCTTTCATTTGCTATCTTACAACCTAATAACAGCGCTTGATCCCGAACCATCTGAAATAGTTGTGATGCAATCATATCTGGTTTCTCGTTCTCCTTAATCCTCACATTGTTTAAATACTCCGACTCTTTACATAGAACACCCATGATCTCGCACACAATCACATAGGCTTCGTCTTTTCCAGCAGCAATGATGCCATAATAATCAAGAAGGTGAATGTTTTGAATCCCGACAACAGGCTCAAAGGCAGCGATTAGTAAAGGCAAATTAAGAACTGTGGTTTCCTCGAAAAGATCTAAGTTTTTGAATAGATACTCTGAAAAACTCGTCCCTTTGCTTGCATGCTTATGAATCTCTGTATACAGAGAGTACATATGATTGAGCCATTCTCTGTAGATTATGACAATCTCAAAGTCAAAATCACGTAAATAATTCCGAAACTCAATGAAGTTATCAAGAGAAAAGCGATCAAAAGCTTCAGCAGAAAGAATTATATTTTGCGATGTATTGACACAATTGTCTAACCATTGTAGAGAGACATTTTGAGTCGTGTGGTTCGAAAGGAAGTGTATCGCCAACATATTGCTGTTCATTATGTTTCCTCGAGGAACAGGCCAGCAATAGTTGAAAGAGGGGAGTTGTTCACTGATCTTGTCAAGGTAAGAATGAATATGTGTTGAACCTGTCTTGTGCGGACCAATATGCATGATTACTTTTCTTCTTTCGCTCGACTTTCTTCTGGTGATCTCTTCGTTGGAAAGCTTGCTGTGTTTTGCGTTTTGTGAAGGGGTAGCCGCATAATAACTGATTACCCCAATAATAAACAAACCAATCCATATTAGAAGTGTTGTTGGCATACTTAGAGAAAGACTTCTAACTGAGATCGTTTTTTATGTCTCTCAATCGATCGTTTACTTGCTCTTGAAATTGCGTCACTGTTTCATTGATTTGGTTTAACGTTGAACTTCTCTTGCAAATTCTTCAAGCTGCGGGCAATTTGGATATAGGAGTACATGAGTTTAAGTTTCTTAAGTGGTGGAGAACGAAGTTAGTAATCTCACCGTCCTCTGTTTGCCAGGATAGATGAAAATTGGCGTGCGGATCATATACCTCCTGATTGGTCTCCTGTCATCATGTGTGACTATTCCAGCGTTAAGGGGTATACAGAATGGATTTAAGCCTATTTTTCGTCCAAAACGTTTTTCTTCTCCTCCATTGAGTTCGGTTGAAGTGAAAAAGGACCAACTCTTCAATGATCCTGCAGGCAGTGCACGCTCAGGTTCTAAACAGAGTGCGAAGTCTATTCTTTTAAGTAATAGTGTCAAGGTGCTCTTGCGAAATTTACGAAGTATAAATCTTAGAAAAGGAGTAAGTGTCCAATGATTTTCTCTTCTGTCGACTAACGATTTGGTAGGCAATTCGACTCCTTCTTCAACTATCAGACGAACAATTTAAACTCATCCCTCCTACTCAACTTGGTGCTTTAGCTGAATCTATTATACGATATCAATCAAATGAATTCCCTGTATTTCTTGAAAAATTAACATCAACACAATTATTGACAAATCAATGGTGTTACATATTACTTCATTTAGCAATAAAATATAATAAAATTGCTACAATGACATGGTTTTTAAAGGAAAAATCAGGTTATTTCTATTATAAAGAAAGTTTAGATCCTGAATTATTAATTGAAGTATTTAATAATTATTTGAAATTACAAGAAATTCAGAAAATAACTGATTTTTATGAATTTTTAACAGAGAAAATTAATATAATGAAACCTAAAAAGCTAAAAGTTTTTCAAAATTTTATTTCTAGATTTATTATTGATAATATACATGCCATAAGTGATGATTTAGATATCCCAATATTATTAAATCTTTATGAAAAATCTGTTAATTCTTCTTCCTCCAATTCTGCAGTTTTATTTTCCACTCCTTTAGACAATACAAGTTCAAACAATCATAATACCCCACAATATTTAGATTCTTTAGTACCAATATGGATTGATCCAGATTCTCCAAGTTTAACAAAAGCATACGGAAAAAATTTAGCTGGAACAAAGCATGAAGAATATTTATTCTTTAATGCTATTCTACAACGATGCTATTTTACGAATAATTTTTCTTTAGCTTTCTCTTCTTGTCAAATGTATATGAGAATTAATCAATTGAATTATTTTTCCCCGATTGATGTAAAAGCAGAGCAACAACAATTACCTGAAACCACGCGGTATTATGTCAAGCTATTTACCTCTCTTCTCTCGATGTACATCCATAAACTTGAATTAGAATCTTCTTTGTCTCCGACGAAAAGGCTGAATTATTATGATCGATATGACAGCTTTATGAAGAGGCAAGTGTTTAATAATATTTTTCTTGAAGCTGATTCGGCGAATCCTATACTAAGCAATATGATTTTTCGGTATCTCATATTAGTGGAGTTGGTGAAGCAAATAGAAGCACTTCAGGCTGATGCATTGAACGAAACCATTTTGTCTAAATCGAATCAAGAAGCAAGTTCGAGGAGAAGAAGAGGACAGCTGTCATATGTCAAAAATGAAGAGAACGCAGCAGGTGAACTTGATAACTGGAGTGATTATGACACCCCAGCGTCAAGGAGTTTTACGATCTTTTGCTATCTTGAAAGATTGCTTGCCTTGGGCCATGATTTCGATGTTCTATCACTGACCTTATTGAATAAGTACGTCAAAGGGATTGCTATGTCTAATGCTTCTAATTCGACGAAATCATTTGAAATCAAAAGAAACGTCACAACCAAAGAAGTTCAAGCAGTCGAATTGCTCAATAATCAGTCATTATCCAGCTATGCAATGAACAGTTCTTCCATCTTAACACCTGTCTTCACAAAGATGCAAGATGTCGATAATGGAGAAACAGCTCCTAACTTAGTGAGGATACCTAGGGTATTTGCCACGCAAGTTTTTGACTATTACATGAAAAATAATTATTATATCCCGACTGAACTCCAACAGTATGCTTTAGTCTCGTAAGTTTCCTCAGAACTTCCTTTTCTTTTGGTTTCTAACGTTATCCATTCAGGAACGATCGACTTCGTGAAATAAATCTTTATATTAGTCCAATTTTATCAAAGCATCAGATGGAGGGAGATACTAGTACATTGATAAAAAGTTCAAAATTAAGCGCTTTACTAACGGAATTATATAGTTTCTGTGAAGAATGTGCATCATTTCAAGAAATTATTCATAAAGGTATTTCTGTGAGTGTTCACGCTGCTTTATTCAAAAGACAGATTCTCGCGACACGAGAAGGGATTAAAAGATTACAAAGTTCAATCAATCTATTTATTTCTGATTTATTTCATTCCAATAACAATCTCTTTCAATGTGATGATGATCTCCTCACTGTTATTGAATTTACCACAGTAAGTTATCTTTATTATGCCTTATACGCGCACTAAACGTATTTTTGAGTAGTTTCTCGCAAGATATTATCGGAAATATGAAGAAAGCTCAAAGAAAACAGCATTTTATCTCTTGTGGTCAACAATCTTTCACCTCTCCTACTCTGCTGGTCAGAAGAAGTTTAAAATGCTTGAAGATTCATCTGGCTGGTATCATTCTACTTCTTGGAAGAGCTATTCATTTGATCTAAAGGTCAGAATATCTATTTCCGTGTCATTTTATATTGTCTTATTGCTTTCTCGTGTAGTTATTATCTGAAATGTTCCATTATGGTTTAGAGGAAAATCTCAAATCAAATTTTGAAAAACTAGTAATCCCTCAGGTTTCATCTTCATTGATGTCAACTGCCACTGTGAATGATTATAAAAAGTTTGCCTCTTCACAAGACTCTCGAAAGATTTTATCTACATCCATGGTACCCTTCCATTCGCTACCTTCATCCCCAAACCCAAGTCCTCTCATATTATTGGCATCATCTTTACATCAAATAGTGATCGATCGCGTGGCGAAGTACTCTGATCCAACGGCAGCAATGAAGACTCAATATTACTTACAACTTCTGAATCATACTCACAACTACATCGAGAGACAGTTTAAAGCCTTTGATGTGTATGAAGTTGAATTGAAAGTTGAAAATAAAAAAGAAATTCCTGCAATTATTTACATTGGAAGTCATCTTTTGGTGATTCGTGCGTTATTACTTCTCCCTCGATACTCTTATAACGGAGAATTACGAGAATTGATTTTAAGTCTATTACGCCGAGTTGAGGAAACCCTCAATGAATTAATTCAACTCCCTTCTCTAACTTCAATCCCAATATGGAACAAAATATTATTTAATATTAAATTATTAAGGTTTGGATATCTTTATATCGATCATCAGAATTCTCCTGTCATTGAATTTTACCAAACTATTACCACACCTCCATCACTCCTTCCCTCATCATCCTCTGTATACCCTTCATCATCACCTACTGTCTTAAAAGAGCTTACATTGCAACAAAAGAACGCATTCCTTGTCAATTACATTGCGTCTTTATCAAATCAAAATAATTTTCAAGCGAGTAATAGTTTTGCTCGCACTCCCTTCGAGGAGAAAAATAACGAAGATTCAATTAATTCTCTCCCTGATAAACATCTTTTTCAATTTATTGAAACTTATTTTGATAATCAATTAATGATTAAAAATTATGAAATGTGGCCAATTCTTCATAATCTTATCTTTCAAGTTTGTATCCAGTATTTAAACTTTCAACAGAGAAAGAATATTAGTAATTATGATACATTTTTAAACAATGATACTGGGTCTGTACAATTTAGAACGATGACTAAAGAAGAAGGGATTATATTAGATCGATTAATATATTTTATGAATTATTTGAAAAAACAAAAAATTGTAATTTACCCGAAAGTTCTACGAGTAGTCAGTCATTATTATCTAAATACAGTCAAACAACTGCCAAAACATATTCAAAAGCATTTCTTAAATCAAAGGAATTCAAATAAGACAGACATTGATGGCTTGACCGAGTTATTAGGAAGGAAAAACGGAAGAATTGGAGAGCATGAGAATTTTAATCTGACAACAATGAATGAAGAAATTGAGGACGAATCCTCTGAGATATCGATACAATCATCCTATGCAGGAGAGAAAATAGGACCATTTTATACAAAATTATTAGAGTTTCAGCAAGCATACAAATCTTATTTAAATGAAAGGCCTAATCTTTATCTTCATTATCAGAAGAAAGAGGAAGAGCGGGTTGGAGAAGAATATTTGAATATTTGGAAAAAATCCTTTGAGAGGAGAGAGATGAATTCTTCAATTCCATTGAATATTGAACCGAATCAATCATTGTCAGAAACGTTCTTACAAGAATTAAATGAAATTCTATTAATTGATTCTGCTGGGCTTGAATCTTTCCTTCATTTCAATCCGTGATAACTGGTTAAATTGAATATGGATTAAAGAGGGAATGAACCTGAGTAAAGCATTTTTGAATAACCTTGGAGAATTTGATGAGTGTTGTTACCGACCGAATTGATCCTATCGAAGTCTTCTCGAGCGCGGATTGCGGGGCAGAGAAGAATAAAAATGACGAAAGCAAAAGGAAAGCAAAAGAAAACAATTTGTTTTGTCTTTAATAATTAAAGAGATGCTATTCGTGATTGGAAACAAAGGAGAAAAGTTGACAAGCTAACAATAAAACCACGGAAAGATTCCGACAAATTGATCGATAAAAATCAGACTTCTTCAATTAATCATCATCAGTTATTGGTTTTCCTGCGTTACCCTGAAAACTTTCGCCTTTTATTTGAACCTTGATCAGGATTTATATCATCTCCAGCATCAGTACTACTTGTACTATTAAGAACAATTTCAGGAGCTTTTGATTCAGTAGCTGCTTCAACTGAAGCAGATTTTGCAGCTGATCGACTATGCTTCTTACTTGCTGCATTATGAGCACTTATGATCGCACACGACCATAAAGCTTGACCGACTCTCTCAGCATTCCATCCTAATTCACTTCCTTTATTAATTAACGCATTTCTCATATTATTATAAATAGGCATAGTATACTCCCGACCATCATTCGTAACACTCTCAATAACTTCATCAGCCATAAATGGATATCTGTCTGGATATAATATAGCAAAAATTGCACTAGCAGTGGCAACACCAACGCCACGTAATTTCATTATCGAATCAAAAGCTTCTTCAATTTCACCCGATTGTAGAAAACGAAAAGAAGTTGTTGATGCATCAATAACAGAAACAGATGTATTACTTTCAACTAATTTTTGTAATGGACGTGATTTCCCACGTGTTAATTTCCATTTCATTAATTGTGCTAATTCAGAATGTTGTAAATATGGTGGTGTACGTGCATTAATTAATGGTGGTAATTCATGATGTATAAAATGATCTATTTCAATTAATTCAGGTTTTTTCTTTTGATTGGCAACAATTTGTAATGCCTCTTGATAACTTTGATCATATTGTTCCCATTCTGCTACTGTTGAAGGTAAGGATATTGATTTTTCAAATAATTCTTTCGCAAAAGAACTTCCTTTTCTCTCTGGCATCTTCTCTCCTTCAAGTTTGAACTGCTGTTGTCGATTACGTTTCGAATTGGTTGTGAGTCTCCGACAATTCTTCTCCCAAAGATGGAAGGGATTTTCCAAATTTCAAATAAATAGCCAACTAATCCGAACAAAGGAGATACTTCAATCAATAGTCAATAGGAAGCTGAACTCTTTTTTCACACAAACTTCACTTAATCTCGAAGATACTGAACTTCAACAAATGAAAGTTATCAAAAGATATTGTAATTCAATTTGAAATGAAAGTTATGCTGAAGGGTAGAAATTATATGAAAAGTAGGTCAGAAGCTGAAATCTCTTCGGAAAATGAACGTATGTATATGGGATGAGCTCTTGTCTAACTCGAAGCTGCTTGAGTTGCAGGATATAACTTCAGCCTGTCTAACTTGAAATTTGTTCAATTGCTTTTTGTATGGTCGTCGTCACAGTTTTCACATGAAGTGAAAGATTTTACGCTGTTCCTGCAATTCCAAAAATTCTGTCGTTATTTTACGATAAAAGCGAAAATACGAGAACGCTGAAATACGAAAATACGAAATACGACCAAATTTGTTTGTTTGAAACAAAAAACCTTCACATCTTCGCCAATTTCTTGAGACACTTCTTTTGAGAGTTTATCTCTCCTCTTATCCCTTGGATTTATACTAGTCACGTAACTCGCTAAGAATTTAATTTTTAATTTCGATAGTTTCAAAAGAGAAAAAAAAAATGCTTGGGTCAACTGCATTCGTGTTTGGAGAAGATTCGAGATTGCAAAGAGAACGAACAATTAACCTCTCTTTACAAGGAAGACATATTGCTCGACCAAAGACTTACCACGATCATGTGAAGAATTTTTTCTTGTCTAATGTCTATATTACATGCGCTACCCTGTATGCGTTATGGGTTGGAGTTGGGCTAACTTTTTATACTTACTATAGCGGCTGGACGACTGCAACAGCGTATTACTACGCGATGGAAGCTGGTTTAAGTATTGGATTCTGTAATCCTGTCGAGAAAGACGATTGGTCAAAGCTTTTTACTATATTTTACGTGTTAGCAGGAAGTACATTAGTGTCAGGAAGTGTTGGATTGATAGCTTCAAGTTTAGTCCTCCATTCTTCTCCCGTATTAAGTGTCAAAAGAGAAGACATATTAAAGAAAATGAAACAAAAATTCAACATCATGGAGCATCTATTCTATTCACCACATTTAGCGAATAACGCAACTATTATGGATTATATCAGATACATCTGGTATCATTTAAAATATTATATTGGTTGGTATTCAAATCGTTTTCGTGCAATTATTACGGGGGTTTTTATTTTATGGATGGCCTTTGGCACAATCTACGGAATGGTTGTGGAGAAATGGACATTTGTTACTTCGCTCTATTGGGCAATCACAACAGCTTCAACAGGAGGTTTACAAAGCCCTGAATGCATTAATAATACTACAGGCACTAATTGCAATATCGGTAATTTTCGGGGAAGTATGATGGGATTTTTCATGATGGTTGGAGTCCCGATTTATGCTGTAGCGTTTGGACAATATGCGCGATTAGTGATATCAAAAACAGTACAATATCAAGAAGAGAAATTATTAAATCGACCAATTGAAGATGCAGAATTTATCTTTGCTGCAAATATTTTATCACCAGAAGGAT
>VFQN01008836.1_pt1 | contig 10004 bp, 5 predicted proteins | sample 3512371 | NCBI WGS metagenome assembly VFQN01 (sample SAMN10412370, study PRJNA504923) | tailings metagenome | isolation source: Replicate 2 from Balatoc abandoned mine | place: Philippines: Itogon, Benguet | collected 2017-08-28 | reverse complement strand
GTGGTCTGCCCCGACGTGGTCGGCCGCGGCCGCTCCGACTGGCTGGCCGACCCGGCCGGCTACCAGATTCCCGCCTACGTGGCCGACATGGTCACGCTGCTGGCGCGCATCAACGCGCAGGAGCTGCACTGGGTCGGCACCTCGATGGGCGGGCTGATCGGCCTGGGCCTGGCGGCGCTGCCGAAGTCGCCGGTCGCCAAGCTCGTGCTCAACGACGTCGGCCCGGCGATCGAGGCCGCGGCGCTGCAGCGCATCGGCACCTACCTCGGCCAGCCGCTGCGCTGGGGCAGCGTGGAGGAAGCGGCCGACTACCTGTGGAGCATCTCCGCGAGCTTCGGCCCGCACAGCCGCGAACAGTGGCTGGCGCTGACGCGGCCGATGCTGCGCCCCGACGGCGACGGCTTCAAGCTGCACTACGACCCGGCCATCGCCGTGCCTTTCCGCGCCATCACGCCGGAGTCGGCGCGTGCCGGCGAGGCGATGCTGTGGGCCAGCTACGACGCGCTGCGCTGCCCGACGCTGCTGCTGCGCGGCGCCGACAGCGACCTGCTCTCGCGCGAGACCGCGCAGGCGATGACGCAGCGCGGGCCGAAGGCGCGGCTGGTCGAGTTCGAGGGCGTGGGCCATGCGCCGACGCTGATCGCCGAGCAGCAGATCGCCGCGGTGAGGGAGTTCCTGCTCGCCCCATGAAGACGCAGACCGCGGACGCCCGCGACGACGCCGCGCCCATCGTGCAGCTGGCCGATGCCGGGCCGGCGGCGATGCCCTCGGGCGAGGCCGACCGTGCGCCGCTGGAGCGCGCCCGCGCCTTCGCCGAGCCGCTGCTGGCCGGCCGGGCGCTGGACACCGGCGAGGAGGCGCTGGCCCATGCCGACGGCGTGGCGGCCATCCTGCAGGGCATCGGCGCGGCGCCGTCGATGCGCGCGGCGGCGTACCTCGTCTACGCGGGTGACTTCCTGCAGAAGCCGGAGGAGGTGGTCGCCAAGGCCTTCGGCGAGTCGTACGCCAGCCTGGTCAGCCACACGCGACGGCTGGTGCAGATCCAGCGCGCCGCGCGCGAGGCGCAGGTCGAGGCCCAGCAGCGCGCCGGGCAGACCGAGCGGGTGCGCAAGATGCTGCTGGCCTTCTCGCGTGACCTGCGCGTGGTGCTGCTGCGCCTGGCCTCGCGGCTGCAGACGCTGCGCTGGTTCGCCGCCAGCAAGCAGCCTTGCCCGCGCGCGCTGGCCGAGGAGTCGATGCAGGTGTTCGCGCCGCTGGCCAACCGCCTGGGCATCTGGCAGGTCAAGTGGGAGCTGGAAGACCTGTCGTTCCGTTTCCTCGAGCCCGAGCAGTACCACCGGGTGGCCAGGCTGCTCGACGAGAAGCGCGTCGAGCGCGAGCAGGGCGTGGAGAGCTTCCGCACCGAGTTGCAGGCCTTCCTGGCCGGCTGCGGGCTGAAGGCGGAGGTGCAGGGCCGGCCCAAGCACCTGTACAGCATCTGGAAGAAGATGCGCGGCAAAGGCCTGGACTTCGCCCGCGTGTTCGACATCCGCGCGATGCGCGTGATCGTCGCCGACGTGCCGGCCTGCTACGCCGTGCTGGCCCGCGTCCACGAGCGCTATGTGCCAGTGCCTGGCGAGTTCGACGACTACATCGCCCGGCCCAAGCCGAACGGCTACCAGTCGCTGCACACGGTGGTGATGGATGCCGAGGGCCGGCCGGTGGAGATCCAGATCCGCACCCGGGCGATGCACGAGCATGCCGAGCACGGCGTGGCGGCGCACTGGGCCTACAAGGAGGCCGGCGCCAGGGGCTACGCAGGTGTCAGCGCGGGCAGCGACTTCGACGCTCAGGTGGCCGAGGCGCGCAAGGCCGTGCTGCGCCAGCTCCTCGCCTGGGAGCGCGAATTCGTCGAGCAGAGCAACGAGCCGGGCACACCGACCGGCGCCGGTGTGTTCGACGACCGCATCTACGTCTTCACGCCGCAGGCGGCGGTGGTGGAGCTGCCGGCGGGGGCCACGCCGATCGACTTCGCCTACACGCTGCACACCGATCTCGGCCACCGCTGCCGCGGCGCCAAGGTCGACGGCCAGATGGTGCCGCTGAACACGCCGCTGAAGAACGGCCAGACGGTGGAGGTCACCGCCATCAAGGAAGGCGGGCCGTCGCTGGACTGGCTCAACGGCGAGCTCGGCTACCTGCAGAGTTCGCGCGGCAAGGCCAAGGTGCGCGCCTGGTTCAACGCGCTGGCCCAGCGCGACACCATCGCGCGCGGCCGCGAGTCGGTGGAGAAACTGCTGCAGCGCGAGGGCCGCACCGCGATCAGGCTCGACGACCTGGCCGCGCAGCTTGGCTTCCGCAACGCCGACGCCCTGTTCGAGGTGGTGGGCAAGGACGAGTTCTCGCTTCGCCACATCGAGAGCCTGCTGCGCCCGGCCGAGCCGGCGCCGAGCGACGACGAGGCCATCGTCGCCAAGCACGTCAAGGCGCCGGGCCGCGCGCCACAGGGCGGCGTGCTGGTGGTGGGCGTCGATTCGCTGCTGACCAGCCTGGCGCGCTGCTGCCGGCCGGCGCCGCCGGATGCGATCGGCGGCTACGTCACGCGCGGCAAGGGCGTGGCCATCCACCGCGCCGACTGCAGCAACTTCCGTGAGATGGCGTCTCGTTCTCCGGAGCGCGTGATCGCGGTGGCCTGGGGCGAGCGCCGCGGCGAGGGTGGCGCGCTCTACCCGGTGGACGTCGTGGTCGAGGCCAACGACCGCCAGGGCCTGCTGCGCGACATCACCGAGGTGTTCGCCAAGGAGAAGGTCAACGTCACCGGCGTGAAGACGCAATCGATCAAGGACGCCCGCGGCGGCACGGCCTGGATGACCTTCACGGTCGAGGTCGGCGACGCCTCTGGGCTGACCCAGGTGCTGGGCCAAGTCGCGCGGGTGGCCGGCGTGCGCAGCGCGCGGCGCAAGTAGGGCGCGCCGAGCCTGCTATACTGCGAGGCTTCCGTAGGCGCGTAGCTCAGCTGGTTAGAGCACCACCTTGACATGGTGGGGGTCGTTGGTTCGAGTCCAATCGCGCCTACCAAATTCGGTAGAGAAGACAAGCACTTGGCGGAGACGCCAGGTGCTTTTTCCTTACCGGTACGGAAAAAGTACGGAAAAGCGGGTCCCGAGATGCCTGCGGTCCCGGCCAACCGGCACAGTGCCTCCTGACCTTGCGCTTCGGGCGCCCAGAGCGGTTAGCTCGGCAGTCGTCGCTGCCTGAGCTCGGCGGGAGCCGCTTCCCCGTAGCCACCGATGGTCGTGCTTCGGTATCCCGGCGACCGCTAGAGCCATGGTCCTTCGCCCACCGCCGGTTCGCGCGATGCTCGGCCCCTTGTCTGCGTCGGCATACGCGCCATGAGCGCGTTACATCGCTGCTTCAGCGACAAGGTGAAGCGCAGCGGCACACCTGCCGCTCCATGCCATCTGACGCGGGCGGTGATCGGAGGGACCACATCGTGCACGCGCAGCGCAAACCACGTACCGGCGTCGTTACGCACGTGCACGCGTCGACCGAGACTAGGCTGCAACTAACGCAGTTGCTCTCGCCTACTTCGAGCAGGCCTGGATCGCGTCAGTTAGCCCCAGGACTGTAGCTCCAGCCGCATCCTTCGCCTGCTGCTGTTGGTCGCCGCCGCTCACAGCCACTGCCGGTACCCGGTAGCGATTGAACAAGGCCGTGAGCTCCTCGCGGCTCGGAACTCCAGGTGTCAGGCCAAACAGCGCATTCGTGTACTCCACGCGGACTGCATCCACTGCGGCAACAACCTTATCGGCGAAACGCAGTGCTGCATCTTGCGCATTTGGATCCGATGAACCGCGGGCCAACGCGACCGCCACATCACTGGCCGAATTGACCTTGCCTGTGATGCAGTAGAGCTTTCCAAGTGCGACGACATAGATCTGCCGCTGTTCGGCGAAACGGTAGCGCGCCGATTGGGTCAGACCAAAGCCTGCCAGACCCGCGCCTGAGTTCAGGAGGCCTGTGCGGTCCGCTAGGGCCCCAACAACGGCCGCCACTCCTCCGTAAGTCGCGAAACCCGAGGTCTCCCACTCAAGTTTGCTGCGCTCCGCGGCGCGCGCGTAGACCTCGTCGCGGTACTTCACGAGTTCACGCTGCATCGCAGTGACCTCATTGCCGGGCGTCTTCTGCGCTCTTTCCCAGCGTAAGGAAAATGACTCGAGTTCGTCCTTGCCGGGGATAGGTGCCCATCCTTGGGTGACCGTTGAGCATCCGCCCAAGGCCAGCAACATTCCCGACATCCACAAACGACAGAGCCAGGTTGTCTTCATTGCCCCCCCTAAGTTCGAAGGATGCCGGAGTCGGTGACCGCGGACATCAACAAGAGGCCCTACCTCAGTCAGCGAGATTCTGCTGCAATGCGAGGCGACGAATCGAGTTATCTATTCGTTTCTAGGGGGGGGCGATGAAGAACGTGTACTTCGTCAAGTGGAGCGTGTGGCTGGGTGCCTTGCTCGTGTTCCCAACTGCCGGATGGAGTCAGAAGGAGGAAGGTAAGACCCGACCCACGATCGCATTCAAGATGTCGGCCGAGGTGCTTGACGAATCCAGCGTCCAAGTGGCCAACGGCATTGAGGTATTGGCCAGCGACTGGCCGACTCTGATCATCGCCCGCTTCGAGGTCCGTAGCATCTTCGGTACCTATCAAGGCAGTTGTACTGCCTCACTTGTTGGCCCCAACGTTGCGCTCATGGCCGCCCATTGCGTCGACCCGAAGGAGAGCGACCCAACGGGCGACGCACTCTCGCCGACGCTTCAGGTTGGCGACCGCATCATCGGAATGCGTTGCGAGATGCACCCCAGCTATCGCAAGCGGGCTCTCATGGCTAACTCTCCCCGCGGCGCGGAGGACTTCGCTCTTTGCGTACTGGAGGATGGGGGCAATCGCCCAGCGCTCTTCTCCAAGATTCTCTTCGAAGTGGTGGACGCCCAGACGCCGCTCGCGCGCGCTGCCCAGGTGCTTCTCACTGGTTATGGCTGCGATCACGTGAAGATCGTCAATGGCGGTCTCACCTTCGTCAAGGCCGACGGAAGGCTGCGCATAGGCGATGCGAAGGTCGATAGTCCCCCGGATACCCTGCCCGACGCCGGCGCCTACGCCACCATCCGCTCGGAGGTGGATGAGCCTGCACTGTGCCCGGGGGACTCTGGTGGTCCAGTCATGACAGGCGTCACCGCTCGTGCTCCGGACCGCAGCAGGAGGATCCGGGCGGTGAACTCCAGTCTAGCCGCGAGCGGCAACGAGTTGGTGTCCAGCGTCTCTGTCACTGGCTCGGCGGTCTTTCGCGACTGGGCCCTGGACTGGCTGCGTCGTCACGACCGATTTCAGCCACAGTTCTGTGGCATGAACCTGCGCGCGGGAGAGCAGCGATGCCGCAACTAAGGCTCTCACGAACAGGTCGCTTGAACTGTGCGTGGCTCGCCTTGTGCGCAATTCCCGCTGTCGCGCAAGTTCCTGAAGACGCGCGTCTCGTCACGCTTCGGGCTGTAGGCCCACACCTGAGTGATGCCATGATTCGCGAGCTGGCTAGGCGGGCTGAGCCCGTAACGCTGCCCCACGCGCAGTTTCCAGACGAGGAATCGACGAAGCCCGAGAACATCATCAGGCGCCTTTGCGGCACTGTGCGCGTCGCCTATGTACAAGAACTGGCGCGCGCCAACAACTTGCCGAACGTCGCCCTCAACGAGCCACTCGGTGACAAGGCCCGTGCATTCCTTTGGCCGGCCTGCCTGTATGTGCGTCCGGCCGTCGCATCCCAAACGATCGAGGTCAAGCCAGGCGACACCGCGCATGGCTTGTATCGAGCCTTCACCGGCGGCGGGGGTACAGATGCGGTCGTTGCCAAGTTCTTCGGTCAGCCGATCCAGTCGCTAAGGCTAATCAAGCCTGGACGACAACTTGAACCAGCAACGCTTACTGTTCCCGTTCCTGTGGTTGCGCGCGGTGGTACGGCGGCCGAGTTAATTGATGCCATTCGAGCACTCGATCCGCTGGGTCGCATGGTCAATGATGCTCCCGCAGTAGACGGAAGCATCGTAATGGGAGGCACAGGTGCCGAGGGCACGATTGCCTCCGGACCGGATTGCGTGGGGTCAAGCACACCCTTCAGTGCGCTGGAGGTGTCCAACGCCTATGACTTCGCCAAGCGCACGGCGCGGCTTCCTTCGATCAATGTTGCCGGTGGCCGTGTGGAGATGGCAGTGGTGGATAACGGATTCTTCGGCGCGCGGGTTCGGCCGAACGCAGCCGACCCGTTCGAAGGCAGCCCATTTCCGTCCAACTTCTTTAAGGTTGACGCCGAAGACACCATCGCCTCTGGGCTGGCCCTGGGCGAGAAGATCAAGCCAATCAACTACGCCATGGACATCGCGCCCTCTCCGGAATCCGGCCATGGCACCCATGTGACTGGTTTGATGTTGGGAGGACCGGAGTTCAGGGCCTATGTGACGACCCTGCGTGAAGAGCCTTGGGCCTCCATTACTGTGCTGAACGTGGGTCGCGGCGCACGCACTCTCGTCAAGGGGGCGTACGGCATGTTGATGTCGCGGCTGCAAGCCGACAGCGCGGCTCGCATTGTGAATCTGTCGATCGCCCATGACGGTAGGGCCGACGCCCAGGTCGGTCCCGCGTACCGCAACCTGTTTGGCTTGGCGAGCAACACTCTGTTCGTCGCCGCGGCCGGAAACAACTACGAGGCGGATGTAGGTGAGCGCGGCATCTTCCCTGCTGCACATGGTGGGCCGCGTCGCTCCAATGTCATTACGGTGGCAGCGGTAGATGCGACCGACAGGCTGGCAAAGTTCAGCAACAGCAGCGGCCGCAGCGTCGACATGGGAGCACCAGGATGCCGCGTTAGCTCGTGGATAGCCTACGACAAGCCTCCCGTACCCATGAGCGGTACCTCTCAGGCTGCACCGCTGGTCTCTTTCGGTGCTGGTTTGCTGCGCTCCATCGTAGTCAAGGCGCAAGCCTCCACCTTGAAGGATCGGCTTATAGCTAGCGGCGACTTGCTGCCCGAGAGCGAGCGAGGCAAGACTGCGTTCGAAGTGAAGCTGAACATTCCGCGCGCCCTGGCGTGGTTCTATGACGTGTTAGAGGTTGGCGAAGGCGCAAACCGTCGGCGCTTCTTGGGCACGCTACAAAACATGTCCGACGTGGTGTGTCAAGACGGCAATCGCAAAGTCGAGAAGGGGCTGAAGGATCTGTTTGCATATAAGCGACGGGACGACAGTCAGGGCTACTACTTCGGCGGCCGAGTGGCGGGTCAGGTAGAGACGCCGTGCACAGTTCTGCCCAACCCCGACGCCAGCATCTTCTTCGATGCCACGCACGAAGTCGACCTTAACGGAAGGGTCGAGCCCATGCGCGAAAGGCCAAGATCTAGCTGGCAGCTTTCAGACGTACGTGAACTAGTCGTACGCACTCCGCTTGTCGAGCTTCGGTAACGCGTTCACCGCTCTAAGGATCAATATGAAACGACGCCAACTCGTGCTTTCCGCGGGAGCAGGAAGTGCGCTCGCCTTGGGCGGCTGTGCGCACTCCCAACCGGCACGGCCGGACGGCTCGCGCCCTCAGCTAATCGACGTTCATGCGCATGTGTTCAACGCGAGCGACCTGCCTGTGGTGCGGTTTATCAAGATTGTGTTCATCAAACACTATCCGAAAGAAGCTGTCAGTGTTCTCAACATTGACGACCCGGACGCGCTAGATCAATTGGTGCGGCTGTTTACCTTTCTCGTGGGCCGCACTCGAGCGCCCACGGCGCTGGACGAGGTGCGAGTGCTCGACCGCCAGCAGCAGGCCGCCATGGCTAACGCAGCACAACTTGACAACGATCGCGCAATGATCCTCGCTCTGGCCGACTTCACCCGGGACAAAGGAGTGGGGGTAAGTGGGCAGGGCGGTCTCGACAAAATCCAAGCCGCAATAGAGCGCGCCGGACGGTCGACTGGTATTGGAGTATCCGGTGGTGCACCACCTGGCGCCGACCCTGCAACCGTGACAGCCTACAACGCCTATCGCTCTCTCGATCTGGGACGCGTTCTGCGCTGGTTCGGGCTGTTCACTCGCTACCGCTACGCGCTCGCGGACCAACTTGCAGCGGACCATGAGCGCCAAAAGTTCCCAGTTGCGCTTCTCTGTCCGGCGCTTGTGGACTATGACCACTGGCTGGGCGAGTATGTCCAGGGCAGCGGGGCATCCCCACTGCCGGAGCAAGTCACTGTAATGGGGCGTATTGCACGCCGCCCGAGCGGTCCAGCGGTGCATGGGTACGTCGGCTTTGACCCACTACGGCAGGCTGCGTTCGACGCAGGAATATTCAAAGGCTATGACCCGCTGGCCTTGGTACGCAAAGCTCTGCGCGAGGAGGGATTCGTGGGCGTGAAGCTTTACCCGCCTATGGGCTTTCGCGCTCAGGGTAACGCTGACCCATGCCAGAGTTATCCCGGTGAGCGCAACGACGCCATGAAGCGATTGCTCGAGCTGGGTCCCCGCGACTCCGCCGTCGATGGCTGCAAGCCGCCACGGCCGCACGCTGGGTCGCCCGCGCTGGGGAGGCGGCTCGATGCGGCCCTGGGAAGGCTCTTCGACGAATGTGTTCGCGAAGAGGGATCGATCATTGCCCATGCGAACGACAGCAACGGAGCGAACGACGGCTACAGCCACCGCGCAGATCCCACGTTCTGGATCGATGTCTTCACGCGCTGGCCCAGGCTGCGTGTTTGCTTGGCGCATTTCGGTTCGTTCGATGCAGATTCCGCGGGGAAACCGGCTGGCGCCACTGGTGTGCAGGCCAGCTGGGAGTGGACGTTGGGCCGCTATCTCCAGCGCAACCCAGGCGCATCTGTTTATGCGGACATTAGCTATCTGGTCGAAATTGTCGGCCGTAGCCCAGAAGACCTCGCCAAGTACGATGCAACCGTGCGCGAGTGGGTCTCGCAGTTCGACCCCGAGTGCCGTCACCTAGTGTTCGGAACCGACTGGATGATGCTCGGGCTCGACAAAGCCTACGATGGCTACACGGAGCGGGTGTATCAGTACTTCCGCCGCAACATCGGATTTGATGACGCAATGCTTGCCCGTCTATTCGCGGGAAACGCCGCAGCTTTCCTCGGTCTGCGCCGTGGAGACGCGGCGCGTGACCGCCTGCTGAAGTTCTATCGTCGGCATGGCATCCCGGAAGGCCGCCTATCAGTTTTCGAGGCCTGAAGCCAGATTCTTTGCCTCTACTTGCGGACGCCTGCATTCACCTTGTCCGCGAGTACCTGACAGCGCTCGAGCAAGCTGTCGAAGGGTTCTGCGTCGTCCATCAGCAGGCCATCGTCGACCATGCGCCGGTAGTCGTCGGCCAGCGCGCCGCGTGCGTCGCCGGCAGGTACCAGAACCAGCGCGCCGGCGACAGCAGCCCCGTAATCGATCGGCGTGCCATCGGGTGCCGATTCGGCGAAGAAGATGCTCTTGTGCGCCGCGACGGCGTTCGCGAGCTCTCGGTCCGCGGCTGCGCCGTTGGCGAAGCCTGCGGCATCCAGCCGGGTCACGTCATGCCAGTGGCGGGCGAAGCGGGCGCCGCCGCGGAAGCTGCCCTGCGCGCAGAAGACGTGGATGGCGGTGGCCTTCTCCCAGAAGGTGCGCTCGGCGCGCATGACCTGCGGCGTCGCCGTTGGGAAGATCAGGTCCGGCAGGTGCGCCGCGGCATCGCACACGACCGGCTTCGGCTCGTTGGGCTCGCCCGTGGACCGTGCGCCGAACTCGAGGAGGACGGAGGGGCGGACGTAGCCGGTGCCCTGGCCCAGTGCGTCGTAGTCGATGAAGATCTGTTCGCCTTCTGCGCGGGCTGTTGCCGGCAGGCCCTGCGCCTGGAGCGCCTTGGCGACCTCGGGGAGCAGTTCGCCTGCAACGAGTTCTGCCAGACGCTGCCGGATCGCCTTGCTCCACTTCTTCTCCTGGCTGCGGGTCGTGGGCCAGG
>VFQN01008835.1_pt1 | contig 10005 bp, 5 predicted proteins | sample 3512371 | NCBI WGS metagenome assembly VFQN01 (sample SAMN10412370, study PRJNA504923) | tailings metagenome | isolation source: Replicate 2 from Balatoc abandoned mine | place: Philippines: Itogon, Benguet | collected 2017-08-28 | reverse complement strand
GTGGTCGCCGCGGCGAGCGCCGCGGGCAGCGAGGCGTGCACGTGCAGCCGGGCCCCGGGCAGCGCCGCCGCCATCCGCGCCTGCAGCGTCGCCGCGTCCAGCCCGCGCGGGCCGGCGTCGGTGATCGGCCCCAGGTGCCAGGCCGACACGTGCGGCGCCACCGGCCCGACCAGGCCGGCCAGGTCCTTGTCGGCCAGCGCGCTGAACACCGCCACCGTCGGCATCGGATGCGCCGCCAGCCAGTCGGCCAGCTGGCGCGCGCCCTGGGGGTTGTGGGCGACGTCGAGCACGCGCTCGGGCCGGCCCGGCAGGCGCTGCAGGCGGCCCGGCACGCGCGCGGCGGCGACGCCCGCGTGGATGGCGGCGTCATCCACCGGCAGGTCGAGCGCGCGGATCGCGGCGATCGCGGCGGCGGCGTTCTGGCGCTGCGCCGGCGCCTCGAGCGCCGGCGGCGGCAGCTCGATCGCGTAGCCGGGCTCGCGCCAGCGCCAGCGCCCGTCGCCCAGGTCGTCCATCAGGTAGTCGGAATATCCGCGGATGGCAAAGGCGCCGATGGCATACGCGCGGCGCAGCACCGAGGACGGCGGATCCTTCTCGCCCAGCACGCAGGGTTTGCCGGCGCGCAGGATGCCGGCCTTCTCGGCGCCGATGCTCTCGCGATCCGGGCCCAGGTATTCCTGGTGGTCGAGGTCGACGGTGGTGATCACCGCGCAATCGGGATCGATGATGTTCGTGGCATCGAGGCGGCCGCCGAGGCCGACCTCGAGGATGGCCAGGTCCAGGCCGGCCGATTCGAACAGCAGGAACGCGGCCAGCGTGCCGTATTCGAAATACGTCAGCGGGGTTTCCCCGCGCGCCGATTCGATGGCCTCGAAAGCGGCGCAGAGCGCGGCGTCGGTGGCCGGTTCGCCCTGGATCCGCACGCGCTCGTTGTAGCGCAGCAGGTGCGGCGAGGTGTAGGCGCCGACCGACAGCCCGGCCGCGCGCGCCATCGCCTCGAGGAAGGCGACCGTCGAGCCCTTGCCATTGGTGCCGCCGACGGTGATGACCTGGCGGCCCGGCCGGCCGATGCCCAGGCGGCGCGCGACCGCGCCGACGCGCTCCAGGCCCATGTCGATGGACCGGGGATGGACCTGCTGCTGGTAGTCCAGCCACTGCTCGAGGGTGCGTGCCATGCGCGCATTATCCGCCCGCGACGGCGGCCCGGGCAGGCCCCGGCGGGCGGTTGCCCGGCGGCCGGCCCGGGCAAGGGCGTAGACTGGCGGCCATTCCCGACGCGAGCGCCCCATGGCCAAGCCCAATTATTCGTTCGAAAAACGCCAGCGCGAGCTCGCCAAGCAAAAGAAGAAGGCCGAAAAAGAGGCCGAGAAGGCCGCGCGCAAGCGCGCCGCCGCCGGAACGCCGCCTTCCGCCGGGGACGCCGCCGACGGCCGCGACGCGCCGCCCGCCGGCGGATAAACCCGCCTGGCGCGGGCCGGGCGACGCCGTCGCACCGGCCCGCGGGCCACGCCCGGGGCTAGAGCGCCCGGTGCACCGCCTCGCCGAACAGCGCGGTGTGGTGGCTGCAGTCGTTCAGGCGGACGACCTCGAGGCCGTCCACCGACGCGCCCTCGAGCAGGTTGAGCGTGGTCGGCGCCTGCCGGAACGACCACAGCCGCGCCAGCGGCAGGCCCAGCACCTGGCACAGGATCACGCGGTTGACCGCGTCGTGCGCGACGACCAGCAGCGTGTCGCCGGCGCCCAGGCCTTCGCAGGCCTTCGCGAAGCCGCGCCAGGCGCGTTCGGCCACCTGCGCCAGCGACTCGCCGCCGGGGCCGGGCATCTGCACCGAGGCCGGGTCCTCGCGCCAGGCGCGCAGGCGCTCCGGGTCGCGCTCGCGGATCTCGCTGGCCAGCAGGCCCTCCCAGTCGCCGTGGCCGATCTCGGCCAGGTCGGGCTCGAGCACGAGCATCGCCCGCCTCGCCTCGCCCAGCGCGAGCTCGGCGGTGCGCCGCGCCCGCGACAGCGGCGAGGCGACCGCGCGGGTGACGGGCACGTCCGCCAGGCGCCGGCCGAGCGACATCGCCTGCCCCTCGCCCACGGGCGAGAGCGCGATGTCGCGCTGGCCCTGGTAGCGGCCCTCGGCATTCCACGGCGTTTCGCCGTGCCTCGCGAGCAGCACGCGCATCACGGCTGCTCCATCGAAAGGATGCCCGGGATGCCGCGCAAGGAAGCGAGCCGCGCCTCCGGCACCGGCCGGTCCACCGTGATCGCGGCGATCGCGCCGCCGTCGCCGGTGGCGCCGAGCGAGAAGTTCACGATGTTCACCCCGGCGGCGCCCAGGTGCGAGCCGACCAGGCCGATCACGCCGGGCTTGTCCTCGTTGCGCATCAGCAGGATGTGCGCCATCGGGTCGAAGTCGAGCTCGACGCCGTCCAGGCGCACCACGCGCGGGCCGCGGTGCAGCGTGGCCTCGATCTCGCGCACCAGGTCGCCGCCCTCGACGCGCAGGCGCAGCAGGCGGTCGAAGCCGTCGCCGTCGCCGCCCAGGGTCTCGGCCACCACCAGGCCGCGCGCGGCGGCTTCGTGCAGCGCGTTCACCGGCGTGACGCGGCCCGAGGCCGTGCCCAGCAGCGACGCCACCAGCAGGCGGGTCAGCGGGCGCGGGTCCAGGCCCTCGGTGCGGCCGGCATAGGTGATGTGCAGCTTCGCCGGTGCCGGCACCAGGCGCGCGGCGAGCTTGCCCAGCGCGGTCATCAGCGGCATCCACGGGCCGACCTCGCGCGCGACCTCGGGCGTGAGCGGCGGCAGGTTGACGCAGCCCGCCACCGCGCCGGTGGCGACGAAGTCGATGATCTGCCGCGCCAGGATCGTGCTCACCGCCTGCTGCGCCTCGCCGGTGCTGGCGCCCAGGTGCGGCGTGAGCACCAGGCGCGGATGCGCGCGCAGCGGCGAATCCTTGGGCAGCGGCTCGGTGGCGAAGGTGTCGAGCGCGGCGCCGGCCAGGTGGCCCTCGTCGAGCAGCTGCAGCAGCGCGTCCTCGTCCACCAGGCCGCCGCGCGCGGCGTTGACCAGGAAGGCGCCCTTCTTCATGCCGCGCAGGCGCGCCGCGTTGAGCAGGTTCGTGGTGTCCTTGGTGCGCGGGATGTGCAGGGTGACCACGTCGGCCCAGGCCAGCAGCTCCTCCAGCGGCATCAGCGGCACGCTGCCCTTGCCGGCGGCGGCGGCGGGCAGGAAGGGATCGTGCGCGGCCACGTCCATGCCGATGCCCTGGGCCTTGCGCGCCACGGTGGCGCCGATGCGGCCCAGGCCGATGACGCCGAGTTTCTTGCCTTCCAGCTCGAAGCCGGTGAGGCCGGCCTTGGGCCACTCGCCGGCCTTCATGCCGGCGTCGGCGCGCGGCACGTGGCGCGCGAGCGCGAACAGCAGCGAGATCGCGTGTTCGGCCGCGGCCAGGGTGTTGCCGTCCGGCGCGTTCATCACGGCGATGCCGCGGGCCGTGGCGGCCTCGACGTCGATGGTGTCGACGCCGGCGCCGGCGCGGCCGATCACCCGCAGCTTCGCCGCCTTCGCCAGGGCCTCGGCCGGCACCTGGGTGGCCGAGCGCACCAGCACCGCGTCCACGCCTTCGAGGCGATCGGCCAGGACGGCCGGGTCCTTGATCGCCTCGCTCACTTCCACGTCCCAGCCGGCCTGCCGGAACAGGGCCAGGCCATCCTCGTGGATGCCATCACACGCCAGCACACGCATACCGCTCTCCTTCGCCTTGCAGTGGAAGGACGACGGCGGCGCCCGCGGGCGCCGTCGGCATCCCGGGGGCTTAGGCCCCGGACGCGCCGGCGCCCGTCGCAGGGACGGGCGGGAAGCTCGGGAAGCAGACCGTCGATCGCGCCGCGCAATCGCGGGCGACCGGATTCGACGCCGGGATTCGGGCGAAGCGCGCGCAGGCGCGGAGACCTTCAGGACACCGGCGTAGGGACGGACCACCGGCGTGGCTGCGGGTCTGGAGACGGGGCTTCATGAGCATGGGAGTCCAGGACCAACGCCCCGACCCTAACCCGGCGGCGCGCCGGCCGGCAAGGCCCGGCCATGACCTTTGGCCTACCCGCGCCGCGAGGAAAGTCCCTACCCTCGGCGACTTCCACCCGCACCCGAGCCACGCCATGACCCTGCGCCTGAGCAAGCCGCTGATCCTCGCCGCCTCCATCACCCTGGCCCTGGCCGCCTGCCAGCGCGCGGAAGAAGCCGCCGCCCCGGCCGTCGCCGAGGCGCCCAAGCTGGCGATCGACCTGGCCAACGTCGCCCAGCAGCCGATCGCCTTCCGCGCCGAGGACCTCGATCCCGGCGTGCAGGCCTGCCAGGACTTCAACGGCTACGTGAACGGCAAGTGGCTCGCCGCCAACCCGGTGCCGGCCGACCGCACCACCTGGGGCGCCTTCCCGGCCCTGGGCGAGCGCTCGCTGCAGGTGCAGCACGAGATCGCCAAGGCCGCGGCCGCGGGCACCTGGGCCGCCGGCTCGATGGAACAGAAGGTCGGCGACTTCTTCGCCGCGGGCATGGACGAGGCCGCGATCGAAGCCGCCGGCCTGGCGCCGATCCAGCCCGACCTGGACCGCATCGCGGCGCTCAGCGCCACCTCCGAGATTCCCGCCTACCTCGGCCAGGCCTACGCCAGCGGCCGCGGCATGCTGTTCGGCTTCTTCGCCATGGCCGACTACAACGACTCGACCACCAACATGGCCTACGCCATGCAGGGCGGCCTGTCGCTGCCCGAGAAGGGCTACTACCTGGAGGACCGCGAGGACTTCAAGGCCGCGCGCGAGGCCTTCCTGGCCCATGTCGCCAAGCTGATGCAGCTGGCCGGCGCCGACGAGGCCACCGCCAAGGCGCAGGCGCAGCAGGTGATGGACTTCGAGACCCGCCTGGCCAAGGCCTCGCTGGGCCGCGTCGAACTGCGCGACCCCGCCACCCGCTACAACCCGGTCACGCTGGCCGAGGCCGACGCCGCGACGCCGAACTTCTCGTGGACGCAGTTCTTCACCGCGATCGAGGTGCAGGCGCCGGAGAAGTTCTCGCTGGCCACGCCGGGCTTCTTCAAGGAGTTCGACGCGATGCTGGCCGACGTGCCGCTGGAGCAGTGGCAGACCTGGCTGCGCTTCAAGGCCATCGACGGCGCCTCGCCCTTCCTGTCCAAGGCCTTCGAGCAGGCCAACTTCGAGTTCTACCGCAAGACGCTCGCCGGCCAGCAGGAGATGCAGGAGCGCTGGAAGCGCGTGCTCGGCGCGCTCAACGGCTCGATGGGCGAAGGCTTCGGCCAGCTCTACGTCGCCCAGGCCTTCCCGCCGGAATCGAAGGCCAAGATGGAGCAGCTGGTGCAGAACCTGATGGCTTCGCTCAAGGTCCGCCTCGAGAACCTGGAGTGGATGAGCGAGGAGACCAAGGCCAAGGCGATCGAGAAGTGGTCCACCTTCACCCCGAAGATCGGCTACCCGGACGTGTGGCGCGACTGGACGGGCCTGTCGGTCGACCGCGGCAGCTACGCCGGCAACGTGATGGCGGCGGCGGCCTTCAACACCCGCTACATGCTCGACAAGATCGGCAAGCCGGTGGACCGCAACGAGTGGGGCATGAGCCCGCAGACGGTGAACGCCTACTATCGCGCCACCGCCAACGAGATCGTGTTCCCGGCCGCGATCCTGCAGCCGCCGTTCTTCGACGTGAACGCCGACGACGCGCTCAACTACGGCGGCATCGGCGCGGTGATCGGCCACGAGATGCTGCACGGCTTCGACGACCAGGGCAGCAAGTTCGACGCCGCCGGCAACATGGCCAACTGGTGGACCGACGACGACCGCGCCAAGTTCGAGGCCGCGGCCGGCAAGCTGGCCGACCAGTTCAGCGGCTACGAGGCGCTGCCGGGCCTGTTCGTCAACGGCCGCCTGGGCCTGGGCGAGAACATCGCCGACCTCGGCGGCACCACCGTCGCCTACGACGCGATGAAGCGCGCCCAGGGCGAGGGCTACACCGACCCGATGATCGACGGCTTCAGCCAGGACCAGCGCTTCTACATGAACTGGGCCACGGTCTGGCGCATCGCCTTCACCGAGGCGCAGCTCAAGCAGCAGCTGCAGGTCGGCCCGCACTCGCCGGGCATGTTCCGCGCGATCGGCGCGCCCTCGAACCAGCCGGCCTTCGCCGCCGCCTTCGGCTGCAAGGACGGCGACAAGATGGTGCGCTCGGGCGACGACCGCGTCGTGATCTGGTAAGTCCGTCGCGCCCGGGCCCCGCCCCGGGCGCTTCCGGGGCCGGCGCGAGCCGGTATCCTGTGGCCTGGTGGCCGGCGCGTGCCGGCCCCGTGGCCCAGGAACCGTCCGTGCCGGCAGCCCCGACCGCTCCGCCCCGCGTTTCCCGCCGCCGGCCGCTCGCCGGCGGTTTCGCCTGGCTCGCGCTGCTCCTGCCGGGCCTGCTTTCGGCCCAGGTCCCGGCCGGCGTTCCGCTCGAAGACCTCGTGCTCGAGACCTGGAGCACGCGCGAGGGCCTGCCGCACAACTCCGTCAACGCCATCGCCCAGACGCCCGAGGGCTACCTCTGGCTCGCGACCTGGGAAGGCGCGGCGCGTTTCAACGGCCGCAACTTCCAGACCCACACCGGCCGCGCCGACGGCAGCCTGCCCGACCCCGGCCTGCGCACGCTGCGCGTGCTGCGCGACGGCGGCCTGGTGGTCGGCGGCGCCCGCGGCGGCATCGCCCGGCACGGGCCCGGCGGCTGGCAGGCGCTGCCGCCGGCGCCGGGCATGGTGGCCGAGGTCTTCGAGGACAGCCGCGGCAGGCTCTGGCTGGGCACCGAAAGCCGGGGCGCGGTGCGGGTCGATCCCGACGGCACGCGCCGGGTGTTCGGCCTGGCCGACGGCCTGCCCGGCGACAGCGTCTATTCCTTCACCCAGACCGGCGACGGCCGCGTCTGGATCGGCACCAGCGGTGGCCTGGCCGTGGTCGAGGGCGAACGCGTGCGCGCCGTGCACGACCCCGCCCTGCGCCCGGTGCCGGTGACCGCGCTGGCCCAGGACCCGCGCGGCGGCGGCCTGCTGGTCGGCACCTACCGCGGCCTGCTGCGCGGCATGCCCGGCGAGGAGCCGCTGCAGGCGCCGCATCCCGGCACCGAGGGGCTGGGCGTGACCCGCCTCTACGTCGACCGCGCCGGCGAGCTGTGGATCGGCACGCTCGACCGCGGCGTGTTCCGGCTCGGCGGGCGCGGGCTCGAATCGCTGGGCGTGGCCGACGGCTTGCCCAACAACCGCGTCACCGCCCTGTTCGAGGATCGCGAGGGCAGCGTCTGGGTCGGCACCAACGGCGGCCTGGTGCGCCTGGGCCAGGCCTCCTTCAGCACGCTCACGCAGGCGCGCGGCCTGGCCGGCGACTACGTGCGCACCGTGCTCGAGGACGCCGACGGCGTGCTGTGGGTGGGCACCAGCGACGGCCTGAGCCGCATCGCCGGCGACCGCATCGAGACCGTCGGCGCCGGCACCCTGCTCGAGGGCCGCGCCGTGCTCAGCCTGGCGCAGGCGCCCGACGGCAGCCTGTGGGTCGGCACGCTGTCGGCCGGCGCGCTGCGCTGGCGCGATGGTCGCGTGCTGGAGCGCCTGGGACGCGGCGACGGCCTGCCCGCCGACGAAGTGCGCGCGATCCTGGCCGGCCCCGGTGGCGAGGCCTGGTTCGGCACCAGCGCCGGCCTGGTGCGGCGCGGACCCGACGGTCGGCTGTCGGCGCCGGTCGCCGGCCTGCCCGACAAGTTCGTGATCGCCCTGCACCGCGACCGCGCGGGCCGGGTCTGGGTCGGCACCGGCGTCGGCGCGGCGATCCTCAGCGGCGAGGCGGTCGTGCCGGTGCGCCTGGGCGACGACATCGACGCGCAGTTCGTGTTCGGCTTCCACGAACCGGCCGAGGACGACCGGATGTGGCTGGCCACCGACCGTGGCCTGCTGCGCTACCGGCCCTCCGATGGCCAGGCGCGCCTGGTCGACCCCGAGGGCCGGCTGCCGGTCGGCAAACCCTTCCACATCCTGGCCGACGAGGCCGGCGACTTCTGGCTGCCGGGCAACCGCGGCGTGATGCGCCTGTCGGCGCGCGCGGCGACCGCCGCCGCCGACGGCGGGCCGCTGCCGGCCTATGCGCTGTTCGACGAGGCCGACGGCATGCTCAGCGCGCAGGGCAATGGCGGCTCGAGCCCGCCGGCCGCGCGCCGCGCCGACGGCAGCCTGGCCTTCGCCACCGCCCGCGGCCTGGCGCTGGTGGACCCGCGGCGGCTGTCGGCGTCGCGCACGCTGCGCCCGGCCGTCGTGGTCGAGGCCCTGCTCGCCGACGGCGGCCGGGTGGCGCTGGACGGCGACATCGCCCTGCCCGCCGGCACGCGCCGCGTGGCGATCGAATACGCCGGCCTGAGCTTCGTCATGCCCGGGCGCATCCGCTACCGCACCCGGCTCGAGGGTTTCGACGCCGACTGGGTCGAGCGCGGCGCGGTGGACGCGGCCGAGTTCACCAACCTGCCGCCGGGCGACTACCGCTTCGTCGTCACCGCCGCCAACCCCAATGGCGAATGGGACCCGGCCGGCGCCAGCCTCGCCTTCCGCGTGATGCCGCGGCTGTGGCAGCGCAGCGGTTTCTGGGCGCTGCTGATCGTCGCCGGCGTGGCCGCCGTGGTCGGCGGCGTGCGACTGCGCACCCGCCGGCTGGTGCGCAGCGAGATGCGCCTGCGCGCCGAGGTCGAGCAGCGCACCCGCGAGCTGAGCGAACAAGCCGGCCGCCTGCGCAGCGCCGATGCCGAGAAGACCGAACTGCTGGCCGAACTGCGCCGCCAGGCCGAGGGCTTCGAGCGCCAGGCGCGCGAGGACGCACTCACCGGCGTGAGCAACCGCCGCGGCTTCGACGAAATCCTCGCCCGTGAATTCGCCCGGGCCCAGCGCACCAGGACCACGCTCTGCCTGGGCCTGCTCGACATCGACCACTTCAAGCAGGTCAACGACCGCTATTCGCACCAGGCCGGCGACGCCGCGCTCAAGGCCGTGGCGGCGACCCTGCTGGCCAGCTGCCGGGAGATCGACTACGTCGCGCGCTTCGGCGGCGAGGAGTTCGCCATCCTGCTGCCGCACACCGCGCCCGCGGACGCGGCCGGCGTGTTCGAGCGGATCCGCCGCGCGGTCGAGGCCATGTCCTGCGAAGGCTTCGCGCCCGGCCTGCGCCTCACCGCGAGCATCGGCCTGGCCCATGCCGACGGCCAGGCCGGCCCGGCGGCCCTGGTCGCCGCGGCCGACGCGGCCCTGTACCGGGCCAAGCAGGGCGGCCGCAACCGCATCTGCCGCTTCCCGGCCGAGCCGGCGTGACCTTTGACCTATGCCGCGCCCCCGCGCGGGGCCGAGAATCCACCGGCCGACGCCGATAGCCGGCACCCCTCTTCCCAACCGGCCCGATCGGGCCTGGAGCCGCACGTGAATCCCCGTTTCGCCAAGCCCCTGGTGCTGGCCTTCGCCATCACCGTCGCCCTCGCCGCCTGCCAGCGCGAAGATGCCCCTGCCGACACCACCGCCGCCGCGCCCGAGGCGCCCAAGCCGCTGGTGGACATGGCCACCCTGCAGACCCCGGTGATCTCGCTGCACGCCGCCGACCTCGACCCGGCCGTGCCGGCCTGCTCGGACCTCAACGCCTTCGTCAACGGCAAGTGGCTGGCGGCCAACCCGGTGCCGGCCGACCGCACCACCTGGGGCAGCTTCGAGCTGCTGGCCGAGCGCTCGCTCGAGGTCCAGCACGCGCTGGTGCAGGCCCTGGGCGCGCAGGCCGACGCCAGCGGCACCGCCAAGCTGATCGGCGACGTCTGGGCCACCGGCATGGACGAGGCCGCCATCGAGGCCGCCGGCCTGGCCCCGGTGCAGCCGGTGCTGGACGAAATCGCCGCGCTCGCCGACGGCGGCGCCGTGGCCGCCTGGCTGCGCAGCAGCCACGCCAAGGGCCGCAGCTACGTGTTCGGCTTCGGGCC
>VFQN01008834.1_pt1 | contig 10006 bp, 9 predicted proteins | sample 3512371 | NCBI WGS metagenome assembly VFQN01 (sample SAMN10412370, study PRJNA504923) | tailings metagenome | isolation source: Replicate 2 from Balatoc abandoned mine | place: Philippines: Itogon, Benguet | collected 2017-08-28 | reverse complement strand
GGGCTCACACTTCTGATCCGAATTGAAATCTCAGTTCTTCGTTATCTCGGTGTGATCAGCTTCTCCATCTATCTCTTTCACCCGTCAATAATGCGCCTGCTGGCGGCAGCCCACACCATGCTGGTCCCCGATCTACCGGTTGCGCCGACCATTTTCGTCGCCGTCTGCGCCTCAGCGACCATTGCCCTTTCTGCGATTGTGTATCGCTATGTTGAATTACCCGCGATTTCCCTTGGTACCGCGATCTGCGCCCGTGTTGCGCCTCGCTGAAAGATGCGGCCGACACTCCGTGATCCAAGGGACGCCAGATATTTGGGCGGCGTTCGCCGGAAGACACTTTCTGCAGTCTCGTCGAGCGGCCCCCCAAAAAACGGTCGCCGTACCGGCCACAGGGATGACGTCTCCTATCTCCGCAGAACCGAACTCTTGATCCCAACTAGACGAGGCGAAGCGGCGGCACTCCATTCTGAGCGAACCATATCACGTGTTCGGCCACAAGATCTGCGTAGAGTTCCAGCCCTTCGAATTCGCTCTTGGATAAGGTCAGGCTGAAGCGCAACTCCTCTCCAGGCTGCACATGTCTCGAGATTGGGTAGTATCGCCGAAATTCGTAATCCCACTTGCCATCACGGCTGCGAGTAACCAACGCCAAGTTGACTGAGCCCGGGGTATTCCCTGATGGTCTCCATGCGGTCGTGCCGCTGTTTCTCGCGACGATGTCAGCCTTCAGCAAGGGCCCATCGCCAGACGTGTTCGCAGTAAGACGACAGTCCAGCCCTTCGCGGAAGCGACTGTCTTTCGCAGTGTCTTCCTTCAGCAACACAAATTGCCGGCCTCCCGCAGGTAGAGAGGAATAAGCTTCCCGAAGAAGTTTCGCCATGGTCCTCTTTGCCTTTGCAGGAGATCCCAGATCCTCGAACTCCCGCAGACTCAGCAGAGGAGTGGTCGCATATGGTGCGACCTTCAACTGCCTGAATCCTGCGCGCTCAGCCATCTGCCAGATGTCTGCCAAAACGATGTCGTTTTCGATAACGCCATAGGTCCGCATGGCGTGCTGTGATTCTGCGGACCGAGAGTGACTTTCGCCTGGCTCCGAAAACACAACTCGCCCATCGCTCACTAAAACTCGGGCGAACTCGCTGATAATCACGTTTGGATTGGGGACGTGATGAAAGGAATCCATGCAAACAATTCGATCCATCTGGCCGTCCCCGACGTCAAGATGCACTCCGTCAAACTCGCAGTAGCGTATGCTTCCGTTCAGCTCCGGATATCTGGCATAAGTGTTCTCCCTTGCGAGGTTCAATGCGGTCGCCGAGGCGTCAACGGCGGTGACCTCTGCGCCCATCAACGCCAGCGATTGGGAGAGCCAGCCCGTCCCACACCCAAAATCCAGGACGCGCACGCCCTTGTAGAATTCCAGATGTGAAAGCATTACGCCCAGGAGTTGCACCAGCTGGATCGCTTCACCGCCCATAAACGGCTTGCGCAGTTCACCGCTCGCGAGTGACAAATGCTGGAAATACGCGTCTGCTCGCCGCAAATGCGACTGCACATCGCCAGATGAAATCAGCTCTTTGACATCGATGAAGCCCTCAGGCGTGGGGGCCACTGCCTTCTTCTTGAAAACGGAAAACATTCGATTCCTGCCAATGTGGCCATCTCGGCTGCTACTGAAGAGTCCTGCCGCCCTGAGCCTGCGGGCAGCATTGAATCCAGGAGACGTACTCGTCGAGTATTTGAACCAGCTTTTCGGTTGCGCAGATCAGGCGGATCCTCTGGTCGCTCTCGTTCGAGTATAACACCACGAGTTTTCGATCGAGCAGAGACTGTATGACGATTCTGATCGTGGGTTCCGAGAAGCGGCTATTCGCATATAGATCTTTGAGCGGCCGCGGCCGGTGCCCCAGGCACATCAGCCAGGTAACAACTTCCTCGCCTTGCGGCATCATGAGGAGTGGAAGTGTCCTCTTTTTCCAGTTTTGAAGCGATTCCAGATGATTCAGGAATGCCTGATCGGCAATGCCATCAGTTTCGCAGCTCACCTGCATAACAAACCTTCTCCAATCAGCTTATCGACAGGGCTGCAATAGTGCTGGTGGAGCGCGCCGCCGACTAGGCAAAAGGCAAGGATAAATGCGAAAATTCCTTTCGACTCATCCTTCTCTAGAGTCCTCCGTTGACGGGCGGAGCACCGATCTGTGAAATATGATTGAGTGGACTTCAATTGTCCGGCGACCGAAAGCGGCAAAGGACATTTTCGCAATCGAAGCTTTCAGCGCGTTTCCATCCCGCTTAATTCCCGTCTGGGCTCAGCAGGTGAAATATGCTGCAAATCGTTTGTAAATGGTCGCTCCTCGGAGCTGTAGTCGGCGCACTTGTGGCGATAGGAGCTCTGGCTCTCGGTCTGGTTCCGACCGATTCCTCCGCTGTGTCGCGCATCTCGTCGCTGACATTCTCGGGCGCAGTTGCAGGATGCGTCGCGGCGCTACTGCGTGCCTTCATCATCTGGTCTCGTTGAGCAATCACAACCTCGCAAGGCAAAACGTTCGCAGGTCTTTTGCCTCGACGAAGGCGCCGCTTCCCAGCGGCCGTGTCACAGACCAAAAGCCTCGTCTGTCATGCTGCGAACACCTACGACAACGTCCTGGAAGTCGTTGTCGCCGTCTGTCGCGGAGATGTCTTCGAATCCGATGAGGAGCTCGCCTCCATCGGACGAAACACCCGAAAGTACTTGAACAGTGCCCAGCGGTCCGTTGAAGGAAGGGTTCGAATGAAAGATTGGCACGGCCGTTAGGTCGCCGCGCGACGCGCTGTGTAGGACCACATCGGTGTCATGAGCGATGTTGGCAGCAGATGTGGTTCCTGGACTTACAAAGATGAGATCGTCCGGCAACAAACCATAGGCATCGAAGCCATCCTGGATCAGAAAGAACTCGACCCGGGCACCATCGGCAGGCGCGCCAAGTTCTACCGTCCGAGCGCCCTCGGCGACATTCAGGGTATCGGAGAACAAGATCTCTACGTCGCCAATCGTGCCGTCGGACCCGACCGTGTAGACGCCAAGAGTATTGTGGAACGACGACATCGCGGACTTGAACTCCACCGTAAAACTCACGGTTCCGTCGCCGAACAGAAACGGCTCGTTCGCTATGCCGTTGATCGAGGCAGCGCCAACATCTGAGCCCTCGACAAGCAGGGGAAGAAAGGGAACAGCCGTCACGATCGTATGGGCGTCCACTCCAGCGCCTCGACCTACAACCATGAACTCGGAGTTCGAGAAGTCTCCAGTCATCTCGAAAGTTGAGCTACCCACGGAGAGCGCAACACCGCCTGGAACGTTGGCAACCCCCAGGTCCTCCCGGCCGATGCGCACTCCCTGAATATCCACCGCATCATCGATGCCGAAATCCCTGATCCGGTCACCATCCAGGTCTGCAACCGTGTCGCGCAGCAGGTTGGCGCCCGCCCCAAACTGGAAGAGATCGTTGCCCGCTCCGCCAGACCCGCGATTGGTTCCGAGGCCTCCATCGATGACGTCGTCGCCGTCCCCACCATGAAGTCTGTCATTGCCGGCTCCGCCCCTGAGCACGTCGTCGCCACCAAGGCCCTCGTAGACGTCGTCGGCAGCCGTCGCCGCCAAGGCGTTCGCAGAATGATCACCGAGCCGGAAGACTTGATCGCTGAAGCCAAGAAACTCGACATTGGTGAGGGTGTCGGAGCCATCTACACCGAGACGATCCACCACGGTTACCGTATTGGCCGAAGATGTGACGGTGTATCGATCGCGCGGTCCTACATACAGAGCGGTATCTGATCCCTCACCTCCGTCGATCGAGTCGTTGCCGGCCCCGCCCATGATCGTATCGTCGCCTGTCCCACCAGCCAGGGTGTCGTCGCCGGCGCCTCCGTCCATTCCATCGTTGTTCTGACCCCCAACGAGCGAATCCGCGGCGGCGGTGCCAAACAGGGACGCCAACCTGTCAACCCGCACCGATTGAAAATCCGCAAAGTAGGTCTTGCCGTCGGCGGCGTTCCGCGCTGGACCAAGCGAAGGATCGCCTACGGGATTTCCGGTCCAGTCGCCATAGGCGTAGCCGATGGAAGTGGTTTGTCCCCAGAGGTTTAGGTGAAGACGCTGCTCCTTACTTGGATCCGGCAGCGAGTCCGGATTGGTCACGGTCCGCAGCAGGGCGCCGTCGATATAGAAATTGATCCAGTTGGGGAACCACTCGAACCTGTACGTATGATACTCAGCATTTGGCAGCGGCGAGTTCGGAAACGACAGTGGGTCGTAAGCAATCTTTACATCCCTATTATGCACCGGATCATGAATCGTAAGCGTATGCGAACCATTGAAGACATTTGTCGATATCTGATTCAGTGCTGGATTCTTTAGGTTGCTGGTGAAGACCTCGAAGTCGATCTCCGTGTGAAAGTCGTTCGGCGGAGCATTCTTCTCGTATGAGAAGAATCCCAAGATCAACCCCCCTTGATTGAGGGCTGCCTGATTTCCGGTACCGTCACCCGAGAACTTGAATTTTCCCTCGAACGCGAGGCCGCCAGTCGTTGGATTCCAAGCCTCCTTGGTAATCGCTTCTGTACCAAGGAATGCGTGCTGATCAGCCGGCTTGTTAGGGTCGCCGTCCCATGTCCTCAATGCGAAGCGGGCCGTGCCATTGCTAACGGTTGGGAACCCGCCGCCGCTTGGATCGGTATAGGGTTTGGTGTTTGAGAAGGTCCAGGTCTGTCCCTTGTACTCCGCGCCTGGCGCCAAAGGCTCCCAGAGTGACGTCCTGAGCGAGGTACCGGGAAAATCGTCGGCAAACAGATTCGATACCGGTGTGAGCGCCGACGTCATCTGGGCCTCCCATTATGCTTGAACGGCCGCCTGGTCAGTGCGCCGGCAGACTATTTATATCCGTGTATCAGTAACCGCATTAAATCCCGTAGAGCGAGCCCAGTAGGCAAAAACAGGTTTCGGTACTTACCGTAACGCTCATTGGCGGCGATTGCTGCGACCGCGAACGCATAGTCTGCGCCGCTGAGGTCAATCCGAGGTGCAGAACGCATTGTCACTCCGCCTGATGACATTCGCGCTCGGCCCGTCTTCTGGCCCCGAGCTTGGGCGGGCAATGCCGCTTCCGCTCGCTGGTATGCCCACATGCGCTGCGCGCACAATCCGAATTTGACCAATACATTGATGCCATTCGCAGTCGTATGGCAGTTTCCCCTTCTACCACCACTAGAGCTCGTGATAGGCTGAACAAAGCTTCACAATTGATTTCGGATGATTTGTTTGGGATTTCTGGCTTTTGTTTCTTCGCGGTGAGGTTTCCGACACGATTCTTGGTGGAGACACGGATGTTTTGGCGTGCGTTGGAACAGCTTCATCTCTGGGAGCGCGAGAACTTGCCAGGGGCCGATACCGCCGTCGGCAATGAAGTCCTCGTCTGGCTCCTGAAGTCCAAGAGCAAGCCGCGGCCCTTGAAGGATCTCTACCGCTCGAGCCGCTTCTCCGAACCAACAATCCGCAACTGCCTAAAGGAATTTGCAGCGTTGGGCTTCGCGTCGATCGTTTCGAACGGACATGACATGAGGAGCCGTTTCGCCCGAGCAACACCGAAGCTAGAGATGACCGTCGCCGAGTATCGCCGGCGGTTCCAAGAAGTAGCGGAGCTCGCCAGAGCAGAAGCCGCATCCAGGCCCCCCGCTCCGTTACCCCCTCAGAATCCGGACGCCCAAACCGGATAAGTCTCACCGATGAGTGAGGGGCGCTCGGCCCGTCCTCAGTGTTTAGGGCGCAGTGCAAGATTGCCAGCTGCCAGCCGCGGGAAAACTCCTGGTAAGTTCTGATCGTCAGATCCACCAAGGGTCACGAACGGTCGGGCGGCGATCTTTCAGATTCGGCAGTTTTGCAGAAAATCGGTATGGCAATTCACTCATCACCTCATCCGGCACTTATAATGCTTGGGTGGAGGAGAGATGTCGGATCAGAAGAAGGATGTCGAGTGGTCAGATTGGCTGCCTGCCGGCGCGGTAGTTTGCAGCTTACGCTCCAACGGAGATGGTGAGCAGATCAAGCGTGCTCTCCTCGACAGGCTGGCAAGCGGCTCCGTCCACGCGGTATGCACGTCTTCGATACACACTTATGGCATGACGACATTTTCGGAGGACGGGCTCGCGGCTATCCGCACGGAAGAGTGGCCGCATTATGTGCCCGATGACTCGGCGCTGGAGCAGGGTGTGGTGCGAATGCAATGGACGTCGCAAGTCTCTCTCCCCCTCGTTGGGCTCTGCCCAATAATGGCGACGTACTTTGGCGTGCGCCTCTCATTCGAGGACTTGACCCGCGAATTTCCGGAAGTTCCTTGGTCTCGCAGGGGAGCAATGCGCTCGGCGCAGGCTGCTGCGGTGGGGATTGCCACTTCCGCTGCCAACCGCCCGAACAACGTGATTAACCTCGAAGCCGCCAGTCGCTTCCGACGGCCTATTGCCAGCAAGCGCTCGGCGCCCCGCCAGTGATCCGGTAGCAGGCCGAGGATCATTCTCAAGTCAGCACGGCTGCTTTTACTGGCGAAAAGTTAACCTTGTCTCCTGACCGATCAGCCTGGTCATGGTGGTGAGGTCAATCGGCTCGACCTCAATTTCAGCAAGCCTCGCGGTCGATTCGCCGAAGTCGGCCTCGCTCATCTTCGTCCGCTTTACAGTGCTCGGAAGTCTGACGATTCGGCCGACATGGACATTGGCGTCTCCGCGAATGGTGAACTCAACCCTGCCATCCTTCTTCAGCTTGCGGAGGTGCAACTCGTCCACGTCGGCGAAAATACGCATTCTCTTGAGGTCGATGATACGCACAACGCCGCGTGGAGAGACACGCTCGCCGGCATAAGTAAGAACGTCCGTCACGACGCCGTCGAGTGGCGCACGAACGGTTGCCTGCTCCCTGGCATATTCGGCCTGCGCAAGCTGGCCTTCGAGAATGGCCAGCTCCGCCTGCATTGCGGCACGATCGGAGTCCAGCCGTTGGCTGCGGACCTTCAGTTTGGCTTCTTCCTGCTCGACCCGCAGCCTTAGAAGCTTCATCCGAAGCTCTCGCTCATCCGGTGGGAGCGTCGTTCGCGAGAGCTCGAGCTCGTTCAAACGCTGTTTCGTTGCAGCCAGGCGAACGGCGGCCTCCTGCAGCTCGACTTCGGTCCTGCGAAAGCCCGACAGCATCGACTGCTCCTGCGAGCGCGCCCTTTCGATGTTGGCCCTGGCCATGGCGACGTCCAGTTCCGCTGCCGGCGCGTTGCTGAGAAGCGCAAGTACCTGGCCTTGGCGCACGGTATCGCCCGCCCGGACTCTTAACTCTGTGACAATCTCGCCACCTTCGGTATCCCCAGCCACAAGCGCAGATTCCACTCTCACATCCGTGTAGCCGCGCGAGATCAGCGGCCCGGTGATTTCAATCGGACCGCGGGTGTTTGTGTCCTTCCCCCAGAGGGCGACAACCGGCAGCAGGGCCAACGTCACGCAAGCGACAAGGACGCCGCCCCCTGGCCGCCTCAAATCGCGCCAACTGGTCACGAGGAGACCTCGCATCGTCGATGGAAAGAGAAGGCTTCCGGCCGGCCGCGGACCGCCGCCGCGCGACAGGTCGTGTCCGGGTGCGCGCGCTAGTTCGCCTGCGACTTCGCCACCTCGCCGCCGAGCACCTGGGCATAGGCGGCACGAGCGGTCTTGGCGATCGCGAGGAGCGTCTCGAGGCGGGCGATCTCCTGGTCCACCACGCGGATGTTGGTGAGCTGCGCCTTTGCGTTCTCGTTCAGGTCGTCGACCTTGTGCTTCGTGCCGTTGATCGTGATGGTGCTGGCCTGGCTGCTCATGGTCTTCTCCTGAAAGCGGAAGGGGGTATTTTCCTAGCCCGGTGGATGTCCAGGGGGCGACAAATGCCAAAGCATCTTTTCTGCAGTTGCGTCGCCCGCGTCAGCGCCTAGTCGAACCGCAGCACGTGCTCGGCCGGACCGCCGAACATCTGGTTCAGCGTGTCGCCGGACGCTGCTTCGCCGGCCCGCGTCCGTGCAATGGCGAGCTGCGAGAGAATTTCGAGATTCGACATCGAGAGCAGCTGGGCATAGGCGAGCGGAAGCGCATTGTTGTGCCGCAGGGCACCGAAGCTGGCGTCGTCGAGGGCGCGCAGGCGGCGCTCGTCGATGCGGTAGAAACCGCCCTTAGTCGGCTCCAGCGCACCAGCCTGCTCCCACGGCACGATCAAACCGGCGGCTGCAAGGCTCGCCAGCGCCGGCTCGAGGGATCTGCGGCTTCGTTCGGCGGCCTCCAGCAAGCCTGCGATGCTCGCCACCGAGCGCGCCAACTGGCCATCCGGATCGAAGAAGGGCTCGCCGCGATTGCCGTCCTGCACGAGGCCGCTGCTCTCGTCGACGCAGAGGACCATCGAGGACTTGTTCCCGGAGGACAGAAGACGAAACGGGTAGACCCGGATCAGGCTCGGGACGTACCGCCCCGGCACCCAGCTCCCATTCGGGGCGAGATAGAGGTTGGTTCCGGCACTCTGGGCCAGGAGAGCGATGGGCTGATAGGCGTCCGCGCCCTTGATGAAGACGATCGGATAGGACGTCGCGGCGGCCGCGATCTCGAGGCCGGCGAGCGGGCAGACCGCGTCACGTGCGGCAAAGTCGTAGTTAACCGGGCGAACCCAGCTCCGGGATGAATGATGCTGGCGGCTCACCGGCACGAATGTCGCCATCGCTTTCACCCTCCTGCACAAAAGAAAAGCCCCGTCCCAAGGCGGGACGGGGCTTCCCGTGTTCCGAACAACTAGACGAACTGGAAGTTGTTGCTGTTGAAGGCCAGGAACTGGTCGTAGGTCATCGCAATGGACGCGATGCCGTCGGCGCCGTCAGCCGACGTGATCGTGGCACCGGTGTTCTCGATGTTGAAGATAACCATCTCGTTGCGAGTGGCGTCGTAGGCGGCGCCCATCACGTTGTCGGTGGAGTTGTTGACGTCGAGCATACCCGCGCCGATGGCCGAGTCGAACAGGGCATCTACCGTGTTCGCGCCCGTCACCGCGGTCGTGAACTTCAGGAAGTTGAAGCCCGTAGCGCTAAGGTTCGAGGTTTCGCCGGCTTCGATGTCGCGGATGAAGGCTCCTGCACCGGCAGACACATTGCCGCCGGACGTGGTTTGGAACCTGTCGCCACCATCAGGGGCGAAAATGTCGACCTGGATGAGATCTGCGACGCCGGCGCCGCCAGTGACGTCGAAAGTCCCCCCCATCTGATGGATGGTTTCGCTCCCGGTCTGCAGATTGCCACCGAAAGAGTTAACGTCGTAGAACCGGACGGCGTTGGCACCGCCACCCAGGATGATGCTGTCCGCGTCGAGGACGAGTCCCCCAAAGCCGTTGCCATAGACTCCGAAGAAGTCGTTGCCCGCACCGTCGAGGACGGTCTGGTGACCGCTGCCTGTCCAGATCTCGTCGTTAGCGCTGGCGCCCGTCGCATCGATCGACTGGTTGTACAGCAGCGTACCGAATGCGTTGCCGCTGCCCACCGAACCGAAGTCGATGTCGACCGTGCCCTTGAGCACGACGTTGCCATTAACGCCGCTCACATCGCTGATCTCGTTGGTAGCCGTACCCACCGAGGTGATCGTGATCAGGTCCGTTCCCAGGCCCGCCACGAGTTCGCCGACCGTGACGCCGCTGATCGAGTTACCGATCTCGACCTGGAAGGCCGGGATGGTCACGAAGGCACGCTCCAAGGTCAGTTCGTCGTTGATGTTGCTCTGCACCGCAACCGTGTCGATCCCGCCGTCAGTGTTGTTCAGGTTGGTGATGTGCACGTCGTCACCATACACACCCTGAAGTTCAAGGCGCATGACGGAGCCGAGCTTCGCGAAGTCGACGAGCAGATCCGCACCGCCCGTGAAACTGCCCTCATGGGCAGCGGTCTGGATGTTGAGGATCGTACCGCCGGTCACAAGCTGCTGGTCGCCGGCG
>VFQN01008833.1_pt1 | contig 10007 bp, 4 predicted proteins | sample 3512371 | NCBI WGS metagenome assembly VFQN01 (sample SAMN10412370, study PRJNA504923) | tailings metagenome | isolation source: Replicate 2 from Balatoc abandoned mine | place: Philippines: Itogon, Benguet | collected 2017-08-28 | reverse complement strand
GGAGGCGCCAACAGAGGCGAGGGATAAGGCCCATGGTGCTGCTGCGGCGCTGAGGCGGTGGCAGGTGGGTGCGGGGCTGGGGAGGAGGAGCCTGGGTCGGAAGCGCGCGGGGCCGGCTGCTGGGAGCCGATAGCACCGCGCGGGAGTTTGTGAGCCGGCCATGTTCGAGACTGCCATCAAGTTTATGCATAGAACCGCTGCGTTGGGTTACGGCTTGCTCTAATGGCCAGCACGCTTGGTTGCCCGCGGTTGCCTGTTAAGAACCTTTCAAGCCCTCGCACAGCTCAACGCACAGGTCAACGTTCCGTAATAGCTTAGCCGTGATATGCTGCAGATCGTAACTATGACTTTGCCTGTTATAGCTCTAACGGCAAGCGCGCCCACTCACCCTGCGAAACCCTTTCAGTGCCCTTCACAAAGTAGCAACATAGCTAACCGTCAGTCCATGATGTTTTGCCGTGATTTGTTACGTCGTATGTCGAAAAGGCACTCTTAAGTGCAGATCAGGGTTACAGCCGCATCTGGCCGCGGGCACGGCCCGGTGCACGACCGTCAGGCACAGGTTGAACGCATCACATACACATCGGGTTGTGTATGCAGCAACTTGTGCATCTCAGTGCGATCCGAGAGGCCAAGGGCAAAGCCCCACCCGGCGTTGAGGGCGTAGGGAAGTCCCTGCACGACCGTGCCACGTGCCCATGCCCTTGTGCATAGCCTGGCACGAAACGCCAGCAGGCATCAGGCCTACCATATGGTGCCGACATGGAGTGCCACGTGTGTCAATTGTATCAGACTTAGCTTGGTGTGCACCAGAGCAGTTCAGAGGCGCAGAGCACGTGTACGGTACGGTACGGGTACAGACTACAGACCTTAATCCAGGAGAGGCAACTTATGGTGCCCAGCGAGGGGTGCCGTACTGGTTTCGGACGTTCCCCGCAGGAAACTAAAGTCGACGCTATTCACGTTAACAATGGGCATGCTGCGGCAGCACAGCAGTGCATGAACAGCTGCAGGGCCCTCTCAAGCCGCTTGGCTGGGCACGTGCAGAAGATGCCAAGCAGCCAAGGTCGTCAGCACGGAACAGCCACGGCACTGTGCACGTGCCAGTTTTATGCACACGCTTAACCAGGAACCACAACAACCGCGCGCTCATGGGGCGCCCCTGCTTAACCCCAGGCTGGAAGCCATCACAGGGCCGAGGCGCCCGCCTACCCTCCCACCTGGCCCACTGGTGACCATGCCAGGCCCAGCCCATGCACCCTGACCGGGGCCCTAGCCCGTTGGGCCCACGTCAGGCAGCATAAGCACCGTTGCCACCGCCCCGCCGTTCATCCCCACACGCCGGGTCCCTGCCGCACCGCACGTGTCTCTAGGTCTGCTGCAGCCATCGCCGTACTGCACACCGGCCATGGAGTGACGCGTAGTGTCACCAAGCCAACAAGCTCATGCCAAACGTCCAATGCCCGCGGCCCACCGCTATGACAGATACATACCCATTGCTCTAAACACGCACAACACCATTGACACTCCTGGCCGTCGGCTACCACAGAACTCCAGAGTCCATGCACACGCCAACGCCTGAGGCGCGTCCACAACCTCATACGGCTCCCTGTACCACACCCTCCACTCCTGGCACATCACGTTGCTGACAGAGTGCACATTCCGATCAGGTCTGACCAAGCCCACCTCCCTCTGCCCAGATCCCCTGCCGCCTGCCCCCAGCTCCCGCACCTTCCCACCGGCGACTGCTGCTCACCCTGGCCGCCACTCCCATTGCCCTGTTTGCAGTCAGCACGCCCCCAGCTGCCCCCGCCCCACTCGCACATGCCCTGCCCCTGCCCCCGCACCCCGACGCACCCCTGTCGCTGCCTCACCTGCCCCCGCCGCTAACCCACGTGCCAGGGCTCCCGGTGGCACAGCACGAGCATTGCCAGACCCACTGGTGGCGGCAGCACCACACCACAGCCTTCCACAGCCAGGCCCCGCTGGCAGCGCGGCACACTGCCCGTCATGCCCAAGCATACATGTGGCAGAGGGCCACAGCCTCAGTTGGCCTGGGCCTTCTGCCGCCGCTGCCGTAGCACCAGAACTCTTGGGGCGGCGGTGTCTGGGGCCGCCTGGGGCAACAGGAGGTTGTTTAAGAACGTTAGCATACAGTAGGATTTGCGCCATCAGCACTCCACGCGTACGCTAAAGCACATTTGGCGTCGGGCCAGGAGCAGTGGCTTGCCAGTTTGAGCCAGGGTTCGGTAAGGAAACCGCTTCCGCTTCCAGCGGCTTCCGATCGGGGTGACGTACGACACCCATTACCCCAAGAGGGCGACAGGATTTGCCCAGCGCCCCAGGCGCCATCACGCATTTGCCATACACTAGGGGCATCCCGTCACAGCAGGTGCGCACGCATGGAATGCACCAGAGCAAGAGCAAGACGAGTAGCCAGGTTAGCCTCTTGGTCGTTCCCACAAACTGCAAGCATTGCTTTCTACGTCACCCTGCCACCACCGCGGGCGCTACTTGCACAAGAGCAAATGCTTGACGGCGGGTCTGTCGTTGTGCTTGCACCTGCCTGTACTTGTGCAGCCCGCCAGCCAACAATTGCCGCTAAGCCGCAAAGCACACTGTCCCATCAAAGACACGTGAAAAGCGCCACGGTACTGTAACAGGCGAACATTTGGCAGGTTGCGCTACTACCATAGTCGAACACTTACACTTGGCTTATTCCACCCTCACCTGTGCAGGCTGCCCGCCTTGCGCCGGGTCACCAGCTGCCCCCTCCTCCACCGAGCGCCGCCTCCGCCGCCCCTCAGCCCCTCCGGTGGCCTGCCGCCCCGGGAGCTCCAGGGGCGGGGGTGCCGTGCCCTCCCCGCCCAGAGCCGCGGACCCGTGCCCCGCGACCTGTGCCGTCGTGCCCTCCTGCTGCTGCTGCTGCTGCCGCCTTCGCCGCAGCAACTGTTGCGGACTCGCTGCCGCTGTTGCTGCCACGGCCTCCTCCCCCACCTGCCCCCGGCCTGGTCCCACTGCAGCCGTCGCGTTGCGCCCTGTGACGCGTGACACAGCTGCCCCGCCTGCCCGCTTGCCCACCCTCACGCGCTCCTCGGCCCCCTCGGCCCCCACCAGCAGCCCCCACATATACCGCTCCTCCGCCGCCTTGTCCCCCCGTAACGCGTCCCACTCCCAGTACGGCACGCTCACGTGCTCGAACACACGTGACAGCTGCCGGTCACGCAGCGTGGTTGGGCCATCCTTGGTGTGTGTGTGGGGCTTGTTGCACAGGTAGTGTATGGGTCCGTCCACCTCCACTGCCACCTCCCGCCCGTCCGACAGCCGCACCAGCACGTCAATGCGGCAGTGAAGGGCAGGCACGAGCGCCTCACGCTGCACATCAGCAATAAACACGGGGGTGGTGGAGCCAGAGGCCAACCCTCTGAGCACTGGCAGGCCTTCCGCCCCTTGCGTTGGTGTTGCGGCCGCCTGGGGCAGGGGCTGTTGCTGCTGTTGCCGACCTTGCATCCGTCGCAGTGCCGCAAGCACCCCTTGCTGCAGGTCAGAGACAGTCGGTGCGTCCCCCAACCTTGCTTCCTGGGCAGCGAGCTCCATCGCGGCAAGCAGCGAGCCGGCCCCAGGCGCTGTTGCATCGCCGCCCTTTGTCATAGCATGCCTGTGTGCCCCAGGCACGATGTGTGACAGGGCTGCTGCCTCCCCGCCCTCCCCGCCCTCCATCGCCTCCAGCTCCAGCTGCACCTGCCACAGCTGATGCAGGTGTTCCCCCAGGAACGGCCCACAGACAGCCCCTGGCCCTGGCCCCCCGCCCTGCTCCCACCGCCTGGCCGCCTCCCTCAGCAGCACCCCCACCTCCCGTGCATGCGCCGCCAGGGGCCCCGGGCCTGCCACTGCCACAGCCCACAGTGCGTTGGCAAGGGCCTGCTCCACGAGCACCAGGGGAGCCTGGCTGCCCACCCGTCCCGACACGATACCCATGGTTCCCTGCCCCTGCCCCTTCTGCCCCTGCTGCCGCTCCACCAGCTCCGCCAGCCGCCCAAGCAGCATCCCCGTCAGCCGCTCCTCCCACACCCCCAGCACCGCAAACGACCACAGCAGCATGGCACACGCCTGCGGTTCAGGCCGCAGCACCTGCCCCTCCAGCGCACCTGCCGTACACTCCACCAGCCCTGGGGGCGGGCGGTGCCGTACGATCGCCAACGCATACCACAGCTGAGCCCAGTGCATGGGGAGGGCGGCACCTGCAAACGCCGGTCTCTGGGCCGCCGCCGCGGCAGCCGCGAACCAGCCTTGGTCCGCGTGGTCCAGCTTGGCCAGGGCCCACGTGGTGTTGGCGATCTCCTGGGGTTTGAAGCCCCGGAAGGACCGCCGGACACACTCGCCTGCTAACGCGTGGGTTGCAGCTGCAAAGGAGGTCACAGAAGGCCCGCCAGGCCTGCCGGCAATCCCTCCTTGTGCTTGCGGTAAGGTGTCCATGTACGGCTGCAGCAGGGCCATGCCGTACAAAAGGTTGGACAGGAACTGAGAGGTGAAGGCATGCTCGGCCGTGCCGTCCTTAGGTCTGGACGGTCCCAGCCGCCGCTGGACCTCTCGAAGGAGCTGTGCCACGGCGAGAGCTGCTGTCCCATCGCCACCAGCCCCACGTGAGGGTGCCGTCGAGGGTAAAGAGATACCGCCCCCACCATCCCCAACCCCCAGCAGCTTGCCCAGCGCCCACACGCTGTTGGCCAGACCCTGGCTCTCCATGCGCCCCGCCATCTTCCCCGCGGCAGCTGCCAGCAGCTGCACCGCCTCCCCGTCCTCCATCCCCAGCTTGGCGCAGCCCAGCAGCATGTTGGATACCTCCTGCGGCTTGAAAGCCCCTGGAACCTCCGCCCCTGACCGCCCGCCACGCAGCCGGTGTACAACAGCGCCCACCAGCTGACGGAGGTCCTCCTGGTGCGGCACGTGCCCGCAGTCCTCACGCAGCTCCCCCAGGGCGTACAGCGCGTTAGCCTGGGCCTGGGCGCTGGGTTCTCGCAGCTCCGCCAGGCGGCGGGTCAGGTGGTGCACCAGCGGCACGTGTGTGGGGCTGTGCTTGAGCCGGGCGCACGCCAGCAGCACGTTGGCGCAGTCCTGTGGCACCATGTCCCTGGCACTCATGCCCACCAGGCACTCGGCGGAAGCTGCCAGCAGCTGCCCCTGCGCTGCAACCAACCTGGCGTTGGATGTCTCCGACAGCGACCACCACAGGTTGGAGTGCGCCTGAGGCAGCGCCTGCTGCAGCATTGCATACCCGTCCTCGCCCAGCCGCCCCAGCAGCGCCTCCGCCAACGCCACCTCGTCGGCCCCGCCAGCCCAGCCGTACCCCGTCTTGGCGCAGGCCCACAGCGGCCTGGTGCAGTGGTCGGGGCGTGTGATTGATGGCACCAGCGGCAGGAAGACGCCCGCCAGGGTGTGCAGGAGGGCGCGGCGGGCGGCGTAGTCCTCCGGCTGTCCGGAGCTGGGGTCGGGCGGGAGCTGTGGGCGGGCCAGGGAAGCGGGAGTGGAAGTGTGAAGCAGGAAAATGAGAAGACGGGGTTTACTGAATGCCGTGAGTGTCAACATGACAGGGAGCCGCAGACGTGGTTGGTGGGACATGTGACAGGGAAGAATTTAGGGGCAATTGCACTGAGGCAAGGGGGCAAGTGGAACGGCAAAGGTGAGGGGAAGACTGCAGTGGGTGGTCGTTTCAGGATACCGGTAGCAAGCAACGGGGCAAACGGCATCTTCGTCAACGCCTGTGGATGGGGCGGCAGCTGCGGGTGGGGCATGTGGGATGATGCATGTGGAGGCTCTATTCCACCGGTGACGGAAGGTGACGGAGATGGCAAAGCTGGAGCACCACCAAGCGGTCAGAGTAACACAGCGGTGTAGCAGGATGCGGCGAAGGGGAATGCAGAGCATGTATCACAGCTATGAAGGCTAGACTGCGATGGCATGGGCGTTTACCAACAAAGCAATGTGTAAGCGGGGCCGTGGCGTCATTTCCATGGCAGACGGCTGTGCAGGATGCATGCTGGTTCCTGGGCATGCTTCCTTCCCGTTTGGTACAGTGATCACATGCACATCAATGGCCAGAGGGTCCGTAGACAGCTATGCTGGGTATTCCAGAGGACAAACACCAGCCATGCAAAGATCAACGCTTCCACATGCGGGCTGAGTTCCCCTTTCACCCAATCACACGAGTTCCGCCCGTCTTGTGGCCTTTCCACGTGTATTTGGCCCAAATGACCCCTCGTACGGCAGGCCCCATACCAATATTCACAACAAAAAGTTAAGGATGTGCGTGCCACCGTCGGAACCGTTGCTTCAAGACCTATCCAGCGAGCCCCTGCTTGACCTTAACTTTTTGTTGTGTAAAAAGTTATAGCAGCCCAAAGTGAGGACATGTGCCCCCTAGGTAGTGGAACCCGGTTGCTGTCACCTAGGCAGTCACCCAATTGGTAACATCACTTACGCTGCACGTGCGCTCCAATGCCGCCACCAGTGAGCTGTGGTCCCTCCTTGCCGCCCACTGCTTCGCCTGCTGCTCCACCACCTCCTGCAGCTGCCCCAGGTGCTCCAGGTCCGACAGCCGGACGAAGCCGCCATTAGCACTGCCAGAGGATCCTGTTCCAATGGATGCAGGATCCTTTTTCCTGTACGCATCACTGCCGTGCCCACTAGTTCGGGATGCGGCACGGCGGTCGGCACCCCGCTGGGGTGGGGGTGGGGGTGTGCCTGGCCGCCCGGCCCCGCTGCCGTCCCGCTCCCGCTCCCGCCGCCCTGGACCATCATCCTGCCCACGTGCACCCTGGTGGCCGCTGCCCCCATGACGGCCCCGCCCCCGGCCCCCTCCATAGCTGTGGTCGGACGAGGGGCCTGGGTCAGCACCCGAGCGGACAGCCGCCCCCACCATCAGGGGAGCCCTCGGGGCCGTGCGGGGCGCTGGGGGGCTGCCAACCGAGGCGAGGGGTGAGTTCCATGGTGCTGCTGCGGCGCTGAGGCGGTGGCAAGTGGGTGCGGGGCTGGGGAGGAGGAGCCTGGGTCGGAAGCGCACGGGGCCGGCTGCTGGAAGCCGGCAGCACCGCGCGGGAGTTTGTGAGCCGGCCATGTTCGAGACTGCCATCAACTTTCTGCATAGAACCGCTGCGTTGGTTTACGGCTTGCTCTAATGCCAGCGCGCTTGGTTGCCTGCGGTTGCTTGTTAAGAACCTTTCAAGCCCTCGCACAACTCAACGCACAGCTCAACGTTCCGTAATAGCTTAGCCGTGATATGCTACAGATCACAACTATGACTTTGCCTGTTATTGCTCTAACGGCAAGCGCGCGTGGTGCTTGCGGTCACCCTGCGAAACCCTTTCAGCGCCCTTCACAAAGTAGCAACATAGCTCATCGTTGATCCATTATGTTTTGCAGTGATTTGTTACGTCTATTGAAAAGGCACTCTTCAGTGCAGATCAGGGAACCAGCTCGCACCTGGCCGCGGGCACGGCCCGGTGCACGACCCTCAGGCATAGGCTGAACGCATCACGTACACATGAGGAAATCAAGTTGTCATACAGCAATTTATGCATCTTAGTGCGATCCGAGAGGCCAAGGGCCAAGCCCACACCGCGTTGGGGGCACAGGGAAGTCCAGGCACGAGCGCACGACCTGTGGCACGACCCTGCCACGTGCCCATGCGCCTGTGCATAGCATGACACGAAGCGCCAGCGGGCACCAGGCCTACCATGGTGTCGACATGGAGTGCCACGTGTCACAGTCGTACCAGACGTAGCTTGGTGTGCATCAGAGCAGATCAGAGCAGTTTAGAAGTTTAGAGCACGTGTACGGTACTGATACAGACCGGAGTCCAGGAGAGCAGAGAGCTCATATTAGGGCGCCTAGGAAGGGGTGCCGCACTGGTTTTGAACGTTCTCCGTATGTAGGAAACCAAAGTCGGCGCTCCTCACGTCAACGTTGCGCATGCTGCGGCAGCACAGCAGTCCTCAAACAGCTGCAGGGCCCTCTCATGCCGCTTGGCTGGGCACGTGCAGGAGATGCCAAGCAGCCGAGGCCGTCAACACGGAACAGCAACGGCACTGTGCACTCGCCAGTTTTGTGCGTTCAGGCGCACAGGTTTAGCCAGCTTAAGTTCGGCTGAGGCCTTCGGCTTTCAGCCCGGAGGGTATATATTGCGCGTTGTCTATTGGCTTCGCCAATTGTTCCTCGTGCCCCGAAGGGGCCCCGGAGGGCATATAAAGTGTCACGTGCACCAGCGTGCACCCTCGGCGGCAGCATAGTCAGCAACATTCGCAAGGAACCACAACGGCCCCTGCTTAACCCCAGGCTGGAACCCACCACAGGGCCAAGCCGCCCGCCCACCCTCCCCACCTGGCCCACGTGTGACCATGCCAGGCCCACGCATCCACGACCAGGGCCCGCCCCGTGGGCCCACACCAGCGAGCGTGGGCACTAGTACCAGAATCCACTGCTCATGCCTACAGTCTGGGTTCCTGCAGCACCGCACACCCCTCCAGGTCTGGCGCAGCTCACACTACACGCCAGCCACGAAACGCAGCCACCCCCAATACCGCCATCGCAGCTGCCAACAAGCACGCGCAAATAGCTTCTCACATGCACTGCATCCTGCTGATCTGCTGCCACCGGTAAATGTCCTTGGCCCCGCCCACGCCCAACACAACCACAACGCCTTACCACCATGGCCTACCACACACGTCCACAGCCTACACACACACTGAACATGCGTAACGTCTAGAACTTCTGACTGCGCCCTGCATGACCCTCTCCACTAGCCGCGCATTGCGCCTCCGACACAGTGTGCACAACCCAAGCAGGTGTGGCCAAGCCCACCTCGCCCTGCGGCCTGCCCAGCCCCTCGGCCAACACCCACCCTTCCCAGCCGAAACCGCCCACCACAGCCGCAACCCACACTGCCCTGTTGCATCCAGCAGGCCCCCATCTGCTCGCACCCCGCCCGCACATGCACCAGCGTCCACGGCTGACCTGGCCATGCGCTCGAACCCCGACCCAGCCCGTGCCGCTACCCCACCTACCCCGACTGCCGTGGCCGCCAACCCACTGCCCTTATGCAGCCGGCAGGCCCCCAGCTGCCCCCATACCACCGCCACGCGCCTGCACCCGCACCTGCCCCTGCCCCTGCTCCCCGACCCAGCCCTGCCGCTACCCCGGCCATCCCAACAGCACCACCAGCAGCAGCGGCAGCACACCGTCGCATAGCTGACTGGCCCAGACACGCCAAGCTGCGCCCACCGCCGGTTGAGCCCAACTCGGGGAGGGCCAGCGCGCTGCCCGTCGTGCCCCAGCACGTGTCAAGGGGCCTGGCCTCAGTCGACTTTGAGCTTCTGCCTCTGCCGCCGTGGCACCAGAACCCTTGGGGCGGCGCCGTCCGGGGGCGCCTGGGGGCAGCGGGGGCAGGAGATGGCAATTGCAGTCCAGTCATGTAGGGTCGTGGAGGTGTCATCACCAACTTGTGCGCGGACAGCTATTTACAAGTATTCGGATTGCCCACCGGGTGCAATATACTACCCCTTGCTACCGTACGCACCTGCAAAGGTTGCTCCCCTTGCCCGGCAGTTTCGCCAGCGGCGCCTGCCCCCTCTTCCTCAGAGCGCTGCCGCCGCCCCTTGCCCTTCCCTTCCAGCGCGGTGGGGCCTCCCGAGGGCCCGTCCGCCACCGCCCCACCTGCAGAATCGCCAGCGGGTGCACAGGCAGCAGCGGCAGGAGGCTCCCGCTCCAGCTGCAACCCCTGCTGCTCCCCACCCTGCTCCCCCGCCTGCTGCCGCCTCCGCCGGCGCTTGCGCGTCTCGCCCTCCGCCGTACCCAACGCCCCTTCTGGTGCTGCTATCATCCGTGTTGTCTGCCCCTCTCCCTTCCCCGCCACTTTCCCTACACCGCGTTGCGTCGGATGGTCTGCAGCGGCGTCCCGGCCCCCCCCCCCCCCCCCCCCCGCCCCCCCCCCCCCCCCCCCCCCCCCCCCCCCC
>VFQN01008832.1_pt1 | contig 10007 bp, 9 predicted proteins | sample 3512371 | NCBI WGS metagenome assembly VFQN01 (sample SAMN10412370, study PRJNA504923) | tailings metagenome | isolation source: Replicate 2 from Balatoc abandoned mine | place: Philippines: Itogon, Benguet | collected 2017-08-28 | reverse complement strand
CAAATGAATATGCCGCCAAGGTAGCAGCCGCTTGCCGTACGATAGAGGGTGCGAAAACTCTGCCTAGTTTGGCGCAATTAGCAGCACAGGCTGGCTGGAGCCAGTTTCATTTTCATCGTATTTTCAAAGCCATCACAGGCCTGACACCGAGAGCTTATGCACATGCATGTAGGGCACAAAAGTTGCGCCAGACGCTAGGTACGAAAATGAAGATCACCGATGCCATCTATGAAGCCGGTTACGGATCAAATAGCCGGTTTTATGCCTCCGCAACTGACGCGCTCGGCATGAAGCCTAAGCAATATGCTAAAGGCGGTGTCGATGCGCAGATTCATTTTGCGATTGCAGAATCTATATTAGGCAGCCTACTCGTCGCCACCAGCAGCAAAGGAGTGTGCGCGATTTCCCTGGGCAATGATCCTGAAACACTTCTGCGTGAGCTCCAGGATAGATTTCCGCGCGCAGATCTGGTGGGAGGCGACCAAAATTTTGAATCAATCGTAGCCACGGTTGTTGGATTTATTGAAACACCTGCGCTAACACTGGATTTGCCACTGGATATCCAGGGTACGGTCTTTCAGCAAAAGGTATGGCAGGCTTTACGTGAGATTCCGTATGGCACCACTGTGACTTACAGTGAGCTTGCCAAGCGTATTGGTGCCCCTAATGCAGTGAGGGCGGTTGCCAGCGCCTGTGCAGCCAACACCTTGGCTGTAGTGATTCCCTGCCATCGTGTGGTCCGGCAGGATGGCTCGCTGTCAGGATATCGATGGGGAATTGCACGCAAAAAAGCCTTGATTGAGAAAGAGGCGGCAGCAACCGTTGTGCCGCCCAAGTCATCGACGTAGATCTGTTTTGCCAAACTGTGCCGAAAATTCATCATTTCCGGCACATTTATGGTTAAGGCTTCACCTTTCTATCCAGGAAGTTGTGCATCAGGTTTCCTATTTCTTCACCATCCTCTTCTAAAGCAAAGTGGCCAGTATCCAGCAGGTATAGCTCGGCATTTGGCAAGTCTCGCAAATAAGGGGTCGCACCTTCTGCAGGGAAAATTTTGTCATTTTTACCCCACACAATCAGCATTGGAGGCTGATGCTTGCGGAAATAGGCTTGCCAGGCTGGGTATAGTGGCGGATTGGTGCCATAGCTATAAAACAGCTCGATTTGAATGTCTTTATTGCCAGGCCTATCCATATACGCCTGATCCAGTATCCAAGTGTCGGGGCTCACATGATGTGATGGGTCACGAAAACCTTCTGTGTATTGCCATTTGGTCGCGTTCAGTTCAAGTACTGGGCGGAGCTTGGCAGCATTCGCTTCGCTTTTGTTTTTCCAGAAAGCTTTGATCGGCTCCCAGAAGGGGTTATCTATGCCCTCGTTGTAAGCATTGCCATTCTGGACAACGATGGCAGAGATTTTTTCCGGATGCGCAGAAGCCAGGCGATAGCCTATCGGTGCGCCATAGTCCTGTACATAAATGGCATATTTGCTTAATCCGATTTGGGTGGTGAATTTATCTACAATAGATGCCAGGTGATCAAAGCTGTAATTGAATTTATCCATGGCAGGCTGATCACTTTGGCCATAACCTGGATAGTCAGGTGCGATGACATGGTAGCGGTCAGCCAGTTTAGGGATCAAATTCCTGAACATGTGCGATGAGGTGGGAAAACCATGAAGCAATAATACTGCAGGTGCATTTTTCGCGCCCGCCTCCCGGTAGAAGACTTTTACTCCATCAACGACTTCAGTATGGTAAGTGACACTGGTTTCATCCGCCGAGCCCGCGTTTGAAACCGGCGCTGCTGTAGCGTCAAGCACAGGCATCGCTAAAGTGGCCATCAGCGCACCCACCAGCATTGGCATGCGCAACATAGATTTTAAAGGTTTGTTTTTCATCATCAGTCCTCAGTGATTAAAGTGATTGCAGGGTCCGTCTTGTGGACGGCGTGACTGAAATTTAAAGGATTTTTTAACACTGAAAATCCAGGCTGGCCGCAATTCATTATTGCGGCCAACGAAACAATCACCGGAGACCTTCTGTGGACAGTTGTAGAATGACTGTTCTACAATGCGAGGATGGAAACGAATGAACCCCTGCAACGATTATTATTGGCGACAGAGAAACTGATTTATGCCAATGGCATCAACGCGACCGGCATGGATGCCATCGTCAATGAATCCGGGGTAGCCCGTAAAACGATTTATCGTAATTTTCCCACCAAAGAAGCGCTCATCGCTGAGGTATTGAGGCAACGGGATCAGCGTTGGATGAAGTGGTTTATTGACTCCACGCGCACGGCGGCAGAGCCGAGAGCCCGTATTCTTGGCTGTTTCGATGCTTTGGAAGCGTGGTTCTCCACCCCTGATTTTAATGGCTGTGCGTTCATTAACGCCGCTGGCGAATGCGGCAGCAGCAGCCAATTGATTGCTGAGGTCGCCAAAGAGCATAAGGTCAATTTAGAACGTTATTTGGAACAGTTGGCTGCGGCTTATGGCGCCGCCGAGCCTCAAAAAATAGCCGCAGAGTTACTGCTCTTGATAGAAGGCGCAATCACCGTGGCCAAAGTGATGGGGGATAAAATGGCGGCGAGAACTGCAAAACAGTTGGCTGAGCGCTTACTTTTGCAATAAACATCATGATCAATGATGACCTCACCAAGGTAATCTATGGGCCGGTTTGTGCCAGCCCTTATTGCTTATAACCCTAGTTCTGAAAGACCAGGATGATCATCCGGACGTCTTCCCAGCGGCCAGTGAAATAAGCGCTCACTCTCTTTAATCGGCACATCATTTAAAGAGGCATAACGGTTGACCATGAGTCCATCAGGATTAAATTCCCAGTTTTCGTTGCCATAGGAGCGGAACCAGTTTCCCGAGTCATCCTTCCATTCGTAGGCGTACCTGACGGCAATCCGGTTGCCATCAAACGCCCACAACTCTTTAATCAGCCGATATTCATGTTCCTTGTTCCATTTGCGTTCAAGGAATCTTTGCGCTTGTTCACGCCCCTTGATGAATTCAGACCGGTTGCGCCAATTGGTATCTATGGAATAGGCCATGGCCACTTTTGCTGCGTCACGGCTGTTCCAGCCATCTTCGGCCAACCTGACTTTCTGGATGGCCGTTTCCCGGGTAAATGGTGGCAGGGGTGGCCTGGTCGCTGATACTGTTGTCATTGATTACTCCCTTGTGAGCTTCAAGATTGATGTGGCATGTAAAAAGTCCAAGCACTCCTGATGAAAAATAATTTATTTCACAGAGGCAGAATGATTGTTCTTCCTATGGTAGAACGATTGTTCTATTGGGTCAATTGTTTCCTTTATTCTCTGCTTTTAAACCGACAAAGGCCTCTTGTATGAGAGGCCTTTGTCGGTTGTCGCGATTAAACGCGAACATTAGCGTTTATTAGAAAATAATTATTTGCAGTAAATTGATACTAAATTTAAGTCGCCTTTTAAATCCTTTACCTCAAGATAACCCAGCTGAAAATGGTTTATATCAGCCAAATTCAGAAAGGACATTTTATCTTTTCAGCCGACATTTAATGGCTATCCAACTTTTATTGCAATAAATCAATATGTTAGCTTTTTGGAATGATTTATGCATTTGAATAGTTATGCTCCTAGTCATGATTCGTTATATTTCATCATCTTAGGGCATTTAGAAAATGAGTCATTCGTCAAATACTTTAGTATCACAACTGTATACTGACCACCATCGCTGGATTCTGTCTTATCTCAAAAAGCGTCTTAAAAATGTCGAGGATGCTTATGATTTAACCAACGATACCTTCTTGAAGTTAATTTTGAAGGGCGACATAAATAAGATTATCGAGCCGCGCGCTTTTTTAACCAATCTTGCTCATGGCTTAATGGTCAATCATTTCAGGCGGAAAGAGATTGAGTCCAAGTATCTGGAATTCTTAAGCCAACATTCTGAGGACTTTCATGATTCGGTGGAAACCCGGACGATTATTTTAGAAACCTTATACCAAATTGATTTAATCCTGGATGGACTGGAACAAAAAGTGAAGAAGGCTTTTCTGCTGTCACAACTGGAAGGCATGGCTCACGGTGCAATTGCGAATGAAATGCAAGTGTCAGTGAGTAGTGTGCGGAAATATATTTCAACAGCATTACTACATCTGATGCAGCATAAAAATTAAATATGCGCTCCCATGAAGACGTAGTTCCGGAAGCGGTGAATTGGTATGTACTGCTTTCATCCGAGCATGTGACTGACGCAGAGCGGCAGGCATGGGATAGGTGGATGTGTGAATCCGATATGCATCGGCAAGCTTGGGAAGACATTAAACGCAAGCTCTCCATCTTTGAGGGGATTCCATCCAATCTTGGCGTTGAGGTACTGAGCCGACCACCAAGTAAAGTGAATCGTCAGCGTAGGGAAGCAATCAAAACGTTGGGATTACTTGCCGCTGTGTTATTGCCAACCGGATATGTGTTCAAAGATGCTTTGTTTGGACAGTTTAATTATGACTATTTTACTGGCGTTGGAGAGCGAAAGAATATTGCCCTCACTGATGGCACCAACCTTGTCTTGAACACTAAAACAGCGGTCACGATTCATTCTTCTCGTCACACCATGATGGTTCAATTGCATCATGGTGAGGTCTTGGTGTCGACTTCCAAGTCACATCAAAAAACGCAAGTACTGATGATTGAAACCGGTCATGGTCGGATTCTTCCATTGGGTACTGCATTTAATGTTCGGCGATTTGATCAATTTTCGCGTGTATCCCTTTTTGAGGGCCTGCTCAAGCTAGCCCCCCAACAAAGCGGTGAACACGCTTTCGTCCATCCCCAGCAAGAAATTGACATGCATTCCAATCGAGTTGTGTTTAGGCGTCGGTTGAGTGTCCTATCCCCCTCTTGGCAGAGAGGTTATCTGGAATTGGATAATATGCCGCTCAAGTATTTTGCCGAAGAAATGCAAAGATACCGTTACGGAATTATAAAATGCCACAGAGATATTGAGCAGTTGATGATTTCAGGATCATTTTCGGTAGATGATGTAGACGCTTCGTTGCGCAGTCTGGCCCACACATTTCCAGTCAGGATTCAGCGCTACACACGTTTTTTGATAATGATCATGCCTCTGAATCAGTAAATTTTTATAAATTTATTGTCACTTTTGAGTTTTCGATTGGCATAGCTAATGAGAACAATATTTTCAGGAGTGCAATATGTTATTTACCCATTCAAATCTTCTTTCATTAAAACCAGGCAAAAAGCGCCGCTTGCATTTGATGGTTGCCGCTAGCTTGGTGTTGACTCAGTCCTGGCATACGCCACTGATCGCCGCTGAAAACACCGTCGCAGAAACTACAAAAAAGTCTTACAACATCAGTGCGGGTCCTTTAGGGGCGGCGCTATCAGCGTATGCTGCTCAGGCTGGTGTACTGCTCTCATTTGATCCACAGTTAACTCAAAACAAGCAGACAACTGGACTCAATGGCGCTTACAGTTTGCATCAGGGGTTCGATGTTTTGCTTCAAGGCAGCGGTCTGTCGGTCATACAAATTGAAAGCAACAGTTTTTTACTCAAAAAAACGGTTAGACAGTCGGAAGAAAATATATCTGTTTTGCCCGAAGTCAAGGTGACGGATAAATTCATCATTGATGAGCCTGATCAGCAGTTTTTGCAGAAGGAATCGTCAACAGCATCCAGGATCCCGCTCGACATTAAAGAGTCCCCTGTTTCAGTCACGGTCATACCGAAGAAAATCATGGATCAGCAAGCGGTGAGAGTGCTTGCTGATGTGGCTAAAAATATTGCCTCAATTAATCAGGAAAGTTTTAATGCAGGACGGCAAGCTGCACTTCGCTCGCGAGGTTTTCTGCTGGACGACGAAACAGGGTATTTTGTCGATGGGCAGCCGTTGTATGGTTTGCTTGATCAGCCTGTTGAACTGTTAGAGCGGGTGGAGTTTTTGCGGGGACCTGCCTCCATACAATATGGCCGTGCCCAGCCGGGAGGGGTCGCCAATTTAATTCGTAAAAGACCCACGCAGGAGAGGTTTACCTCTTTCAAGGTGACTAAAGGCAATTATGACTACGATCATATGCAATTGGACGCCGGAGGACGTGTCCCGGATTATGAGCATATTGGCTACAGGATTAACGTAGCGAGGGAGCGCAGTGACAGCTTTAGGGACAATGTGTATTTAGACCGGGATGTGCTTGGCTTGGTCTTGGATGCGCAAATGACTGACGACCTCAAAGTCACTTTGCTTGCCGACTATGTCAATCGCGACACGCCTTGGGATAACGGTCAGTTTTTTTATCGGGGGGCTGTCAACGATGTGCCCAGAAGCCGTTACTTTGAACTGCCGTGGGGCAGTCAATCTTCTGTCAATACCACATTGGGGTATGAGGTGGACTGGAAGTTGAACGATCAATGGAAGCTCAAACATCAATATACCTATCAGGATTATTTTATTGACCGGCATCAATCTAACAAATCTGCGCCCAATGTTGTGACGGGTAATTTCAACGTGACCGAGCAACGCTCGACCCAGGATGTGGATGCCCGCTCTTATATCTTTGATTTGATCGGGGACAATACACTGTGGGGCATGCGGCACAGAACGGTGTTCGGCTATCAGCGCGTCGATCTGGAGCGCACCATTCACTCACAAGTTGGAAATGGGAATGTTTACGCATCCAATATTTTCAATCCGACCACATTTGTACGCAGGCCATTAGCCATGAGTGCACTGCCCACCCAGCAAAATAATAACCTCTTTCAAGGCATATACGCTGAGGATTTTATAGGGCTGACCTCAAAGCTTAACTTGATGATTGGCGGGCGTTATGACCGCTTCAGCCAGGGCTCGAAATTCCCTGCAACAGGAGCCGCAAGTGACACTGTTAGAAACAGCGATTTTACGCCTCGTGCCGGCCTCATATACACGCCTTTCGAGCCAGTCACTTTATATGCCAGCTACAGCCGTGCTTTCAATCCAAATGGGCGTGTGGGCCCAACCTTTGCGAATGCCGGACAGGTGCTTGATCCGCAAACTGGCAAGCAATATGAGGCTGGTATTAAAACGATGTGGCTGGATAACAAACTGGCTATCAATGCCGCCGTGTATGAGTTAACCCGCGGCAATTTAACGTTTACTGATGTCGCTGCCAACACCGTGACGCTGGTAGGCGAGGTACAAAGTAAAGGCTTTGAACTGGAAGCGATTGGCGAAGTGGCGGATGGCTGGAATATCATGGCCTCTTATGCCTATCTTGATTCCGAAATCAAAGAGGGCACCAACAAGGGCAACGCGCTGAACCAGGCACCTTCCAATGCGTTCAAGGTGTGGACTTCCTATGATTTCACCAGCGGACCATTCAGGAATTTATCCATCTACGGCGGCGCATTCAGCCAAAGTGAGGTGTTTGGTGACCCGGCCAATACCTTCAAATTAAGTGGTTATACCCGTTACGATATAGGCGCCAGTTACAAACACAATCTGGGTAACCATAAAGCAATTTGGCGTTTTAACGCAGAAAATATCACGGATAAAGTCTATTACTTCGGCAATGGCGCACAATCCATCTTCCCAGGCATGCCAGCCAATGCCAGAGTGAGCCTGGAGGTGCTGTTTTGATGTTTGGTAAAACACTATTGCTGATCGGACTGCTCACCTGTCATCCAGCCTTTGCAGCAGAAGGCCCTGTCCCCGTGATTAACTTTGAGCTGATTGCCGATGCCAGCACGATATTCTCGGGCGAAGGCGGCAAGTTTAAAGAGTTTGCTACGGCGCCCGTGGTTGATGGTGACGCCATATTCTTTTCTGCCACACGTGACAACGGATTAACCGGTATTTTTAAAAGCAGGCTGGGCAATATCGATATGCTGGTCAGTTCGCTGGATGATATCCCCGGAGGCGTGGGCAAATTCATTAGTTTTGAAGGCGCACCGATGGGCGTAGGTGATCAACTGGTTTTTCGTGGAGTAGGAACAGATCATCAACAAGGCATTTACCACTATGCAGCAGGCAAGATTAGCAAGATTGTTGACCTCAACACCCTGATGCCCCATAGCGAAATCAGGTTTACCGCTTTCAAGCGCCCGGTCTTCGATGGCAGGACAGTCGTATTTGTCGGCCGGGGCGACGTCAAGGAGAAGAAAGAAACGCGCCAATATCAGGGTGCTTATCAATACGATATTCAAACAGGGCAGCTCAGTGTTGTTGCAGACTGGACAACAAAGATCCCGCATCAGTCGCTCTATTTTGGCGCAATGGATGATGTGACAGTCACCCATGATCGCGTGTTGTTGACTGCTGCAGACCAGCTTGGGAAAACCGGGATCTACGTCAAACAAAGTGGTGCGCTCCTTCCACTGGTCGACGCTTCAACCCCTATCCCCGATGCACCTAACGCAACCTTTCAGGGCCTGAATGACGGCACTGTAGACCGCTCTTTTGCGACGCAAAACTATGCGTTCAAAACGACATCCAAAGACAATACCTTAAACGGCATGTATGCATGGATAGACAATAAACTCTACACGCTAGCGGATAACAAGGCAGAAATGGCCGGTGGCTCGGTCAACTTCAGCAGCTTTAGCAAACCCAATATCTTTAAGGATCGGGTATTTTTTATTGGAAAAAATCCCCAGGGACATGCGAGTATCTATGCCTGGAAGAAGGGAAGCCGCTTTCCCATCGTGCATCCTGAAATCAAGCTTTCCGGTAAAACTCCAAAAAGCTTTAATCTTAGCCTGGAGTCTGCAACATCCGATGGTCTGGCATTTCAGGTGGCATTTGAGGATGGTTCTAGCGCAATTTATAAAGCCCACTTAAGGGACGAAGTTGGCAAGGTGGTACTCTCTGACAGCTTGCATGGCACCAGCCTGGGGCAGGTACAAGGCGGTCAGTTTGTTGATGGCGGAGGATGGACACTGCTCAATGACAATGATCGGATCGTCTGGAAAATTCCGCCGATGTCTTCTCATGGATTGCTTGAAGTCGATATCCGTCACTTTGATCCACGAACACAATTGACGGCCAATAAAAATATTTTTCTTGGGTTATGGGGCAACCTTTTTAATAATCATGAGCGGATGAATCTGCCGGAAACAGACAATTGGGAACTCAGGGTAGGCAAAGCGCATGCGCAGTTCAAGATCGAATATCACGCCCGAGGGTTTGGGAAAGCCAAAGAATGGGTGCCCTTTGATGGACCGTTTGACCCCCAGCATACCTATCGTTTCCGGGTGGAATGGCATGATGGCAAAGTGACGACCTGGATCGACGACAAGGTATTACACTTTGAAGGTTTGCAGTATGAGTCTGTAGATAAATTCAATTATCTGCACATAGGCACCAGTACCCATTTTGGCGGTGCAGGAACGAGAGGACCGATATATTCTAATGTTCGGATAGTGTCGTTTGATCATTAACGACGAAAAAACCTCAAGTGGAAGGCTTGAGGTTTTTTGAAACTATTAGTAGTGCTTAACAATAAAACCGTAACTTTCGCGCACGGTTTTAATATATTTGTTTTGAGACTAATTATTAAAATTAATTTTTAAAACCGTAACTTTGTGTATATTTTGATAAGCTATTTAGAGTAGGTAATACATTTATACCGTAACTCTTTAAAAATAAGCATTCTAAATTTGCTTTAAACTCAGGACTAGTTAAGACTATTACTCGACAGAGTGGAAAGTATAAAAGCTAGGTCATGAGGGTTTTTAGATTTTAAAGTCTCAAGAAAAGCGTTAAAAGCTGGCTTCCACAAATTCCTTGCCCATATTGTATTAGCAAGAGTGTCTTCTAACTCCTCAAGTTTTTCCATAGCTTCATCCTCTCGGATAAAGTCAATTTTTCGGTCTAAGGATATTTTAATTGCTAGAGAATCAACGCTTTTAGAGAAGGGAAGACTTGCCACCCCATCTGAAGTTGACATTATGATCCAAGGTTCTTTTGAATCGCCCCGGCGGCATTAGATACTTTTTAGCCTCATAATTGAGGTTAATAG
>VFQN01008831.1_pt1 | contig 10008 bp, 7 predicted proteins | sample 3512371 | NCBI WGS metagenome assembly VFQN01 (sample SAMN10412370, study PRJNA504923) | tailings metagenome | isolation source: Replicate 2 from Balatoc abandoned mine | place: Philippines: Itogon, Benguet | collected 2017-08-28 | reverse complement strand
CCGGAACCGACACCCTTCACCGTCTTGCGTACCGAATTCTCCAGCAGTTCTGCCATCGATGCGGCAGATATGCCCCGCACAGGTTTCCAGCAGGTCGCTTCGCCGGAGTGGCAGCGCTGCGAGAACCTGTACAGAGGGGACACCAGCGACTCCCGCGTGAATGCTGGCAGTCGCGATCTGGTGTTGATCGTGTCGACGCTGGCGGCACCTGGCACGATGTCGCGGTTTGAGATCTCGATCGGTGCAACTCCGGTGGCTCAGTTGTCGCAGATAATGGAGTCGTCCAGCCCTGAGATGTCCGAACCGCTGCCAGACCCGGCCCGGAATCTTGCTGCCGATGTCGCAGTGCTCGCCCGCAGTGAGTCGCCTCAGGTTTTTGCCGGCAATGCGATTGCAACCGTCTCCCGGGAGGCGGAGGCTGGTCTTCCGGCGGAAAACGAGCCATCCACGGCCCTGGCGAATGTCCCACAGCTCGCTGCAAAAAGTCGCCGCTGGCTGGAAGTGCCCTGCCCTGTGTCTGATTCCGGTCGCGCGAGACTGCCCGGCCTGCCCTGTCGCTGGACTCCGGTGCCCTGTCGTGCGGTGCTGACGGGAGACCGGGTTCGCATCTGGTCGCCGGAAGGCGAGGCCAGCGGACCAGCAGACCTTCGCCGGTGTCAGGAATTGTTGCAGCTGGTGGAACACGACCTGCTGCCGCTGATCGAAGACGATCAGGGAGTCTGGCCCGATATCGACGACGACGGGCTCATCAATTTGCTCGTCACCCGATCGGTCAGCCGTCTCGATCCTACGCTCAAGGCGTTCGTGCGGCGTCAATCCTTCCAGGTACAAAGTCCGTCTTCCTCCAGTGCACCGTTCGATCTGATTTATGTCGACCAGGGCTCTGACCTGACACATCTGCGACCGATCCTGCTGCACGAGCTGACACATCTGATCGAGTTCTCCTGGTGCCACCAGCTGTGTGCCGAGCAGCCTTGGCCGCTGCCCGACTGGCTGACGGAAGGACTGGCGCATGCCGCAGAAATGCGTTGTGATGCCAGCTGGACCAATGTCGGCAACCGGCTGAGTGCCTTTGCAACCCGGCCCGCCTTGTCACCGCTGGTGGTCATGGATTCAGCCACCAGCGGGCTGTGGCGCGATCCGCAACAGCGCGGAGCTACGGCAGCATTTTGCTATTGGTGGCAGCAACGCTACCCCGCAATCCGCTGGTCGAAGTTGATTGACGCATTCCAGACAGCGGACGATCCTTGGGCAGCGGTCTGTGGCGAGTCGTTCCCGGACCTGTATCGCCAGTGGACCATTTCGCTGGCGCTGGATGGAATTCCCGTCGGCGGCGACGGCCTGTGCACTCCCGTGCCCATCCGCTCGTTGAGCCCCGCACGACCGGAATCGGTAATCTTGCGCGGCACAGCATCCGCCTGGTTCAGAATTCCTGCCGGAGCGGTCTTACCAGACGAAGCAACCGTGCAGGTTCGCGGAGTGGAACCGCAGAACCTGCAGTTGACACTCCTGCCGTTGCCGCAAGCGGTAAGCACCCTTCAACCGCGCTGAGCGTGGCTGCGAGCCCGGCGCACTGGCGTGGGGGAGCAACTCTTTGTCTTGTCGGAGCGTTTCAAACGCCAGGCGTTTTTCCTGGAATCGCGATAACAATCTGTGATGACCTGATTCCGCGAAGGGCGGGCCTCCCGGACAGGCAGAAACTCCTCAGTCACTGGCCCAGTGGCCTTGTGTTCGCAGATCTTCCCGTCAAAACGCGTCGTGACGTTAATCCGTCGGGTTCATGGCATCCGCGGCGGGAATTCGGAACCAGGGTGTGACGCCGGACTGCAACAGCGTTTGGGCGGCAGCACTGAATCAGTAACTGGCAACGACCGTCCGGTCACCATCCGCTGCGCATGTTCCAGCCACCGAGGGGATCACGGGTAGCGCCGCCGGGGCTGATCATATTCCAGCGCTGATTACTGGCCCCCCAATAGCTGTAAGGAGCAACCGGGGCACTGGTCTGCGGCAGCGGAGGCACTGCGACCTGATTCGGCGGCAGCTGTCGTTCGTAAACAGGGTTGGACTGCTGGTTCCACTGCCGGAATTGGGGACCATAATAGGTGTTGGGAGCCATGTATCCGGGCCGCGTCTGATCGGCGGGATAACGGTTCCACTCCCCTGACGGATTTTGCAGTTGCCAGGCAGTGGGACGGTGCGCCGCTTCCCATTCCGCCTTCAAACGCCGCTGCCGCGCCTCTTCCTGCTGACGTTTGGTCCGCTCCGCGAACTGTTCCTGCGGAGTCAGGAGTTCCTCCGGAGCGCTGCCGACGACGGGTGGCTGTGATCCCCGCCGGATTTCAGCCTGACCTGCCCCCGTCTGCCCTGCACCCGCCTGCCCGTTCGGGTTTGCACCGGGCGCCGGTTGCCCGGCAGCGGAAGAGGCAGTCGGAGGTTGAGCCGGTACTGATGCAGCAGGAGCTGCAGAAGTTCCCTGATCGGCTGCAATCGCCGGAATGCGCACACCTCCAGCGAGCGATACGGCGAGCATCAACATCAGCCGGTCAAACTTCAACCGCATCTCGGGCGACTCCTCATCACTTGAGTCAAAATCGGATCACCGCCGCGGGAGACGCGAGCCGATTCGGCCGGATCGCTCACAATCGTTCAATTCTTCGTAACCTGCTCGCCTGCTGGTTCCGGACTCAGGTCATAGCAGACCGCCGTGGTTCCGTTCCGTACGAGCAAGCGCTGACGGGCAATCACCGGATGATTCCAGGTGGTGCCGTCGACCGCATGAAAGCGAGCCAGCTCGGTGAATTTCTTCGGGTCTGCTGCCACCAGCACCACGTCGCCTTCTTCACTGACCACCAGAAAGCGTTCCTCATCCACCGCAAGGAGCTGGCCATACCCGAAGCCGCGGGTCTTCCACTTTGATTTTCCGGTCTCCGGATCGAGCGTGGTCAACATGCCGTCGTCCAGTCCATAGATCATGCCGTTCACCAGAATGGCATCATTGAATTTCAGCTTCAGCCGGGTGGAACTCCATTTCTGCTCGACCTGCCAGTCATCACCCGTTCTGGTCAGTTCCAGCCGGGTGGTGCCCTGACCATAGCCACTGCCGATCAGCAGGGACGATTCCCCCAGCTTGATCGGCTGAGCCGCATTGACCTTCGCAAAATTCTCCCAGGGAAAACCCCACAACTCCTTGCCGTCGAGGCTGAAGCCGGAAATGCCCGCCCCGTGGAAAATCAACAGTTGTCGTACACCGGCCAGTTCCTCGACCCGCGCGCCACAATAGCTGGCCGGGAATTTTCCTCCCGCCCACAGTTGCTTGCCGGACTCCTTTTCATAGGAAATCACCGACCTGCCGGCAGTCCCCCCCGGAATGGTGATGACCTGGTCGTCCACGACCAGCGGAGCCGCAGAGACGCCCCACTCCAGATTGGCCGCCGGTTCGCTCCCGCCGCCGGCATCCTTGAGAATGTCCGTGGACCAGATCCGTTCGCCGGTCCGCGTCTGAAGACAGTTCAGCAGGCCGGTCGCCCCGAGAGAATAGGTCCGGTCTCCGTCAATCGCCGGAGTCGTATGTGGTCCATCCCCGCCATTGACCGGAACCGCAGTGAACCGGGCCTTGTCGGTGTGAATCCAAATCGGCTCACCGGTTTTCAGGCTGTAGCACACGACCGCCTCATCAGCATCCCGCTGTTCCAGCGTGATGGCGTAGTCGTCCAGGACGGCGAAGGAGGACCAACCCAGGCCGACCGGATGCCGCCAGAGTTCTTTCGGCGAACCCTGGTCCCAGTCGAGACGCACCGGCGAGCCGCGGTAGACGCCGTCACGCTGCGGTCCGCGAAAATCCGCCCAGTCGTCTGGTCCTGCCACCAGTGGCGGCGGCGATTCCGCTGCGGGGTTTGCGTCGTCAACCGCCGGCTGAGCGGGAGCCGCCGCAGTCGTCACCGTTTGCTGCTTCCAGTAATCACGGGCGGTCTCCGCTGCTGTCGGCGTCCAGCGATAACTGATCACCGGGACCATGTCGCCATCAGAGCCATCCACACGAAACACGCTCGCGAGCACCAGGAAAACCGCTGCGAGGACTCCCACCGGAATCAACCGGGTCCGCCAGGAGAACCGGCTGACGAAGACCCACCAGAGCAAACAGGCAAACAGCGTCGCAGGCCAGATGAACAGCACCGACATTTTGGCAAATGTCGGATTCTCGGCGAACCGGATCAGCGCGCTGGTTTGCGCTGCCAGCCCGATCCCGAGGATTGTCGCAGGAATCCACCAGCGGTGTCGGGGCCTGGAAACAGGGGCAGAAGTTACTGACGGCGAATCATTGGACATGAGAAAGGATTACCTGGTCCGGACGGGCTTGTTCTTCAGGAACACAATCGAATCAATAATGATCAATTCCACAGATACCGGGCGATAACAGCTGACGGCAGCCAGCATCCCGCGCCAATGTCGGGGCTCACCCGCTCATCCGCGGTGCTGACGCGAATTCTAGCGGGATTTACATGACAGGACATTTCCACCGGGAATAGTTCCGCTGGAAATTTCTCTGCGGAACATGCTGTTCAAGGCAGCAACCGGGACCGCTCGGCGGGCGTCGGCATCCGGCAGGCCTCCTTTTTCCCGGCAATCCGGTAACGGTTCCGGGCGATCAAGCGATATCCCCAGTTGCGAAGTGGCCGCGGAATCAGCCAGAGGACCGTTCCCAGAACACCCCAGAAGCCTCCCAGCAGCCAGAGAATCCTGACGATCGCGCTCGTCTGGTCGTACGCACGCTGCGGCGTCCAGAACACCAGCGAGTTCAGATTCTCCCGCAATGCAGTGGGCAGCAACTGCCCGGCGGTGACACCCTGCAGCGGGGCAAACACCATTTTTCCCTCAGGATCACGCGCCAGGATGAAATCGACCCAATAGTTGCAGAACCCGCATACGCCATCAAAAAACACAATCGGACGTTGCGGCAACTTTTCGACGGCTGCCCCAATCACTCCGACTCCAGACTTCAGATCAACGGTTACGGCTGACATCGGTGAAATCCCTTCTGTGATATTCGTCAGCATAACCGATTCCCTTCCAGGGACTTAACCCCGATTTTTGTTGGAATCCGCCAGAGGATCGGTCAGGATAGATCCCGGTCCGACCTGACGTTCGGATGTACTTCCCCAGGCTCATTGGCGGATGAAGCAGGCCTCCATGATTCGCTGGCCAAACTCTTCCCGACTCGTCAGCTGGACGGCATCGCTGCTCGTGCATGCGGTGCTGCTGGCACTGGCAGCCTGCTGGATTTTTGCTGATGCGCCAGCAGTCACGACCGGACTCCAGGCCCGCCAGGCGAGCCTCAGTGACCTGGACTTGGAGACCCTCGACAGCATCCTGAACAACCCGGAAGCTGACAGCGACCTCAACACACCTGAGATGGCACTCACCGCAGAGTCCTCGCGTCCGCTGGCAGAACTTGTGCCGGAGTCGGCCCCCGAGATCCGTCCGGTGGCCGTCCCAAAGTCTCAGCAAGCAGTGCCGCTGCATCCCGCCTTCAATGTTTCGACGCTGGCGTTGAACGGCAAGGTTGCACGGCTGTCCGGCGGCGGGGGAAACGGGTCTGCAGAACACCCGGCGGCGTTCTCAGGCAGTGCTGCCGGCGGAGACGGCTTCTTCGGACTCAACATCCATGATTCCCGGCGCATTGTGTTCGTGGTCGACAATTCAAAAAGTATGAATCATCCCCACGACAGCGATGCCAAGACCCGGTATCGCCGCCTGAAGCTGGAACTCGTGCGCTGCCTGCTGCAGATGCAAGCGCAGCAGGCGTTTTACGTCATCTTTTTCAGCGATGAAACGACACCGATGCCAGCTCGCGACCTGCAGCCCTGCATCCCGGAAATTCGCGACCGGTATCTGCACTGGATCGCCAGTCTTCCGACCGGAGCCGGCCCCACTGATCCCCGGGAAGCCATGCAGCATGCCCTGCGATTGCAGCCGGACATCATCTGTTTTCTGACGGACGGCGATTTTTATCCGGGCTTCCAGAAGCATCTGCTGCAGATTCAACAACGCCGCACTGCCATTCACACCTTCGCGATTGGCAATGCCGATGCAGCGGCCACCCTCAGCGCTCTCGCGGAGCAGAACCGCGGCGAGTACCGGTTTATCCCCTGAACCGGCGTCTTCCTCAGACAGCGTGCATCCCGGAACGACAGCCCTGCAAGGATTTCCGGACTCGCCCGAATTCTGTGATCCTCACCTGAATTCTGTCATCCAGTCCAGCGAATGATCCGTTCCCCACAATCAACAGTTTCTTTCTGACCTCAGCTATGGAGATTCCGGAATCACCGACGTTCTGCCTTTTACAGTCCAGACACACCTGGAAGAGACCATTGTTGCCGCACCCGAATTTCGCGCGGGTCTGACGTACGGCCGCCCCCGTCCGGGACATCCGGAGGGCGCCGTGCAGTGGCATATCGCCGACGTCCTGCGCAACGTCGAACAAGGGTATGGCGATTCCTGCTTTCATTCGTCTCTGCGGCTGATCGCCCTCATCCATGACACTTTCAAGTATCAGGTGAATTCCGCTCTCCCGAAGACCAGCGACAATCACCACGGCCACTACGCGCGACGATTTGCTGCCCGCTATCTGGACGATCCGGTCGTGCTGGACATCATCGAATGGCATGACGAAGCCTTCAATGCCTGGCAGAAGGGCGCACGCGACGGCCGCTGGGACAAGGCAGCAGCGCGAGCGAAAACCCTGATCAACCGGCTTGGCCCTGCGATCCAGCTGTACGTCACCTTCTTCCGTTGTGATAACGCCACCGGCGACAAGACGCCAGAGCCTGTGATCTGGTTCGAGAACCTCCTGGCTGCGGAGAATCCTGCTGAGGATTCATGACGAGCGTGGCCAGGAGTCCTGTTTCACACAGAAATGATGTTGTCAGCGGAACGGCTGGCGCTTCGGGCTGGTGAATTATGCCGACTGTCGGTGATAACGGACTGATGTCTCGCCCGCCAGACCTTTCCGTCTCGCCACCCTGTTACGCCGACAGGGGCAGCAACGTCTCTTCCGCTGTTGAGAGTTCTGTTGCAGTTGCAACGTCTGCCAGTGCACACGCAGCTGCCAGACGTTTTTCGATCAGTTCAAATAACGTCTGGATTTCGTCCGCATTGTGCCACGGACTGCGGATGGAGATATTCAGCGCGCCCCGGATTGTGGCAATCGCCAGCATGGCATCATTCGCCAGCTGCGCCTGATTCACCGTCCAGGTATATTCCAGCAGTTCCGTTGCCGATGACGCGATGTCCTCCACAATGCCGACATTGTTGACCATGCAATAGTTGGTCAGCATCTGAGGCTTCCAGCCACGACGCAGCGCTCGCCCCAGTCCAAGCCAGATCGCTGCCCAGAGTCCGCTGTCCAGCGTGAACTCGATCTCGCGACGGGCACGGCGGGCCAGTTCCCAGAACGGCAGTTGATCCAGCCCGAGAACGTGAATCTCGAAGACACTCGCATAGCAGCCGACCGCATCGCGAGCCACCGGGGGCTCACACAGCCGGCGGACATTCAAAGCCGTGCCGACGCTGACTGACGCCTTCTGATGCTGATGCAGTTCCGCCAGTGATTGCACCGCCGCTACAACCAGTGCTCCGTGAACAGTAGTCTGTTCCTGCCGGGCCCGTTCGCAGAGCAGTTGAGTGGCAGCTGCCGACCAGACCCGTCTGCGAATAAGGTCGGGGATCTGCGGCGGGCGACCGGCACGCACCAGCGGGTAACGCAGGCGGGTAGGCACTTGGCGCAATCGTCGGCCGATGGATCTGAGAACCGGACGCAGGATGCCGCGGGTGGCAGGAACAGCGGGTTCCGGCCTGAGGCGGGCATCGACTGCTGGCGGCAGTTCCTCACCTCCCAGCAGCAGGGTGATCTCTCGCAACAGGGCCAGCTGGGCCGTTCCATCCAAAACGGCATGATGGGCGACCACGAACAGATCGGTCATATCAAGCCGCGGATAATAGATCGCCTGGAAGCGACACAGCGGTCCATTCTGAACATCAAAACCGCGTGCAGATTGCGCATACAGCAATTCGCTCCACTCATCCGGAGCGTCTGATTCAGACCAGGTCAGTTCCAGCGGTGCGGGCGAAGCGGCCTCGACGAACCAGGCCTGATGCCCGCGCTGTTCTATAGTGACCCGCAAGACCCAGTGCCGCTGCTGCAGAACCGGGAGAGTTGCCGCCAGCGCTGCGGCAGTCAGACAGCCGCGAAACCTGCCGGAACCAGCCGTGATCAATCCGTTCCCGGTCTGTTCATGCAACTGGTGCATCAACTGTTCGGCCGGCGACAGCTGACTCTCAATGAGCGGGAGTGCGATCATGGCGCGGGAACCTGATTTGTGACAGCCTTTAAGTCACTCGCGTCAGGCGGCTCGGCCAGATGACACCAGCGGCATGCAGAGAGACGTCCACCATCCTCGGGAGGTGATAGTCTACTGTTTCGACCGCACACATGAAATTCCGTCCAGAATTTTTCCGAAGGGATTTACCGCGGAAAAATCATGAGCGGATCGTCAACGATTGCCGGTGAATCCGGTGAAGCTAATTTTGACACCTCACTCAGATCCGCGCCAGGTATCGGAGAATCTCCTAGGGACCGCGGAATACCGGCAACGGCTTCGCAGCATCCGGACGCGCGATCAGAAAATCTTCGCCCAGCAAGGCTGCAATCGTGGCAGCCACCTGACTCTGGGTGACTTCGACCTGCTCGCATTCACCCAGCGCTGGCGTATCGGGTCCAAGGACTGCCATCCAGATGTACTCCGCTCCGGGAATATCCCTGCCGTGGCTGATCCAGTCAGCACGGGTGCTCCCGCGTCCGTGGTCCGTCGTGATCAGCAGCGTGGTCTTGCCCTTGTATTGGGGATCGTCTTGCAGCGTGTTCCACAATTCGGCGAGAAAGACGTCGGCACTGTGAGCGGCATCCAGGTAGAGATCGTAACGCCGGGCATGCCCCCATTCGTCCGTTTCGCCAAGGGACAGATACAAGACGCGCGGATGCCGGCGGGCAATCGCGGAGCGTGTGGCTTCCATCGCCACCAAATCCAGGGCATTGTCCGGCCAGTAGCGCGGCAAGCGTTCCAGCACCGCGTTCATCATCAATTCCCGCGTCGTCAGCGATTCTCCCGCGATCGGCTCCCAGGCCGTGTGAATTCGCAGGCCGTTCTCAGCGGTGCGAAAGATCGACGGAAAAACACCCCAGGTGCAGACTACTTCCACGCGGTCCCTGAATCCCGGCCGGCCATTCAGAAACTCCAGCACCGATTCATTGGGGTTGGGCTTTTTTGCATTGGAGTTGATGCGCGGATCGGCCACGCCGCAGAACAGCTCACTGTAGCCCGGATAGGAAAAATTCAGCCCGTTCGTGACCCGGGCGACGGACTTCCGGTCCGGATTGCCGAACACCTGCCCTTCACGGGCCACCGTCTTCCAGAAGAACGGCATCAGAGTCTTCCGTGCGACTGTGGAAGAGTCGCGGAGATACTTTTCCTTCAAGCCGGGGACATCCCGAACACCGCCCTGATTGGCCACCATGAACGACTCGTCAGCGCCGTTAAACAGCTCTTGCCAACGGAATCCATCCAGAGTGACGATCACGACGTTTTCGGTCTTGCGAACCGGTTCGGCAGCAGTCGTGACGCCGGTGAACGTACTGCCGACGATCAGCAACAGCAGACAGCTCGTGACTCGCTGAAACAGAGACATCTTGCCCCCCGTTCGCATGTCTGACAGACCCGGAAATATGTTTCTCAACCGAACTGATGGCCTGAAAAAGAGCAGTGAACTTTCCTCCGCTCACACCTGCCGTTGTTCAAATACCAGGGGGTGGTCTGATTGAGGATCTGCTACCCGGAGCCAGATCTTCCCGTCCAGGACCTGGGTAAGCAGATCGCCGCACACTTCTGCCCGCCACCCCTGCATCAGCCGCGGCGGCGGCCCATCGTGCTCGCCATACACATGCCAGCGCACCAG
>VFQN01008830.1_pt1 | contig 10008 bp, 12 predicted proteins | sample 3512371 | NCBI WGS metagenome assembly VFQN01 (sample SAMN10412370, study PRJNA504923) | tailings metagenome | isolation source: Replicate 2 from Balatoc abandoned mine | place: Philippines: Itogon, Benguet | collected 2017-08-28 | reverse complement strand
GGACAGAACCAGCCGCCGTACTCGCCGCGCGGGTCGGTCGGCTTCTGCCCCAGCGGCACGCAGCCGAGATGCGTGCAGATGCCCACCATCACGAGCCATGGGTCGCGGATCACACGCGCCTGGTCCGGCTGTGGGTCCTTCAGCTCTGCAAGCGGCGTCGCGCGCGCCACCCGGATCTCCTCCGGCGTGCGGTGCCGCACGAAGACCGGCTTGCCGCGCCAGACCACCGTGACCGCTTGGCCGACGGCGATCGGCGCCATGTCCACCTCGGTGGTGGAGAGCGCCAGCACGTCCCGCGACGGGTTCATGGAGTGGATGAAGGGCCAGACGATGGCCCCGACGCCCACCACCGCGAAGGACCCCGTCACGAGTTTCAGGAAATCGCGGCGCCTGGCGCCGCCATGGCCGTCGTCGGAGCCCGGGGGCGCTGCCGCATGTGGCATCTCGGATTGAGCCATGTTCTTCCTCCGTCGGTCTGCTCGCTTCCGGGCCGGCTGGGCCGCGCGCAGCGAGCCCTATTCTGTCGCCCCTCCAGTCCGCCCCAAGCCGCCGCCTGAGTGCCCAGGTCCGATCGAAGGCTGCGCACGGCGCGAACTCATCCGATCAGCGCCAGCGTCGGGAAGGTCCGCAGCATCCAGGCCCCGAACCGGGTCAGGTCGCCGGTGATCATCGCCACGCCCATCACGGCCATCGCCGCGCCGGCCCCGCGTTGGAGCCACATGCCGAGGCGCGCGGCGCGCCTCGCGCGGACCAGCAGCGCGGGAAGGTAGAGCGCGGCGAGCAGGAACGGCACGCCGAGCCCGGCGGCGTAGGCCGCGAGCAGCGCGACGCCATCCGCCGCGCCGCGGGCCGCCGCCGCGGCCGTGAGCACGGCAGCGAGCACGGGCCCGATGCAGGGCGTCCAGCCAAAGCCGAAGGCCACGCCCACCAGCGCCGCCTGGCCGGGCGTGCCGCCCTCGAGCGCCGGCCGCCAGCGCAGGTCGCGCAGCAGCGGCACGGGCAGGCGGAGCAGGCCCATCTGCACGAGGCCCATCGCCAGCACCAGCGCCCCGCCCGCAACCGCCGCCTCGGCGCTCCAGCGCCGCAGCAGGCCGGAGAGGCCGGTCGCGCCCGCGCCGAGCGCGACGAACACCGCGCCGAAGCCAAGCACGAAGAACAGGCCAAGGCGGAACGTCCGGCCGCGCCGCGCCTGCGCCCCGGCGAGGTCGGTACCGGCGACCCAGGCCAGGTAGCCCGGCACCAGCGGCAGCACGCAGGGCGAGAGGAAGGAGACGAGCCCCGCACCGAAGGCCAGCGTCAGGCCAAGCGGGGAGAGGTCGATGCTCAGCATGCGCAGCGCCGTCCTCCGGCGGTCGCGGGCGCGTGACCCCGCCGTCGGCGTCGATTGCGGCCGTCGCCTTGAAGGGCGTGCGCCGCGGCTTCACCTGGGCCGCAGACAGCGACACCAGACGCGAGGCACCGATGAGCACCAGCACAAGCGATGACACCCGGACCCGCCGGACTGCCCTTTCGGTCGAGGGCATGACCTGCGGCAGCTGCGCGCGCACCGTCGAACGCGCGCTCGCCGGCGCCGCCGGCGTCGAGCGGGCCGTCGTGGACCTCGCGCGCAGCCGCGCGGTGGTCGAGGGCTCCGCGCGCCCCGAGGACCTCGCCGCGGCCGTCGAGGCCGCCGGCTACACCGCCCGGATCCTGCCGCAGGGCGAGGACGAATGGCCCGACCTGCCGGCGGACGAGCGCCGTCGCGGCGGCGGCTGCTGCGGCTGAACCGCGTCCGGCGGCACCCCGGGCGGCCAGATGCGCCACCGTCGCCAGCGCGCATCGCTGCGGCCGTCCGATGGCGGTCATAGCAGGCTCCGCAGCCGCCCCCAGAGGCCCTGCGGTGGAGGCGGCCGGGGCGGTGGTGGGGCTTGGGCGTCGCCGTCCTCGTCGTGGGTCAGCGCGTTCAGGTACAGGACGAGGTTCGTCGGGTCGAAGTCGAGCCCGTGGAACCTCGCCCTGAGCCGGCCCTCGCGGTCGATCACATGCGTGACCACGGCGTGCATCTGCATGCCGTCGGGCGTCGGCACAAAGCGCAGGCCGTAGGCCTCGGCCAGCCGCCGGCCGTCCTCCGGCAGCTCCGCCCCGCTCGTCAGGAAGGTCCAATTGGCGGGGTCGAGCCCATGCGCCTCGCCGTAGCCCCGCATCACCTCGGGCGTGTCCCGCTCGGGGTCCGTGGTGATGGTGACGAAGCGCACCTGCTCGCGCATAGGGGTGAGGTTCACCATCTCTTGGATGCGCGCGATCAGGTCGGCGTGCAGTGGGCAGGCGTCCGGGCAGGCTGCGTAGATGAAGTGGAGCACCACTACCTTGCCGCGCAGGTCGGCGAGGCCGACCGGCCGCCCTTCGGCGTCCTGCAGCGCGAAGTCCGGCGCGGGGCGCGCCTCGAAGGGCTGGAAGAACTGCTCGCGGTCGTGCAGCCGGCCTTCGACCTCCTTCATCGAGTGGGCCCCGGCCGGCCGCGGCGGCAGGGGCAGGAAGGCGGCGGCCGGAAGCGCCGCGCCCAAGGCGAGGAGGACCGTGCGCCGCCGCCTCACGCCACGCCCCCTTCCCGGCGGTGGATAGGCGCCGCCGCGGTCGCCGCCCCGTCCGCGGACGCGTTGGCGGTCCCGCCGCCCGCCCCCTTACGCATCATGCAGAGGCCGACGCCGCACATCACGAGGCAGGGCAGCACGCTCAGCAGAAGCGGGGCGAGGCCGGCGGCCACCAGCCAGCCCCAGCCGCCGAATGCCGCCGCGCCGCCCAGCGCCACGACCACCACGGCGGTGAGTAGGATCTTGCGGTTGGCGAACCACCGTCCGGAGGACGACGCGGCGCCGCAGCAGCCCGCGGACGAGGAAGGGGAAGGAGTGTTGGTCGCTGTTGTCTGCATGGTCGATCTCCTTGGTGAGGGCCAGGGGTGGACGTCGGGTGGTGTCAGGAGCGGCCGGCCGCCGCGCCCAGGCGCTCCTCGCGCCGGCGACGTATGTCCGGCGGCCAGGTGCTCTTGATGAAGGCGATCACGGCCGCGATCTCGGCCTCCGTCAGCACGCCCTCAAAGGCGGGCATGTCGCTCTCGTAGCCGGGCAGGATTCCGGTCAGGCCCTTCCGCGTCAGCTCGATCAGCTGCGCGTCCGGGTGGTGCCAGGTGTGCCCGGTGGCGTCGTGGGGCGGTGCCGGCAGGCGCCCGTCGGGTCGGCGCGCCTGCCAGTTCGGCTGCCCCTCAAGGTTTGCCCCGTGGCAGGACGCGCAGTGCTCGGCGTAGACGCGCCGGCCAAGCGCGACCTGCGCAGGGTCGCTCGTGTCGGCGGTGGCCGGCGCCGACGGTCCGAACCAGCCGAACCCGAGCGCCGCCGCACCGACGCCGATCGCCACTGCCATGGCGAGCGCAGCCGCGCCGAGCGCGAGTGCGCGGTCTCTGGTCATCCGCGCCGCCCGAACACGTACTTGGCAAGGGCGGCGATCGCGAGGGCGAGCAGGGCGAGAAGCAGGAGCCCGACCAGCCCCATGCTCCACATCATCGCGGTCCCCATCGTCCCGCCACCCATCATGGCGCACATCGTCGGCGTCTCCCGGTGTTGAATGGCCGCGCCCGGCCCTCGGCGGCGCTACTCGACCGCATAGACCGCGGGCTCCGCCGCCGCGTCGCGCGGGATCGTGTAGATGGTGAAGGGCTCGACCTTCGGGCCGCTCATGCCCGGGGAGCCCATCGGCATGCCGGGCAGCGAGATGCCGCGGACGTCCGGGCGCTCGGCGAGCAGCCGGTCGAGCGGCCCGACCGGCACGTGGCCCACGACGGTGTACCCGTCCACCATCGTGATGTGGCAGCCCTCGAGCTCCTGTGGCACCTGCTGCTGTCGGCTGATCAGTGCGAGGTCGTGGCTCGGCACGACCCGCACCTGGTAGCCGTTCTGGCGCAGGTAGGCTGCGTAGCCCTCGCAGCAGTCGCAGTTCGGGTTCTTGAAGAGCGTGGCCTCCCGCGCCGCGGCCGGGGGCTGGGCGGCGGTCGCGCGGACGGGCCGGGTCAGCGGGACGGCGGCGGCGGTGGCCGCCAGGACGGCGCGGAAGGTGGCGCGGCGGGTGGTGGGCATCATTCGCTGGTTATCCTCTGTCTGGGTTTCGGTCAGGCCACGCGGACCAGGCCCATCATCCCCGCGGCCTGGTGCTCGAGGACGTGGCAGTGGAACATCCAGTCGCCGGGATTGTCGGCGACGAAGGCGATCTCGGCGCTCTCGCGCCGCGGGATCAGGACGGTGTCCTGCCACTCGCGGTGGCGGGTCGGGACGCCGTTGCGGGCGACCACCCGGAAGGAGTGCCCGTGCAGGTGCATCGGGTGCGGCCAGGCCGTCTCGTTGCGGATCGCCAGCAGGTAGGAGGCGTTGCGGCGCAGCACCACCAGCGGATCGTGCACATGGCCGCCGGGCGCCGCCGCGGTCCCGTTGACCGTCCAGGTCAGGTCTCGGCGCATCATCTCGCGCGCGTCCAGCCAGCGCCCGTCCACAAGCGCGCCCTCGAGGTGGTTCATCATCCCGCCGCCGAGCACCACCGCATGCCGCTCGGCCCGCGCGAGGTCCGGCTCGGGGACCGGGTTGGCGGGCAGGGTGGCGATCGGCGCCGTGGGCGGACGATCGCGCAGCGGCTCCGCCCCGTAGGCGATCTCGAGCAGCTTGTACTCGAGCCTGGCATAGTAGGTGTCGAGCACGCGGGCGCGTGCCCCCGGCTGGCCGGTCATGTCGAGCACCAGGTCCACGCGCATCCCGGGCCCGACCACGACGCGCCCGTCCTCGGGCGCGTGCGGCGCGACCGGCTGGCCGTCGAGGGCGACGACCACGGGCTCGTGCCCTTCGAAGACCAGACCGAAGATGCGCGCGTTGGCGGCGTTGACCAGCCGCAGCCGCAGCCGCTCGCCGGACCGCACAGCGAAGCCCCCTTCCGGGACGCGGCCGTTCACCGTGACGGTGTTGCCGATGCGGCCCGTCATGCCGGCCTCCATGGCGTTGCCGAAGCCGCCCGCGATCTGCGCGTCCTCCAGCAGCCGCCAGTCGTCGAGCACCCAGGTGACGTCGCGGTCGATCGTGGGCGGCGGTTCGCGCTCCTCGACGACGAGCGGGCCGTAGAGACCCCGCCCGACCTGCTCGAGGCTCCGGACGTGGGGGTGGTACCAGTAGGTGCCGGCGTCCGTGGCCTCGAACTCGTAGGCGAAGATCCCTCCCGGTGCGATCGGGGGCTGGGTCAGGTGCGGCACGCCGTCCATGGCGTTGGGCACCCGCAGCCCGTGCCAGTGGATCGTGGTCTCCTGGGGCAGGCGGTTCTCCAGCACGACGCGCAGCCGGTCGCCCTGGCGGACCCGGATCTCGGGGCCGGGGACCCGGCCGTCGTAGCCCCAGACCGCGGTCTCGGGGTGGGGCGGGCCGGCGAGGGCCGCGCGCCCCGGGCGCGCGACGAGCCGGATGGTGCTGCCGCCGGGGGCGGAGCTGTCGGCGGCCCGGGCGACGGCGGGCGCCGCCAAAGCGGCCGCGCCGCCCAGGATGAGGGACCTGCGGCCGAGTGCCGGCAGGCGGGGAATGGGCATGATGGTCTGTCGTCCTTCCGCGAGGGCGGATGGCCAGCCGCACGCGCGAGCGCGCGGGCAGGCGGCGATGGGGCCCGGCGCCGACGAGCGGCGCGGTCCCTCAGCTCAGGACGATGGCTCTGGGAGGATGGAGGTCGGGCGGACCGGTCAGCCCGGCCGGGGCGGGCGCGCCCGGGGTGGGCTCGGCCAGGGACGGCGCGAGGAACTCCGAATGCGGACCGGCGGGCGGTGCCATCGGAGGCACAGCGCAGAGCGCCGCGCAGGAGGCCATGGCGGAGCCCGGGTCGTCGTCGCCGTCATCGCACCCGTCGCAGCCGGGCATCCGCGTGTCGGCGGATGGGGCCGCCGCCATTGCGAGGTCCATGGCCGCCGCGCGGGCGGCGTGCAGCACCGTCCCGGCCGCGAAGGCCAGGATCAGGGCGAACAGCACCGTGCGCAGAAGACCACGCATAGGCGTTAGATAGTGCGGCGCCGGCGCCGCGTCGATCCCCGAAACGCAAAGCGGACCGACAACGCGGCGGGCCCCCCCGGCCCATGCGGCCGCTGCGCGAGGAGCGTCAGGGCGTGGCCGCAGCCGCCAATGAACGCCGGATCTAACGGCGACCGGAGCCGTCCGCCGCGCCGTGGACCATGAGCGCCTTGACCACCGTGGCCAAGGTCGTGGCCCTAGATCCCTCACGCCGTACTCGACGATGCACGCCTGGCGCTCGAGGCCGTCGAGGCATGGCAAGGCGTGACGCTCTCGCACGACGAGCAGCGCGCCTTCGGCGAAGCCGTCCTGCCGCGACTAGGCGCCGATCAGACGATCCGGCAGCGGGCCGGTGTCGCGCACGACGACGAAGCCATCCGTTGTGTCCGCCGCCACAGCGCGCGCCCAGCCTAGCGCGAACCTCTACGACGAGATCACCGCTAGGATCATCGCCGATCTCGAGGCCGGGCGCCTGCCGTGGGTCCAGCCCTGGGGAAACTCAGGTGTGGCCGCACCGCTCGCCCTGCCGAAGAACGCCGCGACCGGCCGGCGCTACTCGGGCATCAACGTGCTCATCCTCTGGGGCGCCGTCGTCGAGCGCGGCTACGCCGGCCAGAGCTGGCTCACCTTCCGCCAGGCGCTCGCGCTGGGCGGCAGCGTGCGCAAGGGCGAGAGCGGCACCACCGTCGTCTATGCCGACCGCTTCATTCCTGGCGAGGAGCGGCAGCGCGCGTAGGAGACGGGGGTGGACGCCCGCGCGATCCACTTCCTCAAGCGCTTTACCGTCTTCAACGTCGAGCAGTGCGACGGCCTGCCGCCCGAACTCGCCGGGGTGGCGCCGCCCGCGGACACCTCGCTCATCGAGTCGCGCGTCCAGGAACTGATCGCAACCTCCAGCGCCGACCTCCGCATCGGTGGGGAACGCGCCTACTACGACCCCCTCGGTGACGTCATCCGCGTCCCGCCGCCGCAGGTCTATTTCCAGCCGATCGACTGGAACCGCACGGCGCTGCACGAGCTCGGTCACTGGACAGGGCACGCGTCGCGCCTCGGTCGCGAGATCGCCAACAGCTTCGGCTCGAGAAGGTACGCGCAGGAGGAGTTGGTCGCCGAGATGACGGCGGCCTTCACCTGCGCCGCGCTCGGCATCGTGCCGACGGTGCGCCACGCGGACTACATCGGTTCCTGGCTGGAGGTGCTGCGCGAGGACAATCGCGCAATCGTCCGCGCGGCGAGCGCCGCGTCGAAGGCGGCGGACTTCCTGCTCGCCTTCGCGCCCGATGAAGCATCCACAGCGCAGGTCCCTGCGACGACGGAGGCGGTGGCGTGACCGGCGACGCTCGAAGCCGCACCGTATGCGGCGCCAGCGGCGCGACATGGGAGATCGACACGGTCGTGGCACCGGCATCCTGGGCGACGGGTCTGGTGGGCGATGACTGGTCCGGCCTGAAGCTGGAGCCGACCGACGCCAAGGCCTGCCGCGCTTGGCTCGCCGCACAGCACGCCGATGGGTGGCGCGTGATCGACGTTGCACGCTATGCGAAGGGAAGCCCGGAAGGGTCATGGTTCTCCCGGTCTGCTGACCTATGCGCGGAAGCGCCGCGTCGTCGGTCGGGATCAGAGATAGAGAACCGAGAGGGATTTCGTGACGGGTGGAGGGTCGGGAGAGAGGCTCCCGGCCGGCCCGTCATGGAGAGCCCCATGTCGAAGTCCACGCCGAAGATCGCGCTGTCCGCCTCGCGCGACATCCCGTTCAACCGCCTCGTGCTCAGCCAGGCCAACGTCCGCCGCATCAAGGCCGGCATCGCCATCGAGGAGCTGGCCGAGGACATTGCCCGCCGCACCCTGCTCCAGAGCCTCACCGTTCGCCCTGTGCTCGACGCGGACGGGGTGGAGACCGGGATGTTCGACGTCCCGTCGGGCGGGCGGCGCTACCGCGCGCTGGAGCTCCTAGTGAAGCAGAAGCGCCTCGCCCGTACCGCGCTGATCCCCTGCGTCATCCGAACCGAAGGCCTCGCCGAGGAGGACAGCCTGGCCGAGAACGTGCAGCGCGCGCCGCTGCACCCGCTCGACCAGTTCCGCGCCTTCCAGGCCCTGCGCGAGAAGGGCAGGGGCGAGGAGGAGATCGCCGCGGCCTTCTTCGTGTCGGGCGCCGTCGTGAAGCAACGGCTGCGGCTGGCCGCCGTCTCGCCGCGGCTGCTCGACGTCTACGCCGAGGACGGCATGACGCTCGATCAGCTGATGGCCTTCACCGTCAGCCCCGACCACGCCAGGCAGGAGGCGGTGTGGGACGCACTTCAGCGCTCGCCGATCCGCGAGCCCTACCAAATCCGCCGCCTGCTGACAGAGAGCGCCGTCCGCGCCTCCGACCGCCGGGCGCGCTTCGTCGGCGCCGCGGCCTACGAGGCAGCGGGCGGGATCATCCTGCGCGACCTCTTCGCGGCCGACGATGGCGGCTGGTGGCAGGATCCCGTGCTGCTCGACCGGCTCGTGCATGAGCGACTGACGCGCGAGGCGGAGGCGATCCGGGCGGAGGGCTGGCGTTGGGTCGAGGCGGCGCCGGACTTCCCGTATGGCCACACCTACGGCCTGCGCCGCCTGGCCGGCACGGCCGAGCCGCTGAGCGAGGAGGAAGCGGCGCGGCGTGCGGCGCTCCAGGCCGAATACGACGAGCTGGAGCGGGCCTGTGCCGAAGCCGACGAGGTGCCCGAGGAGACCGACGCGCGGCTGGCCGAGATCGAGGAGGTGCTCGCCGCCCTCAATGATCGGCCGGTCGCCTACGAACCGGCGGAGATCGCCCGCGCCGGCGCCTTCGTCAGCATCGATGGCTCGGGCGCCCTGCGCGTCGAGCGCGGCTACGTCCGTCCGGAGGACGAGGCGCCGGTCGCCGCATCTGGCGACGATGCGGCGGGAGCGGGTGAGCGGTCCGTTGCCGGTTCGGACATTGAGGGGAGCGGCAGGGCCCTGGGCGAGCCTGACGGTGGAGGCACCGCCGAGCCATCTGAGGAGGACGAGGGCATCCGGCCACTGCCTGACCGGCTTCTGACCGAACTCACCGCGCACCGCACGCTCGCGCTGCGTGACGCGGTCGCCGGTGATCCACAGGTCGCGCTGCTCGCCGCGACCCACGCGCTCTGCCTGCGGCTGTTCTACCGCTACGGCCTCGATTCCTGCCTGGAGATCGAGCCGAAGAGCGCGCTCTTCTCGGCCCAGGCCCCGGGCCTGGCCGACACAGCCTCAGCACGCTCGATCGAAGCCCGCCACGCGCGCTGGCAGGCACAGCTGCCGGCGGAGCCCGGCGAGCTCTGGGCGGTCCTCGCCGGCTTCGACGCCGACAGCCGCGAGGCGCTGTTCGCGCACCTCGTCGGGCTGACGGTGAACGCGGTGCACGAGGCCTACAACCGCCGGCCGAAGGCGATTGCGCATGCCGACCGGATCGCCGAGGCGGTCGGGCTCGACATGGTGGAGGCGGGCTGGCGGCCGACAGTGGCCAACTATCTCGGCCGGGTCACCAAGGCGCGGATTCTCGATGCAGTGCGCGAGGGTAAGGGCGAGGCCGCGGCGGGGCTGATCGCCCACCTCAAGAAGGCCGACATGGCGGTGGAAGCCGAGCGCCTGCTCGCCGACACCGGCTGGACCCCCGAGCCGCTGCGCCTCGCCGGCTCACGCGACGAAGGCGCGGCGATCGAGCCCGAGGCGCTGCCGGCCTTCCTCGCCGAGGAGGGCGAGAGCGCCGGCGACGCCGCGGCCAAGACACTCCCGATCGCCGCCGAGTGAAGCCTGCGGGGATCGGTCCGTCGCACCGCTGACACTCGCTCCCACCGTCCATCCACCCGAAGCCCGGCCGTCGCGCCGGGCTTCGTCGTTTCAGGAGGTCCATCATGGGCTGGCTCTTCATGTCTTCGCTCGGCCGCTTCCGCGGCCCACGCGCCTATCTCGACGATCAGTTCAG
>VFQN01008829.1_pt1 | contig 10009 bp, 7 predicted proteins | sample 3512371 | NCBI WGS metagenome assembly VFQN01 (sample SAMN10412370, study PRJNA504923) | tailings metagenome | isolation source: Replicate 2 from Balatoc abandoned mine | place: Philippines: Itogon, Benguet | collected 2017-08-28 | reverse complement strand
GATCGAAAATGGTGGTTCATTAGTCAATGACGTTGCGCAACTAACAGGACTTCCGGTAACATTGCAAAATATTGCCTTTAATGCAGGCTCTGATTATGGTTCACCTGTTATAAATTTTGTTGCAAATAATGTACCGGATGGTTTTGCCGGAACACTCATTGTAAATGGAAACACCACTTGGGCAGGTTTGACCAGTAATCCATTTTGTGAACTTTCGCCAACATCAACAAGTGTTATTAAAAAGGGTTTTGTTTTAGGGGCCGGTTCCAATTTAACCGTTGCTCCTGGAACATATATTGATTACGTAGTTACGGTAACCAATGTAACCCTTACACCAACTATTCCAGATAATGTTCTTAATGTTCCCTGTCAGCGATTTACTAACCGTGTAATAAAAGATCGCAACCCAGCAGCATTTATTGTTGATGGTAATGAAGACAATTCAGATCCGGCTACTATTACCATGTTAGGTAATTCAGCGATTTATTTCAGATCAGGAGTCGATTGTCAGGGCAACTCAAGCATGTTTGCAGCTGATGGAACTATCTCATTTACCATTAACCCGGCAAATAATTTTTCAAATGAAGGCACCATATTATTTGATGTTGAAGGACCAGTAATCGTCAATGGAAATTCCAACATTAATGATGACCCAACACAACCTGCAACAGCATTCCAGATACTATCATGGCAGGTTAACCCGACAGGCGGCTCTGTTTTAATAAACCAGACCGATACTCATTTTCCGCTAAGAACATTTACACAAGATGCACAAGGAAATTATCTTCAATATGGCAGCGGTTGCTTTTTTATTAATAATAAAATGCAATTATCTGCAATGCATTTACAACACACCGATGAACTGCATCAAATTTATGAGGATAATATAGCCGGACAATCATCTGCTTCATATATCGGCGGCGATAGGCTTAATATCTGTTTGCCGACAAACCCTGCCTGCCCATGTGCTCATGCATTAGTCACACCGGCCATTCAATTTTATAATTCATTCTTTGATGTTCATACCAGTGCCGCTATTACCGGATTAAGCTTACAGGTTGTAAATGATGCGCCCTTTGAGGCCGCTACCAATACAACACAGTTTGTTTTTTACGGGAATGGTCGCTGTATAGATAATGGAACAGGCAGAAGCTTGATTATCGGTACAGAGGTTGGTTCAGAAGCCTCAGACTGGAAAACTATTGTGAATCGCAATGGTCAGCTTGATATCATTCAAACATCTTCAACAAATAACCCTAGTATCGATTTGCTGGTAAGTGTTTCATATAATAATTACAAAGTCACACCTGATATTGTCGGTAATATTAATGATCAGTTAGGAGTTAATACTCTTTATTTAGCATGGGCAAGTAACATATCTATCGGCAATCAAGATTCAAATTTTGGTGGTGTATCATCTCAATCATTAAATATCAACGGTGAGTTCTTTTCATTTTCAACACAAGGCGGTGATTTACAAAGCCCGGAAACAAGTGGCACAACCGGCCAAGGTGGTATGTTTGTCGATCATAATGGCAATATATATGCTAACCAGTATCGCGCAAACTTTGGCATGATGGTAACTAAATCATCAAACGGTAATGTTGATTTACCAAGTAACCAGATCTTTTTTGACCCGCGGGTCGGGATTGCACAATGGAAATTGAATTTAAATAATCCGGCTGAACTGGTTATTGTTCCTGCAGATGTAACTTACTCAGATTACACGCTTGATTGGCAAAATTTAATGAAAGATTATTGTAATACCTATAGTCAAGCATTATTTGTGCCCTATGAGCCTACAACAACGCCATTTGTACCGGCGACATTATATCCGGTAATTCCTGCTAATTTAAATGGGTTACCAACTATTTATGGTTCTGTTGATCAACTGCAAGTCCTAAATTCTCGTTTGGGTGATCAAGTGCATTTGTTGATAGACGGAACTTATAATGGCATTGTTCGTGAATTTGTTTTCTTGCCAGGCACCGCTTCTGCAACCGCACCTGTGGGTGTTCTTGTATTGCAAAATAATGCACTTGTTGGTCTTGGGACTGCCGCACGAAATCCGGATTCTCTCAATGCATCTGTCGTACTTGGCATAAATGGTGTTACGTTATTACCCAACGGTGATGCAACGGTTAGATTAAATGTAAATACATTAATAAATAACTATTGCCACATTGTTACCGGAACTATTTTTGGCGCAACGCCTGTTGTTGGCAACCGATTATTGATCGATTCGGTAGTACCGACAGAGTTGCGTATTAAGTCTGATGGCGTGCTGGATTTAACGCAATTTACTTCAACCACACAAACACTTGTTATTTCAGGTCAAGTCAATATGGTGCTTGAGCCGGGGGCCCAGGTCCTTCCTGGGTGGTGGCAACTTGATTTTTGAAGGTGACTCAAGATGTTATTGTGAACCTGAAACTGCCGTAAATCTTCCCGATGGCACCAGTGTTGAATCGACAGACCGAACACGTGTAAGCTTTATCGGTTCAGGTCGCGTGACGTTTAAAGAAAATGCGCAATTTGTTATTCCGCGTGGTGCGTTAGTGGGCATTGAAAGTGTGGGAAATGGATTTACTAATTTCTATCGTGCGTATACAAATCAATCATGGGCATTAACCGATAACGCACAATTTTCAATCGGTTCAGCTGCTGAATATGGCGGCGGCTTTCAAATCGGTAACGTTTTTGAAAATCTCGATGACCCCAACCCGTTAATTGATTTTACTTTAATTCTTACCGGTGCCGGCGCGTTACTTGATCTTAATAGTCAAGGCTTTTTAGGTCTTGGGGTGGGTATTGTCAATAAGCCACAAAGCGCACCTAATACCTGGTTAGTTGGACAATTGTTTGATGTTAATAGCGTAACACTTTCAATACCAGAGGGTACTTTCCAACATAACCAGATATATTCTGGCGATAACAAGCTTGCAGGTCTTTTAGCAATTAAAAGTTCGCAAGATGCTCTTACCCCGCCATTTTATTCAGTTAGCTTTGATGAAATTAACGCAGATATTTTAGGTGGCGGAAATATGGTTCTTCTTTCATATTTAGCTACTGATACCAACGTTGTGCCATTGGTTCAAAGCGTTGCTGGGTTAACTAATGAATTTATTGTGGCTGATATTATATCATCAAAAGCAGCTTTGTTGGATTATCCAAAATTTGTTCAAGCACCGTTAGTTAACGTTACCGGTCTTGAACTTTTCAATTATCTCAGTATGGCAGAATACACAACGCAAGCTGGCAAAACGGCAACAATTTTCAGGAATGCGCTGGGTGAAGCAACTATCGGGTTTGTGCTCAATAATACCGGCATCGATACCATACGTCGCGATCCTGCAGGGCCTATACGGGGACTAAATGGGACCTACGTTAATCCAAATAATTCCCTAGCAATTGGTGCCGTTGGCATTGCGGTAGATGTATCAACAGGAGGCGCAGCGGAATTGAGTCAACTTAATCCAGAACAATAATTAAAGGGAATAGAATATGAATAAAAAGTTTATAGGTATTATACTCTTAATGCTGACTCAAGAAGGTTTTTTACGTGGTTGGCAAGAGACAAGAACACCGCTCAGTTTATTTGAAGGTTATATGCATTATCCCCTTGATCGTGACCGGGATTTGAATGACAGTAATTTAGACGCGCATTTCTGGACGGGCTTATATTGGAGAAATGCAAATAGGGCATTTGGAAATGACTGCACCGATAATGTCAGTTGCTCTGCAGGCAATCAGACAACCATTATTACCACAACGCATGGACAAATTAATCTGCCAAATGCATGTTGTGTAAGTTGTGAACCAACACGTAAAGAATCCCTTGCATCACTCTATTTTGGTCAATCAACCTTCACGTTTGAGCAAGCATTTGCACAATCATTTATTCCCAATGGTTCTCCTATTAATCCTTTTGTTATTCTTACGCCGGTCACACTTAATGTTGATTATCGTGAGCAGGGCGTTTGGTTTGGCCTTAATTTGAGTGGGCGCTTTGGTTGTAATAAACAGTGGAACACTGGTGTTAGAATTCGTGCGCCATACCGTGATATTAAAGTTGAGCCTTTATGTGGAAACCCAATTACTGATGCATCTGCAGTAACTCCCATCGCAAGTCTGTTTCAGCAACGTGTTGAATCTATTCAAGTAGATAGCTCGGCACCTGTTACCCAAAATGTTTTTGTTGCAAGACTTGATGCTTTAGAAGTGCTGAATCGGGTAAACTTTAATGTTAGCGGCGCCCAGGTCCCTATGGTAACCTATCCTGCAACAGATATTCTTATTGCAGGTCAAAATGCTTCCGGCGGTGTGCCCGCAGCTGCAGTTGTCACTAATCTTGCGCCCTTTTTAGGCGTTATTGAAAGTAGTAATAGTACGATTCCTTCTTCAGTTCGCTGGGCAGATACGCCTTCAAACAGTACAACTGTGGTAAATGGAGATGGTTCAGGTTTAGCTAATTTGCAACGTGGGCGCATTGCAAGTGACGTTAGTTATGCATCTTTATCAGCTAATAAGTCTGCGCAATCACAGTTATATGTCGTTCCGAATGTGCAAGATACGGGTGCTTCAACACCGGGCGCACTTATTGGAAATGCTAACTCGGTTTATACGACCTTAACAAGTGCTTTTAATAATTTAGCAAGCACGTCACTTACAGATTTTGTTGACCAGATCGGTTTAAATGCATGCTATGGTAACACCAGCGGATTTGGTGATCTGAACTTTGAATTCTTCTTGGCGCATGATTGGAAAGAGTGGGGGTACCTTGAAGGGCGTTTATGGATTATGGCTCCAACGGGTGTTAAAGTTAAAAATCCACTTAACATTCTTCAATTTCCAACAGGGAATAACGGACATCCTGAAGTTGGTCTTGGTATAGCCGGCGGTATTGAAAAGCTTCGTTATATAACATTTAATTTCGATGCTTACTATATCTGGGTAACTCCTGCAAGTAACAATGTTGCAGCACCTTTTTTTGGCGCAACGGTTAAAAATATCGGCCCGTGTGTTCCTGGTAAAACATCATGGCACTATGGCATTATCGATCTTAATGTGAATATAATTAACCCACATTTTGAAAAAATTGGGGTGATGCTGGGTTATCAAGCATATCTAAAAAGCCGCGACAAACTTACGTTGTGTGAAAATTCTACTCTTGATTGGGCTGGCAATCTTGAGCCTCTTAATGTTTGTGTGTATGAAAAAGATAGCGATCGTGTTGCAAATAGAATACGTACAGAAACATTCTACAATAGCGAATGGGCGTCAATATTTCTCGGTTTTGAGGCTACCGTGTCTGGCAAAAATATACCAAGAGAGGTTGATTTCCATGTAGGTTTAGATGTCCATTTTTAATTGATTCTTTTTTACTGATATACTATAAAGAGCTTCTGAATTTTTTAGAAGCTCTTTATAATATAGAGGTTTATTATGCAAAAATTTTATGTAACCACGCCCATTTATTATGTTAATGCACGTCCACATTTGGGTTCGCTTTATTCAACACTCCTTGCAGACGTCGCTTCACGTTATAATAAACTTCATAATAAGAAGGTGTTTTTTTTAACAGGCACCGACGAACATGGTCAAAAAATTGCTCAATCAGCAGCAGCAGTTGGCAAAAATCCACAAGAATTTGTCGATAGTTTTATTCCCGCTTTTAAAGATGCTTGGAAACTCTATCATATCGATTACACTAAATTTATTCGCACTACAGACCCTGATCACACACAAGCGGTTAAGGCGTGGATAAAGCATTTAATCCAAAAGGGTGATATCTACAAATCACATTATGCAGGTTATTATTGTGTATCATGTGAAACATTTGTTACCGATAAGGACATGCCTCACGGTATTACTGAAAATATTCCACTGTGTCCTACCTGTGGTCGCACTACCGAGTATGTTTCAGAAGAATCATATTTTTTTAAATTATCTTCATATCAAGATAGATTATTACAATTTTATAAAGATAATCCAGATTTTATAACACCACGCGAGCGCATGGCAGAAGTGATAAGTTTTGTGCAATCAGGGCTTAAAGATCTTTCAATTTCGCGCACTACCATTGACTGGGGAATTCCCTTTCCTGGAGATAGCAAACACGTCACCTATGTGTGGGCAGATGCTTTAAACAATTACATTACTGGCGTCGGTTATGGTGTACCAGGCAAAGAAAAAGAATTTAATAGCTGGTGGCCTGCCGATCTGCAGATTTTAGGTAAAGATATTGTTCGTTTCCACGCAATATTTTGGCCTGCATTCTTGATGGCAAGTGGTTTATCGATGCCAAAAAAATTACTTGTTCATGGCTGGATAAAAATCGGCGAACATAAAATGTCAAAATCCCGCGGTAATGCCGTCGATCCAATCGAACTTGCAGCCACATATGGTGTTGACCAGGTACGTTATTACTTGGTGCGCCATTTGGCTATTACGCAAGATTCGCCCTTTACCTATAGTGACCTTGAACAGCGCATCAACTCAGATTTAGCTCATGATCTTGGTAATTTACTTAATCGCACCATAGCACTCGCTTTAAAATATGATAGGGCAACGGTTGAGTGCCCGCAAACCTGGTCAGCAAAATCTGTTGACTTATATGAAACGGGTAAAAATATTATTGTCCGTTTTATGCAGGAAATGGAAGCAGGGTATATGAATCGCGCCTATGCAGTGGTATGGGAGTATGTCCATGAGGTAAATAAATATTTCCATAATCAACAGCCTTGGAAAATTGCCAAATCTGAGCCAGAAAAGTTTGCAGAGGTTATTTCGGCAACCTGCCATGCATTATATGCTATTGCATATCTATGTTGGCCATTAATGCCACAGAAAATGGAACAATTACTTTCTGACCTTGGCAAAAAGATAAACACTGAACAAGATGTTTTTGCGCAGCTGCTTAGTAAACCTTGGGCAGATACTTTTAGGGTAACACATGGCGAAATACTCTTTAATAAGATTGAAATAAAACAGGAAACTCAAGAGACAGTTATGACGCAAGAAGAAGTTAAACAATCACCAACTATTACTATTGATGATTTTGCAAAAATTGAATTACGTGTAGGTACTATAGAAGATGTTCAGGTTCTTGAAAAATCTGACAAACTTTATGTTTTTAAGGTTAACTTCGGAGCGCATGGTGTGCGCCAAATATTGTCAGGCATTCGTAAGTATTTTACTCCTGAACAAATTTTAAACAGGCAAGGCATTTTTGTTTTTAATTTAGCCCCCCGTAAAATGGTGGGTCTTGAATCCCAGGGCATGATGCTTTTTGCAAAAGATGCCCAAGAACAGCTTGTGCTTATCGCGCCTGAGCATGTTGTTCCTAATGGTACGCAACTTTCGTAGATGAACTACCGGTGTAACTATAATATCCAAGGAGATTTTTTATGAAATTAAAATTAATCCGCACGATATCCCCCTAACATAAGATTTCATGCGAGAGCATGTGCCTTTGAGCCCTGTATTAACGCGCACATTGAGTAACCAGCATGTAAAAGGGCGTGCTATTACTGCGCGTTTAAAAGCACTTTGTTCTTCAACGTGACCAGAAAACCCTTAGAGCTATCAAATTTTATAAAAAATATTATTTAAAGCTTCAAATTTTAGACCGTTTCAAGAATCTTTTTATCAGCATAACTGCTGACTCGTTTAATCCAGCCACTCAGGAATTTTATTCTTTTATATTCAGGCGCTGAATTTTCAATAAGTTTTATTAATATTTTAGATGCGGCTAGTGAAAAAGCAGCCTGTATATTTTTTTCAGTCACCTTAGATGGCATTGCTAAAAGAACTTGTAAAAGACCCCAACGGTGACCGTTTATCTCTTCCAATGGATTAAGGCCATCTCCTTTAAAATTTAGATAGTCAACAAGAGCGTATGTCCCTAGAAGAGAAGATCTCATAAGTTCAAAACGGCGTGTAAGTTCAGCCCGATCTTGTTGTGGGATAGCTTTAAGCATTATTGGCCACTTTTTGTCTAACTCGTTAATCATGAAATCCGTTTGAAGCTCGATAGTTGATGACAAGATTTCGCGTAACTCATTTATTCTTTGGGTATCTTTTAAAAAATCATTCCGTGTTTTCCATGGAGCGCCTTTTAATATTGTTTTTTTTAACCAAACTGGTAATTTTACTCCATTTTTTTTAAGATGGTCGCACAAAAGGGGAAATTTTTGTGTATAAGGAAGATCAACCTCTTGATGAATCCATATCTGATGTCCTATACCAAGCGAAGGGAATGATTCATAGGCACTCCAAAAAACTAATTCATCTTTTCTTCTACCCATCTCGTTCTTCCAAATAAGTTCACCAATTTTTTTTGCATCCTCTTGTCTTATGATATAACTTTTATTGTAAATAGCGCTATTTACTAATAATAAAATAAAAAAAATATATCTTTTTATTAACATCATAAACCCTTTATTAAACATCAGACCATATTTTTAGTATTGATATTTATTTGCCTATTTGTCAATAAGCCTAAGGTATCGAGTTATTGCTGTAATTAAATGCTTTAATTGTAGTCTTTTTATAAAAAAACTGTTGATTTTGCATTAACTATTTTGTTAAACTTAACAATAATAAGTTTAAATAAGCTAATTAATAGAGAAAAAAGGGGGAGCTATGTGTTGGAATTGTAAAAATAAACAAGAAAATAGTAGAAATAGTTTAAAAGAGCAGTTTTATAATAAAATCAAGGGTTTAAGATCAGAAGATACTTGCCCTTGCACGTGTTCTGATTGCACATGCCATGAGCATGAACAAAAAGAAGATCAAGATGAAAGTTGCCAAGCTGGCTCTTGTGAAGAATTAGAAGGCTTGGATGAACATCTTGATGCTCTTGAAGAGCTTTTAGATAATTCCAAAACTGCAATTTCTCAAATTCAAGACATGGTTGAAGAGATAGAAGAAACACTTGATGATGTTAAAGAAGCTATCGGCCAGACAGAAGAAGATCTTGAAGAAGCTGAACAAATTATTGATAACTTGCGCTAAGATATTCTCACCATGTGTATACAAAAAGGGCCCGGAATTCCCGGGCCCTTTTGATATTTTTTATGATTGAAAGAGTTCCGGATTATTATATTTGAACATGAACATGTTGGTCGGAATAGAATATTCAATTGTTTTTGTTTTTATAGCGTTTACTAACGCTACTTTACGCTGTAGATCAGTTTCTTTTTCAAAAAGAGCCAATGCAACAGTTTTTCTTTGATCATAATCAGCGATTATGTCAAAAACTTTTTTAGCCGCATCGCGATATGACAGAGATGCATCTTGCTGCATGTGTGATTCAATTTTTTGCTTAAATTCGTCAGTGTTTATTGCTGCAGCCATAGTCGCATATGCTGGTTGCAAAACTTTAATAGGTTTCGCCATTACTGATGGTGCAGGAGCATCGACAGTTTGATTTAGCATGAATTCTATAAATGAGTCCTTTCGAAGCAAGCTGGAATTTTTGTAATCTGGATCCAATTCAACAATAATATCACGCCCACCTTCATAGAATTTTTTTTTACCTAAGCTTTGAAATTCTGAGTAGGGGATAAATGTTGCAGATATTTTTGCCTGTGGAAATTATTGTGAAAAAATTGATACTAAGTCAGTATTGAGATCTTCATACTCAAGTTTCGGAAATAATTGATAATTTTGTCTATAAACGCCTGGCGTAGCTACGTAAATATTAATTACTTCAGGCGAGTGAATTATTTTATCTATTTGGTTGAGTGCTTCAAGCGCACGCGATCTAGTTTGATATTTACCACCTAATAGGTCATCATGCGAAAGATATGCAAATTGTAGATCTTTCTGGCGGGCATAGAATATTAGAGCTAAACATCCACACAAACCAAAGGTAGATATCGTTTTTTTAGGTTCGCTTGGTGTTACAGTAATATGATTAGAGGAATTCATAGCAACAACTTTTTCGTTCGGAAATGTATATTTTGCTATGTCTTCTGGAGTTCTCAAAATCGGAGCAGGCTCA
>VFQN01008828.1_pt1 | contig 10009 bp, 7 predicted proteins | sample 3512371 | NCBI WGS metagenome assembly VFQN01 (sample SAMN10412370, study PRJNA504923) | tailings metagenome | isolation source: Replicate 2 from Balatoc abandoned mine | place: Philippines: Itogon, Benguet | collected 2017-08-28 | reverse complement strand
CGCTTAAAGACCACACCATCCAAATCGGAGAGGCGGTGATTCAGATTACAGGTTTGTGTCATCCTTGTAGTCGTATGGAGGAGGTGCTAGGAGAGGGAGGCTATAATGCCGTGCGAGGGCATGGGGGAGTCACTGCCAAAGTACTGCATGAAGGAACGATTAAGGTGGGAGATACCGTAAAGGTGCTGAGTCAGCTAGACAACCTAAATCAGTAACTGCCTGAGTGCTTTTGACTTAATTTAGCAAAAGTTTTTTTCTGTTTGAATTCAACGGCGGACTTACTAACTTGCGGGCATGGCAGACAATTTTGTGGTATCGGCTCGGAAGTATCGTCCCGTTACGTTTGATACGGTAGTGGGTCAGTCGCACATTACGACTACCCTCAAAAACGCTATTCGTACCAATCACTTGGCACAGGCATTTTTGTTTTGTGGTCCTCGTGGGGTTGGAAAAACAACGAATGCTCGTATTCTTGCAAAAACCATTAATTGTCAGCGACTTACCGATGAAGTGGAGCCTTGTGGAGAGTGTGATTCGTGCGTGGCTTTTCAAAATAATGCCTCCTTCAATGTACATGAGCTAGACGCGGCGTCTAACAACTCCGTGGATGATATTCGGAACTTGATCGACCAAGTGCGCTATCCTCCCCAGACGGGTAAATACAAAATCTACATCATTGACGAGGTGCACATGCTATCGTCGGCGGCTTTCAATGCTTTTCTGAAAACCCTAGAGGAGCCACCTAGCTATGCCATTTTTATCTTGGCTACGACCGAAAAACACAAGATTTTGCCCACGATTTTGTCGCGCTGCCAAATCTTCGATTTTAATCGGATTCAGCCTAGTGATATTGCCGACCATATCGAACGAATCGCCCAAAAGGAAGGTATCCAAACTGAGCGCGAAGCCCTCGAACTCATTGCCCAAAAAGCCGACGGAGGTTTGCGCGACGCGCTGTCGATGTTTGACCTCAACGTGACTTTTTCGACCGACGGCACAGTGCGGTATCGGGATGTTTTAGAAAACCTCCACATCCTTGATTATGATTATTATTTTAAAGTAACAGATGCTCTTTTGGCGGGAGACTTATCCCAAACCTTATTGACTTTCAATGAGATACTCAAAAAAGGTTTTGATGGGCATTTGTTTGTCATTGGATTGTTGGAGCATTTTAGAAATTTACTAGTTTCCAAAGACCCCTCAACGGTACAGTTGTTGGAAGTCTCCGAAACCGCCAAAAACAAATATTTGGACCAATCGGCCAAAGCTTCTTTGTCGTTTTTATTGTCTGCGTTGAGTATTGGTGGTCAGTGCGATATCAATTATAAAGCCGCCAAGCAGCAGCGCCTACACGTGGAGCTGTGCTTGATGAAGTTGGCAAAGCTCGCAGATGTCTTGGATTTGGAGGCTATAGCGCAAGACGAAAAAAAAAAGCATAATATAAGTGCAACTACCTCAGTGACTGTGCCCAATGCCACGGTGACCACCCACGTGAATTTGGCCGGGAATCCAGCGGCTAGTAAGCCGCTCATGACCACGAGCGAGCCTACGGTCAGTTATCAAAATGCCGCTACCGGAACACTCGGCAAGCTACGCTCGACGGTCAATCTCAACGCTACGGCCATAGTAACCCCCGAAACGGCCAAAGTAACTACCTCAACTTCTAAGGAAGTAGAACCTCTAACGAGCTGGACTGATCAGCCTTTTACGTTCGAACAACTCAAAGAAACTTGGGAGGCGTTTGCGCGTTTGAGGGAAACCAAAGGAGGCGGCGTAAGCGAGCAAATCATGCTCAATCGTGAGATTAGGTTTGAAAACATGACGATTGAGTTGATTTTGGATAATCTTCACCAAGAGACGCTTCTCAATGACATCAAGCCCGAGCTGCTGAGCTACCTCCGCCACACGCTCAAAAATCGTCAGATTCAAATCACGCACCGTATCGCGCCCAACGAGGTAAAACGCAACCCCTACACGCCCCTCGAAAAATTCAACGCCTTGGCCGAGCGCAATCCCGCCTTACTAGATTTGCAGCGATTGTTGGGATTGGATGTGGATTTTTAGAAAAATTACCTTCTCTTTTTAACCTTATTTTGAGTTTTCTATTTTCTGTAGAATCAGAATTAGTGGTTTTATACGTCTATTCTAAAACGGTGAGTCGTAATAAATCGTGTTATATCTCAGCGATATTCAATCTTAAGTTATCCTTGATAGCAAAAATAATCTTACATTTTTGATGAAGAAAAATAATAATTTTTTATATCTAGCGTCAATTATAAACTAGTTGCTTTGGGTTGCCGTTTGATAAAAATCATTTCTTTTTAAATATTTTTCTTCTAATATTAGAGCCTTATATACACTTACCAACTATCAAGTATGCTTTTTAGCGATATTAGCAATTAGCTTCGTTTTTATTTCAAACCATTTCTAAATTCTGTCCAACTCCATTTTATACTACCTGCTATTATTAAACCTCCCTCTTTTATGATTAAGTACATCATTACTTTTGTCACATTTATGGTGGCACTATCTACTACAGCCCAAGAAAACAAACATAAGTTTGGCGAAGCTTCTTTTGAAGAGGTCAGCATGAAAGCTTATCCCAAAGACTCATCGGCCGATGCGGTCATATTGTTTGATTATGGGGAAAGTTATTTTAGATATACCAACAACAATATTTTTATTGTTTTAAAGCAACACAAGAAAGTAAAGATTTTGAAAAAATCGGCTCTTGATAGGGCTTCTTCTAGCGTATTATTATACAAAGTTGGCAACAATGAAGAACGAATTTTTGATATTAAAGGATTTACTTACAACCTGATAGACGGCAAAGTAGTGAAAGATAAATTGTCAAAAGATATGATTTTTAAAGAAAAATCTTCTGACAATTATACAAATCACAAATTTACATTACCTAATGTGAAGGAAGGTTCAGTGATTGAGTATAGTTATGAAATCGAAACTCCCATGACTCTTTCTCATAATCCTAAAATGTGGATTTTTCAAAATGATATTCCCGTTATATGGAGCGAATACAGAATCGATATTCCTAATATATTTTATTATACAATGTTGATGTCGGGGTATTTACCTTTAGCTGTCAATGAAAAAAAACCTTTAAATATTCGATTTGCTGGATCTGATATGCCGGGTGTAAGCTATCGATTTGTGGTAGAAAATGGCGCGGCGTTTAAAGATGAACCCTACATTACGACTGTTCTTGATTACGTCTCTAAGATTGATTTTGAACTTGCAAGCATTGATTGGACTGGGGTTTTGACAAAAAACTTTTCCTTAGATTATGCTAGTATGAACAAAACCTTGCTCGTAGATTATAACCTAGAAGAGCAGCTTCGTAAAACCAATTTTCTGAAAAATATCGCAAAAGAGATAAAAGCCAAAAATGCGGATACCCTTAGTCAATGGAGGGCTGCCAAAAATTACGTTTTTTCTAATATCAAATGGGATGGAAAAAGCAGTATTTATTCGACTGGCCTCAAAAAAGTATTTGATAAGAAAGAGGGTGATGCAGGCGACATCAATTTGCTACTTACAGCTCTTCTTAGAGAAATGGGTTATGATGCTAATCCCTTGATTTTGAGTACACGTTCAAATGGATATATCAACGAAACGTACGCATTGCTCAAAAAATTTAATTATCTACTTGCGTACATGAATTATCACGGAAAAGATATTTTCTTAGATGCTACCGATGAGTTTGCCGATGTAGGGATTGTGCCTACAAGGTGTTTAAATAAAAAAGGGTGGCTTGTGCATCCTACAGAAGCTAGGTTTGTATCATTGATTCCAAAAGAACAAGATAGAAAATATAAGAAAGCAGAATTTGTGCTGAATGAAGAAGGAGAGCTATCGGGAAAAATATCGTTTTCGTATGCAGGCTATGGAGCTATAAGAGCCAAAAGTGATTTGAAAGAAACGGGGCAAGAAAAGTATTTAGAAGAAGTGAAAAAAGACAACCCTTCATGGTCTATTTCTAAAGTACAATACTCAAATACCGAACCAAACAATAAGGCCATGGAAGCAGCTTTTGAGTTGAGTATCAATGAACACGTTACCAAAGCAGGAAATGTATTGTATTTAAAACCGATTTTAAGCGACGATTATTCCGAAAATCCATTTAAAGCTTCCGAAAGGTCTTTTCCAGTAGATTTTGGGTGTTCACTAGATGAAACTTATATGGCTAATTTTGAAATTCCGGAAGGTTACAAAGTAATTGAAGCTCCAAAAAGTGCCTCTATTACTTTGCCTTCTGATGGAGGGCGGTTTTCGTATATGGTAAGGATAGACGGTCGAAAAATAAACGTAGTCAGTAAAATACAACTTAAAAAGCCGATTTATTACGCCGAAGAATATTTATTCCTGAAAGAATTTTTCGATAAAATCATTGCAAAGCATCAGGAACAAGTTGTAATTAAAAAAGAAAATTAAAATTCAATTTTTAATAATGAAGTATAAGAAGGCATGGATAAAGGGTGTTTTAACTTTAGTGATTATCGTTAACACTTTAGTGGGACACGGGCAAAACTTTGCTGTTACAGCTTTGACAAATGACCTGACCGACAAGGCAAGTTGTGTGGTAAGATTTCATCATACGGAGTTTGTGGTGAAAGACATTGGACAGGCTTCGGTGAAGATAAGTGGGGCGGTTACTGTATTGGACGAAAAAGGCGAACGGCAAGCCGCGATTGTGATTCCTTACAATAAATTTACGAAGATTAAGGATATTGAAGCGCAGCTTTACGACGCGCAAGGTCAAAGAGTAAAGCGCTTGAAAAGAAGCGAGATAGAAAGCTTTAGTACCAATTCGGGAGATAATTCTATCGATGATAGTTTTGTAAAAGTAGCAGTGCTAAAGCATACCACTTACCCTTATACAGTGGCTTTTGCCTATGAATTTACCACTAGTAATATGATGATATATCCTACTTGGGAGGCTGTTCCGAACAATCTTCCTAGAACGGCGGTAGAACAGAGCATCTTGACTGTAACGATGCCTAAAGGCTTGAAATTGAGGTATTTGGAACAAAATATGCCTTCCAAAGCGACCATTACGGAAGAAGGCGGACAAACCAAATACAATTGGGCTGTAAAAAATATGAAAGCCGTAGAGGAGGAGCCTTATGCGCCGCCACTTTCCAAGATATTGCCCTGTGTATATACCGGTCCCACTGAGTTTATGGTAGAAGGCTACCGTGGTAATCTCTCTACTTGGGAAGATTTCGGGACATTTTATCGGGAATTAAACAAAGACCGCTACAGTTTACCTCCGCAGACTATCAATAAAGTAAAAGAATTGGTCAAAGGAGTAGAGAATCCTCAAGAAAAAGTACAGAAACTATATACCTACCTGCAAGGGCATACCCGCTATGTAAGCATTCAGTTGGGGTTGGGAGGTTGGCAATCCATGAAAGCCGAAGAAGTAGCTACCAAAGGTTATGGTGACTGTAAAGCCCTTACTACTTATTTAGGGGCGATGCTGAAAGAAGTAGGTATCAAATCATATCCTGTATTGGTAAAAGCGGGAGCGGATGAAGGTGATATTCAAGCTACATTTCCTTCATTTCAGTTCAATCATTTGTTTTTGTGTGTACCCAATCAAAAGGATACTATTTGGCTAGAATGTACTAGTCAAACGGCTCCTTTGGGGTATTTGGGAAGTTTTACGGGAGATAGACATGCGGTTTTGATTACCGAAAATGGGGGCGTACTTATCAAAACACCTTCGTATCGGCCCGAAGACAATAAGCAGCTTCGTCATGCATTGGTCAATTTACAAGAAAATGGCGAAGCTACAATCGATATGACAACCTACTACAAAGGTATTCAGCAAGAAACGGTATCGGGAGTGATGCACGCTTATGGTAAAGAAGAACAAAAAAAGTGGTTGGTAAAATCCTTGTCGCTGTCAAGTCTCGAAATCCAGAAATTTAGTTTTGAAGAATACCCTTCGGCCCTTCCTGCGGTGGAAGAAAAAGTGTATTTGTTTGCCAAAAACGTTTATAATAGAAGTAGCTCTCGACTTTTTTTGAGTCCCAATCAGTTTAATGTTGTCAGTACAGTACCTCTTCCCAATGCTTCGCGAAAGTACGATTTCGAGATTTCGTCCAATTATTTAGACATAGATAGTATCACCTACCTAGTTCCGAAAGGGTACATTGCTGAGTATTTGCCAGAAAAATCAAAAGTAGTTTCAAAATTTGGTGAGTACGAAGCCGAAGCTCAAAAAGTAAATGACCGTATCATTTACACCCGAAAAATGAAAATGAAAAAAGGGCTTTATCCTGCAAGTGCTTTTAACGAATGGGTGGAGTTTAGAAAAAAAATCGTAAAACTAGATAAAAACCAAATTGTGTTGGTACAAGAAAAATAGGTTTTGGTTATGCTGGATTGATGAGACACGACTTACTACCAATATTTAGCCTCTACGAGGCTGTTTGTAAGGCGGCTAACCTGAATATTAGGTAAATAGCCAAGTAATTTACACTTTATTGCTTATTTTTAGAGTATATTTTATTCAAAAAGCCATATATATATCAAACGCAATCAATCCTAATATAAAAACCCTTTACTTACCATGTTCAATCGTCGAGATTTTCTCAAAAGCACCCTCATTGGGGGGGCTGCTAGCATCATCACTCCCAACGCGCTCTGGGCAGCGACTCGCCCCAAAAAAGACAAATTAGGGGTAGCTTTGGTAGGCTTGGGCTATTATAGCACCGACTTATTGGCACCTGCCTTACAACTCACCAAAAACTGTGAGCTGGTAGGTATCGTGACCGGAACTCCCTCAAAGGCAGAAACTTGGAAGAAAAAGTATAATATCAAGGATAAAAACATTTACAACTATCAGAATTTTGACCAAATCGCCAACAATCCTGATATTGATATCGTGTATGTAGTACTGCCCCCAAGTATGCACCGGGAGTATGTAGTAAGAGCGGCAAAAGCAGGAAAACAAGTTTTTTGTGAAAAGCCTATGGCACCTTCGGTGGCTGATTGTGAAGCGATGATCAAAGCTTGCGCTGACAACAAAGTAAAACTAGCGATAGGCTACCGTTGTCAGCACGACCCCAATACGCAGGCTTATCAGAAGTTTGCCAAAGAAAAAACTTTCGGTAAAGTACGCATGGTGACTTGCGGAGCGGGGTATTTTGATGCTCGCACCACCCACTGGAAGCAAAACAAAGCCCTTGGCGGTGGCGTAATGGGCGACATGGGCGTGTATGCATTACAAGGGGCACGCTTGGCTACGGGCGAAGAACCTATTTCGGTGACAGCGCAATTTCACACTACCCGCCCTGATATTTATAAAGAAGTAGAAGAAACTGCCACTTTTCAGTTGGAGTTTCCAAGTGGTGCTTTGGCGGCTTGCCACACGAGCTTTGGTATCAATATGAACTATTTGCAAGCCAACTGCGAAAAAGGCTGGTTTAAAATGGAGCCTTTTTCTAGTTATAGCAACAACAAAGGAAGCAGTCCACTCGGTCCCATTGATTTTCCGCTGGCCAATCAACAAGCCAAACAGCTGGATGATGATGTGGAAGCCATCATGAAAAATATGCCCCTTATCGCTCCTGGTGAAGAAGGACTACGGGATATTAGGGTAGTAGAAGCTGTTTATAAATCGGTAGCCAACGGCGGCAAGCTCATCAAGCTCTAATCGGCGATTTTGTTGAGCATACCTACGCCCACAAACATAAAAAGCCCTCCGACCAGAAATGGGACGAGGGTTTCCCATTTTGTAAGGGTAAAGCCCAATACAGGTTTGTCAGACATGAAAGCAAAAAGAGCAAAAAGGATAAAAACAACTCCCATTCCCGTGAGAATACTACCGAACGTACGTTTCATTAAATGATAATTTTAGAAGAAATGAGCACAAAATTATCATTTTTGTTGAAAGCTTACACTATTCTTCTGGCCTTAGTTTGAGGTTGTCTGTCGAAACAATGTATTCGGAGTTGTAATAATGACGGTGAAAAAGATAGATGCCCGCGCCGAGGCTGCATACAGCTAAGAGGAATGTCGGGATTTGAAACATAATCAGGAAAAAAAGGCTTATAAAAGCATAAAATCCTTGGCGTAGCAATAAATCCATTAAATAATGCTGCTGAAGAAAACGCCCAAAAATTACCCAAAAAAGACCTAGAATAAGCCCCCACCATTCAAGTGTATATACCCAACTTATACCTGACGGATGGTATCTAATCATAAAGATAGATTCGGGAAAAATCAATAAAATAAAGAGAATCGTGTATTGAAGTCCTCTTTGGGATAAGTTAAGAGGAAGATTACGGAGGAGAGGCAATTGCAAATGTTCAAATTCGTAGAGATGCAGCAACATCACCGAGTGACTAAGACCAATAGTGGCAGCTCCCAATGAAAACAAACGCGCATCGTAAGCATCGGTAGGGTAAATTTTACAAATACCATAGACGATAAAACACGTAAATACCTTGGTAAGAAATAATAAAATGGGTGCTTTTTGAAACAAATAAAACAAAAAGTATGACCAGTAGGGTTTGGTGAATTGGCGATTGAGAAAACCACTCAATATACTTAGACGGGTATCGGGATTGGGATGAAAAAGACGGTACTCATAAGCCATTACACCAGTCAAAGGTAATAGCAATGCGAAACTTATGGTAATGATTACGGCTTGGTACTGCCCAAATAGCCACCCATAATAGCCCACAAAACCTGCGTACAATACCACAGGAAGCCACAACATAAAATGTACGTACAACAACCCTGCCCAACGCGTTGGTTTTGAGACGGTCACGAGGTGATACAAGAATTCGTGTGAATCAAAAAGCAACCTTTGCCGCACAAAATAGACCACTTTGAGGTGATACAATCCCCACAAGCATAGTCCAAGCGACAATAAAAAAGGAGAAGTAAAAGCGTAAGTCGCCAATGCGATGTGGTCTTCGGGGCGTAAAATCCCGAAACCAAACATGGCGACCAAAAATAAGAAACCAGTATTGAGGCGATAATATTCGATTACAAAAGTCTTGCGAAGGATATTAATGATGGGCTTCACTGCTGGTAGCTGATTAAATGAATCGTCTGGTTGTGGACTTGATATAAACCTTGAATGGGTAGTTTTTCAAAGATAAAATCCTGATGTGAGGATAACAAAAAAGTGACACCTTGGGTATGATATTGACTCACAAGGTCATACACTTTTTGGACGGTAGCATCGTCGATAGTGATAAGCGGTTCATCCAAAATAATGACTTTTGGAGTTCCTAAAAAAGCGAGAATCAAAGAGGTTTTTTTGAGCATTCCACTTGAGTAAGTGCCTGTAGGTTGGTACAAAAAATCTCGTACTCCAAAGGTTTCTATGAGCTGATTGACTTGCTCTAGGGGGGCTTTTTTGGCGTGTGCTACAAACTGAATCAAATCATTGGCGGTCAAAAACTCAGGGTAATCAGGTTCGGCTTCGCCATAATTGATGTGGAGGCGGTAGTCGATGGGCTGTTTTCGAATATCCCAAGCGTGGATTTGGATGTCGCCTTCAAAAGGGAGCATTCCAGCAAGGGTTCTGAAAAAAGTGGTTTTGCCGGAGCCGTTGGCACCTTTGAACCAATGAATACCCGGATTTAATACTAAATCGGGCACTTGGATGACCAAGTGCCCGCCGTACGATTTACGTAAATTTTTGATGATTATCATCGCTTGCTGATGGTATTTTGCTTGCGAGTTTGGGCTACTTTTAGTACATGCTGCCCGATTTTTATCCCTGCTTTGTTTCCTTCGTCACAACCCGACCAATAGTGAATTCCGCCATACAAACGACTTATGCTTGCATTCAAAGCTGCCTCTCTGAATGATTTGAAGGTCATTACGCCGTGGCCGTGTTTGAATTCGGTCGAGTCGGTAAAGGTCACATTATCTCCGTGCACAAAACTATATTCTTCTGCCGCTGCGCCATAGATAGTACTGGAGCCGCTTGTGTATTCAGGAAAAGGGGGCGTCTGCAAATAAG
>VFQN01008827.1_pt1 | contig 10011 bp, 11 predicted proteins | sample 3512371 | NCBI WGS metagenome assembly VFQN01 (sample SAMN10412370, study PRJNA504923) | tailings metagenome | isolation source: Replicate 2 from Balatoc abandoned mine | place: Philippines: Itogon, Benguet | collected 2017-08-28 | reverse complement strand
CGAACAGATTGACGCCCGCCTTCTCGAGCCGCTCCACCGAGAGCGCGCTCGTCTCGGTGACGTTGTCCTTGTACTAAGGCAGGCCCCATGTCGTCGGCGAACCCGCGATCTCGAAGCTCTCCTTGATCGTCATCGGTACGCCGTGGAGTGGCCCCCAGGACTCGCCACGAGCCAGAGCCGCGTCCGCATCCCGCGCCCGCTTGCGCGCGCGCTCGGCGTCCATCCAGACGACCGCGTTGAGTTTGGGATTGTAGGTCTCGATGCGCTTGAGAAAGTGCTCGAGGACCTCGACGGACGAGATTTTTTTGGTGGCGATCAGCTCGGCGAGTTCGACGGCCGATTTGTAGTGCAGCTTGTCCATTGTGGTCTCCGAGGCGAGGAGCAACGTGTCAACGCGAGCTTTCCGTGCCGCGGCTGTGGGCGGAACGTGGCAAGACGCCGCTCATGACGCCGCCGTCGATGACGAGTTCGGAGCCGGTGACATGCTTCGAGAGATCGGAGGCCAGGTAGAGAACGCCATCGGCGATGTCCTGCGCCTGGCCGAGTTCACCGAGCGGGATCATCCACAGCGAGCGCTCGCGCGGGTCGATCGGGCGGTTGTGCCCCGCACCGCTGGCGCCAATCGGAAGCTTGCTCCAGATCGGCGTGTCGATGATGCCGGGGTGGACCGAGTTGACGCGGATGCCGTCCTGAGCGAACGCGCATTCGAGCGCCACGGATTTCGCGAACAGCCGCACGCCGCCTTTGGTCGCCGAGTAGCCGGCGAGCCCGACCGAGCCACGCAGGCCCGCGATCGACGACATCATGATGATCGATCCGCCACGTCCCGTACGCCGCATCGCCGGGACGCAATACTTCACCGACAGGAAGACGCCGTCGAGATTGATCGCGTTCTGGCGCTGCCAGTCGGCGAGCGTCATGTCGAGGATCGGGACCATGATGCCGATGCCGGCATTTGAGACGAGGATATCGAGACCGCCCAGTTGGGTCTCGACCTCCGCCACCACCTCGGCCCAGCGGGCTTCGCTCGTCACGTCCTGCTGGAGGAAGATCGCTTTGCCGCCGCCGGCCTCGATCGCCTCGACGACGGACTTGCCGCGCGCCACGTCGATATCGGTGACGGCGACAGCGGCGCCCTCGCGCGCGAGTGTCAAGCTGCATGCTTCGCCGATCCCCGACGCGCCGCCTGTCACCAGCGCGACCTTGCCCGCGACGTGTCCCGCTTTCTCTGCCATTTCGTTTTCTCCCTATCGCCGGGCTGACGGTGCCCCGGATCGCTGCCGCGTCACGTTAGGCATTTCAGCCGCTCCGCGCCACCGCTCCCCGCGCGGCGAATACCTGACATCGGCCCTGGTCGTGTGCGTCGCGGTGCAATAACCAGCCCGCTTGCACCCGTGCTCCATCCGGTCAATGCTCACGGGCCGGATTCAGAAACGTCGGGGAGCAAAGCGCAATGCGAGTGTTCACAGGGCTCAAGGTGCTCGACTTTACGACGACGATCGCCGGGCCGCACTGTGCGCGTCTGCTCGCCGACCTCGGCGCGGACGTGATCAAGATCGAGACTCCCGATGGCGATCTCATGCGCTCGCGGCCGCCGCTGCGCGACGGCGTCAGCACGTCGTTCGGGCAGCTCAATGCAGGCAAGCGCAGCGTCGTCCTCGACCTCAAGCGGCCCGAGGCCGTCGCGGCGGCGCGGCGCCTGATCGACACCGCGGATGTTCTCGTCGAGAACTACCGGCCGGGCGTGACGCAGCGTCTCGGGATCGACTTCGCGACCGTGTCGGCGGCCAATCCACGCCTCGTCTACTGCTCGATCTCCGGCTACGGGCAGAACGGCCCGGCCGCCGACAAGCCCGCCTACGCGCCGGTCGTGCACGCGACCTCGGGCTACGATCTCGCCCACCTCGCCTATCAGGGAGGTCGCACGCAGCCGGATTCCTGCGGCATCTTCACGGCGGACATCGTCGCCGGGACGTACGCCTTTGGGGCGATCTCGACGGCGCTCTATCAGCGCGCAAACACCGGCGCAGGCCAGCACCTCGATGTGTCGATGTTCGAGGGCATGCTGTCGCTGATGACCGTCGAGCTGCAGAACACCCAGTTCAAGACACCGCCGATGCCGAAACGCGCGCTGTACGGCCCGACCGCAACCGCCGACGGCTTCGTCAACATCGCCGTCGCGAGCGAGCGGACGTTTCACGTCCTGTGCAAGACCGCGGGGAGGGGCTGGGGCTCTGATCCTCGCTTCGCCAAGTATCTTGATCGTCGCGCGAACTGGGCCGAGTTCATGGATGAGCTCGAAGGGTGGACTAAGACCCTGACCACGAGCGAGCTGATGGAGATCTTCGATCGCGCGGGCGTGCCGGCCGGGCCGTATCGCACGCCCAAGGAGGCGCTCGCGGATCCCCAGCTCGCGCATCGCGGATCGCTCGAGGAGGTGCACGATGCCGCCGGACCCTTCAAGGTGCTGAACCCGGCGTTCCGCATGTCGGCATCTGAGACACGGGCAGGCCCGCGCGCCGCCGCGCTCGGCGAGCACACGCGGGAAGTTCTCGCGTCGATCGGCTACGACGAGGCGGAGATCAAGGCGATCACAGGCGCCTGAGCGCCTACTCGTACTTCCTCGGCTGCCACCACGGGAAGGTCGAGGGAAGATCCGCCGAAACGCGGCCGGGGAAGTGCGCGGCGCGCTTCTCGATGAACGCAGTGACGCCTTCGCGCGCGTCCGGACCGGCGCCGGTCTGTACCATGAGGCGGCTGTCGATCTTGTGCGCCTCCATCGGGTGGTCGGCGCCGAGCATCCGCCATTGCATCTGCCGCATCAGGGCCACGGACACGCCCGATGTGTTGTCCGCGATCTCGCGGGCTAGCGCGTAAGCGGCGGGCAGCAGCGCGTCGGGTGCCAGCACGCGCTTGACGAGGCGGCCTTCGAGCGCTTCCGCGGCATCGAACACGCGGCCGGTCATCGTCCATTCGAGCGCCTGCGAGATGCCGACGAGGCGCGGCAGGAACCAGCTCGAGCACGCCTCCATGACGACGCCGCGGCGCGCGAATACGAAGCCGAACCGCGCCGTGTCGGAGGCGAGGCGGATATCCATCGGCAGCAGCATGGTCGCGCCGATGCCGACGGCAGGGCCGTTGATCGCTGCGATCACGGGCTTGAGGCATTCGAAGATGCGCAGCGTGAGGCGGCCGCCGCCGTCGCGCGCGCTGTCGTCGGAGAGGTCGGCGCTGTTGAGCGAGCCGCGCGCCGCGTAGTCGAACGTCTTGGCGCCGCCCGACAGATCGGCGCCGGCGCAGAACGCCCGGCCCGCACCTGTGACGATGATCGCACGCACCGCGTCGTCACGATCGGCCTCGTCGAAGGCGGCGATGATTTCGCGGCCCATATCGCGGTTGTACGCGTTGAGCTTGTCGGGACGGTTGAGCGTGATCGTCGCAACGCCGTCGGCAACCTCGTAGCGGATCGCTGTCGTCTCCATGCCCACCTCCAACGTCAGAACAGCGCGTAGCCGCCGTCGATCAGGAACGTATCGCCCGTGTGGAACCGCGACGCCGTGCTCATGGCGTAGACGGCAATGCCGCCGAAGTCGTCGCCGGTACCCCAGCGGCGCATGGGAACGCGCTTCAGCACGTTGCTGGCGAACTTGTCGTTCGAGATGAGATTGGCCGTCATCTCGGTCTCGATCCAGCCGGGGAGCACGGAATGCGCGCGGATCCCGTAGCGCGCGTATTCGACGGCGAGCGAGCGGATCATCGAGATCATCGCGCCCTTGGTTGCCGCGTAGTGTTCGCCGCGCGGTGTGCCGGATATCGCTGCGAGCGACGCCGTGCCGACGAGGACGCCACCCCCGCCGCGCGCAACCATGTGCTTCGCCGCCGCGCGGAAGGTATAGAAGGCGCCGTCGAGATTGACGCGTGTGACGCGCTTCCATTCCTCGGTCGACATCTCCGAGAATGAGGCGTGCCCGCCACGGCCGCTGACGCCGGCATTGGCGAAGCAACCGTCGACGCGCCCGAGCGTCTTCAGCGTCTCGGCGAACCCATGCTCGACCGCAGCCTCGTCGCCGACATCGACCTGGAGCGCAAGCACGCGGCGTCCCGTCTTCTCGAGCTCGGCTTTGGCGGCGGCATTCTTGGCAGCATTGGTGCCCCAGATGGCAACGTCGGCGCCGGCTTCCGCTACCGCTTTGGCCATGCCCAGACCGATGCCGCCGTTGCCGCCGGTGATGAGCGCGACCTGGCCGGTGAGATCGAATGCCTTGTACGCCATGGGTGCTCTCCCCGTTGAGTGCCTGCTAGGGGGCCATCATGGCGATTGAGTGCGCGCGTGCAAGCCGCATCACGGGATGACGGGAGAGCTGAGGAGCGTTAGGCTTCCGCTACACAACATTGAGCCGCGAGGAGCACCGATGACCGATCACGTTCTCAAGTCCCGCGTGGGGACCGTGCACTGGGGCTATTTCGACGCGGCGGAGAAGCCCGTGCTGACGATCGCCAGTGGCGACCGCGTGACGATCGAGACCATCAGCGGCACGCCCGACGTGATGCCGCCGCCGGGATCGCCGCTCAAGATGCTCCCCGAGCTGGTCGAGGTGCACGCCCAGGTGCCGCGCAAGCTGCCGGGCCACATCCTCACGGGGCCGATCCGGATCGAAGGTGCGATGCCCGGCGATACGCTGCAGGTCGATATCGAGGCGATCGAGTGCCGCCAGGACTGGGGCTACAACGCGATCCGACCCCTCGCCGGAGCGTTGCCGCTCGAATTCGAGGAGGTGCGTATCGTCCATATCCCGATGGACCTGAAGCGCCGCGTCGGTACGCTGTCGTGGGGCGCCGAGGTGCCGCTCAAGCCGTTCTTCGGGGTGATGGGTGTCGCGCCGCCGCCGGCGTGGGGCATGATCACGTCGCTGGCGCCGCGTCAGCACGGCGGCAACATCGACAACAAGGAGCTGGTCGCCGGGACGACGCTGTATCTGCCGGTGCACGTGGCGGGCGCCAATTTCTCGACCGGCGACGGCCATGGCGCCCAGGGTGACGGCGAGGTTTGCGTGACCGCGATCGAGACGGCGCTCAAGGGTACCTTCCGCTTCACGCTGCACAAAGGCCAGCGGCTCGACTGGCCACGCGCGGAGACGCCGACGCACGCGATCACGATGGCCTTCGATCCCGACCTCGACACGGCGGCGCGGGCCGCGCTACGCGACATGATCAAACTGCTCGGGGAGAAGAAGGGCCTCTCGCGCGAGGACGCCTACATGCTGTGCAGCCTCGCCGCCGATCTAAGGATCACGCAGATCGTCAATGGCCATAACGGTGTGCACGTCATGCTGGAGAAACGGTATCTGGAGTAGGGCGCTCGCGGAGAGATTGTCATCGCGATCTCGATCGCGTCGCCCGCACCCAAAGGTCGACCATGACTTTCGCGGTCGCCGCCAGCACCAGCGCGCTCAGCGCCACCTTCGACATCGTCTCCATCGTGCCCTCGATCAGCAGGGCATGAACGACGCTGCCCACGACGATCACGACGGCGAGGGAAGTATGGGCCAGGCGCCACGACCGTGGGCTTAGGCGCAGGCGACGGCGGAAGGCAGCCAGAAGCGCCGAGGCGAAGACGGCCCACATGGCGACGACGCCCCAATTGGAGAACGGCGTCGGCGAATCGAAGAGCAGGGCATCGATCACGTCCGGCGGACTGGTGATCCAGAGCCCGCCGACGTGGACGATCACCGCCGCAAGAAGCGTTGCTCCGATCCATCGATGGAAGCGCCGCGCGCGATAGGCGGAGACCTCCGGCAGCAGGCCGCTGATCAGGACCGGCTGAATGAGCAGCAGAGCGAGCGCGACGACCCCCGCAAATGCCGCAACGATGTAGACAGGGCCGCGCCATTCGAGCAGCGGACTGGCGGCTGAAAGCGCGAGTGGCACGACAATGGCGCAGACGAGGGCAGCCCAAATCAGGGCCGCCCTGACAGCACGCGACCTTTTTGAAGCCGTCTCCGTCACACCGGCTGAAGCACGAAGTGCGCCTCGAGGCTGGTTGCCTTCGAAGTCGGCAGGAGGGGCCGCAGGAAGACGGTCTTGAAGGCCCCGCCGTCGTAGGCGAGATGACCATGCGCCTGGCCGAATGCCGGAACGATCTGCGGCATCTCGAGCCGGAATACGCCCTTCGCGTCGGTGAGCGTCGCCCCATGACTGCGCGCGTCGCTCTCGTATCCTTCCGTCGTGTGCGCCCAGATCTGGATGCGCTGGCCAGCGAGCGGCGCGCCATCGCCCGCGCGGCGGACCGTGCCGAACATCCAGAAGCCGCCGCGGCCGATCCTCTGCACGATTGGCGCTCCAGGCTGGTAGTTATTGGCGCCGCCCCGCATCGAGACGGTCGCAGCGATGCCATTCGCCTGCGCGGGGACCAGCAGGCCGGGAATTCCTGTCGCCAATGCTGCGCCGCCTGCGGCGAGGATGCTGCGGCGGTTGAGCAGTACAGCGGTCATGTCGGGATCTCCTAACGAGTGTCGGCGTCCGGCCGACGCATGGCCATCAGGTATGGCTACACGTTAGCGCCTTCATGCGGCGCCCCCAAGACGATGGGGTCATGCACCCGATCAACTGCAACCACAGTTTCGTGATGGCGATTGCGTCGCGTCCATGGCGCCTTAGTACGTACTGGTGCCCTGCTTGGCCGAGGGGGCCTGCTTCGCGCCCGGCAGCATGGCGCGCATCCCCTCACCGTTTACCTTCCACCAGTCATGAAGGATGCGGACGTCCCATCCGATGCAGAAGTGCTTAACGCCCATTTCGATGTACGGGGCAGCGTCCTTGATGTTCCCGAGCTCGACGCGCGGATGCAGCCCCTTCTTCAGCGCCGTCTCGATGGTCTTGCGTTCCGCGCGCTTGACGTCGGGGTGGTTCCGCTGGCCGGTGAGACCGAGGCTCATGGAGTAGTCCGAGCCGCCGAACTGCACCATGTCGATCCCCTTGATCGAGAGGATCGCATCGAGGTCTTCGACGCATTCGCGCTTCTCGACCATGATGGCGATCACCACTTCGTTGAGCGCTTCCACATAGGCTGGCGAGCCGCCCTCGCGGACCGTGCCGACATCGCGCCGCATGCCGACGCCGAGACGCCCGCCAGTGCCCGGCGTTTCCGCGCGGACGGCGGCGATACACGCTTCGGCATCGGCCACACTACGCACATCGGCGAATAGGATGCTCTGGAAGCCCGAGCCGATCGCGCGCATCGCCTGATGCGTCCATTGCGTCTGCTCGATCTTGATCATGCCTCCGAGGTTCTTCAGCTCGAGAGAGCGCCCGAGGTTGTCGAGGTCGTGCATGGTGAAAGGCGAGTATTCGGCGGTGAATTCGACGTAATCGTAGTTGCCGGCATCTCCGATCAGCTCGACGAGGGTCGGCCACGTGGACAGCAGATGCGTTCCGATCGACGGCTCATTGGCATTGAGCAGGGCGCGCAGACGGTTGTGGCGCATCGGGGTGGCTCCTCGTTGCATGCAGGGAAGTGGGCGAGGTCATGCAACGTCAGAAAGCCACGCGCGTCAACACCAGCCCTGTGCGGACCTGCCAACTGCGAACGCCGCGCTAGACCTTCCCTTTCCACGGCACCGCCCAGCGCTCGAACCAGCGCAAGGTCAGCTCGAATGCGAAGGCGACGAAGCCGATCAGCAGGATGCCGAGGATCACCACGTCGGTCCTGAGGAAGTTCGAGGCGTTGAACACCATCTTGCCGAGGCCCGCATCGGCCGCGACCATTTCAGCGGCGACGAGCGTCGTCCAGCCCACACCCATGCCGATCCTGAGGCCGACCAGGATCTCCGGCAGCGCGCCGGGCATGATGACATGGCGGATCACCTGCGGCAGCGAGGCGCCCATCGAAAGCGCGGCCTGGATCTGCTCCTGGGAAACGGAGCGGACGCCGGCGCGCGCTGCCAGGACCACCGGCGCGAAGATCGCGAGGAACAGCAGGATGATCTTCGACGTCTCACCGATGCCGAACCAGATGATCATCAGCGGCAGGTAGGCGAGCGGCGGCAGTGGCCGATAGAACTCGATTGGCGGATCGAACAGGCCGCGCGCGATGCGACTCGTGCCCATCAGGATGCCAATCGGAATGCCGAGCGCGACCGCGAGCACGAAGGCGCCGAACACGCGGCCCATGCTGGCGAGGAAGTGGCCCCACAGCGTCGCGCCGTCGAGGTCGCCGTTGACCGCCTGGACGAACGCGCTCCAGATCTGCTGGGGCTTCGGCAGGAAAAGCCGGCTCACCCAGCCCATGTGGGTCGCGAGCCACCAAGCCCCGAGCATCAGCGCGATGCTGACGAGGTTGACCGCCAGCGTCGAGCCTTCGCCGAGGATGCGGTAACGGCTGGTGCGCGCTTTGCGCGGCGCGGACGGGGCGGCGGCTTCGATGGTGTCGCTCGCGGCCATGGCGTGCTCCTCAATCGCAACGCTGGATGTCGCGCAGCACCTGCTCGCGCATCTGGATGAAATCCGGGCTGGCCTTCACCGCGCGCGCGTCTTTGCCCTCGATATAGCGGCGGCAGAAATCGAGGTCGTAGCTCTTCTCGATCTTGCCCGGGCGCGGCGTCATCACGATCAGGCGGGTCGCGAGGAAAACGGCCTCTTCGACCGAGTGGGTGATGAAGAACACCATCTTGCCGGTGCGGTGCCAGACGTCGAGGATCAGCTCCTGCACCTGCTCGCGGGTCAGCGCGTCGAGGGCGCCGAGCGGCTCGTCCATCAGCAGGACTTCGGGGTCCGACGCGAGTGCGCGGGCGATGCCGACGCGCTGCTGCATGCCGCCCGAGAGCTCGTAGATCATCTTCTCGCCGAAGTCCGCGAGGCCGACGAGGGCGAGCTTCTCGCGCGCGATCGCGTGGCGCTCATCCTTGCCGATGCCGCGCATCTTCGGCCCAAACGCGACATTGTCTATGACGTTAAGCCATGGCATCAGCGCGTGTTTCTGGAACACCACGCCGCGGTCAGCGCCCGGACCTTCGACCGGCGCGCCGTCGAGCAGGATCTCGCCGTCGGAGGGCGTCAGAAAACCCGCCATGCACGAGAGCAGCGTGGTCTTGCCGCAGCCCGAGGCGCCGATCGCGACCACGAAGTCGCCCGCCTTCATCTGCAGGCTCACATGCGACAACGCCTCGACCACGCCGTCGCGGGTGGCGTAGCGGACCGAAAGATCGCGGATGTCGAGCGCGGCGCTGGCGGCCCGTCGCGGCTCGGCGGGCCGGGTCATCGTCACCATGAGGCCTCATGCGTGGCCGCGGCCGGCGCGAAGCCGGCCGCGCTGCTGACGCGTTATTTCGCCGCCGCTGCAGCGAACTCCGGATTGACGAACTTGCCGAAATCCGCTGGGATATCGGTGATGCGGCCTTGCTCCTTGAGGAACACGGCCGTGCCGGCCAGCGCCTTGGCTGCGCCGCCGCCTGCACCACCGCCCAGCCACTTGTCCGATGCCTGCTCGGCCGCGGTCGGGAAGGCGTAGTCGGCGAGGACCGCCGGGACGTCATCCGGCTTGGCACCGACGATCTTGGCGATCGACGTCGCGTATTCCGAACGCTTGGCATACTTGCCCGTGTTGGCCTTGTAGTCGGCATCCGCGGCGGCCATTGCCTTCACGTAGGCGGTGAGAAATTCCTTGTTCGCCTTCGCCCATGCGGTGTTGACGATGATGCCGTCAAACGTGGGTGCGCCCTGCTTGGCGACATCGGCGGCCGAGATCACGACCTTGCCGTCCGCCTTCACCTTCGAAAGCACGGGCTCCCAGATGAACGTCGCGTCGAGGTCGCCACGCTCCCAGGCGGCGGCGATCTCCGGCGGACGGAGGTTCAGGATCTGAATCTCCTTCGGGTTCACGCCCGCCTTGTTGAGGGCGAACAGGAGCTGATAGTGGGCGGTCGAGACGAACGGCGTCGCGACCTTCTTGCCCTTCAGGTCGGCGAGCGGGGTGGCGCCCGATTTGTTGGACGCGACGAGCTGCTCGGCGTTGTT
>VFQN01008826.1_pt1 | contig 10012 bp, 10 predicted proteins | sample 3512371 | NCBI WGS metagenome assembly VFQN01 (sample SAMN10412370, study PRJNA504923) | tailings metagenome | isolation source: Replicate 2 from Balatoc abandoned mine | place: Philippines: Itogon, Benguet | collected 2017-08-28 | reverse complement strand
CGATTACAGAAGGGCTCGTTAGCTCCTGAAGCCAGTTCCCATCTGCTATGCCTTGAGCAGCAGTCGATGGGCTAGGTGATGCGCGTGCTGACGGATAGACAGTGGGCGGTGCTGGAACCGCTGATCGAGGCCTGCCGCCCGCACCGCAAGGCCCAGCACCACGATCTGCGCCGCACGATCGAGGCGATCATCTGGCGCTGCCAGAATGGCGCCAAGTGGCGCAGCCTGCCGGCCGAGTTCGGTCCTTGGTGGATGCCCGCCTGCACCGTGACCTGGATCGCCGCAGACGGCGCCAGCGGATGCTTGCTGGCCACCTGGGCGCGGAACTGGATCGTCCCGGCGCTGACATTGCTCAGGTCGAGCTGGATGCGGTGAGGTGCGCGAGCACATCCTTGCGTTCGGCGAGCTCGCGGGTGAGCCGGGCCTGCAGGCCGCGCAGGGCACCTTCTGCCCCGTCACGTTCGGCGCGCTCGGTAGCGAGGCGCTTGTGGCCCCCATCACCTCACTGGTGCGCGCTGCCGTCAGGATCAGGAACTCCAGCGCCCTGGCAGCTGTGGCCGGACGCTTGCGGAGCTCGACCATGAAGACCGGCAACTGGCGCCAGGGCAACATTTCCGGGCGGTCACGACGGTACCGCTGCTTGCTCTCCCCAGGCCCCTTTCGGCGCATCGAGATGGTGATGGAGCGGTCAGCTAACGTACCCGGCAACTCACCGATCAGCGCGATCGCGACCGGACACCAAGTCGAGAAGCGCCGCGGCTCGTGCTCGCCATTCAGCTCCACGGTGCGGATCACCGAACCACTCTGGCCGTGCCCACTGTTGAGCACGCCGCGCAGTTCCTCATTCTCGCGAAGAAAGGTGTCGGCTTCGTCGATGAACAGCGTTGGTCGCGCAATCTCGACGGTCCTGAAAAGAGCGGGCGCCGTGATGTTGGACGCGATCAGGGGCTTGCACGTGACTGCCGCCACTAGCTCAAGCAACGTGGACTTGCCGCACCGCTTCTCCGGACTGGTGATCGCCAAGCGGGGCGTGATGAAGCTGGCGTCGGCGACGTACGTATGCAGCACCCACAAGGCCAGTGCTTCAGACGCATGATCCGGCAGAGCGAGATGCTTGGTGAACAAGCTCTCTAGCTCATTCAGCAGCTTGGCCAAATCCACGGGGTCCGGCCACGGATCAGGCGGGGACAGGTCGAGCGAGCGACCTGATCCTGCAGACTGCGCAGGAGCCGGCGCCCGCAGGCGTTCCACCTCTTTGTCCAGCGCGGACAGACGGCTGATGCCCAGGCGCCTGGCCGCCTCTTCCCGCTCCTGCTCATAGGTGAGCGGGTGCAGCGTTGCGAGGCGTGCCAGCTCTCGGATTATCTCTGGCGATATGGCGCCCGCATTCGGCAGGGCATCCTCAGCCGGCGCGGCCTCTTCGAGCGCCTTACGCAAGGGGTGCACGTTCATGACCAGCCCCCGGCGAACATAGCAGCGGGGTCGAGACCGTCTGGCAAATCAGCGACCAGGACGTCATGCCCGCGGCTACGCAGGGCTCTAGCCGCTATTCTCGTCGCCTTCCGGCCTGCCTCATCGCCGTCGAGACAGAGAACGGCAGATGCCTGATGCGGTAGCTGCACGGTGGCAGCATTCGCAGTGCCTAGCACCGCCCATACAGCAGCCTCAGGATATGTCGCGGCCGCTGCCAGGGCATCTTCCACGCCCTCCGTAAGCACGATGCGCTGGCCGTCCCGCCAGGGCGAGACACGCACCGCAGCGCCCTGCAGTCGGCCCGTCGTGAGCCGCGACGACTTCGACCATGCCTTGCGGCCTGGCGCCTTCAGCGGCGTCACCTGCACGGCCACCACGTTCTGGCCGGGGTAGCGGCAGGCACCGGCCACCAATGCCGGCCATTCCCGGCCACTGGACGAGCGGCGCAAGCCCCAACGCAGGCAAGGCGGCCAAGGCGGCAGGAAGCCACGGGAACGCAGGTAGTGGTCCGCCAGGTCATCGGCCTCGATCAGCCGCCCCGCACGCCAGACGGCCAGCGCCTCGGCTTCCCGTACCTGGTTCTCGGCCTCCTCCCGAGCTTCCCGCTCCCGCCGTCGCCGCTCGATCTCCTCACGCGGCACCGAAAAGGCCTGATCCGGCCACAGCCCTTCAGCCGCCAGCGCAGCTCGGACTTCCTCGAAGGTGCAGCCTGCCCAGCAATGGAAGACCGGACGACCGTTGTCGCCGTCAATTACCGCCAGGGATGGCAAGCGGTCCTGATGCGCCGGACAGCGGCAGAGCCAGCCGCGCGTGGTCCTGCGGCCATCAAGCTCGTGCGCGAGGTCGGCAGCCGTGATATTGAAGGTACGGCATTGTTCGTGAGGGCTGGCTCCTGGCAGAGCTGGCCCTCTGCCGCTTTCAGGCAGTGGCATAGGCATTGTTCCTTGCTGCTCAGGCAGCCTTGGAAGTGCGAGCGTCAAGCCAAGCGCTGATGTCGGCGACCCGGTAGCCGATCCGCTTCTGGGACAGCCTCACATAGCGTGGCCCGGTGCCGGCCCAGCGCATCCGCCGGACGGTAACAATGGCCAGCTTCAAGAGCTTAGCGGCTTCGGTCTCGGTAACGACCGCAAGCGGGTCGGTGCTCTGCTGCATGTTCGCCGCTCCTTTCGTGGTCAGGCGAACTCTTAGCTATCCTTGTTTGGGCGCGTCGTGGACCGCACCAATTTCATGAGCTTTTTGATTTTTTGGTGCGGGTCGGGCTTCACCACATCCCGTAATACGACCGGGGTCAGTTCAGGCGCCTCTCCGCGCGTCAGCAAGGCAGCGGCGTCCCGAATAAACCTTCCTCCATCATTAAAATCGAGCCGCCCATCATTTCTCTTGCTGGCCCAGGCTCGGTTCTTCTTCTGATTGGGCGCGTGTTCTTCCCATACATCAACCAAGGATTTGATCAATTCTCGAAATGCTTCGCCCTTGCCTTTAGTGCCTCGTCCAGTTTGAGGCACATACCCAAGCCGCTCTGTCCATCTCTTGCCCTCTAGATAAGCCTCGGCAGCTTTGGGTAGGCGATCCTTTAATATTTGGAGAAAATTCCAGATGGCTGTCTCTGGAAGGCAGTCACGAAGATCTTCGTCTAAGTCTATTTTGATTTGCTCTGGAAGCTTCTCAATCGCTAGACCCAAGGCGTCGGCTGCTGCTACGACATCTGTAATCTGTTGCTCAGTCTCTTGCGATGTTGGCTGCGTGTCGGCACGAAACTGTTGGCCCCATCGCGTTAGAGCTGCAACCAGCGATTGCCTTAGGCCAGCAAGTGCCTCGCCATCGCCGCACATCTTGTGCCGTTTGGCCAGTGCCATGACGTTCTCATGGTCAAGCGGCAACCATTTGTTCGGAGCCCAACTGGGCATCGGAAAAGCTGCGACGAACTTCTCGCTCCATGCTCGGCGGAGTGGCCGCATATCCGGGGCATCATCCAATCCACCAAGCGCCTCAATGCGCCTTCCAAGCGTCCGAAGCTGTCTCGTACTCTTCGGGTTCTTGTCTGCACCCTCCAGTGCCATCAGTTCCTGCATGATCGCGCCAAACTCTTCCGCGCGCTCATCCATTGCGCGGCTCCATCCTACTGAAGGAAGTTTCCACAGACTGTGGCGCCGTCTTGTGTGCAGTGGTAATTGCCATGTCGCTGATCCTTCAGCAGACCGGACGAGGCATGCTTTCCACGGCTGGGCCTCGTCCGGTCGAGATGCCCGGAAGCGCCGGGCGCGCACTCCTACCGGTGCAGCGCCACTACGTTGGTAGTAACCCCTCCGGTCACGATCTCATCGATCCAGGCGGCATAGACTAGCCAGGCCTTTGCCATCGGCTCGGCATAGGTGGCGCGGTTGTAGATGCCGGCCACGCCTTCCCGCCGCCTCTCGACGTGGTTAAGGCATGCCTCGATGACGTGGGGAGGAACGCCAAGCCTCTCTGCACAAACGGTGGCAAACGTCCGCCGCAGGTCGTGCAGGGTCCAAGAGGCGGGCTGATCTTCTCGCGCAGGCTCCATTCGTCCTCCCGCCTTGGCATTCGCTCGGGCAATCCTGGCATCGAGCCGCCATTTCGAACGGGTCCACCCAGAGTATCCGCCTCGGCCTTCTCCAAAGACGAACTCCCGCATCTGTCCCCGGACCGCGCCCGGCCCCTGCTGTGGTCGACGTGGCTGGTCCTCCAGGATTGTGCGGGCGAGGGAGGAGAGGGTGACGATGTGGGGCAACTTGTTCTTGGTTCGGCCAGCCGGAATGGTCCAAACGGTATGATCCGCGGTAAGTTCGGACCAACTCATATCGCCGACTTCCTGCCGTCTGCATCCAGTGAGGATCAGGAGGCGGATAATGCGTCCATACTCCGCTTCGTCCTCGCAGGCTGTCCAGATGGCACATAATTCTGCAGGTGTTAGAACTCGATCGCGTGAGCGTTCAGCATTCGCCTCTGTGCCAATGACTGGATTTGCTGAGGCGCGGTCCCGCTGGATTGCCCAGGAATACATGGCAGAGAGGGTAGTTCGCGCTCGGTTCGAAGTCGTGGCGCCTTTGGTCTCAGTGAGTTCGTCCAGACGCCGCACAATATCAGCCTTCGTCACTGAGCGTGCTGCACGGGCATGAAGTGGCTTCCAGGCCACCTCTAGGTGGCGCTTTACCTCAACCAGGCTCTTCGGACGAAGCCGGCGCTCAGCCTGGGCGAGGTAGTCCTTAATCAGCACTCCCAGCGTTTCGCGAGCCTCCTCATGGCGCTGGGATCGTGCTGCCTGTGGATCGACACCATCCCTAGCATGCTGGAGAGCCTTCGCAGCAGCTGCCCGAGCTGTACCCAGACCATCGGGGGATGCTGGACCGATCGTTATCTGGCGGGATCTGCCGCCGACGCGGAACTTCACGATGAAGTTGCGTGAGCCCCCCTCGCGGAGCCGGACGCCAAAGCCTTTCAGCTCGCTATCCCAGACGGTGTGTTCGGCAGCCCCGATGGGCAGCCGCAGTCTGTTCAGCACTTCCTTAGTGAGCTTGCGTCGCTCGGGCATCCATACCCTCCTGGTGAGCGCTTGGTGAGCATTTTCTGCTCACCAATGCGACCATTGATGATCACCAACGATCGCGCAACACTGAGGTGATACTGCCGTTCATAACGTAATATCAAGGGATCTTGGATATCGGAGATCACTTCTGATCTCAGGTGTTCAATTTGCACTTCAGATTTGGGAGCAGAGGGTCGTTAGTTCAAGTCTGACCACCCCGACCAGTAAAAACAACAGGTTATAGATAAGGCTGCTTCCTGGGGACGGCCGCTTAGGTAACATATAGGAAGCATTTGGCGGCGCGTGTGCAGGCGTTGATATCCATCCCCTAATAGTATCAGCCCGCCATACTCGTTGCGCCAACGGTAATAGGTCACCTCGGTGACGCCGATCGAACGGACCGCCTCGACTATTGGCCGGCCTTGCGCCGACAGCAGCTCCACCTGCCGCAGCTTTGCCACGATCTCTTCAGGCTTGTGTCTCTTTTGGGGCATTGCACCGTCCTCCATGGCCAAGGCCATACTTCATGGAGGACCACCTTTCAGGGCGCAGGCCACGGAGAAAATGGGCCATGGGGCGTCCACAGCCGGCAACAGGCTGCTGACCGCCTATCCGGTGCTGGAGCCGGCCAATGCCATCCTGGGCCGTATTTAACGCTGATGCCGCTCGTCAGCCTTTGACCGCACCCAGCGTCAGCCCCCGCACGATCCAGCGCTGCGTCAGCACGGCCAGCACCACCGGCGGGAGAATGGCGGCGAGCGCCCGGACGCTGACCGACGGGAAGTCGAGGCTGCGCACTCCCTCCCCCGACCCGATCAGCAGCGGCATGGTCTGCGAATCGGGACCCGACAGGATCAGCGCGAACAGGAACTCGTTCCAGGAGAAGGCGAAGGTGATGAGCGTTGCCGCCACCAGCCCCGGAACGGCCAGCGGCAGGGCGATCTTGCGGAAGATCTGCAGGTCGCTGGCGCCATCGACTTTGGCGGCCTCCTCGATCTCGCGCGGCAGCTCCGCGAAGATCGAGCGCATGATCAGGATCACGAACGGCAGGTTGAAGGTCACATGCGCCAGCGTGATGGCCGAGAGCGTGTTGAGCAGCGTCCGGTCGCCTTCCAGCGCGCAGACCAGCTGCAAGGGCTGCGGCAGCCACAGGCCGAACGGCAATGCTATCGGCCCGCAGGCCGAGCGCATCATCAGCAGATAGGGGATGATGACGACCGCCGGTGGCAGGAAGCGCTGCGACAGGAACCACATGGTCAGGTTGAAATTGTCGGGCCGCCGGTAGCGGAAGCGCCCGAGGGCGAAGCCGGCGAGCGTGCCGATCGGGATGACGATCAGCAGGTGGCACAGGGCCACGACCAGGCTGCGGCCGAGCGCCGTCGTCAGCTCCGTCTGCTCCAGCAGTTCGAACGACCAGGTCTTCAGCGTAGGCGTGAACTGCAGGAACGGGATGAACAGGGGCTTGTAGGTATCCTCCAGCGCCATCACCGAATTGCGCATCGCCCAGAGCAGCGGCGCCAGCGCCACGGCGAGCGCTACCAGCAGGCTCAGCAACCAAAGAAGGCGCATCGGCGCCGAAAGCCGGTTGGCCCTGCCCATGGTCAGTCCCCCGCCTGCCAGACGGTCCGGAACCGGCCGAACAGGATGAACGCGTTCACCACCACCAGGACCACCACCAGGAACAGGAACGACGCGGCCGAGGCGTAGCCGACGTCGAAGCCGGTGAACGCGGTGCGGTAGATGAAGATACTGTAGGTCTCGTTGGCCCGGCCGGGCCCGCCGGCGGTGAGCGCGAACGGGATGTCGATGATCTTCAGCGCTTCCACCAGGCGCAGCAGCACGGTCAGCCCGATCAGCGGCCGCAGCAGCGGCAGGGTGATGTGCCAGAACATCTGGAATCGGCGGTTGGTGTCGAGCCGCGCCGCCTCGTAGAGTTCGTCCGGGATGCTCTGCAGCCCGGCCAGGAGGATCAGGAAGCAGAATGGCGTCCATTGCCAGGTATCGAGCAGCGCCACCGCGATCCGGGCCGACCAGGGGTTCGACATCCAGGGCACGCCGCTGCCGAAGACCGCGCTCAAGGCCACGTTGATCGGACCGGCATCGGCATAGATGATCCGGCCGAGGAAGCCCAAGCCGACCGGCGTGGCGAACAGCGGCAGCAGCAAGAGGGTCCGGACGACGCCGCGCAGGCGGAACTCGCGGTTGACGAGCAGGGCCAGCGCCAGCCCCACCACCATTTGGAGCGCCACGGTGACGACGGCGTAACCCAGCGTAAAGCTCAGTGCACCCCAGACGCGATCGTCGCCGAACAGGCGCACATAGCCCTTGAGCCCGACGAACTCCAACGGCCGTCCCATGCCGCGCGACTGCTGCAGGCTCAGCCACAGCGCATAGAACAGCGGAAACAGGGTGAAGCCGCAGGTCCAGATGACCGCGGGCAGGAGGAACCAGGCCTTGGCGGAGCGAAAGCGGCCGAGAAGCGGACGGCGTGCCGCCACCCGCTCCCGGCCTTGCGCGCCCGTCTTGATGGCGGCGCTCACTGCAGCCCGATAGTCAGCCGGTAGGCCTCCTTCTGGCTGTCCACGCCGAGCCGGTCGGTAATCGACCGCCACTGCTCGGCGACGCCATCCAGGGCCTGCTGCGGTTCGAGCTGCCCGGTGAGGGTCTGCTGAAGGGCGATCTCGAGCGCCAGGTTGTACTCGGCGGCACCGGGGATCTTGAAATACTCGAAGGTCGGCCCGGCCAGGTTGTCGTGGATCGCCTTGGAGACCGTCTCGGCATCGCCCTTGTCGAAGCCGCCGGCCAGGTAGGTTTCGAGCTTGGCCGTGCCGTCCGGCGGCAGGAAGTCGGCCTTCCGGCCGATGTCGATCCCGTCGAAGCCCCACTTCACGTTCCAGACCCGCATGGTGGGCGAACCCAGGAAGGCAAACAGGGCATAGGTCGCTTCCGGATTCTTCGACAGGGCCGACACCTCGCCGGACCAGCTGGCACCGAACACGTTGTAGGCCGGCTTCGGCTGGTCGACATGGACCATCTTGCCGTCCCGGGCATTGTAGACCTCGGACGAGCCCGGGATGACCATGGCGCCCAACTTGCCCTTGATCTTCGAGCCTTCCTCTTCCGCCAGCGCCGCGATGTCGCCGGCACTCCAGGCGAACGCCGCCTCGCCCTGGACGAACCGGTTGAAATGGCCGCCCAGGTCGATCGACGCGAAGTCAGCCGGCCCGCAGGCATAAGCCTTCTTCATCCATTCCAGTGCGGCGACGTTGCCGGGCCCGTTGATCAGGGGCTCCATCGTGTCTGGGTCGAAGTGGAAGGTTTCGCGGAAACCGTCCTTCCCGCCGCCTACCATGGTGCTCCAGCTGTCGGCGAAGTCCTTGTACCAGTCGAACAGCTGGCTGTTCAAAGCACCCGGCTGCATCACCCCATAGAGATTCTTGCCCGTGCCGAGGGGATCCTTGCCGTTGAGGTAGCAGGCCATGTCCAGCAGGTCCTGCTGGGACTGCGGCGGGCGCATCTCCTTGCCGGTGTCGGCCTTGTACTTGGCCTGGACCTCCGGATTCTCGATCAGGTCCTTGCGGTAGTAGAGGATGTGGGAGTCCGCATCCCACGGCACCGCGTACCAGTCGCTGCCCCAGCGGAACAAGGGCTGCATCGACGGCATCAGCGTGGTCATGCCGCGCTCCGCACCGTCGCTGATCTGGCATTCCTCGTCAGTGAACACCTTGGGGAACTTGGGGTCGCACATATAGTCGTTCAGGACGACCAGCTTGTCCTTCATGTCGCCCAGGAAGACCATGGGCGGGACGAAGCCGTCATAGGCGCCGGTATCCGTGAACAGGTCGTTGAAGATCACCGGTGCCAGGTCGTTGAAGGGCTTGAGCACCACCTGGAGCTTCTGGCCCGACAGTTCCTCCCAGGCCTTCTGCCAGGGCAGCATGCCGCCGGAGATTGCGCCACGCGGGCCGGCATTCAGGGTGACGACCGAGACGGTGATGCCGTCATAGGGCTTGGTGCCGTTCGCCCATGCGTCCTCGATCACTGAGCCAAGCGCGCCCTTCGGGAAGGTGATGCTGTCGCCGACATCGCTCTTCAGCTCGATGCTGCCGTCGGGGTGGCGCGTGACCAGGCCCTCGGCATGGCCCACCGCCGGCAGGAGCAACAGCCCGGCCGAGGCCAGGAGCATGGTTTTCTTCATCTTGCTTCCTTCCTCCCTGTCTGGACGCCATGGGGCTACGCAAAGCCGCTGGCATCTCGTCGTCGACATCGATCCCGGAAGTGAATGGTCATGCCCATGGCCGGACGCCGGCTGGCGGCACAGGTTCAGCGGCGCGCCTGCCAGTAGCGCTCGTAATCGTCGCGCAGCAGGAACATGGGCGGCTCGTCCTCCTCGATGGTGGCGAAGCGGCCGACCGGCTCGAGGAAGCGGTTGTCCTGGTCGTCGTCGTTCACGAGCGAGACCTCGCCCATCAGCACGTCGCGCCGCCAGCCCCAGAGCTTGTGGTAGCAATAGGGCGGCACCGTCACGCTCTCGCCCGGCTGCAGCCTGATCGGCGTGCCGGCGTCGACCGTCCGGCGCATTCCGTCGATGCTCAAGGTCACCGGGCTGTCGTCCACCCCCTCCTGGGGATCGGAATTGTAGACCTGGACATACAGGTCGCCGCCGCCCCGGTTGATGATGTCTTCCATCTTGTGCCAATGGAAATGGAACGGGCAGACCTGGTCGTGCCGCAACATCAGGATCTTCTCGCAGTAGAGCTTGCCCCTGCCGCTCCGAAGATCCGCGACCGGCCCGTTGCGGATGGTGAAGATCGCCAGGCCGCACTTGCAGAACCTGTTGCGGCCGAAATCGGTGATGTCCCAGCCGAGGCGGCGGTCGACGATCTCGGCGACCTCCTCGCCCTTCTTCATCCACTCGCCAGGCGACCAGTAAGCGAACGGCGGCAGGTAGAAATTCTGCCGTTGGAAAAACGCGTCGGCGTCCCGCATGAT
>VFQN01008825.1_pt1 | contig 10013 bp, 9 predicted proteins | sample 3512371 | NCBI WGS metagenome assembly VFQN01 (sample SAMN10412370, study PRJNA504923) | tailings metagenome | isolation source: Replicate 2 from Balatoc abandoned mine | place: Philippines: Itogon, Benguet | collected 2017-08-28 | reverse complement strand
GTATGAATGGCATGACGAGAGCGGCGCCTGGTTTCGCTCCTACGGCAATGAGCAATGGGAATTCGACGAAGCCGGGCTGATGAAGCGGCGCGAGGCCTCGATCAACGACGTTGCTATCGGCATCGAGGACAGGCGGTTCTTCTGGGATGCGCCCGGACGGCGTCCGGATGATGTGCCGGGGCTTGCGGCCGTTCCATTTTGACCGGCCGCCCATCGACGTGGCCCTTCGACGCATGTTAACCCCCTTCACATGGTCTGGAAACGCGGCAGCGGCCCGGAACGCGGCTATCACCACGGCAATCTGAAAGAAGCCTTGGTGCGCGCGGCGCTTGCCTTGATCGCCGAGAAGGGCCCGGCCGGCTTCACCTTCGCGGATGCCGCGCGCTGGGCCGGCGTCAGCGCCGCCGCGCCGTATCGCCATTACCGGGATCGCGAAGAGTTGCTCGCCGACGTCGCGCGGCGCGGCTTCGACGAATTTACCGACCGCCTTTCAAAAGCGTGGGACCAGGGAAAGCCCGATCCCCAAACCGCTTTCCAGCGTCTCGGCAAAAGTTATCTGGACTTTGCGCGCTCCGAACCCGCTTTCTACTCCGCCATGTTCGAGGCGGGAGTTCCGCCAGACGCCAACCCGGAACTCCGTGCAGCCGGCGACCGGGCCTTTGCGGTTGTTCGCTCCGCCTGCGAGGCGATTTCCCTGCTGCTGCCGAAGGACAAGCGGCCGCCGGCTTTGATGATGGCGCTGCACATCTGGGCGCTTTCGCACGGCATCGCGTCTCTGTTCGCGCGCGGCGACGGATCGCAGCGGGTGTTGCCAATGTCGGCGGAGGACCTGTTGGAAGCGGGAGTCCTTGTCTATCTGAGTGGTCTCGGCCTGCACGGGCGCTGACCCCCGGGGATGAGCCTTCAGGCCAGCCGGAAATGACGCAACCGTGAAGCGCGCACCTTGACGGACGAGCAGGGCGCTGTTATGTAAATGTTATTAACATTCACATCTCGCCATGAGGATGCGATGAACGCGATGACACTCACGGACAAGATCGACGACTACGGCAGGCCAGCCTGGATCCTTCTGACGGTCCTCGGCTTCGTCGTGTGGTGGCCTATCGGCCTCGCCCTCCTGGCCTTTACGGTATGGAGCGGTCGAATGGCTTGCAGTCGCTACGGCATGGAACGCTGGCAGAACAAAATGACCCGCATGCAGGAGAAGATGGACCGCGTGCGCACCCAGATGCAGGGTGGCGGCGGTGCCGGCTTCTGGTCGCCGCCATCCTCCGGCAACCGCGCCTTCGACGAATACCGGGCCGAAACGCTGCGCCGGCTCGAGGACGAGCAGCGTGAATTCCAGGAATTCCTGGTCCGTCTGCGCGAAGCCAAGGACAAGGCCGAATTCGACCAGTTCATGGCCGACCGGCGCGGACGCCCCGACATCACGCCGCCGTCGCCGTCTCAGGCGTAACCGTCTCGCGTATCGTTACGCCTCGAATGCCCGCCGGTGATGAACCGGCGGGCGTTTTCATTTCGGTTACACGGTCAGGTGCGAAATGGATGGCGCGACCCGCGAGGCTGAGAAGTTTCGCCACGACCGGGCTCCCTTCGCGGTCCCGCTCGGACCGGCCGCGCCGCGGCCGATACAAATCGTAGCGAATCCGTAACCAATCCTTAACCACATTAGGCGCTGGTTAGCAGGGAGGGAGACCCGGCCACGCCCTAGTTTGGCCAAGTTTCGCGGGGATTTCGTCGACCTTGCCGGAGGTGGACGGCGGCGTCTTCGCAATAATCGGATCTGTGTGCCGCGTTCGCCAACGGACGCGACCCGGTTTCCGATTTGGGACGGACACAGGCGTGCGACGTTTTGTCGGGCTGTCGAGCAATGGGCTGACGCGAGCCCGGAGAGACTTCGTATGGAAACCGACGTAGCGCAGTCGGCTCTGCCCGTTGCCGCGGATCTGTCGATTCTCGGCCTGTTCTGGCAGGCGCATTGGGTCGTGAAGGCCGTGATGATCGGGTTGCTGGCCTGCTCGATCTGGGTCTGGGCGATCGCGATCGACAAGTTCCTGCTGTTCCGCCGCACCAAGTCGGCGATGGACCGCTTCGAACAGGCCTTCTGGTCCGGTCAATCGCTCGAGGAATTGTATCGCTCGCTCTCGGCCAAGCCGACGCATTCGATGGCGGCCTTGTTCGTCGCCGCGATGCGGGAATGGAAGCGCAGCTTCGAGGGGCACGCGCGCTCCTTTGCCGGCCTGCAGCAGCGCATCGACAAGGTGATGGACGTCACCATCACGCGTGAGATCGACCGGCTGGAGCGCCGCTTGCTGGTGCTGGCGACCGTGGGGTCGGCCGGTCCGTTCGTCGGACTGTTCGGCACCGTCTGGGGCATCATGAACAGCTTCCAGTCGATCGCGGCCTCGAAGAACACCTCGCTCGCGGTGGTGGCGCCGGGCATCGCGGAAGCATTGTTCGCAACCGCGATTGGCCTTGTTGCGGCCATCCCGGCGACGATTTTCTATAACAAGTTCGTGTCCGAGGTGAACAAGCAGGCGCATCGGCTGGAAGGCTTTGCCGACGAATTCTCGGCGATTCTGTCGCGTCAGATCGACGAGCGGGGAACCTGACCGATGGCGATGGGTGGCGGAAGCGCGGGGGTCCAGGGCGGAAGCCGGCGGCGGCATAGCCGCAAGCCGGTCATGGCCGAAATCAACGTCACCCCCATGGTCGACGTCATGCTGGTGCTGCTGATCATCTTCATGGTGTCGGCGCCGCTGCTCACCGTCGGTGTGCAGATCGACCTGCCGCAGACCCAGGCCAAGAGCTTGAGCCAGGACAAGGAGCCGCTGACGGTCACCGTCAATACCAAGGGCGAAGTCTATCTGATGAATTCGGAGATCAAGGTCGAGGAGCTCATTGCCAAGCTCAAGGCGATCACCGAAGCGCGCGGCGGCGCCGACGAGCGCATTTACGTGCGTGGCGACAAGAACGTGAATTACGGTACTGTGATGCGGGTGATGGGGAGGCTGTCGGCGGCGGGCTTTCGCCGTGTTGCGCTTGTTACCGAGGTTGAACAGGGGACCTGATCCGCAGGGACATGAGGACTGGGCTCGCCATATCGAGTGTCGTGCATGCGTCCGCCTTGCTGTGGGCGGTGCTGACATTCGCCTCCAGTCCGCTGGATTCGATGCCGACGGAATCGCTGCCGGTCGACATTATTTCGCCGACGGAATTCAGCCAGCTCACTGCCGGCTCCAAGACCGCCAAGCTTCAGGAGGCGCCGAAGCCGCTGGTCGAAAAGGAAGGCGAGAAGAAGCAGGTCGAGGATCACACCGCCAAGATTTCCGAGAAGAAGGAAATCCAGGCGACCAAGAACGAGCAGACGCCGCCGAAACCGGTCGAGAAAACCGAAACCAAGCCCGAGCCGAAGCCGGAGCCGCCCAAACCCGCGCAGCCGGCTGAGGCGAAGCCCGAGCCGAAACCCGAAGAAAAGCCTGATCCGATTGCCGAAGCCCTGAAGAAGGACGAGAGCAAGAAGAAGGAAGAGCAGAAGAAGCAGCAAGCGCAGAAGGCGGTGCCGACGCCGCCGAAGAAGCCGCCGCCGAAAAAGCAGCCCGAGTTCAATCCGCAACGCATCGCGGCATTGCTCGACAAGCGCGATCCGACCCGTCAGGCCGCGACAGGAGATGCCATCAATCGCTCCGCCTCGCTCGGCATTCCGACCGGTACGGCGGCGACGCTGTCGCAGAATGAACTCGATGCGCTGCGCGCCCGCCTGAAGCAGAATTGGTCGGTGCCGCCGGTCGCGGAAAAGATTGTGATCCGGATGGTGATCCGGCTGACGCCGGACGGACGGCTCGCATCGCCGCCGCAGGTCATGACGCGCGGCAGCGGGGCGGCCTTCGAGGCGTTCCGCGACAGTGCCGTGCGGGCGGTGATGGTCAGCCAGCCCTTCAACATGCTGCGCCGGGAAACCTATGAGACCTGGCGCGAGATCGACATCGATTTCGACGAACGCACGATGTTTGGATTTTGACAGAACGATCATGACTGAAACCAGCAAATTTCATTCGGGGCTCACGCGGCGCAAGGCGCTCATTCTCGGCGCCGGCGCGCTCGGCGCGGCGTCGACGTTCCGGCTGCGCGATGCCGCCGCGCAGGTCCGGCTGCAGATCACCGAAGGCAATTTTCAGCCGATGCCGATCGCGATCCCGGATTTCTTCGGCAACAATGCCGATGCCGAGACCGCGCGTAACGTCTCGGGAATCGTGACCAACAACCTGCGCAGATCCGGCCTGTTTGCGCCGATCGATCCCGCAGCCTTCATCCAGAAGCTGTCCGGCGCCGATGCGCCGCCGAATTTTCCCGACTGGCGTGCTATCAAGGCGCAGGCGCTGGTTGCCGGCCAGGTGGTGCGGCAGGGCGACGGACGCCTGCATGCGCGCTTTCGCCTCTACGACGTATTCGGCGGACAGCAGCAGGCCGGCCAGCAATACACCACGACGCCGGAAAACTGGCGTCGCATCGCGCATATCATCTCGGATGCGATCTACGAGCGGCTGACGGGCGAAAAGGGCTATTTCGACACCCGCGTTGTCTTCGTCGATGAAAGCGGACCGAAGGAACGCCGAGTCAAGCGTCTGGCCATCATGGATCAGGACGGCGCCAATGTGCGCTATCTCACGCGCGGCGACGATCTGGTGCTGACTCCGCGCTTTTCGCCGTCGACTCAAGAAATTACCTACATGTCGTTCGGGCAGGGCGACCCGCGCGTCTATCTTCTCAATATCGAAACCAACCAGCGCGAAGTCGTCGGTAATTTCCCGGGCATGACGTTCTCGCCGCGTTTCTCGCCGGACGGCCAGCGCGTGATCATGAGCCTGCAACAGGGCTCGAACTCGAATCTCTTCGTGATGGATCTGCGCTCTCGCGCCACGACGCGGCTGACGCAATCGCCTGCGATCGATACCGCTCCGTCCTATTCGCCGGACGGCGCGCGCATCTGCTTCGAATCTGACCGCGGCGGCTCGCAGCAGATTTATGTCATGGCCTCGACCGGCGGTCCGGCGCAGCGCATCAGCTTCGGCGAAGGCTCGTATTCGACGCCGGTCTGGTCGCCACGCGGCGATACCATCGCCTTCACCAAACAGGGCGGTGGACGCTTTTCGATCGGCCTCATGCGCGTCGATGGCTCCGGCGAACGCATCCTGACGGAGGGGTTCCACAACGAGGGACCGACCTTTGCGCCGAACGGACGCGTGATCATGTTCTTCCGCGAGGGAGGTGGGCAGGGCGGCCCCTCGCTGTATTCGGTCGACATCACCGGTCGCAACGAGCAGCGGATCCCGACGCCTAGTTTTGCATCAGATCCTGCGTGGTCGCCGCTCTTGTCCTGATTTTCGGCGGCCGGAGCGTTGCGCGGCGGGCGCACCTGAAATGTCCACCCGCGAGAATCGAAATTAGAGGTCGATTCGCCGCATTTTCGGCGTTAAGCGATGAGTAACCATTAACAATGGTTTGCGGCAAACCGCCGCGTTTCGGTGCGCTTTGTAGGGTCCCGTCAAGGTTGACGGAAGGTTCGCTTAACGATCCGGGCCTAAACCTTTCCGGTACGTAGTGAATGGAGTCACCAGGATGATTGCTGTGAGACAATCCCTGCGCCACTTGGACTTGCGTGGATTGATGCGCGCGATCGGGCTGATCGGCGTGCTGGCCGCCTCGCTCGCGGTGTCGGCTTGCGCGAACAAGCCCGGCGATCAGACCGCGGGCGCCGGTGGACCTGCCACCCCCGGCAGCCAACAGGATTTCGTCGTCAATGTCGGAGATCGCGTGTTCTTCGAATCGGACCAGTCCACGCTGACGCCCCAGGCCCGCGCGACACTGGACAAACAGGCGCAATGGCTGGCGCGCTACTCGCAATACAGCTTCACGATCGAAGGTCACGCCGACGAGCGCGGCACCCGCGAATACAACATCGCCCTCGGCGCGCGCCGGGCGCAGACCGTGCGCGAATATCTCTCGTCACGCGGGGTCAATCCTCAGCGGATGCGCACCATCTCCTATGGCAAGGAGCGGCCGGTCGCAGTCTGCGACGATATCTCGTGCTGGTCGCAGAACCGCCGCGCGGTCACGGTGCTGAACGCCAGTTCTTAAGACAGCGACGTGACATTCGGCTGACGAATTGACTTTCTGGTGAACCGGCGTCCGCAAGGGCGCCGGTTTTGGTTTTGCTCCTTGCCAAAACGCCAATGGCGCGGGATCGTAGTTTTGCCATGATCCGACGAATCTCCCCCCTGATCGCCCTGTCGTTTGCCGGCCTCGTCGCCGGATGCGAAGAAGCCAATCGCTATGTGCCGCCGCCGCCACCGCAGGTGGCGGTCGCCAATCCGCTGAGCACGAAGGTGACCGCCTATCTCGAGGAGACGGGTACGCTCGCCGCCGTGAACTCGGTCGATCTGGTGGCGCGCATTCCCGGTTTCGTGACCGCGATCCAGTACACCGACGGCACCTTTGTGAAGAAGGGAACGCCGCTGTTCCAGATCGAGCCCCCTCCCTATAAGGCGAAATGGGATCAGGCGATTGCGGCGGTGGATGCTGCCAAGGCGCAACTTGCCAATTCGCAGGCCGAGTTCGAACGGCAAGCCGATCTGGTGAAGCGTCAGGTCTCGACGCAGGCGAATTACGACAAGGCGCTCGCGCAGCGCGACAGCGACAAGGCCAACCTCGAGGCGCAGCAGGCCAATGCGGAGGTTGCGCAGATCAATTACGGCTATACCCAGGTGTCGGCGCCATTCGATGGCATCGTGTCGGCACGCCTGATTTCGGTCGGCGAATATGTCGGCGCCAACAACACCCCGACCAAGCTTGCCACTATCGTGCAGGTCGACCCGATCTGGGTGAATTTCAACATCAACGAGCAGGACGTCCAGCGCATCCGCGCCGAGCGCGCCAAGATGGGCATGACCAGCAACGACGTGAACAAGATTCCGGTCGAGGTCGGCCTGCAGACCGACACCGGTTTCCCCTACAAGGGACACCTCGACTACGCCGCGCCGACGCTGACGGCCGGCACCGGCACGCTCGCGGTGCGCGGCATCATTGCCAATCCGAATGCCGCGCTGTTGCCCGGCTATTATGTCCGCGTGCGGGTCCCCGGTCCGGGCCAGGAACGCCTTCTCGTTCCGGACGTGGCGATCGGGTCGGATCAGGGCGGCCGTTATGTTCTCGTGCTCAACGCCGACAACGTTGTCGCGCAACGCAAGATCACGCCGGGCCAGCTTGTCGGCCCGATGCGCGTGGTTCTCGATGGGCTCAAGCCGGACGACCGTGTGGTGGTCGACGGGCTGATGCGTGCGATTCCGGGGCAGAAGGTCGATCCCAAGGTCGAGACCCTGACTGCGCCGTCGCAGACCTGATCGAGGACGCAGGGTGATTTCAAAATTCTTCATCGAGCGTCCGGTCCTCGCCAACGTCCTCGCGATCCTGATGGTCGTGGTCGGTCTGGTCGCCCTCATCAACCTGCCGGTCTCGCAATATCCGAACGTCACGCCGCCGACGGTGCAGGTGACGACGTCGTATCCGGGTGCGAGCGCGCGCGTGGTGGTCGATACCGTGGCGCTGCCGATCGAGCAGCAGGTCAACGGCGTCGAGGACATGCTTTACATGCAGTCCACCAGCGCGGCGGACGGCACCTATAACCTGATCGTCACCTTCAAGATCGGCACCGACCTGGATTTCGCGCAGGTGCTGGTGCAGAACCGCGTCTCGAGCGCGCTGTCGCAATTGCCGGACGCGGTGCAGAAGCAGGGCGTCACGGTCCAGAAGAAGTCGACCGCGATCCTGATGTTCGTGACGCTGACGTCGCCGGACAAGAGCCGCGACAGCCTGTTCCTCGCCAATTACGGGACCATCAGTCTGCGCGACGAGCTGTCGCGCGTCTCCGGCGTGGGCAACGTGAACGTGTTCGGCGCTGGACAATATTCGATGCGCATCTGGCTCGACCCGAACAAGCTTTACGGGTTCGATCTGACGCCGCAGGACGTAATCACCGCATTGCGATCGCAAAGCCAGGAGGTCGCGGCCGGGCAGATCGGCATTCCGCCGGTGCCGAAGGGGCAGGACTTCCAGTACACCATCGACATCACCGGCCGGCTCAACGAGGTCGAGCAATACGAGAATGTCGTGGTCAAGACCGGCTCCGGAGCCGGCGGCCAGTTCATCCGCATCAAGGATGTGGGGCGTGTCGAGCTGGGCGCCCAGACCTACAGCCAGATCTTCACGCAGGATGGAGATCCCGCGGCCGCGCTCGGCATTTTCCAGACACCCGGCGCAAACGCACTTGCAGTCAAGCAACTCGTCTCCGCCAAGATGGACGAGCTGTCAAAAGCCTTCCCGCCGGGCGTCCAGTATCAGATCCCCTTCGATACCACGAAATTCGTCAACGCCTCGATCAACGAGGTGTATCGCACGCTGATCGAGGCGGCGGTTCTGGTGCTGATCGTGATCCTGATCTTCCTGCAGGACTGGCGCGCCATGCTGGTGCCGGCGACGACCGTGCCGGTCACCATCATTGGCGCTTTCGCCGGCATGTGGGCGCTCGGCTTCACCGTGAATCTCTCCACGCTGTTCGCGATCGTGCTGGCGATCGGTATCGTCGTCGACGACGCGATCGTGGTGGTGGAGGGCGCCGCGCACAATATCGAGCGCGGCATGAGCGGGCACGACGCGTCGATCAAGGCGATGGACGAATTGTTCGGGCCGATCATCGGCATCACCCTGGTGCTGATGTCGGTGTTCATCCCGGCCGCATTCCTGCCGGGGCTGACCGGACAGATGTACGCGCAATTTGCGCTGGTCATCGCCGCGACCGCGCTGCTCAGCGCCATCAACGCCGCCACCTTGAAGCCGACCCAGTGCGCGCTCTGGCTGCGTCCTTCCGTGCCGCAGGAACAGCGCAACTTCGCCTTCCGCGCCTTCAACCGCGGATACCAGGCCTGCGAGCGCGCGTATGTGCGGCTGATCGGGGCGATGGTGCGCCATGCCGCTGTCGTGGGTGTGATCGCGCTGATGATCATCGGCGCGGCCGGTTACGGCCTGTCGCGGATTCCGACCGGCTTCCTGCCGATCGAAGACCAGGGCTATCTGCTGGCCACCGTGCAATTGCCGGATGGCGCATCGCTGGAGCGGACCAACGCCGCGCTGCAGAAGGCCGCCGAGATCGCGCGCAAGGTTCCCGGCGTCGAAAATACGCTGTCGATCGCAGGCGTGTCCGCGCTGGACAACAACGCGACCCTCGCCAGTTCCGGCGTGATCTACATCATCCTGAAAGACTGGAGCGTGCGCGGCAAGGACGAGCAATTGCTGCCGCTGTTCACCAAACTTTCGCGTGAATACGACCAGATCATGGAGGCGAAGATCGCCGTCCTGCCGCCGCCGCCGATCCAGGGCATCGGCAATGCCGGCGGTTTCACCATGATGGTGCAGCTGCGCGACGGCTCGTTCGATTTCACCAAGCTGCAGGCCATCACCAACCAGATCGTCAGCAACGCGCAGTCGCAGACCGGATTGCAGCGCGTGCAGACGTCGTTCCGCGCCGACGTGCCGCAGCTGATCGTCGAGGTCGACCGGGTGAAGGCGCAAACGCTGTTCGTGCCGGTCAACGCGGTATTCGAATCGATATCGAGCTATCTCGGCTCGACCTATGTCGCGCAATTCAACAAGTTCGGCCGCACATTCCAGGTCTATGTGCAGGCCGACGCGCAATATCGCGTCAAGCAGAGCGATATCGACAAGCTGTCGGTGCGCAGCGACAAGGGCGACATGGTGCCGGTCGGCACGCTGGTGAAGATCACGCCGTCGGTCGGACCGTCGCTGATCACGCTCTACAATCTCTATCCGGCTTCGACCGTCATCGGTCTGCCGGCGTCCGGCTTCTCCTCGGGCGAAGCGCTGTCGCTGATGGAGCAGATTGCGAACCGGACGTTGCCGCGCGGATCGTATTTCGAATGGACGGCCATGTCGTATCAGGA
>VFQN01008791.1_pt1 | contig 10013 bp, 16 predicted proteins | sample 3512371 | NCBI WGS metagenome assembly VFQN01 (sample SAMN10412370, study PRJNA504923) | tailings metagenome | isolation source: Replicate 2 from Balatoc abandoned mine | place: Philippines: Itogon, Benguet | collected 2017-08-28 | reverse complement strand
GGGGGGGGGGGGGGGGGGGGGGGGGGGGGGGGGGGGGGGGGGGGGGGGAGGGGGCTGCCGTCAGCGGGCGTTACAATGACGTCGGCGCAGTTGAAGAACTGCTCGCTTTCAAGGATGTCACGGCACTGGCCGGAGCCGTTGGCGGATACGCCGCACTCGCCAGGTACATCGCCGTACTGCTCACAGGGGAGGTAGCAGTTCTGATAGCCGACCCACCACCTGCGGGGCCACCATTCGGAGCATTGGTTGTAGGTTGTGTGTGCGGGTGCCCGGGAAAGTGTGATGGCTAATGGGAGGGACAGGCGGGGAGCAGCCATGTGCATGCCAGCATGGGTGCAGGTGCTTGTCCAAGGTGACAGCGGTTGACCAGCAGACACTGCACGCTGCCAGTGCGTAGGGCTGGGGCCAGTCCTGCAGCAGCACCTGCTGGCCTCCCGCGGACCCACCACTGCAGGATGCAGCCGCCCACGCAATTGACTCCGGTTGGCAGACGGAAGCGTTGAGTAATGTCCCCCGTGCTGGGCTCAGCAGCCATGTACCTGTGTGTGCGTGGCGGCGCGGGAAGTAGGACGCATGGCAACGTCCAGGTATTCGCCGTGCCGTGTGGGCAACCAGCTGCCAATGGCAGCCGCCCTGTTGCAGCTGCAGCTCAGACCGCACGCACGCTGCCATGCATACCGGCCATGTGCACACGGTGGACAAGCAAGGTAGCCTGTACAGTAGGCAGCTGCTGGACACGATCGGGAGCGTGTCCACCAGCAGGCGCCGCAAGCGTGTGCACTCTGCGCCGCCTACCAGTAGAACTTATCGTTGTAGTTGCTGTTGGAGCTGACCCTGTGTAGCAGGAGGCACAGGGCACAGGGAAGGCAGGCGGCACCCGTTTTTGCTTACTGCGGAGGTGTTGCTACCGCAGCTTATCAAAGGTACCTCGAACGAGCGAGCAGGGACCTGCCCGGTACCGGTGACGGGCTGACGGCTGATACCGGCTGATACTACCGGTAGCAGCAGCACCGAAGCCATTCAGCGCTTAAGTGGAGCGCCTCACCTTGGCACAAGGGCCATGGCGCCCTTGGAACACGCACCCCAGTGCCAGCAGCCCACCTGAGCCCACTCACAGTGCCGTACGGCACGTGGCAGGCCACCCCGCCGCCCGCGCTCCCACCTGCGCAGCTTGTTGCTGGGGGTGTCGAAGCAGGGCTGGTCGGCCTGGGCCCGGTCCAGGGGGCACAGGCTGAGGCTTATGCGGCCGCGGTGGTTGGTGGAGATGGTGATGGTGATGTCCATCTCCTGGCCCTCCGTCAGGTTGGCTGCGGTGAGGAAGGAAGCAGGGGGAGGCCGTGAGGTGCGGCTGGGAGCGTTGTGTGGGTTAGGTGTGGGCTGCTCCGGGGAAGTACCATGCTGCGCGCTTGTGCGCATGGCCGATGGGCTCACACATGCCGCTGTAGGACCTTACCCTTGTAGCCGTAAAAAGACTTTGAGAAATTGAGGCTGGGGCGGTCTTGGAAAGGGTCTCCGCAAATGCCCGGCTGTGGGCCAGCAAGATGGACGGGGAGGGTGTTGTCAGGGTTGTAGGCGACCAGGCGTGTTTGTCGACAGTGTAGGCCTGGTGGGTTGGCTACCATGATATGGCTTCCTCGATAGGCTTGCTCCACAGCTTGTTGAATGACCAGTTGACAGGTCAGGCAGGCAGGCAGGCACGCCGGCACGCCTGCCCCGAACGGACGTGCGCTGCTGTGTGGCAATAGGGCCGTGTCCATGACCAGCAGATAACTTATCCCTTTTTATTACCTACGTGGCATGCCAAGCCCGTTGCCGGCCGCAGTGCTTACCTGCCCCCCCGCGCCCTGTCCACAATGTGGGCAGTAGTACTGGCCTGCCAGGTACGCTGTAGGAGCGCCAGGGCAGGGGTAGCGGGTTACGGACCGTGCGTGCACGTCCAAGCACGTACGAGGGTACACGTGCACCGTTGTAAGGCGTACCTGCATAGTTTCTGCTGATGGGGTATTTCATATATGCATGTCCGAAGGCGCCTTTAGGCCCGAAAACGCAGATGAGCAGCAGCGCCAGTGCCATCGGCATGGCTGCCGGCAGACCGCGACATGCCATGGTGGCTACCTGTGCCAACGCTTCGTTATACCAATGTTTCGTCTAAATCTCCTTTTCAAGTCCTGTCAGCGGTTTTCGGGCGGACAGGTTTGCGTCTCTGTGTCCAAGGCGTACGTTGCTTGCTCTACCCTGGCTCTACCTGGTTGTCTGGGAAAGCCCTTCTATGAGTGCCTGGTTCAGGACGCGCTTGCAGTCTGTATAAGCCCACGCACGATATACGGCAGGAAGCTTCACCGGGTTAGTCACACGGAAGGTAAGACGCGGGTCGGCGTTCGAGCCCTGGAACCTCGCGCGCAGCAGCCTCCTTGAACTGGCGCACATGCTCGGCCCGCGGTGACGTAAACCGGTCTATGTAAAGTGTTCAGCCTTGACGTTGTACTCGACTGTCTGTCTGGGCTGTGTGTTGGCAAGCCAGGTCCCGTTAACCGTGGACTGACCTGGACAAGCCCGCGGCACGCATGCATGCGGCACGGAGCCCCTTCTGGCGTGTCGCGGCTGATGAAGCGAGCTCCACTACCAGTCCAGGAGAAGCAGATTCCTGGTTGCATCTCATCAAGCGATAAAGTCATGTCATGCGGCGCTTTCAAGCAGGGTACCACAGCTGCCCGCACCTTGCATTGGGTACTGCACTGCCGGTACAGCGGCAGGGCAGCAGCGGACCCCTGCACCCTGCGTCCTGCATGGCACTGCCGTCGCTGCGTGCCCCAATCACAGCAACGCAGCTATCGCTGACTCCTGGCAGGACTTCATTAGCTGCGAAGCCTGTCCCGCAGTTGCATTTCTGCCTCTTGGCATGTCGGGCTGGACAACGCGAGCACTGAATCGGCCAGCATCAAACCCGCCGCTTCGTTGGCGATGGCACGTGCATGTTTGGCAGCAGGGTGGGCGCATATAGAAGCTTAGCTACTAGTCGGGGGAACGCTGGCCAGTCCCACGCTGACGGTCCTGTGGCTATGCTGGGCTATGCTACCTGTTCGCCATGATGAACTCCTCCATACACACTCGTCCCCAGGGCCCCTGGCTCTCGCTGTCCGAAGCTCCGAACGGGCAGACAGATGGGCCATGGACGATCCCGAAACGGCACGGGCAGTCCTGGACTTCCCCTACGGCCACGCTGCATCGCATGCACGTCGACGTCTAGCCACTGGAGCTTCAATACATCTCCCTGTGATGAAATTACAGGTGCACAACGTGAGAAAGCACTGCGCATCATCCTTCAACATGGACACAGCCGTCTGGGCGGCATGGCCACGTGCCCTAATGTGTACGGCCTACACGCGGGCTCAAGCAGATCACCGTTTCAACCTGTCCACACCAGATTCGCCTGTGGCACTCACTGTCAGTCTGTCACGTCCTGATCACCTGCGTTGTAAGTAACCTATGCTATACCGGTATCTCTACCGCCCTGCTGCTGTGACCCCGACGCACCAAGCTGCTGGCACACATGCGCGCCCCTGTGCGCCTGCAGCCAACAGCCCGTACACTCAAGCAATTTGGCGTACCAGATTCCGTGCCCAACTACATTGTACGGCAAGGCGTCCCACATAGGCACAGCCAGCGGTCGCGCCTTGCTGTGCCTTGCAACCGAGAAAAGTGTATGCAAGTGCGTGTAGTCAACGATGAATATAGCAGGCCATGTTGTGCCGTGACATTGGCACCTGGTTCCTGCCTGCCCGACCAGCACCCCCTGGCTAACCGTCGCAGCACTGACCAGCAGTCAGCTCGTGTTGCCGTGCAGGTGGCTCACCCGTTCCGTTCGTTGGTTATCACGGCCGCAGCACTCAGTACATGACCACATAGAGTAGGAGATGCTCTCAGCCTGGAGCAAAGTACGAAAAAGCGATGCGGCGGCGCCCATTGTCGGGACCATTGTCGAGACCCTGCGCCCCACACTGCACCCCTAGCACGAGGCCACGAGCGCCCAGCGTCACGCCTGGCCAGAAAGTTGACAAATGAATGCCTACTTCATCTCAATTGCGCCTTATGCCTTGCACCCATGCTGCACGCAGTATGGCGGGTTGTGGCATGGTAGGCCTCAGCACGCAAGCCCAGGCGAGCTCCCTGCGCACGCACGTACAACCCCCATGCACACGGCATCCTGCAGTCGTTGTACGATGCACACGCACACATGCTGCAATACTCATACGTACGAAGCTCGTCCGAAGCAAGAGCGCATGCCGTGCCAGGACGCGCCACAGCCGCGGGCGCACACACCCGCACCAACAGCAGCGTTGCTGCGACGCAGCCATCACGCAGCAGGGGCTCAGATACTCTGTGCACGACTATTTAGGCCCGGCGTCAGAATGTGCTCTTCCCCCAGCCCACATAGCGTACGGACTCGTGGCCTTCCCTTACTAGCACGCCGACACCTGTTCTGCCACCGGCATGCTTACGGGCAGACGCGCTCACGCAGGCCACGTGCTGCCAGCAGGTCCCTGCCATCACGGTGAGAGGCCTGACTGCTGTGCAGCATGCGCACCGCTCGAGTCCGCAGCGGTATGCGGTTGCTGCTGCTGGTAATGCTGCTGCTGCTGGAAGCTGGGCTGCTGCTGAGTCTCGCCCCGCTCTGCAGCCAGCAGAAGCCTCCTCATCAACCCACCACCATGGCAGTGGTCCCGTCCCGCTCTGCGTCGGTCCAAGTCTTTTCGGTCTCCGGCTGGTAGGTGTTGGTGCAGGACAAGTATTTGAACATGCTAAGCCGGTTGTACATGGCATCGTGCTCGGGCTGCATCGCCTGAGGGGGCAAGGATGAGCAGGAGACCGAGAGCAGGTAAGCTAAACAATCACAGAGGTGCAGACCAGGGGCAGGAGCGAGCAGCGCCGCTTGACCTCTGCCAGCGGCCAACAAGTAGGGAGGTGGGGTGGTCCACCGAGCCGCCTGCACCACGTCCACTCGCAAGCAACGCACGGCGTGTCCTCCAGTGCTCATGGTGTCTCTTTCAAACGCTCACCGCCGTGAAGTTGAATACCGGCTGTCCGGGGTGCAGCATGACGTAGGGGTTGCGGCAGTCGGTGCGCTGGCAGCGCATGAGGGCGGACAGGACTGCGTCCAGGCGCCGCACCAGCCGGGCGGGCAGCTCGGCCAGCCTGAGGACCACAGGTGGAGGGCAGTCAGATAGGAAACGGGGTTCCGGAGGCGGACAAGGGGTGGCGGTGCAGGAGGAACGGGGTGCCGCGTGCGAAAGAGGAGTATGTGGGGCGTTCAGCTCGAGCGTCAGGCCGTTGTTAACTCACAGGTCATATCGGAGCCTGCAAGTACCCTCCTAGCTCACACGGCACGCGGTGGGACCGCATATACATGGCAAGCTGTCTCCGTTCTAGGGGAACAGGTAGCGGGCCGGTACCGGCATGATGCCGTGCCCCTTGGCTGCATCACCCGGCATCACCCCTATAGTCCCAGCCCCAGCTTCCCGTACCCACCTGTTCCTGATCTCGTACGGGTCCGTGGACAGGTCGAAGAACTCCCTCGCGTTGTCCGCGCACCACGCCACGTACTTGTAGCAGGCGGTGCCGTCCGGCTGGCCCAGGATGCGCGGCTGCCTGCGGGCGCTGTCCACCCCGCTGTCTGGGAACACCCTGTAGTCGGTGCACAGGCGCAGCGCCTTGTACATGCGGGCGTTGCCGGCAATGGAGCTGTCCTCGGGGTCCGCGTCGCCGCCCTCGTCAGACTGCGTCCAGCCCTCCAGGATGAGCCTGCGCACGGGGACAGCGGCCTTCAGGTAGCAATTGTACGTAGGCAAAGACCACACTGCTTCTGTTTCAGATTGGCCACTGTACACATGCACAGCGAGGCGAGGAGAGGGACAGTGTATGGAGCGACGGGTATAAACTCTTTGGTCTGGGCAAAGAGGCTAATTGACGTTGCATAGGTGTAACGCCCAGGGCTGGCGGCGCGCCGTGCTTGGATGCACGTGCGGCTACCACACGTGGTGCAGATCGGTGTTGCTGGTCGAGCGCCAAGCTGGAGCCAGGAGGGGCGCTGCACTGCTGCAGTGGTCGGCGCTGCTTCGCCTGGGGCGCAACTGCAGTGCCGCTTGGCGCACCCCACTCACGATTCGCGCTTCCATGCGTTGACTGCCGCGGCCTCGGGCAGGGGCGTGCCGGGCGCCAGCGATGCGCGCAGCTGGCTGACTGTGGCAGGCACCAGGGCGGGGTTGACCGGCAGCGGCACGCCGTTGACCACCGCGGGGATCGGCACGCCTGGGCAGAGGAGTTTCGCAAGCAAAGTGTGAACTCGCCTGCCGTACTGCTAACGCCGCATCGGGTCGCTGTGCCTGTAATGTGCTACGACCAAGCCATGCGTCACAGGCCGTGCTGTGCAGTGTTTGGTTAGAGCAGCACACACTGCAGGCGTGGTAGCTCAAGGCAAGGGAGGGCCACTGGCACTCCTCATGCGCACCTGGGGAGTCCACTGATGGGCTGGCCAACGCGTGCACCCGCCCACCCGAGCCCCCCGGAAACCCATCCAGCCCACCAGGCTGCGGTAAGCCCCCAACGCTGAAATGCAACACGGCATTCCACAGGGCAGGACCTCCAGCCCAGCAAACAGCTACTCCGCCAAAACAACCGCACGCGCTAACCCCCTGCCCGGCTCTGCAGCATGGACGCCAGTCTCTACAGCGTGGGATCTCCGTCACGTTGCCCTGGAGCTCCGGGCTGCCCTGGTGCACCCGCGCTGACACGTGGGCTCTCGCACGCGCCGTCCCACCTGCCAGGCTCAGCAGCGTGGGCGCAATGTCGATCATGTTGGCCTGGTACGACAGCACGCGGCCCGCAGGGATGCCCGGGCCCCGGATGTAGAACGGCACGTGCGCGTCCTCCTCCACAGGCACACCCTTGCCGCCCATCCTGCGGGTGTGGGTAGCGGTGCATGCGCACATGAGGCCAAAAGTACGCCCACGTGGTGAGGCGGTGCCGCTGACGGGCGCCGCCCTGGCGATCAAGTAACACAAGCTGCCCGGTCATCCGTCACCCACATGTTGAAGTTGCCCATGTGGTAGCCGTTGTCGCTGGTGTAGATAAAGTAGGTGTTGTCCAGCACCCCCATCGTGTCCAGCTCCGTGACTGCGGGGCATGCAGTCCGTGCACCGCACGTGTCAGCATGGCGCAGAACCCAGCAGGGCACAGGCACCAATAGCAGGTTAGGCTCACTCAGCAAACCAGATAGTAAGCGATCGGTGGCACACCGGCAATGTGCACACACGCCCTGAACACATGGCACCCAAGCTTCACGCTCCAAGCCGCTGCCCCCACCCAGGGCACCCACCCAAGGCGTCCACCATCTCGTCAATGGTGCGCAGCGCCCTCAGCCGCTCCAGGTACTGGTACTGCAGCTTCTCCAGCTGCCGCGGCCGCAGCCGCGGAGCGTCGTACAGGTTGGGGTCCGTCTTGCCCCAGTTGTCACCCCGCGGGACAGTCACCTGCGCGGGCGAGGAGGCCGTAGTCTGAACGTGTGATCCTGTGGTGACGTGTACTTCACGCCTTGCGTCCCAAGACGCCATGCTGCGTTGCATGGTGACAGCCCAACCACTAAACGGGACTTCTCACGCGTACTCACCCACGTGTCGTTCTCGTACAGCCGCGCGTGGCGTGTTGCCGAGGCGGTGGCGGGGAAGGGCCGCGGCTCGTTGACCGACCCCACGTGCGGCGCCACGGGGGCGATAGTCATCATGAAGGGAGGCGCGTCGCCGCCCTGCGCCGCGATGGACCTGGCGGGCGGGCGGGCCGCGGGGGCGGGCGGAGTTGTGTACGGCAACGCGCGGGGCACGTGTGCGTGCGCTGTCTTGCGTGCAGGGGCAACACCTCCATCTTGTAGTGCCGTGGACGGGCGCACAATGCGGGGCCGATGGTGTATTGGGCTGAGTGTTGAGCTACGGGTCACCGGAGCACTTGATGGGGCTAGCCTGCTGTGTGGATAAGTGGAACAAGGCGGCAGCGGAGGGTAAAGCTGCACGGCGTGCTCGCATCTTAAGCTGCACTGCGCCCACCTCAGCGCGCCCAGGGCCTGGCTTCGGATGGTGTCCGTCGAGTACTCCCCGTCAAAGCACTTCCGGGGCGTGCCGTTGAGCGCGTAGCAGGCGTTGAAGAAGCGGTACGTGGTCTCCTGTGGTGGGTGACAAGTGCCGCGGAGTTCAATCGCGTTGCGGCAGCGGACATGTGGTCAGCGATGTACAGTACCTACCGCCCTGTACGCCCTAGCTTGGCAACATGGGAACTCTGCCGTGCCACGCTTGCGCGCAACCAAGCAAGCACGTCGCCCTTCCATGCCCAGGCCCCTGTCCAAGGGTAAGGCTCATTCCGCGGTTCAGTGCGAGAGCAAGGGCTCGGCTTGAAGGGTGGGTGTGTGCCGCGGCCGTACAGGCACCGCCGCATGTTATGGAGTGCAGTGAGCGCACCTGGGCCACCGGCTCGAAGTGCTTCCATCCCTTGGGGTAGTACCCCGCTTCTTGGTACTTTTGGCGCTTCTCGGTGTAGTGGTTGAGGAACTTGCCGAAAAAGTAGTTGTCGTACCCGGCATCCTGTTGTTGCCGTACGTCCCAGGAATAAGTAACAAGCAGTTGGAGCCGGTTAATGGACCTGATTTTTCTGTAATCACCCAGTGGAAGAGAGTAGCATCTCTAAGCGTGTGGGAGCGCACGTGCCATGCGCGCGTATGTGCTACAGTGCGCAATGCGTCTGTCGCACCTGCAGCCACAGCGGCAGGTAGTCCTCGTCAATGCCCAGCTCCACAAACTTCTGGTAGGAGCCTGAGGTGCAGGGGAAGGGGAGGTGTTGCAAGCGCGTCAGCAACCGGGGCGCCCAGTACTGTATTCGCCACCTGCAAGGCACCGGCAACAGCGAGCATGTGTGCGGATGCTCCAACAGCTGTCATCCAAAGGCCCCATGCGCAGCAAGACGTCATAACCCTGTGCCCCTTGCTGTCCCCCTCTCCGTGCCCTCCTGTGCTGCACTTGCTCTGGTTCTGCGCCCCACGCAGAAATGTGTGCACGCTAGCACATTTGTTGAGGCTAGGCTGGGGATGTCCAGCTGTCAGCGCCGCGCCCGCTCACCTCCTGGGTAGTGGTTGGCCGTTACGTTGCTGCAATGGTAACGGATACACGAAACGGGAAGCGACGAGGTAAGAAGAAGGAGGCAGAGGACTGTGTCAGCCGACTGTGCGAGATCTGGGCGACCCAGGGCAGCGAACGTGGTATGCAGGCCAGCACGAGTACGGTACGTTGCGCAGAGCAGACTACACACAGCCAGCAACAGCCAGCACACAACAACGTGCTCATGGACACCACGGAAGTGCAGGAAGGCCCGTAGTGTATTTGGGCCATGCAAGGAAGCGGTCCACTGCCGACTGCCGCTCCAGGGCGGCCAGGTGCGACCTACGTGCAGTGCGCGTACTGCCCCGTGTACAGCGACACGCGCGAGGGGCAGCACAGCGGCGTGCTGACGGTGAAGTCCGTCAGGCGGGTGCCGCGGTCGCCCAGGTGCTTGTTGACCGCGGGCATGTAGTAGGGGTGCGTGGAGTTGAGCAGGTCATCCTGGTCGTCTGCGGGGGGCGGGTGTGGGTGTGGGTGTGGCGCGTGGGTGTGGGCGCACGGCATGTGAGAGGGTGGGCAACATGGGCAAAGCGCCTGGCGGCACCTGCCCTGGCAGAGCACCACCCTGGCAGGTTGGCCCCCAGACTGCATGCGGGTCTTGGCGCCCAGCTGTAACCCCCACGTGTACATGCAGCAGCGTGCGGCATGCGGGCAGTCATGACACGCCGTATCCAGCACGCGGGTGCGCAAAGAGCTGTCGGCACTGCCTGGTACCCACCGCTGAGGACGATGACGAAATTGGGGCGTCGGACCTTGGGTGGGCTGGGTGGTGGGGCGGGCGGGCTCGGGGGCTTAGGGAAGGGAGGGGAGGGGGGGCTC
>VFQN01008824.1_pt1 | contig 10016 bp, 15 predicted proteins | sample 3512371 | NCBI WGS metagenome assembly VFQN01 (sample SAMN10412370, study PRJNA504923) | tailings metagenome | isolation source: Replicate 2 from Balatoc abandoned mine | place: Philippines: Itogon, Benguet | collected 2017-08-28 | reverse complement strand
GTGGGGGTGGTGCGTCTTGTGAGCAGGTGGGGGTGGTGCGTCTTGTGAGCAGGTGTGCGGGTGGTGCGTCTTGTGAGCAGGTGGGGGTGGTGCGTCGTTTGTCGTGGGGGAGGGCGTCACGGGAAGGACCGTGTACTGGGATTCTGGAGCTGTGGTAGCTAATGGCAGCTGTGGGCGGTGGTGACGTCCCGACTGGCACCATGCAGGTGGGGTGGCGGGATGGGGGTGGGGTTAGGGGTGGGGGTGCGGGTGGGTTGAAGCCTGCGTAGCTGACAAGACATGCACAGGATGCCGCCAACTTGGACGACATCAGTAAGCCATCGCGGCCGTCCACTCGGCTGCAACTCCAACGACCAAATGCGGTGCTGCAGTTACCTGTTGCCCGAGGGCCCATGCAGAGCGCACCCCGCACTCCACGCCACTCCCCGCCCCTGGTCAACCCGCACCCCTTTGCCCCCAGGCCCCGGCCCCCCGACGAGCCCGTATCATACCACCAAGTCGTTTTCCTGTGGGTTCAGGGACCAACTTCCTACCGCTCTCTTCGACTTGTTTCCTCACCCCGTTGCCCCCAGGCCCCGTCCTCCCGAGGAGCCCGGGGGCGACCCACACGCCGCCGCAGCCTACGCGGCCGCCGCCGCCGCAGCCTCGGGGCGCGGTCGTGAGGAGGCGTGGGAGGTGCGGCTGCTGGAGCCGGGGGGCTGCGGCCGGCTGTGGACCTCGCCGCTGCTGGCGCCGGGGGAGCAGGCGCTGTGTATTAAGGTGGTGTACCTGCGGAACGTCACCACAGGTGCGAGCGTGGGTTTGGGTTTGGGTTTGGGCTGGTGACATGAGAAGGGGGTATGTGGCGACAGGACAGTCAAGCAGACCGATGAGGTTGAGGGGTCCGGGGCGGGCAGGGCGGGGTGGGCAACAGGGTTTTGCTTGCAACAGGGCGGTTAGCCATGTCTGGCCGAAACGGACCAGGTTAAGTAGCGCAGACGCAGCACCTGTGTTGGACGGGAAGCAGTTGTGGCTTGTTCCCCACTCGACTACATTGTCACGACAGGTCGTGTGTGTTCGCCGCGTTGCGCTGCTCAGGTGACACGGACACGCTGCTGGCGGTCGGCACGGGCTTCCCCATGGGTGAGCAATCGGGAAGGTTTGGGTTGGGTTGGGGTCGTTCGGGGACGGCATGGGTGGGTGGTACGGAGGGTTGGTCCGTCTCTAGGGGCAGTACGGCAGCGGCAAGGCGGCCAGGGCAGGGCAGGGTAGGGTAGGGAGCTAGGGACGGATTGGGTCAAGGGGCGTTTTGGTGGCGTGGCGTGGCGTGTCAGCAGCAACGCCTCTAGGGGAGGGGGAAAGGCAGGACCCACCGTCCGCAAAGGTTCGAGCTGCTGCTCGCACCGTCCGTCGTAAGCGACACTGAGGAAGGCTCCTGCTTCCCGTACCTGCTCCCGTTCGCGTCGGTGCGATCATGCTGTGCCCAGTCTGCATCCCTCCTCCCCCAGGCCAGGACTGCCCCACCCGCTCTGTTCCCAGACGCCACCCTCCCTTTCCCGTCCACCTCTTCCTCCCCCAGGCGAGGACTACCCCACCCAGGGCCGCGTGCTGCTGTTCTCAGTGTCCTCAACCGCCGTGGACCGCGGGGGCGGCAGCGTGGCGCGACGCTGGGGGGCGGCGCTGGCGGGCAGCAGGGACATGGCCTCGGCCGTGACCAGGTAGGGACATGGGAAGGCACAAAGGTGCATTAGTAAATGAAGTGGGGGTGCGTCAGAATGAGGTTGGGGCTGGTGGGCGGCAGGGATGCGGCCTCGGCCGTGACCAGGTGGGGGGGCTTGGGGCGGGGCGGAGTGGAGGTGTTGGAAGGTTTAGGCGTGACGTGACGGCAGAGGTCAGGTGGGACTTGGGCATGGCGGCGGCGTACTGGGACATGGCGTCAGCAGTGACTAGGTGCGGGCCTGGGGAGATACGCACATGGACTCTTAACATGGGGGGTTTAGGGCAGGATGGTGCTGGGGCTTGTGGGCAGCAGGTACATGGCCTCGGCCGTGACCAGGTGGGGGCCTGGGGCGGGTGGGGCTGGTACGACACTGACACGTGCCGCGGCGGCGGAGGCAAGATGATAGCAAGATCCTGCCTACGAGGCGCCCCCAGCACGCGAGTACGGGATGTGCACGGGGTGCGTAGAGTGCGCCGTGGAGTTGGGCGGGACCTGCTACCCTGCGAACCCTCGCCCTGCGCTGGCCACCGCTATGCCCACTGCCCTCCCTTGTGAGAAGTACTTCCTCCTTCTCCCTCCATCCCAATTGCACTCTTTACCCACAGCGTGCAGGAGTTCAAGCACCAGCTGCTGGTCACGTGCGGCAGCCGAGTGGAGATGTACGAGTGGCGTGGGCCGCGCGCACCGCCGCAGGGGGCCGGCAGCGGCCCCGGCGGGGCAACCGGCACAGGCACCGGCACGCTTGAGAAGCACGCCTTCTACGACCTGCCCTCGCTGGTCACCTCGCTGTCCGTGATCAAGGACTACCTGCTGGCAGCCGACGTGACGCAGGGCCTGTACTTCATGCGGTACTCGGTGGGTGGGCGGCTGAATGGGTTTGCGGGGCTGGGTTTGCGAAGCACATGGCGCGTGGCCCCCATTCACTACGGTACTCCAACAAGGCTCCTGCTCCACGATGCTGACAGGTGAAGCCACAACGCAAGGACGTGAACACTTGTTGGCCGGTAATCCTTAAAACTCCCCGCCCCCCTCGGTTTTGCGACACGCTTACCACTTTGCTTGTTCCACACGATGCCGCTCCATCCCCAGAATGCCAACCGCGGGCAACGCTGTGTCCCCCGTCCCTTCCGTATCCATACAAGTTTCACCTTTCAGTAACTATATAGCAATATGATGCAATACATCCGTCGGCCACCCATCTGTCCAGGACGCCAACCGCGTGCTTGAGTTCATGGCCAAGGACTTTGACCCGCGGGACGTGCTGGCTGCCGGCATCGTGGTCTCGGAGCCCAAGCTGCACTTCGTGGCCGCAGACGCAGCGGGCACCCTGCAGGCCATGGAGTTCTACGGTGCGTGGGAGGGGGGAGGGGAGGGCGGGTCCTTGGTACCACACAAGGCCGTTCTGTGTCTGTCGGTGCCGCAGCCTCTACTCTCTGTAGCCGCACCGCAAGACGAATGCAGTGCGCCCCTGCCAGCACGCCGATGCCAGAATCTTCCCGCCTCACGAATGCCTCTGTGCCCTCGATGCCCGGTTCGACGCCAGGCACCCGCAACACCAACCCCGAGTTCTGGGCGGGCCAGCGGCTGGCGCCCATCGGCCTGCTGCACACCGCCCGCCGCGCCACGTGCTGCACGCCCATCAAGCTGGCCACGGGGGACGGAAAGAACAGGTGCGCCTCTGGGGAAAGGGGTTGGTCGTGCACCGGCCTGTACTCCAGCCCTGGAAGAACGCTGCACAGTCTCCCCTGTGCCGCTGCCCCCAACCACAAAAAGCCCACCGCGCCTCTGGGGCAAGGGGTCGGTCCTGCCTTCTGGCCCGTACCCTCGCCGCGGTGCGGCGGCTTCCTGCTGGGTCAATGGTCCTTGTAAACGTACGGCCACCATGCCGCCCCTTGTGAGGAGTATGAGAAGCAGCGTGGGTAGTACCGATACGCACACCGGTGTGCCCGGTGCGGTTTGACGTGTTGCGTGACGCAGGCACGCGCTGCTGTGCGGGCACGCGGAGGGCCTGGTGGCTCCTCCTGCCGCTGCGTAAAATGATTTACATTACTTTGATGACGCATATCAGGCACTCACCCGCATTGCGGTGGCGCAGGCACGCGCTGCTGTGCGGGCACGCGGAGGGCGGGCTGGGCCTGGTGGCTCCCGTGCCGGATCCGGCGGCGGCGTCGCGGCTGCAGGCGCTGCAGAGCCACCTGTCGCGCGCCCTGCCGCACGTGGGGGGGCTCAACCCCAGGGCGTTCAGGTGGGCGGGTTACTGGCGGGCCTGGCATCGAAATCGGGAGGCGCGGGGCGGAGGGAAGGAGGAGGGCAGGTGGGCGCATGGTGCTAGGCCCTATGCGTGCGGCGCCGTGTAAAACAGTGGCGCGGGGGAAGGGGGTGAGGGCAGGCGGGGGAGGGGGTGGGCCGGGGCCTGGCGTGGAGTTCAAGTTGATGGTGTGTAGGCGGGGCCGAGCAGCCTTGCACACGAGGTGAGAATGCCGGGAGGACCGGAATAGCGCAGCGTGCGGCTGCATGTGGCGATTTGGGTTGGGTGTGCCTGTGTGGGGCATGAGGCAGGAACCTGTAGCCGGCGCCCTGCACCAGCAGTACGGGGCCGTCATCGGCGCCGTGCTGCGCATGGCGTGGCTTGCCTTCCGTGCACTATAAGCACTCTTTCACCACGGACCCCTGCCCTCCTACCCCCACTCCCCTACTCACCGCTACTTGCACCTGCTCCCCCGGCACCCGCGCTTCCGTGACTCCCTGACGTCTTACGCAACTTCCTTGCGTTTTACGCGTACCCCGGCCCCTGCCCCCAAAGGCACCGCTACTGCCGCATCCCCAAGGCGCAGGGCGGCGGCGAGCCGCACCACGCCCCCCTGCCGCCCCGCGCCAACCGCCTGCTGGACGGCCGCCTGCTGGCAGCCTTCGCCACCCTCGCCGCGCAGCAGCAGCGCCAGGCGGCGGCGGCGGCGGGCGCCACGCCGCAGCAGCTGCTGGCGGACCTGGCGGCGCTGGAACACGCCGTCAGCTTCCTTTGAGCCTGTGCAACTTAAAGGGGATGCGGTGCCTGTTTGATGGCCTTGAATAGAAACACGCCGCCAGCTTCCTGTGAGCCTGGGATGCCGCCTTTGGCAAGGGTCTTTGCTGACGGTTGATACGCAATGAAAGGATGTGTGTAGGCGTGGTGTTGCAGGCGGCTGCTGGAGCGCTGCGCGTTTTGCTGTGCCGTTCTGTAGGGCACGGTCCAACGGCTGGGGGGGGACCACTGGAAACTGTTGCTCCTGCCTGTGGGGTTTGTCGTCGTGCGGTGGGCCCCGTGGCAGTAGAGGCCGGTTGCCGCGGTTTGCATGGCTGTGAGGGCGTTCGAAAGGGAGTGGTCCGTGGGGAGATGGGGCGTACGGCTGTGCGGGACGGAGGCGACGGGCGCGTTGAGCGCTTGGGCGTGGTGGTGCTGGGGAGGACCGTACTCGGCATGCGGTGGCAGGGGTAGCACATGCTGGACGGAGGCAGGGGCGTATGGTGAGGCAAGGAGCACACAGTTGAGCTTCCCGGTTGCTGGCCCTATTCCTCATTGTCCTGTCTCCCGAAATGGTCGCCTGTAATCGTAACATCGTTTCAATCGGAGAATAGAGCGGAGGCGGTGAGGGGCTGAGAGCGCAGCGCAACCTTCAGCAGTCTGGAGTCCCGTCTCCCCTGCAGCATGCGGTCGCCCCTCGTCCCTACCTACATACCGGAGTGTGAAACGCTATGGTGCTGCCGCAAGTGAAAGTGATATCAGCCATGCTGGAGGAACTGAGTAGTCTGCAGCGGCCAGAGACGCGACATGCTTGACGGGCACAACACCCAAATACCAAGTGCCCTCTTACGGGGCCTCGATTATAGCCGACATAGTAGGTAATTTATATTTTGTAGGCGTTTGACGGTTGTCGTGGCTAGAGAGCTGGGGCATGCCATGGGGCACGGATCCGTGCAAGTCGGGGTTTGCAGCCAGGATCTAGGGCGACATGCCTCAGCAGTGATATAGATAGGTGCACCGAAGACTATATTCCCTGAACATCAATTAAAAATGATGCTCCACCAGGCTCCTGCTGCAAACACCCGGGCGCAGTGCCGCGCGTCGTCTCGGCGCGCAGCGTTCTGCCCCTTCTCTTCCTCCAAGCGCTCATATGGCATCCAATCGTCTGCTCCAGTCAGCCGTCAAGTACTCGCGTCAGCTAGCAAGCTGGACTCCCTCGGCCTCTTCTCTGACAGCACCAGCAGTCTCCTTGGAGGCGGGCCTGCATCAGCTGCGGCGCCAAAGCAAACTGTGCAAGAGAAACTTGCTGCTGTTGAGCTCATCTCGAAGGTAAGCTGCAGAGAGAGCAACACACCCGTCGGCACTCGGCAGGGCTCCTCAACTCTCCTGATCTTCCCTGTGCTCACAAATTACATAAGCTGTTGCAACAAATCTATCAATTGGTGTTGAAAGATCTTGTTGTCCTGTTTCCCGCATGGCAGGCCGGCATGGACTACACCGCTCTGCGGGACTTCCTTATTGCGGGCGACTTCCGCAACGCCGAGGACGAGACGAGGGCTCTACTGATCAAGCTGGCGGGCGAGGGCGCTGTTAAGCGCAACTGGGTGTACTTCACCGAGGTGAAGAACATCGCCGTGGAGGACTTCCAGACCATGGACAACCTGTGGAAGGCGGCCAGCAACGGGAAGTTTGGGTACAGCGTGCAGAAGGAGATCTGGGTGCAGAACTCCAAGCGGTGGGGCAAGTTCTTCAAGCAGATTGACTGGACGGTTGGGGAGAACAACAACTACCGCAAGTGGCCCATGGAGTTCATCTACAGCATGGACGCCCCCCGCGGGCACCTGCCCCTCACCAACGCCCTCCGAGGGACACAGCTCTTCCAGGCTATCCTGGAGCACCCGGCCTTTGAGGCCAAGGCGAAGAAGTCCATTGACGAGAAGGCAGCGGAGGCGGCCAAGAGCGCGACGAAGCTGTTCTAAGCTACAGCCAGCAGTAGCGGGGGTTTTGTGCGTGTGTGCAAGACGGGTACGGGACGGGTACAGCGAAGGAGTGTATGTTTTACGAGTAATGCTTGGAGGGGCGACAGCTGGAGTGGGGGCGTGAGAGAGCAGAGAGGACGCTAGCTGAAAGGGCGGGTGCCTCGGACCGCAGGGGTACCACAACCGACCCAAGACAAGGGCTCCGTGGAGCGTGGTGCCATTGTATACTGCATTGCATTCAAGCCATTTAGGTGTTTGGAGGAAACGGTTACTGCTAGTCAGGGCTTTTGTTCGCGCAGGGATGGGCTTGTGGTACTTACCGTCTCTGGCTTTGACTGGGCCCGTGGGGAGAGCATTCGCGTTTTTGTTGCTGTGGAACTTATGACACCATGACCAGTTGCGCAGCTTCGCACAGCTGCATGACATGATGCTTGACGCTTTGACTGCTTCCCTTCGCATGGCCGGAAAGCTGCTTGACAGCATGCAGCAGCATGGTGCTGGTTGTCAGGCCGCATGCAAGGTGGCGCGCGCACTGCCTGGACACGTTTTGTGTGTTGGTCCAGGCGGCAACGACTTCCCATGCAAGCTGCCTTCTGTTCCCTGCCTTTCGTGACCAACTTGGTCACCTGTTTGATCGTGTTTCTGTAACGCTGTGGTTTGGTGTTGGCAGATGTCTGGCGGGGGGTAGGGATCGGGTGGGGCAGCACAGTTAGCTGGACCTGGACGACTGACAGGGCAGTCGCCTCCCTCTACAGCTGCGTGCTGATATGTTCTCGTATCCATGGAGAGGCCATACAGGAGACCCCAGGCGGTGACGTTTTGTTCAGTGTTTGCCAGCCTGCAGGGCATTAAGTACCCTTGCGAAGCAGCAGCAGCCCACGAGCACCTGCGAGCACATCCCCGGCTGGGCACCGTACAGTGCGCGAGTGGTGAGCCTGGCACTACTGTTCCAGAAGGCAATTGCTCATACGTGTCTTGTTACCGTAGTCGCAATCTAAACGTGTTCCGTCACAACGTGCACCTTCGCGGGCTTTTCACAAAACTCAGTCGTTGCCAGGTCGTTGCTCCCAGGTGTCTCTTGTCCTTCCGTTGAGGATAGTTGAACAATAACGAAACATTTCAGGTTACTGAGGTCCTTTTTCGGGTGCCCTCTGTTTGTCTCGGAGCCGGGGCAGGGCTTCCTGCCCTGCCGCGGGAGGCGCCGTGGGCTCCTGGCAACGGCAATATGGACACTAGGAATGCGGACATGTCGGCATGGATAGTCAAGGTACTGAGCGCGACTTTGGGGAACCCAGGCGAGCTCCCGCCCAGTCACTCCCCTGCTCATGGACTCGCCATCTGCCTTCTGCCAGGTGCCCCACGCGCTCGCGACCATCTGGAAGGTTGCCTGCGAGCACTCCATGTCCGGGCATGTGGATGACACAGCGGAGGTGGTGTCCTTGGGCCGAATAGTCACCGAGGTGCGGGGTGGGCTAGGAACGGGACGTGCAAGGTGTGCAGAGCCTTGGACAGGCTTTTAGGGGCATGCACACCTCACCGCACCGGTGCCACACCCAGATCACCAGTGGCTGGAGTCAGTCAATGAGCAGGGGAAGGGCTCACATGTCTGTATGTGTGCCCTTGGCAGTCTAGGGGATGGAGGGTTGGCACGACAAGCGTCAGGATGTGGGGACCGCGCCAGGGTCCGAGGCTGTGGCAGGCTGGGGGGCCCAACGGCCCCCTGGTCCCTGCTTCTGTAGTCCAGTAGCAGTAGTACTATAGCATTGAAAGGACGTTCTGATCGCCGATGTGCTTGCAGGAGGCTGGTGTGTCGTTTCTGGAGCTGCCAGGTAAGGGTGGAGGGTGGAGGGGTGGAGGCAGGGGGGACGGGGGATCGGGGTGGGGAGATGCGAGGGTGTTGGGGGCCTGGCACCTGACCAAACTTCCAACCACAGGCCAGCAAGGAGATCGGGGGTCACACCGTGTAAAGCGCCGCCCTTAATGTGGCTGAAACCATCCAGCTTTGCAGGCCAGCCTGCCTGTGCCCCTGCCGTGCACGCGTGTGCCACAAACCGTCATGCAGGCACAGCACACACCATACTGCACACACCCGCGCCAGGGCACGTCAGCCCCCAGGGCCCGCCCGCACCCGCTGCACCCCCGCCGCCCTTTCACTGCCCCTGTCCCTGCATGCCCCATCTTTGCGCCATGCTCCCCCACAGACAACATGATAGCGGAGGGCATCCCCCGGCGCTTCAAGCTGCAGCAGATGCCGCTGCCAGCGGGTGACACGGGCACCAAGCTGCACGTGCTGTCGTACGAAGTGGCGGGCGGCGGCGGGCCGGCGGGAGGGGCGGCGGCGGCGGCGGGGCAGCCGGCGGCGGCACGGGAAATCACGAAAGCACGTGAGGACACGGGGCGCGGATCGGGGGCTGTCGGGGCGCGGTTGTCCTTCAGTACGGCACAATGCGTGGGGGAACGTAGCACTCCATGTGGCCCACCGCGGACCGCTAATACACAAGTGACCTGTTATCGCTTTTACTGGTCTTTGCCAGGTGTGGAGGGCGCTGTGGCGCAGCGCATGGACATGCTGCCCATGGTCAAGGACGAGCAGGTGGGTGCAGGGGGTGGGCAGGGGCGGGGGTGGGGGCGGGGTTTAGGATGCGGGGAAGGGGAGGGCAACGCAAGTATCAGAGCATAGCAAAAGAAACTAGACCGCGAAGGCATGGGCGGTTACTGGGCAGGCGTGTTTTGGGGGATGGGGCTGGGAAGCAGGTGTGGGTTAGGAGGCGGGAGCTAGTGTTGACTAGGGGCGGGAGGGAGGCAGGTTGTTGGTGGTGGCAGGATCCCGTGCTGGGAAGGGCGTTTGGAGGTGCACATGCAGTGGGGGGCGTTGGAGTACGCTGAAACGGAGGATTTACGGTAGTCCTCCGATCTACCCTTCCCGCAGGGCTCCTGGGCAATGGACCCCGAGTACGCCAAGCTGGTGCGCAGCCGCACGGAGCGCGCCGCCGAGCGCACCCGCGTGGTGGGCACCTACGAGGACCTGTCCGTCACCAACCGCATGGCCGACCTGCTGCAGCACAAGCAGGTGGTCACGGCCATCAACGCAAAGCGGAAGGTGAGGGGGAGGGGAGGGGGAGGTTCAGGGGCATCGGGCTGGGGCAGGCGGCAGGGGCAGGTGGGGGTGTGGAGGTGGGGGCCTGCGGAATTGGAGATGTACGCCATGGGCAGCGCTGCGGGAAGGGAATTCACAGGCGCAGCGGTGCGAGGTAGTTGGGGCAGGGGTTTGATTGCGGAGCTGCCCGTGCGGCGGAGGGGGATGGGGTGGGGGAGGGGGGCCGGGATGCCCTGTTGT
>VFQN01008823.1_pt1 | contig 10017 bp, 6 predicted proteins | sample 3512371 | NCBI WGS metagenome assembly VFQN01 (sample SAMN10412370, study PRJNA504923) | tailings metagenome | isolation source: Replicate 2 from Balatoc abandoned mine | place: Philippines: Itogon, Benguet | collected 2017-08-28 | reverse complement strand
ACCCACTTTGATTATTTGTTATTTGACCACCACCCAAAAGTTCACTTAGTGATGAAAATAATCATTCGAAAACAGCCCTATAACAAACTCTTTTTTAGGAGGCACTGGACTTTGTTATTTATTTACCTTTTGTTTTCATTTTGCACTTATGGCCAAATCAGCGGCAATGTATTTATTGATTTCAATGGCAATGGAATAAAAACCAATATCTCTCCTTTCGAGCCTGGCATTGGGGGTATCAAAGTCAAAATTTTTGTAGGCACAAAATCAAATGTCTTTGAAACTCACACCGATTCTTTAGGAAATTTCTCCTTTAGTAGCTCTCAAATTCCACCTGATAGTGTCGCTAGAGTCGAATTTTCTGACCTTCCTAAGACTTTTTATGAAAGTTTTGTAGGAGGCCACAACCACAGTGGCGTGCAGTTTGTCAAAGCCCCGGCGGTAGGAATTAATTTGGGAATTATAAACAATGATGAACTTTGTACTTCAGCGGAAGAATTAAAGATTGTCACGGCTTGCTATGCCATGGGCGACCCTCTCAAAGACGGAGACTCCGCCCAAGACCCCGCTTTGATTTTGTTTGATTATCAGGCCAAAGGAGAGGCAGGTACGCCCACAGGTTCGTCGATGGAAAAACTGGCCAAAGCTAACCAAATCGGCTCTACGTGGATTGCCGCCTATCAACGCGCCACCAATCTCCTACTTGTGGGTGCCATTACGCGCCGACATGTGGGCTTAGGACCTTTAGGGACAGGTGGCTACTATACTGTAGACCTCAATACGGGAGCAGTCAATAATTTTGTTGATGTAAAAAAGATAGGTATCGACACAGGGCCTGACCCTCATCTTGACCCTATCACTCAAATAAATATTTTGCCCGCTTCCAAAACTGCCCGCTCCCGAGATTCACTTGCTTTTCATATGGTAGGCAAAATAGGAATCGGAGGAACCCAGCTCTCTGCTTGGCAAGACACTTTATTTTTAGTAAATTTATATGATAAAAAACTCTACAGCTTTGCCATACAAAGCCCGTTTAAAGCACCATCCTCGGCGGCAGAAGCAAACGTAAAATCTTATCATATCCCTCATCCCAACTGCTCTAATGGCGATTTTGTACCTTGGGCACTCAAATATTATCGTGGAGACTTGTATGTGGGAGTAGTATGTACAGGCGAAACTTCCCAGAAAAAATCAGATTTAAAAGCTGCGGTTTATAAGTTTGATTTAAGCACCAAACAATTTAGTAATATCTTTGAATTTGGGCTTGACTATCCCCGTGGCCCTATCGACAATACCCAAGGATGTGATACTATTACAACTTGGAATCCGTGGACCAACCAGTTTCCCAAACAATGTAATTATCCTTTGGGAGCACCCGACCCTATTGCGGCCTTTGCGGTTCATCCCCAACCTATTCTTTCTGATTTAGAATTTGACGACGACGGCTCTCTTCTTTTATCTTTTTTGGATCGGCTTGGTTTACAAACCGGCCAAAATCAGCCAGGTATTGCCCCCAATGACACTCTTAACTATTACGGATTTATGAGTGGGGACTTGGTACGCGCTCAACGCAATGCAAACGGTACTTTTACCCTCGAAAACAATGCTCAGTCAGGTGATCTTTTGGGATGTGGCCCTAATACCAACTCAGGCCCAGGGGGAGGCGAGTTTTTCTGCGAAGACTACTGGCTCAATGGTAATGGCGGGGTAGGTCACGCCGAAATCACCAATGGAGGGTTGCTCAAAATGCCTGGTAATCAAGAGCTATTGGTATCTTGTATGGATCCCATACATGGACTTTATCTTTCTACGGGATTTGTTGCCTTCGATACCAAAACGGGCAAAAGAAACCGTAGCTTCTCGGTTTATTCATTAAGTCCTGGTTCACTTGGAAAATCTGGAGGTGTCGGAGATTTGACAGCCTTGTGCCAAAACCCTCCACTTGAAATCGGAAACCTTTTGTGGCTTGATACCAACAGAAATGGAATTCAAGACCCTAATGAATCTCTGTTGGATGGCCTTGTTATTACCTTACACGATATGCAAGCAAATGGCGCCGAAATAGCCCGTGACACTACTTCTAATGGAGGACAATATTATTTCAATGATGCCAATGTAACGGGTGGCGTAAAAGCCAATCATGCTTATGAAGTTAGACTAAGCTTAACCCAAAATATCAACTTATCTAAGTCATCAAATGCTCTTTTAGCTAAACAAGCGCCTACTTCAATTCCACTCCAAGACATCTTAACTATTGCTCCTAAACACAGCGCTAGCGGCCCAGAAAGCCTAGTTCGGGATTCGGATGCGGGTATTAGCGCAGATGGTTCGTATGCGTTTATTCAGGTGTTGACTTCGACTAATTACCGCACCAACCACTATGAAGACTTTGGTCTTATGTCTAAAGAAGCACCTGCTTATGATTTGGCTATTTTTCAAAGAGTAGTGGGTGATAAATGTACCTATCAAAAAGGAAAGGAAATAAAGTTTGAAGTAGTGATACGCAACACCGCAACCGACCCTGAAGCCATCGCAGATAGTGTGAGAGTAAAAGTCAATCTAAATTCTATCTTTACTTTGCTAGGCTATGATGCCACCGCTAGTACTTACAATGCAGCGACCCACTTATGGGGTAACCTTAAACTCAACGCAGGTCAATCAGATACTCTTGTCCTTACAGTTGAGATTCCAGAAAACAGCACTTTTGAAGGTGGCCTTGTATGCAATATAGTAGAAGTAGACAATGCCGCAGGAACTGACATAGATTCTTCGCCCCACAACAACATCACTACTGAAGATGATTTTTCGCTAGAATGTATCAGTATCCCCATCAATATTTGTGTCGCCAACAATCAAAAAACCATTCTTAAGGCTCCTAATGGTTCTAGTTCTTATCAATGGTATAAAAACGACACGATTATCCAATTGGCTACAAACCAAACTTTAGAAGTAAATTCAGCAGGCAACTATACTGTCAAAATTGCAGGCGGCATCTGCCCTACAGAAAACTGCTGCCCTATAGTGGTGCAAGATTACTGTGAGTGTATAGAACGGTGTGTTAAGTTTGAAGCCAAAAAAATTAAATAACAGAAATTCAATAGCTGATGTTGCATATTTCAATAGGTAGTGTTGATTGAAAATCTAACATAGCATTTACTAAGCGAACAGAAGAGAACCTAGACAAATCTTCTGTTCGTATTGCTTGAGGGGTCAAGATACCTTCTGCTATCAAAGCGGCGCGGCGAGTTCCCGCCAAAAGAGGTTTATCAGGAGTGACCCAGCGGCTACCATCCCAAAAAGCTACGTTGGCATAGGAGGCATCTGTGATGAGACCTTTTTTGACAATAACCACATCATCAGCCTCTCCTTTTTGTTCGGCAAGGGCTATCAAAGAGGCTCGGTTTTTGTACTTAAAATTGTATTCAATATTATCATCATTGACAAGCCTAAGCCGCTGAACAATTCTGGGTTGGTAGGTTTCAAATTCTATATTTTCCAAACGCAAACCATAAGTCACCCGGCATTTGTACAAGCCTGTCTGATATTCTTTGGGCACCTGTATCAAGCGTCCTAGTTGCCACACATCAGATTGATTTAAGGCCATCTTTCTGGTATGGTTAAGCCGCAAATCATGATACACTAGATTAGACAAAACGCCATCACTCAGTCTAATCGTCTCAATAAACAGGGGTGAGTTCATTTAAAAATGGTAAATACACTTTGTCCAATACTTCTTGATATTCGGGAAGGGCTTCACTACGCGCCGTAATGCCCCCACCGCTTTTGAAGGTAAATTGCCCTTCTATATTTTCAATAAACCGAATCAAAACCCCGCTATCTAAATTTTCGCCGTCAAAAATACCCGCAATTCCAGTATAATAACCCCGTTCATATCCTTCGGCTTCTTGAATGATTTCGAGGGTACGGGGTTTGGGCGCTCCACTGATAGAGCCTGCCGGCAAAAGCCTAAACAACCAATCGCCGAGGGTTTCGCGCCAATTAAGCGGCATTTGCCCCGCAATTTCAGAACTAACCTGAAGAAGTGATTTTTGATTGGTAGGGATTGTGTCTACATATCGATACCTTTCTACCCATACTTTTTGAGCTACCATGCTCAGGTCATTGCGAATCAAGTCCACGATAGTGGCATGTTCGGCGGCTTCTTTTAAATTTGATAAAATCAGCGTCTCGGCCCCCTCAATATCTGCATCAATAGTGCCTTTCATCGGAAACGAAGCTATTCGATCACCCTTGACTTGCACAAATATTTCGGGAGAAAAACACACAAATTTTTCAGCCACCCAAAGTTTGTATTTTGCCTTACTGCGCATAAATATCCCTTTCAAATCTAAATTGGTCTCAATTTTCGTACATATGGATAAGTTGACCAAAAATGAATTTCCGCGTTTCAATTGATTAACAACATATTCAAATTTGGGTAGATATGACTCAAAAGACAAGGGATGTTTATGAAAGAAGACCGACTTTTCTAGATTTACGTTTGTCGCCGGAGCGTTGGTTTTTCCATTAAAATCATACAACAAATCCGCGTGGTCAATATCTTGTAAAGCTAAAACAATCGGTTTTTGAGTCAAAAAGTCGATAATAAACAAGAAAGGAATACGGCGATGTCCGTAGTCATTCATTCGTTGGATGGCCTCCGCCGTCGAGAGAGTGTGTATCATTTGAACGCAAAAATCGTAACTTTCGCTAGCTTGTCAAAAATTATCAAAAATGTTGTGCGAGTCCGTCTCATGGCTTTTCATTGCTCCTACCTACCTATGCCTCGGCTTATCCTCATAGCAGTTGTATTTGTCTGTGGGTTAGGTTTTCAAAACGTATACAGTCAAAAAAAGAAACTGAGTATTTTGCCTTTTCCAGCGGTATATTATACCCCCGAAACCCAATGGGCTTACGGAGCCGCACTGACTGCCACTTTTCGTTTTCCAAAAGACTCTGCCAACGCCCGCCCCTCGCAAGCTACTGTAGGAGTGGTGTTTACGCAACTGAAACAATCTCTTTACTATTTACCGTTCCAAATCTTTCTCAAAAATGCCCAATATTATTTTTACGGTGAACTAGGCTTCTACAAATACAACTATTATTACTACGGTATCGGGCAATCTGCTATTCCTCGCGAAACATACGGCGTGGATTTTCCCCGTATCAGAATCAACGCCCTCAAAAAAATATCTTCCCACCTTTATGCAGGACTTCGCTATCAGTACGAAGACTATCAAATCACCCAAACCGAACCCAACGGCGATTTTGCCAATGGAAAAGTAACTGGGACTCCCCGCAGCATTACTTCGGGCATCGGGCTTGGCTTGTTGTATGATACTCGCGATGTTATTTTTTTTCCTTCCAAAGGTGCCCTGCTCGACATTGCCTTTTTTCATAATGCTCCTATTTGGAGCAGTAGCGTCCGCTTTGAGCGGTTGACAGCCGACCTCGCTGCTTATCGAAAAACCGCAGGAAAAATGATTTTGGTTGGTAATCTTTTTGGCAGTTTTACCCGAGGCCATCCTCCCTTCAACATGCTTTCGGAAGTAGGAGGAGGCAAACGGATGCGCGGTTACTATCAAGGGCGTTTTCGGGACGACAATCTACTTTTAGCCCAAACCGAGCTTCGTTTCAATATTTTCAGAAGGTGGGGAGGCGCGGTATTTGCCTCATCGGCAGTCTTAGGCAATCAAAAAGATATTTTGAGGTTGAATGACCCCAAATTTACCTACGGAACGGGTGTCAGATTTACCGCCAATCGCCGCGACCACCTCAACATCCGCCTTGACTATGCGCTAGGCAAGGATGGCGGCAATTTTTATTTTACCATTGGAGAAGCTTTTTAATCCCTCAATAAATGCACACTATTTCCATCATCATTCCAACCCTGAATGAAGAAAAAAACATTGGAAACTTGATACAACATCTACAAAAGGAAGGGGATGCAAGTATTTTAGAAATCATAATAGTAGATGGGGGAAGTGTTGACAATACTATCGCCGTAGCCCACAAAGTGGGTGCGATGGCAGTGGTATCTCCGCAAAAAGGTCGCGCCGCTCAGATGAATTTTGGCGCACAAGTAGCCAAGGGAAGTATTTTATATTTTGTACACGCCGATGCCCGCCCACCTATGGGGTTTGTCCAAGATATTTTGTTGGCTACTCAAGAAGGCTACCACTCAGGCTGTTATCGATTTAGATTCGATTCTCCCAAGACTTTACTCAAAATCAATAATTATTTCACCCGCTTCAAACTGCTCGCGGTAAGAGGTGGAGACCAAACTTTGTTTATCACTCGTGAATGGTTTGACAAGCTCAACGGGTTTGATGAGCGTTACGTAATCATGGAAGAGTATGATTTGCTCCGCCGCCTGTGGCGTCAAAATCGGTCTTTGTTTAAAGTTATCCCTAAAAGTGTTGTCGTATCAGCTCGCAAATACGACAACAATAGCTGGTTGAGAGTTCAAATTGCGAATTTGATAGCCATGACCCTCTTCCGACTAGGTACCTCCCCCTTAAAAATAGCACACATTTATAAAAAACTGCTGCACTAAATCCCGCTAAATCAATAATTCTGGCAATTTATTTTAGTCATGTTTCTTTATTTTACTTTTGCCACCCAGAAACTATAAAAATTATGCAAAGCTCTTTTAAAATCCTACTTTTGTTGGGCATTTTGATAGCCCAAAAGACTATCTCCCAAGACTTTATTCCTGCTTATGACCGCTTTTCGGGCAAAGAAACTTCCTACATTAACTTGGAAGATGGCTCCAAAATAGAAGGCTCATTAGAAGACTTAGACCGCCGCAAAGGGCTTATCCAAGAGGTCACAATCAAAGATGCTAACGGCAAAAAAATCAAGCTCAAGCCCGAGCAAATCAAATCAATGTATCTGATGCCAAGTGGTTTTTCAAAATTATCAACCAGTATGGACGTAGGCACCAAAGTCAAAAAATGGGATGCTCAGTACATCGATAGCGAAATCATCAAAAAGGGCTACGCTTATTTTGAAAAAGCCAAAGTCGTCATTAAAAAAGACCAAGAGATGCTCTTGATGCAATTGCTAAACCCCGGCTTCAACAGCAAAATCAAAGTATTTCATGACCCTTTTGCTGCCGAGACCATGCGCGTAGGCGTGGGAGGCTTTACAATGGCGGGCGGCGACGATAAGTCTTACTATGTCCAAGTAGGCGACTTTCCCGCCAAAAAACTTAAGAAAAAGGAATATGAAGATGAAATCAAAGTGATGTATTCGAGTTGTCCAAGCCTTGTCAAAAAAATAGGCGAAAAGCTCCGCTGGGCTGAGTTTTCCCAGCATGTGTATGAATTCACATTTGAATGTCAATAACGAAGTAGGCCGCAATTTTGCGGCCTACTTCGTTATTGGGAGTTTAACTTTTCTTTCTCCAATCCTTACATTTTTGCTCAAAATAAAGCACTAAAATCCCCGAACACCCTTAACTTTGGGGCCTACGGATTCAACAAAACACAAATCTTTCGTATTTAATTATTCCAACCAGATGAAAACATACATTGAGCAAAACAAAGATAGATTCTTAGACGAACTCTTTGACCTACTGCGCATTCCTTCCGTCAGTGCCGATCCCAAATTCAAAGACGACGTACGCCGCTGCGCTGAAGCTGTCAAAGATTCTATCCTAAAAGCAGGCGCTGACCTGGCCGAAATTCACGAAACACCTGGTCATCCGGTGGTTTATGGCGAAAAAATCATCGACCCTGCCTTACCTACTGTATTGGTATATGGCCATTATGATGTGCAACCTGCCGACCCTTATGAACTTTGGGAAACGCCGCCTTTTGAGCCTACCATTCGCAACGAACGGATTTATGCTCGTGGCTCTTGCGATGACAAAGGGCAGTTTTATATGCACATCAAAGCCCTCGAAACAATGGTAGCGACCGGGTCGTTGCCGTGCAATGTCAAGGTCATGATTGAAGGAGAAGAAGAAGTTGGGTCCGACCATTTAGGAGAGTTTGTTCGGGCCAACAAAGAGAAACTAAAAGCCGACGTGATTTTGATCTCGGATACCAGCATCATCGCCAACGACACCCCCTCAATTGAAGTAGGCTTACGCGGACTCACTTATCTCGAAGTAGAAGTAACGGGCGCTAACCGCGACTTGCACTCGGGTGTATATGGCGGAGCAGTCGCCAATCCTATCAATGTGCTCTGCGAAATGATTGCATCGCTCAAAGACGAAAACAATCATATTACCATTCCGGGGTTTTATGATAAAGTACAACAACTGAGCGCCGAAGAACGCGCCTCTATCAACGAAGCGCCTTTTGATTTGGCAGAATACAAACGCGACTTGGCTATCGACGAAATCGAAGGCGAAGCAGGATATACCACGATTGAGCGCACGGGTATTCGTCCGACCCTCGATGTCAACGGAATATGGGGCGGCTACATAGGTGAAGGGGCCAAAACAGTATTGCCCTCAAAAGCCTATGCCAAAATCAGCATGCGCCTCGTGCCCGACCAAAACAACGACGAAATTCTGGAACTTTTCACCCAACACTTTTTGTCTATTGCTCCTGCTTCGGTCAAAGTGGTAGTAAAACCCCACCACGGAGGACTTCCCTACGTAACCCCCGTGGATTCGGTCGAATACCGCGCCGCTGAGTTGGCAATGAAAGAGGCATGGGATGGCAAGCAGCCTGTGCCTACTCGTGGTGGAGGAAGTATCCCGATTGTGGCGTTGTTTGAGCAAGAACTTGGTCTCAAATCTATCTTGATGGGCTTTGGGCTTGATATAGACGCCCTTCACTCACCCAACGAAAGCTACGGATTGTTCAATTTTTATAAAGGTATTGAGACCATTCCTTTGTTTTTCAAGCATTATGCTCATCTAAAAAGTCATGGCGCTTAGTGAAGATTGATTGAGGTGAAAATCAACAATTTTCCCTAAAATTTCTCTACTTTGCATTGTCAATTAAAAGACAAACGGAAACCCACCGTAAAAGTCAAACATTTCTTTAAAAAAGACTATTTAAATCATGAGCGAGACCAACACTCTATTTAAAGCTGGAGTAGTAACCGGAGAAGGCGTAAGCGAAATCTTTCGTCATGCCAATCAAAATGACTATGCCCTTCCAGCAGTCAACGTCGTCGGAACCAACTCTGTCAATGCAGTATTAGAAACTGCCAAGAAGGTTAATTCTCCGGTTATCATTCAGTTCTCCAACGGAGGTGGTATCTTTTATGCAGGCAAAAGCCTCTCTAATGCCAATCAGCAAGCCGCCATTGCCGGTTCTATTTCGGGTGCAATGCACGTTCATCAAATGGCCGCCTTGTACGGAGTTCCGGTGATTTTGCATACCGACCACTGCGCCAAAAAATTACTTCCTTGGATCGACGGATTGCTTGAGGCAGGCGAAAAATTTTATGACCAACATGGCAAGCCTCTCTTCAGCTCACATATGCTTGATCTTTCGGAAGAACCTATCGAAGAAAATATCGAAATTTGTGCCAAATATTTTGAGCGTATGGCCAAAATCGGCATGACCCTCGAAATCGAACTAGGCGTGACCGGTGGCGAAGAAGATGGCGTAGACAACTCCGACGTAGATAGCTCAAAATTATATACCCAACCCGCCGAGGTAGCCTATGCTTATGAAGAGCTTAGCAAAATCTCTGACCGCTTTACAATAGCCGCCGCGTTTGGAAACGTACATGGTGTGTATAAGCCTGGCAACGTGAAACTACAACCTATCATCTTGAAGAATTCTCAGGATTATATCCAAGAAAAATTCGGAACAGGTCCTCTTCCCGTCAACTTCGTATTTCATGGAGGTTCGGGTAGTAGCCGTGAAGAAATCCGCGAAGCTATCCAATATGGCGCTATCAAGATGAACATCGACACCGATATGCAGTGGTCTACTTGGGAAGGGGTGTTGAAATACTATAAGGACAAAGAGGGATATTTACAATCCCAATTGGGCAACCCTGAAGGCGACGATTCTCCCAACAAAAAATATTATGATCCGCGCG
>VFQN01008822.1_pt1 | contig 10017 bp, 10 predicted proteins | sample 3512371 | NCBI WGS metagenome assembly VFQN01 (sample SAMN10412370, study PRJNA504923) | tailings metagenome | isolation source: Replicate 2 from Balatoc abandoned mine | place: Philippines: Itogon, Benguet | collected 2017-08-28 | reverse complement strand
CGGCTCTTCCACGGTCGCGATGAGGGGGGCGATGACGGCACCGGCCGTCACCGCGACCGTGGCGTACAGTCCGTCGACGGTCGCCGCACCGAGCGCGCCGCCCGCCGCCACCCGCGCACCGTGCTGGGCGCCGAGCGTGATGAGCAGGGCCGCGATCGCCCCGACGGGGATCGCGATGGCATAGCCGGCGAGCACGCCGGCGACGAGTGCGTCGAGCACATGGTTCCTCTCGATCAGACCGCGTCGTGCCGAGGTGCGCGCGAACGACGGACGACCGAGACTACTGCAGGGCCGGGATGACCTCGCGCTCGAACAGCTCGATGCCGCTCGTGTCGTAGGCGGCCTCGGCGAAGTAGGTGATCGCGTAGGTCATGCCGAGCCCCTGCATGGCCTGCAGCTTCTCGACGATCTGCTCGGGAGTGCCCGCAAGACCCCGCCCGTCGCGCAGGTCGGCGACCGCCTTGCCCGCCCGCTCGGCGCCGATGAAGCGGGCCAGCCGCGCCTCGATCGCCGCGATGCGGTCGGCCACCTCGGCCTCGTCGCGCCCGATGACGGTGTTGTAGTTCGACGAGCGGGTGATGGCGTCGAAGCTCGTGCCGAGCCGCTCGCAGTGCCCGCGGAGGATCTCGCTCTTCGCCGCGAACTCCTCCGCCGTGCCGCCGAAGTTCGTGTACCGCCCGTACTGCGCGGCGATGCGCAGGGTCACCTTCTCGCCGCCGCCGGCGATCCACAGCGGGATGCCCTCCTTCTGCACCGGCAGCGGCCGAACGATCGCGCCGTCGACCTGGAAGTACCGGCCATCGAGCGTCGCCGTGCCCTGCGACCACGCCTGCCGCATGATCTGCACGCCCTCGTCGAGCGCGCGCAGGCGGTCGCCGATCTCGGGGAACCCGTAGCCGTAGGCCCGCCACTCGTGCTCGTACCAGCCGCCGCCGATGCCCATCTCGACGCGGCCCCCCGACACGTGGTCGACGGTCGCGGCGACCTTCGCGAGGTAGGCGGGGTTGCGGTAGCCCATGCACGTGCACATCTGGCCCAGGCGCACGCGCTCGGTCACCGCGCCGAATGCCGACATGAGCGTCCACGCCTCGTGCGTCGCCTCGTCGCTCGGCACGGGGACGGTGTGGAAGTGGTCGTAGACCCAGATCGACTCCCACGGCCCGCGGTCGGCGTGCTGCGCGAGGCGCTTCATCATCCCCCACTGCTCGCTCGAGTCGATGTCGACGAGGTCGTGGCGCCAGCCCTGGGGAATGAAGAGTCCGAATCGCATGCCCCCCACGCTACGCCCGCGGAGGCTCCGTTCGGGCGGCCCGCTTCTGACGCGCCGCGCGCGCGCGGGCCGCGGCCCGCTTCGCCAGCTCGACCCCCTGCTGATTGAGCTTCTTCGCCCGCTCGCTCTCGGTGCCCAGGATGGCGAGGCCCCCGAGGGCGATGAGGGTTCCGGGCCCCGGAAGCGGCATGAGCACCACCCCCAGGCCCACCGTGGTGCCGCCCACGACCTTCACGCCCGTGCGGTAGGCCTGGTCGAGCTTCGGGTTGCGGCGGATCGCCTCGCGCGCCGATCGGGCCGCCGTGCGCGGTCGCGTGATGCGGGGCGCGGCACCCGCGGCCTCGTACCCGGGGTCGCCGGGCTGCAGGATGCGCGGGTCGCGGTCGCTCACGAATCCAGCGTGGGCGGCGCGGCTTGGGAGGTGCTGAGCGTGCGGAGGGCATCCGCCCCCTGCCGCCGCGCCCACCGGCGGTCGTCAGTCGCGCTCGGGCACCCACTGCAGGATGTCGCCCGGCTGGCAGTCGAGCACCCGGCAGATGGCGTCGAGCGTCGTGAAGCGCACGGCCTTCGCGCGCCCGTTCTTCAGCACAGCAACGTTCGCCGGCGTGATGCCGATGCGCTCGGCGAACTCGCCCACGCTGAGGCGGCGCTCGGCGAGCAGGCGATCGATGCTGATGACGATGGCCACTACACCACCTCGCGCAGCTCGGCGTCGAGCGTCACGGCCTGCCGCAGCAGCGCCCGCATGACGACCAGCAGGAGGGTCGCGGTGGCTCCGCCGATGATCGCGACGATCATCAGGATGCTGAGCGCGGGCGGCCCGCCGGTGCCGACGACGGCGAGCACGATGAACGTCAGCAGCACGATCGTCGTGGCCAGGGCGCCGCACAGCACGAGCCCGTCGACCCAGGGCAGCGCCGCCCGATCGAAGATGCGGCCGCGATGCACGAAGCCGACGAGCCGCCCGGTGACGACGAGCGCCAGTTGCACGCAGATGCCGGCGCCGACCGCCGCGACGGCGAGCGGCACGGCGAGGAAGCCGAACTCGGGAGCTTCGCGCGCCCACTCGGCGGCGAGCACCGGCAGGGCGCCGACCTGCAGGGCGAGCACGAGCAGCCCGATTACGGTCAGCAGGGTGAGGAGGGGAAGGCGCGTCCAGCGGGGCACAGGAGATCCGATCTATCGAGGAACGAGAGAAAACTATCGTTCTTCGATAGACCGGTCAATCGTCGCGGTGGCGCGTCCGCGCCGCTACCGCGTGAGTTCCTCGCGGATGATGTGCATGAACGCGTCGATGTCGGCCTCGGTGGTGTCGAAGGCGCACATCCAGCGCACCTCACCGCGGGCGCGGTCCCAGTCGTAGAAGCGCACGCGCTCGCGAATCCGGTCGGCGGCATCGGTGGCGAGCAACGCGAACACGGCGTTGGCCTGGGTCTGCTGGCTGAAGCCGAGCGAGCCGGCGGGCAGCGAGCCGTCGGCGAGCATCCCCTCGAGGCCCGACCGCAGGCGGGCGGCCATCGCGTTCGCGTGGCGGGCAGACCGGATGCCGAGCTCGCCCTCGAACAGGGTCAGCAGCTGCGCCGAGAGGAAGCGCATCTTGCTCGCCAGCTGCATGTACATCTTGCGCAGATAGATGAGGCCCTCGATGCGCTCGGGGTTCAGCACGACGATCGCCTCGGCGCCGAGCAGGCCGTTCTTGGTGCCCCCGAGCGAGAGGATGTCGACGCCCGCGTCGACCGTGAAGGCGCGCAGCGAGGTGCCGAGGGCGGCGGCGGCGTTCCAGACGCGCGCTCCGTCGAGGTGAAGCGCCATGCCGTGCGCGTGGGCGTAGTCGGCGATCGCGCGCACCTCGTCGGGCGTGTACAGGGTGCCGAGCTCGGTCGTGTTGGTGATGCTCACGGCCAGCGGCTGCGCGCGGTGCTCGTCGCCCCAGCCGAAGGCCTCGGTGGCGACCAACTCGGGGGTGAGCTTGCCGTCGGGCGTCGGCACGGTGAAGAGCTTGAGGCTGCTGACGCGCTCGGGCGCCCCGCCCTCATCGGTGTGGATGTGCGCGGTGCCGCTCGCGATCACCGCACCCCAGCGCGGCATGAGCGCGGTGAGCGCGAGCACGTTCGCCCCCGTGCCGTTGAAGACCGGAAACACCTCGGCCTGCTCGCCGAACTCGGCCTTCACGACCTCGGTCAGGCGCGCTGTGTACTGGTCCTCCCCGTACGAGATCTGGTGGCCGCCGTTAGCGTCGGCGAGGGCGGCGAGCACCTCGGGGTGCACGCCCGCGTAGTTGTCGCTGGCGAAGCCGCGGAAGCTGGTGTCATGGATGCGCGTCACGGAGATCATTCTCCCTGGTCGGTGGCGGGCTCGGTGGCTGACTCGGAGGCCGACTCGGTGGCGCGACTCAGGTCGATGAGGGCGCCGTTGACCTCCTCGGTCGGCAGGCTCCACAGCCCGGCGCACGCGGTGGCGAGCATCTCGGTCACCCTCGGGTCGTCGAGCGCGCCGACGATGAAGGTCACCGCCGCGGCCGGCTCGTGCTTCGCCCGCCAGGTGCCCGCGATCGCCTGCACCCACATCTCGACCGCCGCTTTCAGCGTGACGTAGTTGGCCATGCCCCATTTCGGTGCGGCGACGGATGCGGAGCTCACGATCGCCAGGCGCCCCGCGCCCGACGCCGCGAGGTCGTCGCGCAGCTCGCGGCTGAGCACCCGCAGGGTCGTGAGCACGCGGCGCTCGAGCCACGCGAAGTCGTCGAACCCCGAGCCGCCGCGCCACCCGCCGACGAGGTGCAGCACGCCATCGATGCTCGGCTGACGCGAGCGCAGCTCGCGCGCCCACGCGGCCACGGCCTCCGGGTCGGCGAGGTCGAGCACCGCGGTCTCGGCCGCCTCGACGTGGGTCAGCGACTCGGCGCGCGAGCCGACCGCGACGACGTGCGCGCCCGCGGCGGTGAGGGCCGCGCAGACCGCGCGGCCGCCGACCCCGCCGGCGCCAGCCACGACGACCGTGCGCCCGCGCGCCGACCCGGCAACGACATCCGGGGTCAGCGCGCCCGCGGCGTCGTCAGTCACGCGTCGCGACCGGTGATGCCCGCGGTCGACTCGATGACGCTCGCCATCTTCTTGCTGAGCGCTTCGTAGAACATCGAGAGCGGAAACTCGTCGTCGAGCACGAGGTCGGTGTAGCCCTTGAGCGGGCCGGCGAGAACGTCGTCGCTGAGGCCTCGAGCCCAGTTCGAGGCGGGGTGCGGGGTCAGGGTGCTCGAGACGAGCTCGTAGGCCTTGAGCCAGTGCACCGCCTTCGGTCGGTCGATCGAGGCCCAGTACAGCTCGTTGATCGCGTTCGAGAGCTCGACGACGACGTCGGGCACGGCATCCCAGTCGATCGCGAGCTGGGTGTCGGTCCAGTGCAGCACACCCTTCTGGTGCATCCACGCGAACAGCAGCTGACCGCCCACGCCGTCGTAGTTGCGCACCCGGCTGCCGGTGAGCGCGAACCGGAAGATGCGGTCGAAGATCACCGCGTACTGCACGAGCCGGGCGTGCTGGCGGGTGATCTCGTCGGTGCCCTCGGCCCGCCACAGGGTGACGGCCTCGCGGAAGGCGGTCAGGTCGCAGCGCAGCTCCTCGAGCGTGTAGAGGAAGTACGGCATGCGCTGCTTGATCATGAACGGGTCGAACGGCAGGTCGCCGCGCATGTGCGCCCGGTCGTGGATCATGTCCCACATCACGAAGGTGCGCTCGGCGAGCTGCTGGTCGTCGAGCAGCTGCTGCGCGTCGGCCGGCAGGTCGAGCTTGGTGATCTCGGCGGCGGCGCGCACGACGCGGCGGTAGCGCGCAGCCTCGCGGTCGGCGAAGATCGCACCCCAGGTGAACACCGGCAGCTGAGCGGGGGTGCCCTCGGGCGCACCCGCCGGAACCCGCGGCGTGACGGCGACCGACTCGGGGAAGAGCACGGCCGAGTTGGTGTCGTAGCCCGGGGTGAAGTCGGCGAAGCGCAGGCCCAGGTAGAGGGCGTTGCCGTACGCCGTGCGCTCGAGCTCGGCGACGAAGTCGGGCCAGATCACCTCGAACACGACGGCCTCGACGAGCCGGTCGGTCGAGCCGTTCTGGGTGTACATGGGGAAGACGACGAGGTGCGCGACACCATCGCGGCGCTGCTCGGCCGGGCGGAAGGCGTCGAGCGCGTCGTAGAAGTCGGGCACACCGAAGCCGCCGTCGCGCCAGGCCTCGAAATCGCGGGCGGCGGCGAGCAGGTAGGCGGTGTCGTGCTGGATGAGCGGGGCGAAGTGACGCAGCGCCTCGACGATGAGGCCGACCTGGCGGGCGGCCTCGGCGTGGGCATCCGCGTCGGGGATCGAGCCGTCCTTGATCTGGTGCGGACGGATGGCCTCGGCGGCGGTCTTGAGCCGCAGCCACTGGGGGTCGGCGACGATCTCGGCGGCGCTGATCTCTCGAGCGCTGATCTCGTGAGTGCTGATCGCGTGAGCGCTGGGGCCTGTGAGCGCGGCGTCTTCGACGACCTCGGGCTCTCCGATGATGGCGCGGCCGGGGGCGGCGGTGATGTCGGTCATGGGTCCCTCCTTCGTCGACTCTCGCGTGGGGCTGCAGACCCTTCGAGCCTAGGCAGAGGGCCGCCCAACGTGGTTGTGAACGGCGCACGATCGTTGCGCAGACGCACGATTCTGCGACGCAATTCTCAGCTCTGGGACACCCCCGCGCAGCGGATGCTCGCCTCGGCGAATGCGCCGCGGAGCGTGTTAGCGTCGCCCGGGGCGGTCGGTCGGCCGTCGCCGCGCGAGAACCGAGGCAGGGAGGGACCCGGCGATGCCGAGCTGGCCGATCGTGGCGCGCCCCGCCGTCGTGGATGCTCTCGTCGAGGGCCTCGCTCGGCGACCCGCGCGCTCGCACCTTCTGCGCGGGCCGAGCGGCGTCGGCAAGACGACCGTGGCCGCAGCGGTTGCCGCGACGCTCGGAGCGCAGGGACGAACGATCGTGCCGGTGGTCGCCCTCGCCGAGCTCAGCGAGGTGCCGCTCGGTGCCCTCGCTCCACTGCTCTCGGCCCCGGTCGAGGGGGCGAGCGATGTGGCGGCCCGCCTGAGCGAGCTCGTGGCGAACGTGGGCCGGCATGCCGACAGCTACCTGATCATCGTCGACGACGCGCCTCTGCTCGACGAGGTCTCCGCCGCCGCGCTGTACCAGCTCGTGCGGGTCTTCGGGGTGCCAGCGCTGCTGACCGCCCGCGACGAGCACGCGCTCGAGGGCGCCGTCGCGCGACTGCTGCACGAGGACCTCGTGACCGTGATCGATCTCGACGGGCTCACCCTCGACGAGACGCGCACGGTGCTGCGCCGCCACCTGGGGGCCGATCCGCGCCCGGAGTCGCTGCAGCGGCTGTACACGACGACCGCGGGCAATCCCCTCTTCCTGCGCGAGCTCACCCTCGCGGCGCAGCGCTCCGACCGGGTGGCCAGAGGGCCCTACGGTCTCGAGATCGACCCCACGCGACTGCCCGCTCATGTGCTCGACACGGTCGCCGGGCGGCTCGCCGACCTCGATCCGGGCGAGCGGCGCATCGCCGAGCTCGTGGCCGTGGCCCAGCCGTGGCCGCGGGCGGCGGTCGCGGCGGAGGAGCGGGCGATCGTCGACGACCTCCTCGACGCGGGTGTTCTCGCACCGGCCGCGCCCGAGGCGGCGGGGTACCTGCACCTCGCGCATCCGATCTACGCCGAGGCGCTGCTCGGCTCGCTGGGGTCGCAGCAGCGGGCGGAGAGGCGTCGGGAGGCGGCCCAGCGGCTCCTCGCGCTGGAGGATGATCCGCTGCGCTTCACCGGCGTGTGCCTGCTGAGCGATGCCGGTGGGCCAGTGGCGGCGGACGATCTGGTGTGGGCCGCCGAGTACGCCCACCGCGTCGGCGACCATGCGCGGGCCGTGCGCGCGGCCGACGAGGTCATGGCCCTCGAGGGCACGGTGGTCTCGCCGACGATCACGGCGCACGCCGCGCTCATCACGGCGAGCGCACTGAGTGCGTTGGGCGGCGACCCCGGCCAGACAGAGGCCGCTTTCGCCCGCGCAGCGGAGCTCGCGGTCGACGCCGACGGCAGAGCGGCGGTCGAGGTGCGCTGGGGGCAGCACACCGCGCTGCGCGAGCTCGACCCCGCGCGCGCCGCGCGCCGTGCCACGGAGCTGCTGCCGCAGCTGGGCTCGGCGGCCGCTCTGCTGACCCCCGACCTCGCCAAGTGGCGCCTCATGGCCGGCGACGCGGCTGCGCTCGAGACGCCCCTCGCCGATCAGACCGCATCCGACTCGGGCGCCGCCCTCAACGCCGCCATCGGCATGGCGATGATGGCGACGATGGCAGGGCGGGTCGCCGACGCTCGGCGCGCGGTCGATGCGGGCCGCCCGCTCGCCGATCGCTTCGCCGCCGTGCAGCCGTTCGCCGGGGGTCTGCTCGACCTCTCGGCGTTCCTCGTGCACGTCGCCGACGGAGACATCGCGGCCGCACGCGCCTTCGCCGAGCAGCGGCGTCGCGAGCCCTTCGCCGACTCCGCCGGCGTCTGGTCGTACGCGCTGGCGATCGTGCACCTGCATGGCGGCCGACCCGACGACGCTCTTCCTCTCGCGCTGCTCGCCGTCGACCAGCTGCGCTGGCGCGACTTCACCGGCCTGCTCGGCCCGGCGATCGCCCTCGCCGCCACCGTGCACGCGCAGCGCGGTGAGGTCGACGCGGCGCGCTCCCTGCTCGCTTCGCTGCAGCCGGCGCAGCGCGACGACGTGAAGGTGGTGCTGCAGGCGGCCGAAGCCGAGGCGTGGCTCGCCGTCGTCACCGACGACGACGCGGCGGTCGCCATCGGTGCGCTCGCGGCGGCCGTGGCCCGCGGGGTCGAGCTGGGGCACCTCCTGCTCGCAGCGCTGACCGCCTCTGTCGCCGTGCGTCTCGGTGGCAGCGCTGCGGTGCGCCCGCTGCTCGACGCCTCGGCGGCGGCCTCCGGCTCGCCGCTCATCGAACGGGTGGCCGGCCTCGCGGCTGCCCTCGATGAGAGCGATGCCGCACGCGTCATCGCCCTGGTCGAGCCGCTCGTCGCCGGAGGTCTGGTCGCGGTGGCGCACGCCGCGCTCGAGAGCGCCGCGACCCTCGCCGACGGCGACCGCATGCTCGAACGGCGTGCGCGCGTGCGGGCCGCCGAGCTGGGCCTCACCGTGACGCGCGTGCGCAGCATCCGCTCGCCGCGCAGCGAGGCGGGCCTGACCGAGCGCGAGTGGATCATCGCCCAGGCGGCGGCCCGCCGTGAGCGCAGCCGCGAGATCGCCGAGCGGCTCGGAGTCTCGGTGCGCACGGTCGACAACCACCTGGCGAGCGTCTACCGCAAGCTCGGCATCAGCGGGCGGGCCGAGCTGGAGGCGGAGCTGCGCGAGCGCTCGTGAGCGGGGTGGCGGCTCGCGCCGGGCGCGGCGCGTCAGCGGGGCGGGTTAACGAGCTGCGCGGGCGGTCTCGACCGGTGGTCGATTCCGCCCGCGCCCCCGGGTCGGTGCCGCCCTACTGGGTGACGGGCGTGACGGTGTACTGCATGGTCGCAGTGCCGTCGTCGTTCTGGGCGCCGAGGATGCCGACGTTCCAGGTGGTGTTCTCGTAGATGCGCGTGATGGCGCCCTCGCCCAGGTCGAGCGTCGAGATCTCGGCATAGCCGGCGAGCAGCATCTCGTCGAAGGCGCGCTGCACCTCGTCGTAGCTCGCGACGTTGATGATCACGCTGAAGACCCCGCCGGCCGACGACGAGAGCACGATGTCGCCGTCGGGGGTCGGAACCTCGGCCGGCCAGTCGGCGGGGAGGCTCGCGCCCCCGCTGCCGTCGACGTCGACGTCGACGCCCGTCTGGTCCTCGATGATCTGCTCGACGCCGCCCTCGACGATGCCCTCGGTGAGCTGCTCGAGTGGGTTGCCGAAGCAGCCGGTGAGGGTGAGCGCGAGGCCCACCCCGAGAGCGGCGACGGCGGGAACGGTGCGGCGCATGATGCCTCCAGGTGCGGTCGGGTCGATTGCGGTCGGTCGGGTCGGGGCGCGGACGCGCTCCGGTGCTGTGCCACCATTGTGCTCCTGCGCGCGCCGCGATGCCATGAGTAGTCCCTACTTGCGAGACACTGTCTTCATGGCAGGCGTGCTGATCGGCTTCGCGATCATCGGGGCGGTGATCGCCGTCGGCTATCTCGTCGGCCGCCTCGGGATCCTCGGCCCGCACGCGGAGTACGTACTCGGGCGCTTCGCCTTCTTCGTGCTCTCGCCCGCGCTGCTGTTCACGGTGCTCGCCGAGGCCGACGCACGCCAGCTGTTCTCGTCGCTGCTGCCCGTGTCAGCCGCTGCCGCGCTGGCCTGCATGGCGGTCTTCGCCCTCATCGCCGGCCTGCTCTGGCGCCGGGCCGTGCCCGAGCTCACCATCGGCGCCCTCGCCGCCGGCTACGCCAACGCCAACAACATCGGCCTGCCGATCGCCGCCTACGTGCTCGGCGATCCGGCCTTCGCCGCGCCGCTGATCCTTCTGCAACTGGTGATCTTCACGCCGATCGCCCTGACGATCCTCGATGTGTCGACGAGCGGTCGCCTCTCGCTCGGTCGCGTGCTCACCCAACCGGTGCGCAACCCGCTCATCATCGGATCGGCCTTGGGGCTGCTGCTCTCGGTCACCGGCGTCGAGCTGCCCGAGGCTGTGATGGAGCCGTTCCACCTCATCGGCGCCGCCGCCGTGCCGACCGTGCTGCTGC
>VFQN01008821.1_pt1 | contig 10017 bp, 9 predicted proteins | sample 3512371 | NCBI WGS metagenome assembly VFQN01 (sample SAMN10412370, study PRJNA504923) | tailings metagenome | isolation source: Replicate 2 from Balatoc abandoned mine | place: Philippines: Itogon, Benguet | collected 2017-08-28 | reverse complement strand
GCCGCCGGCGTGGGACTTCCACGGAACCCGGGCGGAGTGCGTGTTCACCACCCACACCCCGGTCCCGGCCGGGCACGATTCCTTCCCCTACGACCTGGTCCGCCGGGTCCTGGGCCAGCCGCTGCCGGAACCGGTGGTCCGGATGCTCGGCGGGGCCGACCGGCTCGACATGACCCACCTCGGGATGAGCATGAGCCGGTACGTGAACGGGGTCGCGAAGCGGCACGCCGAGGTGTCTCGCGGGATGTTCCCGGGCCAGCCGATCGACGCCGTGACCAACGGGGTTCACTCCCGGACCTGGACCTGTGACAGCTTCCGGGAGCTCTACGACCGCCACGTCCCGGGGTGGGGGAACGACCCGGCCGCACTCCGATCGGCCGTCGGCATTCCGACCGCGGATATCTGGGACGCCCACGCCCGGGCCAAGGGCCGGCTGCTCGACGAGGTCCGGACCCGGACCGGGGTGGCGCTCGACCCGGATGCGTTCACCGTCGGCTTCGCCCGCCGGGCGACCGCGTACAAGCGGGCCGATCTCGTCTTCGGCGACCCCGACCGGCTGGCGGCCATCGCCCGGGAGGTCGGGCCCGTCCAGTTGGTGTTCGCCGGGAAGGCGCACCCGAAGGACGAGGGTGGGAAAGACGCGATCCGCCGGGTGTTCGCCGCGGCCGGCCGCCTCCGGGACCGGGTGCGGGTCGTCTACCTCGACAACTACGACCTGACTCTCGCGGGGCTGCTGACGGCGGGGGCGGACGTGTGGTTGAACACCCCCCGGCGGCCGCTGGAGGCGTCCGGCACGTCGGGGATGAAGGCCGCCCACAACGGGGTGCCGAGCCTGAGCACCCTCGACGGGTGGTGGGCCGAGGGGCACGTCGAGGGGGTGACCGGCTGGTCGATCGGCCCCGCGGACGCGAGCCCGGACCGGGATGCGGACGCCGAAGACGCGGAGGACCTCTACCGGAAGCTCCGCGAGGTCGTCCTCCCGCTCTACTACCGGAACCGCGACGGGTGGGTCGGGGTGATGCGGCACGCGATCGCGCTGAACGCCTCGTTCTTCAACACCCACCGGATGGTCCAGCAGTACGCCGCGAACGCTTACGTGTAGCGGGTCGGCGGTCGCGGTCGGGTGCGGCATCTCTGACTGGCGGTGAGGATCGCATGACTCCGGCTCGGCGCGGGGCGGCCGGCTCGGACAAGCAACGGACGCCCCCATCTGGGAGGCTGGTATGAGAACGACAGTAATTGCCCTGGTCGTGTCGGCGGGGGTTCTGGCGGGCGGGTGTAACCGGTCCGAGACCACGGTGCCATCCGCGGGTCCCAACGGCGGCGACGTGGTGCCGATCAAGAACGGGACCGGCTACGCGGAACTCCTGGCCAACCCCGACACCGGGGAGCTGATGGTTCACACCTGGGACAAGGACCTGAAGACCCCGCGGCCGGTCGAGAAGGAACCGATCACCGTGGGCAGCGGGGACAAGAGCGCCGAGTTGATGCCCCACCCGATGGCCTCCGACCCGGCGGGGACGTGCAGCCGGTTCTACGGCCACGCCGACTGGGCTCGCGGCGGAACCATCGGTCACGGATGGATGGCGATGCGTGGCGACGGCAGCCAGAGGCATTCGTTCGACTGGCGGGGCTGCTGGCAGGGCGGCAAGGCGCACGGGCGGATGTGGGAGGAAATGGGCGAGCACCGCCGCATGGGGCCTGGGCACGGCCACCGGGGCGGGGCGAACGTGCCGTAGGTGGCGCTGGTCGGCGGAAGGGGCCAGGCGCTCCTCAGGAGCGCCCGAAGGGAGTGACACCCGATGGCGGCGACATCTACTGAGAGCCCGGTCAGCGTTGAGCAGGCCTCGGCCGGGGCGGGCGTGCCACCGGTCCGGGTGACCGAGCCGTTCACGGCGATCGTGTTCGGGGCGACCGGCGACCTGACGGCCCGGAAGCTCGTGCCCGCGCTCTTCCGGCTGAGCCGCGGCGGGTTCTTCGCCGCCCCGTTCGCTGTCGTCGGAGTCGGAAGGCGGGACAAGGACGCCGCCCGGTTCCGGACCGAACTCCGGGACGCGGTTCGCACGCTGGCCGGGGTCGAGGGCGGGGCGGACTGGGATCGGTTCGCCGGGTCGGTCTTCTACCACCGGGCCGACTTCACCGCGGCAGACGGGTACACGGGCCTCGCCCGGCGGCTCGGGGAGATCGAGGCCGGACTGGGCAGCCCCGGAAACCGGCTCTACTACCTGGCCACCGACCCGGACCACGTCCCGGGCGTCGTCGAGCGGCTGGCCGGGGCCGGCCTCTTCCCGCGGCCAGGCGAGGGCCCGTGGGCCCGGGTGGTGGTGGAGAAGCCGTTCGGCCGGGATCTCGCGTCGGCCCTGGCCCTCGACCGGCACCTGCTCCGGTTCCTGCGAGAAGACCAGCTCTTCCGGATCGACCACTACCTGGGCAAGGAGACGGTGCAGAACCTCCTCGCCTTCCGGTTCGGGAACGGCATCTTCGAGCCGCTCTTCAACCGCCGATACGTCGATCATGTTCAGATCACGATGGCCGAGGCGGACGGGATGACCGGGCGGCGGGGGGCGTGGTACGACCGGGCCGGCGCACTCCGGGACGTGGCCCAGAACCACCTGCTCCAGCTCCTCGCCCTCGTCGCGATGGAGCCCCCCGCTTCGCTCGGCGCGGACGACATCCGGGCGGAGAAAGTGAAGGTGCTGCGGAACCTCGTCCCCGTGCGGGAGGCCGACGTCTCCCGCCGGGTGGTCCGAGGGCAGTATGGCCCCGGGGTGGTCGGCGGGGAGCCGGCCCGGGGTTACCGGGACGAGGAGGGGGTGGCGGCCGACTCGGCGACCGAGACGTTCGTGGCGCTCCGTGCCGAGGTGGACAACTGGCGGTGGGCCGGGGTGCCGTTCCTGCTCCGGGCCGGGAAGCGGCTGCCCCGTCGGGTGACCGAGGTCGCGGTCGAGTTCAAGCGGCCGCCGACCGGGCTCTTCACCGCCCCGGTCCGGGGCGGCGGGCTGTGCGACCGGGGGTGCGACTGCGGGCCGACGTGCGAGTGCTGTAACGCCGGGGGCCAGCCGAACACGCTCGCGTTCCGGCTCCAGCCGGACGAGGGGATCAGCCTGTCGTTCGCGGCGAAGCGGCCGGGGATGCGGCTCGCCCTCGGGCCGGTCGAGATGGCGTTCGGCTACGCCGGGTCGTTCGACGGCCCGGTCCCCGAGGCCTACGAGCGGCTGCTCCTCGACGCCCTCCGGGGCGACCCCACGCTGTTCCTGCGGTCGGACGAGGTGGCGGCGGCGTGGGGCTTCGTGGACCCGATCCTGGCCGCCTGGCGGGACACCCCGCCGCCGGCGGTACCGAACTATGCCGCGGGAACCTGGGGGCCGGCCGAAGCCGACGGGCTCACCGGCGGTTGCCGCGCTGGGTGGCGGGAACTGTGAGGCGAGAGGTGACGGGATGGCCGGAGGTGTGGGGGATGGAGGAGTATTCCCGTGCGGCCGCGCTCCACCTGGCGGCCGGGGTCCAACTGGCCGCCGCGGCGGTCGTGACGCTCGCGTGCCTCCGGGCGGCGATCCGGTCGTTCGCCCTGCTCGTGCGGTCCGGCGATCCCGGCACGGAGACCGAGGCGACGCGGCTCACGCTCGGCCGGTGGCTGGTTCTCGCGCTGGAGTTCCAGGTGGCCGCGGACATCCTCCGGACGGCCGCGACCCCGACCTGGACGGACCTCGGCCAACTGGCGGCGGTCATTGTGCTCCGGACGGTGTTGAACTACGTCCTTCGGAGGGAGATCGCGGAGTCCGCCGCCCACGACCGGGAGGGAAGAGACTCTCGAACACCGACCGAGGGACCGGGGCCAACAGTCCCGGGCTGATTTGCGTGCCGGGTGTCCGGAACGGAAAAGGAAGGACATGGGTAGCGAATCGGATAACCCGGCCCGGCCGGGGATGGCGCTCAAGGTCGGGGTGATGGGCGGGGCGTCGGGCGACATGACCCCGGCCCACCTGGACGCGGCCGAATCGCTCGGGCGGGCTATCGCCCGCAGCGGGTGTGTCCTGATCACCGGGGCCTGCCCGGGGCTGCCGCTCGCCGCCGCCCGGGGGGCCAAGGCCGCGGGCGGGACGGTGGTCGGGATCTCCCCCGGCCTGGGCCTCGACGAGCACGTGTACAAGTACCGCTCCCCGGCCGAATACCACGACATCCTCGTTTTCACCGGGAGCGGGCTGATGGGCCGGGAGGTGGACAACATCCGCACCTCCGACGTCGTCGTGATCGTCGGCGGGCGGAGCGGGACTCTCGGGGAGTTGGCCATCGCCTACGACGAGGGGAAGCTCATCGGGGTGGTGACCGGGACCGGCGGGATCAGCGACATGGTCCGGGACATCCTGGCCGCCTGCGCCAAGGAGACGGGAGCCCGGGTCGTGTACGACCCGGACCCGGAGCGGCTGGTCGGGGAGTTGCTCCGCGTCTACCGGACCGAGCACTACCGCCGGCCGTCGTGCTTCGAGGGCACCTTGCGGCTCGGAGAGGGGGCGGCAAACCCGGCGGAAATCCTCGCCGACCCGGTGTGCGGGATGAGGCTGCCGGCCGCTGCGGCCTACGCCGAGCGGTCCCACGGCGGGCAGAGGTACGTGTTCTGCTGCCCGGGCTGTGTGGCCGCCTTCGACGCCGACCAAGACCGGTTCTCCCGCCCGGCGATCCCAGCGGGCGGTGCGTCATGAGCGCCCTCATACGTCGGCCCGGTGGTGGGGCGTAGGGTCGGGACGGCTTACGGCGGGCGGGGGCTTTGCAAGGGCGCCGGTGGCGTGAGCCGCGACTACGAAACCCGACGGGAGGTGGCTTATGACACATCATGAATTCCAGAGCTGCATCGACGCCTGTGTCCGGTGCGCCCAAGAGTGTGACCACTGCGCCGAGGCGTGCCTCGGCGAAGCCGATGTCAAGGCGATGGCCGAGTGCGTCCGGCTCGACCGCGACTGTGCGGACATCTGCCGGGCGGCCGCGGCGTTCATGAGCCGGGGGTCGCGGTACGCGGCCGCAGTCTGCCGGGTCTGCGCCGAGGTGTGCGAGGCGTGCGGGGCCGAGTGCGCCCGGCACACCCACGCGGAACACTGCCAGCGGTGCGCGGAGGCGTGCCAGCTGTGCGCGGAGGCGTGTCGGCGCATGGTGGCGGGTTAAGCCCGCCCGCACCGGTGACAGGCCATGACGCCCGGCCGGTACGGCGACGGTTTCGGATCGCGGCCGCAGGGGCGAGGTCGGCGTTGGTTCGTACTGGGCGACTTCTGCCCGGGCGTGGGCGCGTGGTAGACGGGAATTGAACCCCGCTCCCCCGCCGCGGTCGTAGCGGCGGCGGGGCCGGTGCGAAATGGAACGTGACATGCAACACCGACGGTGGTCTTGGTGGCCGCACCTCATCTGCCTGCTGCCGCTGGCCGCGGCGTTCGTCATGCTTTTGGCCGGGGTGGCGGTCAACCCGATTATCCTCCCGGCCGTGATGCTCCTCTGCTGCCTCGCGATGGCAGCGCTCGCAGCCGATTCCTGCCACCCGGGGCATCGCCCTCTCCGTCATGCCGGGCACGAGCCCCCGCCGCCCCGACCGGCACCCCCGGGCGGCCTCGACGAGGTCTTCCGGGTGGACTCGGCCGAAGACATCGGCGGCACACTCCTTCTGCGTGGGGAACTCCTCCGCCCGCCGGACGAGGCATTCGCGCTGCTCGAGGCCCGGTTCGCCGGGACGGGGACGACGCCGCTCCTCCAGCAGGGGGCGGACGGGCGACCGGTCGTGCTACTCGTCCCGGCACCGGCCTCCCCGCCCGCCGGTGACCGCCCCTGGCTGAACGCCCTCCTCCTCGGACTGACTCTGGTGACGACCGCAGCGGTGGGTGCCCACCACGCCGGGGCGGACGTGTGGCGGGAGCCGGGCCGGATCGTGGAGGGCCTTGCGTACGCGGTCCCGCTCCTCCTCATCCTGGGGGTGCATGAGCTCGGGCACTACCTCGCGGCCCGGCACCACGGCTTGGCGGTGAGCCTTCCGTACTTCATCCCGGTCCCTTTCGGGCTCGGGACGTTCGGGGCCTTCATCAGCATGCGGGGGCTCCCGGCCGACCGGCGGGCGCTGTTCGACGTGGCGGCGGCCGGCCCCCTGGCCGGGCTCCTCGTCGCCGTCCCGCTCCTCTGGTGGGGGCTCGGGCACTCGACCGTCGTCCCGATGGCTGACGGCGGAACGTACCCGGGGTCGTCAGCGCTCCTCGCGCTCCTCGCGAAACTGACCCTCGGTCAGGAGCTCGTCGGCGGGCATCACCTCCGGCTCCACCCGGCCGCGCTCGCCGGGTGGATCGGCGTGATGGTCACGGCGCTCAACCTCCTGCCCGTGGGGCAGCTCGACGGCGGCCACGTGGCGGACGCCCTCCTCGGCCGCGCCGGCGGGGCGGCGGCGGGCGCGGTCGCCCTCTTCGCCCTCCTGTTCCTCGGGCTGTTCGTCTGGGGCGGCCTCCTCGGGTGGGCGATCCTGGTGTACCTCCTGGCTGGGGAGAAGGGGGTGCCCACGCGGAACGACATGTCCCCGGTCGGGGCCGGGCGGTGGGCCCTCGGGGTTCTCCTCTTCGCGATCCTCGTGCTCACGCTGACCCCGCTTCCCGCGGGGCTTGCGGAGACGCTCGGCTTCCGGTGCCCGTACCTGTGACCAAGCGGGGTCCGTTCCCGGACCCGGCCGGTGACTAACTCGGGGGTTACGACCGCGGGCGCGACCTCCACCCCGTGACGACCACACCAGAGGGCTTGCCATGTTACTGCTCGCACACGGAGGGACTGGGCCGTCCGGCGGGGCCTTCCCGCCCTGGGAATGGCACCCGGCGACGGTCCACTTCCCAATCGCGTTCCTCCTCGGGGCGGTGGCCCTCGACCTGTACGCCTGGTGGAGGGAGCGGGCGGACCTAGCTCGCACCGCGACGGGGCTGATGGCAGCGGGCGTCATCACCGGGGTCGTGGCCGCCGGTACCGGGGCGGTAGCATTCTTCACCGTTCCCGCTCACACGGCGGAGGCGCACACCCTGATGTACTGGCACCTTGGGCTGAATGCCTCCGCGCTCGGCCTGTTCGCGGCGGTCGTCTTCCTCCGACGGCACCCCGAGCCTCACGGCGCGAAGGTGCGGATTGCGGGTGTCCTCGCCGCCGCGTTGCTCGCGGCCGGGGGGTTCCTCGGCGGGCGGATCGTCTACCGCGGCGGAGCCGGGATCGATCCCGCCGTCCTGGCCCCGGAGGTGCGGGGCGGACACGGTGAGCAGCCCCGAGCCCCACGCCCGGAAAATGGCGACCCCCACAAGGGCCACTGACCACCCCGGTGCGGACCGGACGGTGTTGGCAGGAATCGTCGGTGCCGGTCGCGGGCGACCGCCGGCACCGATCGTCGGACCGGTCGCCCGCCACGTTTACCGAGGGACGGACATCATGACCCATCGCATCACCACCGCGTGCCTGCTGGCTGCGGGCCTGGTCCTCGTGGGCTGGGGGGCCTCCGCCCGGGCGCAGGAGAAGAAGGACCACGTCCACGAGGGGCACGTGGTCAAGGTCGCGGACGGCAAGCTGACGATGGCCACCGCCGACAAGAAGGAACACACCCACCCGGTGCCAAAGGAGGCGAAGGTCACCATCGACGGCAAGGACGCCAAGCTCGAAGACCTCAAGCCGCACACCCAGGTCAAGGTCACCATGAAGGAGGAGGGCGGCAAGCACGTGGTCACCAAGGTCGAGGCGACGACGAAGAAGGAGAAGTAGGCCGAGTCCGGTTCCGGCACGTTCCTGGTGGCCGGCGGTCGAGTACCTCGCCGCCGAGAAGCTCACCGGCCCGGGATAACCCCGGACTCCCGGCGCGGCACCCGAGTTGCTGAGTCTCAATGAACCGGCTGGCGGGCACGGGTACATTTCCCCCCGTTCTTGGAGGTGTCGTCATGGCACATCGTGAACACCAGTCGTGTATCGAGGCCTGTGTCCGCTGCGCCGAGGAGTGCGAGCACTGCGCGAACGCCTGCCTGGGCGAGCCGGACGTGAAGATGATGGCGGAGTGCATCCGGCTCGACCGCGACTGCGCGGCCGTCTGCTGGCTCGCGGCCGCGTTCATGAGCCGGGGCTCCGCGTTCGTGGCGAGCGTCTGCCGGGTGTGCGCCGAGGTCTGTGACGCCTGCGGGGCCGAGTGCGGGAAGCACAAGCCCGAACACTGCCAGCGGTGCGCCGAGGCCTGCCGGCGGTGCGCGGAGGAGTGCCGCACGATGGCCGGGGCCGCGGCCTAAAGCGCCCGTCGGCGGTCCGGGACACGTCACCGGTCCCGTTCCTACGCTGGTCAGGGGCAACGTGAGTCCGGAGCGGGCGGCCTGGCCGCCCGAGAAGCCCGTCGCTCACCCACCCGCCGCGGTGAGGGTCTTCGGACTAATCGTCAAGACTTTACGGCTCAACGGGCCCTGTCCGGGAGACAAAGCCTGGGCTTCGTCCCCGGGACGGGGGAGAATGGTTTTGAAGGCTGGCGGGCCTCACCCACACTGAGAGGTGCGCCATGAGCGCGGACTCGGATCGTCGCTACTTCCTCCTCGGCGGCACGGCGCTGGCCGGCGGGCTCCTGGCCGGGGCGGCCGGGGCCCAGGACAAATCGCCCGCGAAGGACGACCCGCACGCCGGGCACGGCGGGGGCGGGAAGAACTACGGGCCGGCGGACCCGGGCGACCGGGGCAAGCTGACTCCCGGCCGACGCAAGTCCGGCGAGCCGCCCGTCCCGGTCGAGCACCCGGACGTGCCCAAACTGCCGTGGAAGATGGTCAACGGGGCCAAAGAGTTTCACCTCCACGCCCAGCACATGAAGCGGGAGCTCCTGCCGGACCAGTGGTTCGACGTCTGGGGCTACAACGGCAGCATGCCCGGCCCGACGATCGAGGTCGTCGAGGGGGACAAAGTCCGCATCATCGTCCACAACGAGTTGCCCGAGGCCACCACCGTCCACTGGCACGGTCTGGACGTGCCGGCCGCCATGGACGGGGTGATGGGCCTGACCCAGGACCCGATCCCGGCCGGCGGGACGTTCACCTACGAGTTCGAGCTCCGTCAGAACGGCACCTTCTTCTACCACACCCACGTGCCGATGCAGCAGGCGATGGGGCTGGTCGGGCTGTTCATCGTCCACCCGAAGGCCGCCTGGGACCCGCCGGTGGACCGGGACTTCGCCCTCATCCTCCAGGAGTGGGCGATCCTCCCCGGTGCGTCGGTCACGAACACCATGTCGATGGAGTTCAACATCTTCACGACCAACGGCCGGGCCGCCCCGTACGTCACCCCGATGGTGGTCCGGCAGGGGGACCGGGTCCGCATCCGGCTGGTGAACTTCAGCGTCATCGACCACCACCCGATGCACCTCCACGGGATGACCTTCTGGATCACCGGGACGGAGGGCGGGCGGATGCCGGTGACGGCCTGGGTCGCCCGCAACAACGTGCTGGTCGGGGTGGCCCAGGCGTACGACATCGAGTTCGTGGCGTGGAACCCCGGGGACTGGGTGCTCCACTGCCACATGTTCCACCACATGATGAACTTCATGTCCACGATGGTCGGCCCGATGGGCGGGCACACGGCGACCGGGATGCCGGCCGGCACCGGCATGGCCACGTCGATGGGCATGCTCACCCGCGGCCCGGCCCTGAACCCGGAGTTCGGGGCCGCCCTCGGCCGGGGGACGGGGGAGAACACCGGGCCCGACCGGGCCGTCGGGACCGGCCCGATGATGGGTGTCGGCGGCACTCAGCCGGCGATGCCCGCAATGCCGGGGATGGCCGGCGGCCAGCCGGGCGGACACGGGGGGCACGGCGGGCCCGCGGGAGCCCTGGTCCCCGGGTTCCCGCAGGAGATGTCCGGCATGGTCAGCTACTCGGCATCCGAACTGAAGAAGCTCGCCAAGCCGGAGACGCGGGGGATGCGGAACGGCTGGTTCGCGGACGTCGAGGGGCTGACCACCCTCGTCCGGGTGCTCCCGCCGGACCTGTACGACAAGGTGGTGTCCGG
>VFQN01008820.1_pt1 | contig 10018 bp, 8 predicted proteins | sample 3512371 | NCBI WGS metagenome assembly VFQN01 (sample SAMN10412370, study PRJNA504923) | tailings metagenome | isolation source: Replicate 2 from Balatoc abandoned mine | place: Philippines: Itogon, Benguet | collected 2017-08-28 | reverse complement strand
GTCGCAGGTGGTGCCTGCTCGGTCGCCCGGACGACCGCCCCCGCGAACGCACCATAACAGTGCATCCCGCGCGGCAAACGGACTGAGGAGGAAACACGGTCCGGGTGTGAAGCGCCGAACCCAGGAATCGCTGCCGCGGTCCGGGCCGCGAACAGAGCTGGTGGGGCCACACCCGACACCTCAACGCCATTATTCGGAACGGACGTACACTAAGTCAAGCCCCGACCTGGCGACCGACCGGCGTGAGCCGCCACTGATCGGTAGACGGACCACGACAAGCCCCGAGCCACCAGCCGGGTTCTCGCATGAGTCTTGCTGACGCAACGCCGAAGTCACTGTCCGACCCCGCGCTGAAGGCCACGCTGCAAGAGCTGCGGCGCACGGACAACGTCACGAACTGGCTCTACCTGGCCCGCACGTACCTGTACCTCGCGCTCGTCCTCGGCGGGGCGGTGTGGTTCTTCGAGTCGCGCGAGGCGCTCGGCCTGCCGTGGCTGCTGAACATCCCGGTCGCGCTCGTCGCCGTCGTGCTGGTCGGCGCCGGGCAGCACCAGTTGACCGGCCTCGCGCACGAAGGCTCGCACCACATCCTCTTCCGCCACCGCATCCTCAACGACCTGGCGACCGACTTGCTCACGATGTTCCCGCTGTTCAGCAGCATCTACCACTACCGCCTCCAGCACCTCGCCCACCACCAGTTCGTCAACGACCCGGACCGCGACCCGGACGTGTCGCAGATGAAGACGAGCGGGCACTGGCTCGACTTCCCGGTCGAGCGGCCGGCGGCGATCCGGGCGCTGTTGCGGCAACTGTGGCCGCTGCGGCTCGTCCGCTTCATGCGCGTGCGGGCGCGCTACAACGCGACCGGGGCCGACTCGAACCCGTACCTGTTCAAGGGGAAGAAGCCGAGCAAGGGCGCCGTCCGCGTCGGCGTCGTGTACCTGCTCGCACTGGTGGCGATGCTCGCGGCGCTGTTCTACCTCACGGACGAGGCGTGGCCCCTGCTCGCGGTGCCGGCGGCGCTGTGGGCAGTCGTGAGTGTCGTGTTCCTACGGCTGCCGGGCGACAAGTACCACCAGAGCCGGCTGCACCCGGTCATCCACGCCCGCTACACGTCGATCCTGCGCGTCGGTTTCATCACGACGGTCTTCGCCGGGCTGACGTTCGCCACGAAGGCGACCGGCTCGCCCTACGTCGGCTACTACGTCGTGCTGTGGCTCGTTCCGCTGTTCACGTCGTTCGCGTTCTTCATGATCCTGCGGCAGATCGTGCAGCACGGGAACGGCGGCCGCGGCTGGCTGACGAACACGCGCACATTCCTGGTCCGCCCGGCGATCCGCTTCGCCGTCTTCCCGATGGGGCAGGACTACCACCTTCCGCACCACCTGTACGCGACGATCCCGCACTACCGCCTGAAGAAACTCCACGCGGCGCTGATGGCGTACCCCGAGTACCGCGCCGAGGCGGTAGTGGTGGAGGGCTACTTCCGCCCGCACACGCACCCGCAGACGCGGCCGACAGTGATCGATGTACTCGGCCCGGACTACGCGGGCCGCTCGAGGGCGGTGTACATCGACAACACGGTGATGGACGGCGACACGTTCGAGGAGCAGGACGAACTGCGGGCCGAGGCGGAGCGGTTAAAGAGCGCGTAGTCTGGCGAACGGCCGGCGTGGGGCGGCTCCAGTGTCGGGGCGAAATCGGGGTGGAACTCGGCGCGACGAGCGGCCGCCCCCCACCCGAGCAGGTGGGATTGCGAGGCGGCTCGGCCGACCGGTACGCTGCAGGGGTCCGCATCCTCCCCACGACCCCGGGGTGCCCCGTGGCCCGCCGCCTCGTCATCCTGCTCGCCCTCACCGCGTTCCCCCTGGCCGCCCTCGCCGACCCCCCGTCCGTCCCGACCCCGAAGACAATCGAACGGCCGGCGAACCCGCTGCACGGCGCCTGGGAGACCGAGGGACTGGTCCTGGTCTTCGGGGAGAAGTCCCTGCGAGTCGACGTACCCGGTGCCGAGGGCCGGCCGGCGCTCCTGGCCGCCGAGTACTCGGTCACCAAGGACGGCATCGTCTACGGCATTATCTCCCGGGAGACGCTGTCCGCCCAGTTCAACCTGCCGAGCGGGTCGTTCGTGGACGAGACGTTCCGGTTCCGGGTTCACGTGGAGGGGAACGAGCTGACGGTCAAGACCGTGCGGCTCCCGATCCCGCGGGCTCCCGGGCGCGCCAGCACGGGGGTTGAGTCGGTAGACGAGCCGTTCCGTGCGGTCGAACTGGGGATGCCCCGGGTGGAGGGGAGTCTGGCGGGAACCTACGAGCGGACGACCCCGGAAGCGGCCGGGAAGCGCCGGCTTCCGGCCGCCACGGGATACAAGCAGCCGTCAGTTCCCCGCCCGGTTGACCCCAATTCCGGTCCGGCGATCGACCGGAACCGGTAAGCCGGCTGGTCGTTGGTTCAGGTGCCGTACGCAACGACCAGCCGGCTCACGCCGGCCGTTCGCCTTCAACTCACGATCTGCTTGCGGCGCTGGATGTAGTCCCAGATCACGTAGCGGTCCAGATCCTTCCCCGCGGTGAACACGACGCGGCCTTTCGTCGTCTCGGCGAGACGGTAGGCGAATTGCAAGTCCTCGCGGCTCTGGTTCCACACCTGGAGCAGGAAGATGTTGATCGTGATCCCCTCGCGGGCGCACAGGAGCGCCTCGCGCATCGTCGCCTCCTCGGTCCGCGGGTCGGGCGGGTAGAGGAGGAACAGCGTGCTCCCCTCGAAGTGCGCCGTCGGCAGGCCGTCGGTGATGAGCACCACCTGGCGGTTCGGCGTGTCCTGGGCGCCGAGGAAGCGGCGGGCGGTCTGGAGCGCGTGCTGGATGTTCGTGAAGTGGTGCGGGACGGTTAACTCGCTCTTGTTCGGGTTGCTCATGTTGTGCTTCTGCCGCACCACCGGGTTGAAGACCGTCACCGGCTTCGGGAGCAGGTGCGCCACCTCCGACACGTGCCGCGGCTTGGCGAACGAGTACATCTCCACGAACTGGAGGAAGTCGCCGGGGTACTCGCTGCGGATGAGGCCGTCGAGCGCGAGGCCCATCCGCTTCACGTTCACGTACTGGCCGTCGTAGCGCATCGACCCGCTCATGTCGAGTAGGACGCACGTCGCCGCCTTCGGCGTCACCTTGGTGCGGTGGATGACGAGGTCGTCCGGCCGCATCCGCACCGGGGTGCCGGGGCCGTCGCGGAGCAGGGCGTTCACCATGCTCGCGGGGATGTCCATCTGCGCCACCGAGTCGCCGAACTCGTAGGGCTTGGTCTTCGGCGTCTCGACCGCGCCCTCGCCGGCGACCGCGTCCGGGTGGCGGCCCGACCGGCTCGCCTGGAGCTGGCTGAAGATGCGCGTCAGCACCTTGCTCTGGAACAGCCGCATCGCCTTCGGCGTGAGCCGGTACTTGCCGCTCGAATCGCCTTCAAGTCCCTGCCGCTCCGCCTGCTCCTTGACGTAGTCTTCGAGTTGCTGTTGGAGCGCGCGGAGCTGGTCCATCTGCCCGGGCTCGGCGAACTGTTCGAGCTCGTCCATGTCGATGATGGCGAGCTGGGCGGTCTTCTTCGCCTCGTCGATCTGCTTGAGGAGCTTGTCGATCGTCTCCAGCTCCTCCTTCACCTCCAGCGCCTTCGGCACGTCCATCTTCTCGCGGCCGGTGAACTCGTACTTCCCGGCCAGCTCGTCCACCTGGTACTTCTCGCCGAGCAGCGCCGACACCAGCACGATGCCCATGGCGAACGGGTCGCGGTCGTTGCCGACGCGGAAGAAGAGCTGTTCGAGGTCGTAGAGTTGCTCGTTGCGGACCGCCTTGCGGTACTTCTCGGCGAGCTTCGGCGGTGGCTTCAGTGCCTGCGCCTCCTTGCGGAAGGCGTTCGCGGCGAGCTTCTGGGCGTGCTGCGTCTCGTAGGTCGCCAGGATCTTCCGCTTCCGCTCCAGGCGCATCTGCTTGAGCGCGTTCAGGCTCGGCCCGAGACCGGCGATCTGCGACGGGTCCAAGCGGATCGCGTTCGCCAGCTGCTCGGCGGTGAACTCCTCCTCGTCCCCGAACTCGAGCATGTGCTCGAACATGGGCGAGACGAGGTCCGGCGGTGGGGTGGTCGGGCTGGGGAACTTCGCGGGGTCGTACTTCTGGTACGTGTGGACGATGCCGCCCGGCGTCTGCGTCGGCTGGGGGTCCATCTCAGCTCCTGGGGCGGGCGTGCCTCCTCATTCTAGGCGGGGACGGAAGGCGGAAGATCGGGAACACGAAAGCCCGGGGGCGCCCCCGGGCTTTCGTGTTCCCGTACTCGCCGTCAGCAAATACGAAGAAACCGGCAAAGAATCCGATCAATACACGGCGTTCGGGTCCACCTTCGACGGGCCGCCGGCCGCGGCCGTGCCGCCGCCGTAGCGGGCGTGCCAGCCCTCGGTCGCGCGGAGGTTGTGGAGGTCGGCGGTCGAGAGGCCGTACTTGGCGAACCAGGGCGTGCCGGTCTGGACGATCGCGTCCGAGTCCTTCACGCGGCGGACGCACTCGGTCTCGGCGAACTTCTGCCGCTCGGCGGGGTCGGAGTAGGTGAAGAACTCCTTCCAGAACGCCCGCCCGCCGAGGATGCCGCTCGCCCCGGCCTTCATCGCCATCTCCACCTGCTTCTTGTACTTGTCGTAATCGACGCCGGCCGACAGCAGCACCCACGGCTTGACGCAGGCGTCGTTCAGCCGCTTCAGGTTGTCCACCAGCTGCGCGTCGGTCTCGTGGCCGAACGTGCCGGGGAACTCGGCCTTGTAGACGTCGCAGTACCGGCTCAGGTACTTCGCCGAGTCGATGACGGTCTGGGCCTTGCGGTCGAGCTTCGACTTGCTGTCGTCCTTCTCGCCGTTGTACGCGAAGTGGATCGGCTCCAGGAGGAACAGGATGTCGTGCTCGATGCACTCCTCGTACATCCGGCGGGTGAACTCGAAGTTGTGCTCGGCGCTCTCGAACTCGTCCGGCTCGAACTGGGCCAGGAGCTTCACCGCGTCGGCCCCGCACCGCTTGATCTTGCCGACGCCCCAGCCCTGTTCGACCTCGCCCATCGGGGCGCCGGCCTTGTTCTTGTCCGCCCCCGACTTCTCGACGCGAATCAGGATGCCGGTGCCGGCGGGAACGGCGTTCGCCGCGACGGTGCTCCAGTACCCGTAGTACCCGTCCACGAGGAGCCCGGAGCAGTGCGGGGCGAGCGCCCGCGACAGCATGACCTTGGCGTCGCCGATCTCGGCGTAGGTCGGCTCCTTGCCGGTCGCCTTCTTCATCATCGAGATCATCGAGCTGTTCTGGTCGGTGGCGACCATGGTCAGCGTGCCGTTCGGGTTGCTGATCCGCTGGAGGCCGCGGAGCTTGCCGGGCGTGAGGCCGAGCCCGAGCAGGCGCGTGACCGAAATGGGGGTGGACATCGGGGGTGCGACTCCGCGTGAGGTGGTGTGTATTCGGCGAGTATCTTAGGCGCGAGCGATCGGACGGACAGGGCGGGAACGGGGCGGTCCGTGGGCGGTTCCGGTGTCCATTCGGTGGGACCGGCGTCCCGCCGGTCGGGGCAACGACCGGCGGGACGCCGGTCCCACCGGACCAGCTCCCCTCTTCAGTCCGAAGGGGCGGGATACGATAGCCCGGGTGGGCGATGGGCGGGGCCGCCGGCCCCGACGACCGAGGGACGAGTCTTGCGCGTCGCACACTTCGACTGTTTCAGCGGCATCAGCGGCGACATGGTGCTCGGGGCGCTGCTCGACGCCGGCGTCGACCCGGCCCCGATCCGCGCCGCGCTCGACTCACTCGGCCTACCGATCAAACTCGAAGCCGAGAAGGTGAAGCGCTGCGGGTTCGTGGCGACGAAGGCCACCGTCGAGGCCGCCGACCAGGAGGACTACCGCTTCCTCCCGGACGTGGAGGCGATCCTCGCCCGCGGGGCGCTGACGCCGAAGCAGCGCGAGTTGGCGACGGCGATCTTCCGCAAGGTGGCTGTGGCCGAGTCGGTGGCCCACGGGATGCCGCTCGAGCGCGTCCACTTTCACGAAGTCGGGGCGCTCGACAGCATCGCCGACATCGTCGGCGCCGCCGTCGGCCTCGACCTGCTCGGGGTCGAGCGGTTCACGAGTTCGCCGGTCCCGACCGGGACGGGCACGGTGAAGTGCGCCCACGGCATCATGCCCGTCCCCACGCCCGGCACGGCGGAACTGCTGAAGGGCGTCCCGCTCGCGCCGAGCAGCATCAAGGGGGAACTCACGACGCCGACGGGGGCGGCGATCCTCACGGCGGTGGCGGGCGAGTTCACCGCGGCGCCGGCGATGACGATCGAGCGCATCGGCCACGGCGCCGGCACGAAGGACTTCTTCGAGCAGCCGAACATTTTACGCCTATGGGTGGGGACCGCGGCACAGGGGACAGTGGGCAGGGGACGGGGGACGGGGGAGGAATCCGACACGGTCGTTGTGCTCGAAACGAACCTCGACGACTGCCCCGCGGAGGTAATCGGTTACTGCTTCGAGCGTCTGTTGGCGGCCGGGGCGCTGGACGTGTTCGCCGTGCCGATCCAGATGAAGAAGAATCGCCCCGGTGTGCTGCTGAGCGTGATCGCGGAGGCGGAGAGGGTGGCGGAGTTGGAAACGATCCTGTTCCGCGAGACGGGCACGTTCGGCGTCCGCCGCACGACCGCGCAGCGGTCGAAACTGCGGCGTGAGTCGACGACAATGGAGACGCCGTGGGGGGTGGTGCAAGCGAAGCGTGGCTGGCGTGAGGGGTTCGAGGTGGTGACGCCGGAGTACGAGGACTGCGCCCGTATCGCCCGCGAGCGCGGCGTCCCGCTGCGCGACGTCTACGCCGCCGTGCGGGCGGCTACAACTCGTGCGGCGCGAGAAGGGTGAGCGGCTCGACCGGAATATTCCGCAGCACGGTAAACACGAGCAGCGCGACCGCCAGCAGCCAGATCCACCGGCCGTCGATCCACAGGTCGTTACCGGCCGGACGGCCCAGCGCCCAGCGCCCGAGTCGGTACAGCACGACCCCCGCGACGACGGGTAGGAGTACGACCGCGAACGGGTTGAAAGCGAACGCCTGCGCGAGCCGGCCGTTCAGGGCGGCGTGCGCCGACCGGCCCGTCCCGCAGCCGGGACAGTGGAGGCCGGTCGCCTGGTACATCATGCACTTCGGGTAGAAGCTGTCGGGCGTCGGCGGGGTGGTGGCGAGCAGGAACACCACCCCGCCGGCGGCGAGAACGGCCATCGCCGCCAGCGCTCCCCGGACCGCCACGCGGGTGCGGCGGTTGGGTGAGGGTGCGGGCGTGGTGGTCATCGCCCCCCGGCCTGCGCCGCCATCACCTGAACCGCGACCGCGATCGCGTTCGTCACCAGGCCGACGCCGACCGAGATCATGCACCACAGTTTCGCCTGTTCGGATGCCTTCTTCGCCCCGGCGTAGTCGCCGGCGGCCCACTTCGAGTTCACCTGGCTGGCGTTCACGATGGCAACGATGCCGCCGATGAGGCAGCAGCAGAGGGTGACAACGATCGACGGGACGAGGTAGTTCGGCGGCGGGTTGCCGCGCGGGCCGTCGTCGTAGTCGTCGTCATCGTCGTCGCGCTGCCGCCGCCGGCTGCGCGGTTGGTCGTCGTAGTCGTCGTCCCGGTCGTCGTAGTCGTCGTCGCGGCGGCGGGCCATCGGGGCTCCTGGTTCGAGGCGATTCCGGGAACGGGTGACTGGGGAGGAGATTACCGTGGGGCCGGCGCTGGGTCAAACCGGTTGAGCTGACATTTCCTCGTTCACGGCGGCGTGGCGCCGTCAGCGGCGGTCGTAGTCGTCATCGTAGTCGTCGTCGTCGTCGCGCCGCCGGCGCTTACGGGGTCGGTCGTCGTAGTCGTCGTACCCTCGGCTTCCGTCGTCCGCCGCCAACTCGCGGTTGTAGCCCGCGATCTTCACCCAGTGGATGACGAAGCACACGAGGGCGGCAAGGCCGAACAAGCCGCCGATGTAAGGGACCAAGCCCCCGACGCTAAGCCCGGCGAAGTTCATCCCGATCCCCCTGCCGAAGTCCTCGCGGTCGTCCCATCCTCGGTCGTAAAATTCGTTCTTCAAAGATTCGGCCACGCGAATTACGGCGATGAATTGCCACACGAGGTGAAACAGCGGAATCAGGTTGAGGTAAGCCATGCCGGGCTCCATCGTCCGGTTGACGGGTCGGCATTGCCGCAGGGCGACGGAGAGGGTTCGGCAGTAGAAGTATCGGATCACCAGCCACAGGCCGCACCCGACGCATATGACCCCGCCGATAATCGCCAGGATCAGATCCTCGGGCGGCCCGTTCTGTGGCTGTTGCTGGAACTGCGCGAATAGGGGCATGGTCGCCTCGGTGGGTGGCCGGTATCCGCCGTTTCGAGGAGCATACCGGCCCGCCCACGGTCGGGCCAGCGCCCCCGCCGCCCCTTGAACTTTTCCCCCGAATCCGTGTCCTGAACTCGTACGTACACCCGACCTCCCCCGAGGGGCCGATGCTCTCGTCGTCCGACATCCGCAGGCAGTTCGTCGAGTTCTTCTGCAAGAAGCACGGGCACACGAACGTCCCGTCCAGCCCGGTGGTGCCGCTCGCCGACCCGACGCTGCTGTTCGCCAACGCCGGCATGAACCAGTTCAAGCCGTACTTCCTCGGCACCGAGAAGCCGCCGGTCTCGCGCGTCGCCAACACGCAGAAGTGCATCCGCGCCGGCGGCAAGCACAACGACCTCGACGACGTCGGGAAGGACACGTACCACCACACGTTCTTCGAGATGCTCGGGAACTGGAGCTTCGGCGACTACTTCAAGAAGGACGCGATCGCCTGGGCGTGGGAACTGCTCACAGTCGTCTGGAAGCTCGACCCCGAGCGGCTGCACGTCACCGTGTTCGAGGGCGACAACGACGCGAAGATTCCGCGCGACGACGAGGCGGCCGGGTTCTGGCGGGCGGTCGGCGTGGCCGATTCGCACATCCACCTGGGGAACAAGAAGGACAACTTCTGGGAGATGGGCGCCACCGGCCCGTGCGGGCCGTGCACCGAGATCCACTACGACGCGACACCGGACAAGAGTGGCGCGAAGCTGGTGAACCAGAGTTCCGATCAGGTCATTGAGATCTGGAACAACGTGTTCATCCAGTTCAACCGCAACGAGGACCAGTCGCTCACCCCGCTCCCGGCCCAACACGTTGAGACCGGCATGGGGTTCGAGCGGATCACGAAGGTGTTGCAGGGCAAAACCAGCAACTACGACACGGATATATTCACACCCATTTTCGACGCCGTCCGCGACGTGACGAAGGCCCGTCCGTACGGCGGCAAGCTGGACGACGACGTCGACACCGCGTACCGCGTCATCGGCGACCACATCCGCACGCTCACGTTCGCGCTGACCGACGGGGCGGTGCCGTCGAACGAGGGCCGCGGGTCGGTGCTGCGGAGCATCCTGCGGCGGGCCGACCTGTTCGGCTGGCTCGCGCTCGGGATGCGGGAGCCGTTCTTGCACAAGCTGGTGCCGGCCGTCGTCGCCGAGTTCAGCAAGCCGTTCCCGGAACTCGCCCGCGACCCGCAGCGGGTCCGCAGTGCCGTGTACGAGGAGGAGACGAGCTTCCTCCGCACCATCGAACGCGGGCTCAAGTTGTACGGCGACGCGGCTGAGGCGGCGAAGGCGGGCGGCGGCGTGATCCCCGGCAAGGTGGCGTTCGACCTGCACACCGAGCAGGGGTTCTTCATCGACATCACCGAGAAGCTCGCCGCCGACGCGGGGTTGAAGGTCGACCGCCCCGGGTACGATAAGCTGTTCGCCGAGTTCAAGGACAAGTCGCGGCAGGGCCGGAAGACCGTCGTCGTCTCCGCCATCAAGGGCGAATTGCCGAAGACGGACGACGCGCCGAAGTACGCCACCGCCCCGGCGGCCGCGACGGTCGTGGGCTGGGTGCTCGACAACGCCGTGGTCCGCGACGGCACCCTGCGGCCGGGCGAGCCGGCGGC
>VFQN01008817.1_pt1 | contig 10020 bp, 10 predicted proteins | sample 3512371 | NCBI WGS metagenome assembly VFQN01 (sample SAMN10412370, study PRJNA504923) | tailings metagenome | isolation source: Replicate 2 from Balatoc abandoned mine | place: Philippines: Itogon, Benguet | collected 2017-08-28 | reverse complement strand
TATAATGCTCGAGTGGTGGAATTGGTAGACACGCTGGACTTAAAATCCAGTGGGTAGTAATGCCCGTGCGGGTTCAAGTCCCGCCTTGAGTACTTAGAAAAACCGTAAACAATTAATTATTAATAGTTTGCGGTTTTTTGTTTTAATTATTGTCCGATTATTGCCCGACAATCTCAATTTGTTCAATTTTTTTTCTAAGTAGATTAGCTTCAATTAGACAAAATTCATTAAATTTTCTATCATCAAAATTTACATTGACTTGTAAAATTTTATTGAGTTCTTGATTGAGTAAATCTATGGTCCATTCAAAGTTGTTTTCACTTGCTTTCAATAAAAGACCTTCAATAAATCCCTCCTCAGTTGCATTTCTTTTTCTTACTAAACTTTTGCAGTTAAGATTTAATTTATTGTTTAAGTCATCATAAATATTTCTATCACTATTTATTGATGCTATTTCTCCCCCCGAAAAGACAGTTAGATCTTCACAGTTTGGGTCATTTTGAGTTGGAAAAATTGAAAGAAATTGGTTAGATGGCTTTAAATTTCCTCTTTTCGTATCACAATGAATTTCTGCATCAGTTATGCCAAAGCAAACAGCAACCATATTGTGGTCACTTAATTTTTCTTCTTCAGTACAGTTATGTCTTGGATTTAAATGTTCAATTTTAATTGTTGCTAAAGAAATTGATTGCATGCAATAAGCGCAAATATATCCTTGCTCTTTTAAAAGATATTCTCTATAGTCTCTTTTGTATGGGTTTTGAAAAGAAGCCCATGTATGGTTAATATCGTTGCTATCTACTCTGTAATTTTGTAGTGCTTGAGGTTCAGTCTCAGACTTGTTAATTCTCTTCATGCATTAACTTAATAAAAACTTTAATTTAGTTGATAATCTAATATATTCAGAGTCATTTTTGTTTAGTAAATCCAGTTTAGATTTAGCTTCCTTATATTTTTTTTCGTCAATAAGGATTGAAATTTTTTCTATAATTTCAGTTACTTCTTCTGGTCTATATTCGCTACCCATATAATTAGATAAAATTGAGTTAATATCCCTTCCATAATAGTCATCAGAATGATTAATAAGACCACCATCTTTCATAATAAATAACTCACCTTCTTTTAAATTACTAACTAACTGTGGTGAATGAGTTGTTATTAAAAATTGACTTGTTGAAAACTCATCTTTGTTATTAGAATCTATTAAATCACCAATAAAATCTATTTGCCAAGAAGGATGAAGGTATGTGTCTGGTTCATCAAATAAAAACAAAGTATTTTCATTGTTTACTAATTCGATCAAGCCTCTTACAATAATTGCTTGTTGTTCGCCTTCGCTTATTACATTGAAATGTTTGCCTGATTCATTAATAAAGACAAATTTAACTTCAGGATTAAACCCATCAATAATTAATGTATTTAATACTTTGAAAAGTGTTTTCTCCTCAACGAAATGCTCTCTTATTTCAAAGAGTTTTTCTTGAGTAATTATTGTAATAATTAAATTATCATCATTTAAATTAGATTCAATAACAATGTTTCCGTTTTTTTCGTCAGCATTTTTTAGTAAATCATCAATTAATAAGTTGTTGTCACTTTTTGAATTTAAAAGATCTAAAAATTGCTTTACTTCACCTTTTGCTCCCCACCAGTTTCTACTTTTGCCTTTTCCCCAAGAGGGTTTTTTTATAGTTAATTGAATGCTTTGTAACCCATGAATTTTTACACGACTTTTTAAAAAAGATGGAATATTTCCGAATTCATAAGAAAGTAGAGTTATTAATATTAAATTAAATAGTGGTGGTTCAAAATAGAAAAAAGGACGTTCAATTGAAGTATTCCCTTTTCTGTAGTTAACAGATAATTTTTCGTCATGTGGTAAACAAATTTTTTTCATTATTTCAGCAAGCCCCGAATAATAAATTACAATATTGCTTGGTAAAATTTTTTCAAAAAAACCAAATTGTTTCTCAATCTCAGATTCTTTTATAATTTCTTTGGAGTCTAATAATACTTTTACAACAGAATCTTCACCAGCATTTTTTGCTTCAATTTGAACCTTTACATACTCTGTTTTAAAATCACTTGTTGTAGCGGTCTGTTCCAAGATTTCTTCTAATCTTAATTCATATTCTAAACTATACCCAAATTTTGATCTTTCTTTTAAAAATAAATCACTAAATATTATTGCAATACATTCGAGAATAGTTGATTTTCCAGAGCCATTTATACCAATAAAAATAGACACATCTTCTTTAAAGTCTATGTTAAACTCCTTTAATAATTTGTATTCTTTTATGTATAATGAGTTTATTTGCATTGTTTCATTTTTTAAAAATTGAATTTTCAAATTCCTTTAAAGCCTTGTTTATTTCAAGTTCTTTTTTAGTTTTCAGCCTCTCAATGATTTTTTTATAATTATTAATTTTTTTTATAATTATATTTTGTTCACTTAAATTAGGTAAGGGGATTTGTATTTTTAAAATATTTAAAACTCCCAACTCTGTTTGATTGGTAGATTGCGCGGATTTTAAATTTTCTATTTGCAATTGTCCATATCTACTATTTATTAAAAATGTTAAGAACAACGGATTTATCAAATTGTTATTTACTCTGAGACAGATGATGTGACTGTCAAATATTAGTCTTTGTGTTGTAGATGTAACCATTGAAGCTCTTCCGATTGTCCCTTCTCCAGTTGAGTTAATCAATATATCTCCCTCCTTTGTTAAATATTTATCATTTATTTTTTCATACCATTCTTTATTTACACCCTTTGAATATCGAGGTTCTATTTCATTCCATTTAATGCATTTTTGATTAAGAACTTTAAACTTAGAATCTTCATCATACAAAGGACTTTTTCCTCTAAAACAATCTATTAATAAATCTTTTCTGTTCTGAAGAGAAATTGTTTGATATTTTTTTGATTTACTATTATTAATATTTACAATTTTGTTAATTCCCCATTCATTTATGTTGGAATATCTTATAAATTGTAATCCTTTAGTTCTGTTAGAATTTTCCTCAACCGATATTAAAAGCTCATTAAAAAGATAGTTCTCAATTTCTCTTTCAGCTTTATTTGTTTTAATTTCTAAATTATTAGCTACAGAAAGTTTTTTATTCAGATTATTGATTAATTCCTTTTGTATGGTTATTTCGGGTAATGGAATTTCTAATGTTTTCAGTATTTCAAAAGTAAGATTTTGTCTAACCGAACCTGTTGTGTTGTTGTTTATTATTTCGCTAAACTTATTCGTTTTAAATAATTGAAAAAGATATTCTGGTAGTATTTCATTATCACAACTGAAAACGACGTATGCGGGACTAATGTAATTATGTTTATTGTTTCTATTTTTAATACCAATACTACCTACATTTATTCTATATGGATTATAAGCAATCCAATTCAACTCCATTTTTTTGTAGGATTGATTAATGTCTTTTCCAAGTATAGTATAAGCATCAAAGACACCAATTTTATTACTTATCCCAAGTATTCCAAATTCAGAGGTAGGGAAATCGTTTAATTTTATCCTATGGCTTTCTTCGGATATAAAAGAACCAAGCTTTTTAATTTTAAAATTTGATTCAATTTTGTTTGCAAAATACCTTTTGACATCCCAAAGAGTCAAATTCTTGTATGCGATAAACTTAATATAATTGCTTTCTACTTTTAAATTTTCCATATCAAATATAAAAAGTCTCAGGGTTTGTTTGAGATGTAAATCTTTTGAATTTATTGTCGATTATGTCATATTGATAAGGACTGTAATTGCTCTTCCAAATTTTGTTTTTTATTCTATATTTTTTAAACTCTTTTGAGATAGGTATCAATTCGTTTTCTATTTGACTTCCTGTAGAACTAATACCAGCTTTGTCAACCTCAACAATAGGTATTTCATAGTCAAATCTGCTTTTTATTTCAAGTTTTATTTCGTCTTCAATTTGAATATTAATTTGTTTAATTTTATTCTTGAGTTCATCTCTCTCTTCTTTTTTTAATATTTTATTATCAATTTTTGTCTTAAGTTCAGATAATTCCGTTTTGTATTTTTCTTTTATATCAATAGTAGTTTTTTCTGATGTTTTCTTGTATTCTATACTTTCTTGTTCTGTGAATTTTTTAAAAAAAAGCAAGCTTGGTTTTACTGTAGCTCCAGAGGCAATAAAGACGTCTTGAGGAATTGAAGTTATATTTATAATTTTTGCCTTGCCTTCAACATATTCACGAACTTTATTTAGCTTAAAGTTGTTTAAAACTCCTTCTGGTAAAACAATACCCATTCGTCCACCTGGTTTAAGTAGATCAAGACACCTTTCAATAAATAAAACTTCTGTTAAACTACTAAAATTACCTGTTTCAAATAAACTTAATACAGATCTCCCTTTTTCTTGATTTTTTCCATTATCATATTCAGCCCATTTTTTTAGAGGCTCAATCACATTTGTTAAATAATCTTCACCATAAATATCTGAGTATTTTTTTATTTTTTCATCAGACGGGATATCTGAATAATTAATTTTTAGTGATTTTTCAACTCTTGCTCCAAAAGGCGGGTTGGTCAATATGACGTCAAATCTTCCTTTAAAGATACCATTAATATCAATAAGACCATCGTGATGATGAACCCCTCCATGACCATCTCCGTGCATAATCATATTCATTTTTGCAGTTCTTGCCATTCTTGGGTTTGCATCTGTGCCATATATACATTTATAAGATAGGTCTCTTAGTCTACCTTCGGTATTATTAATGTCGAGTTCTTTGTTTAATAAGTTGATTTGTTCGTTTACAGTGTTTTCTATTTCTCTTTGCTCGTCTTTACTGCAATTTAAATATGCTTCATCAAAATATTTATTTTTTATCTTCTCTTTTGATTTCTGAATATCATTCTCTATTTTATTCCTTACATATTCAAAAGCTTTGATCAAAAAGCCTCCACTTCCACAGCAGGGATCGCATATTTTTTCATTTTCTTCAGGATCAAGAATTTCTACCATATAGTCCACAATGGTTCTTGGAGTGAAGAATTGACCTAATTCACCCCTAAATGTCCTGCCCAAAAATTGTTCAAAAGCAATTCCTTTTACGTCATCGGACGTGGTTGATAAGTTATATATTTCTAATTCTTTTATAATTGCTTCAAAACTGTTTTCTCTTATTTTGATTGTTTCATTTGGTTCAAATAACTCGTCGTTTTTTAATTCGGATTTAACATTTTCAAACAATTTTCTGTAGAAAGGAAGGTCATTTTCATTCATGTTTTTAACATGAACTCTTTTATCTTCATTATACTCATTAAGTTTAAAAATTTGACCTTTTTCATTTTTTCTTTCATAAAGAGTTTTTATAAACAAAACTTTACTTATTTCATCAAACGCTGCCTCAGGTGAAAGCTTATCATTATTTCTAATAATATTGTGACACTTAAATAAAAGTTTGCTAAATGCATCTCTTGCAAATTCTTTAGTTTGATTTAAAAGTAGCTTTATTTCTTTTTCATTATTTGCATTGTTTGCATGAGGAATATTTATAATTTCTTCTAAATTAAAATCTGTTCCTCGTTTCTTAACTTTGAATATTTTTGAAAAAATCCTCGTTTCTTTTAAATTAGTAGTAACAAAGAATTTAGCTCCTGCTAATGATGCAAAATATGCACCTCTATAATAATCCTCCTCTCTAATTGTCACTTGTTCTGCCTTGCATTCTACGACAATTAATGGCGGTTTTTTATGATTTTTATCTTCTTTATTGCTCCAAACAAGAATATCTGCATAAGCAATGATTTTTGATTTTTTGTCTACATCATCAATACTTACTTTTTCTTCAATTTGCTCAAGACTAAAACCATAATGATTAACAAGACGATTGATATATTCTTGTCTCAAATTATCCTTTAAGGTCAATTCTGATTGTTTTTTTATGTTTTCTTGCATTATAGTTGATTTTTTTTTGTTGAGGTAATTAATTCTCTTACATCAACTCCTAATATTTTAGATATTAAAACAAGAGTTTCCATTGACGGTTGTGTTTCATTGGTGCACCAACGAGATATTGTAGTTTCATTTTTATTCAACTTTTCGGCAAGCCACTTGTTGGTTTTTCCTTGTTCAGCTAATACAGCTTTAAGTCTGTTAATTGCTTCTTTTTTCATATCTATTAGCGTAATACGCAAATGTATTGACTTTTTCAGTGTAATATTGAGTTTTCTCAAAATAAAAGCTATCAATTAATTTTGATAGCTTTTAAAATTGTTGTTTGAATGATTATTTAAAAAGATTGTTTCAAATTAAATTTTTCATTTAACATATTGTAGTAGTCAATTAATACTTTAAAATGTTTTTGAAGTTTTTTAGTCCCTTCCGGTACATTTATCTCAACATATTTGTGCTCCCTCGTATTTGTATATCTTATGTTAAGTCCTGTTTCGTTATTTAAAACATATTTAATGAATGATATTGCATTTTCGTTAGCTAATATGTCTGAATGTTCTGAAATGCCTTTATTCACGTTTTTGTTGGTTTCATCGTCCTTAATCTTAAATATAACTCCATTTCCTGCTTTTACTTCTTTTCTATTCCCAAGTAAATAACTCACTTCATCAAAGAAAATCCATTCTCTGTCTTTGTACCTATTTACCAATCGTATAGGTGTCATATACTGCTTTCCGTCTTTTACATATATTCCAAAATAAATTTGGATATAAGTTACAGAATATGCACTTACTGTAAAATCTTTTGAAACTAAAGGAATTGGTTTTGATTTTATCCAAGAAATATTATTGTGATAATCGTTTTCAACCTCAACACCTTTAAACTTTATAGGTTCTTCTTTTGTTTCCTGAGCCAATGTTGAGGCGAATAGCATAGTAGTAGATATTATGCTGAATAAAAGTTTTTTCATAATTAATTATTTTAATTGATTTATAAAGAAATTCGGCTCTTGTATGTTTTTAAAATTGTAAGTTGTAGAGTAGCCGATAGACACTTCAATTTTATTGATTTTACTGCTTTTTAATGTTTTAATCTCACGATCTGTAAGTAAAATTAAATGCTCTTTTTTATTATTTGTCTCATTTGAAATTACTTTAAAAAAAATATAGTCATTGAGTGTTCTTCCATCTCCCATCTCAAAGTGGAAACTAACTTCATCTGTAGACTCATAATCATTTGTATATAATTCTTCATCTAACAATATCTGTAGAAAAGTATAATTTTCGAGTTTAAGAATTTTTGCCTTTATTCCAATAAGATTTTTTGTGGAAAAGTAGCCTATAGTAGTGTAATTATCATTGTCTTTAGTGTCTATGTCTTGGGAAAATATTAGATTAAAAGATAAAATTATTGCTAATTGAATTAATGCTTTTTTCATAGGCTTTTTTTTAAGCATAAAAAAGACGTGGAACTAAAACCATCGCCCTTAAAGTACCGCCAAGCACTCATTCGACAAATAGAAATAGCCCACGCCAGTAGCGTGAACGTATTACTATTACTTTTGTCGAATTGATTAAAATTGGCGGTTTTAAAGGGACAAGTAAAGCAAACGCTTTTTTATATGTTGTTTATTTTATTATCTCATTTAATGTTTAATTGAGTTACAAATTTATAATATTTATTGTTGAATATTTCGATTGAAGAGCTGTTTTTTTTGGATAAATTTTTACTTTTTTGGCGTTTAATAGAGGTAGGAAAAATCACTAAATGTATTTTATATTTTCTTTAAATGGTTTGCTTTTTTATGGTGTAAAGTTGTAAATTTAATAATATTGATTTACCACCTGTATTAAGTCAATACGTTTACATTTAATTTGGATAGTATGTACTCATTTTATTGATCTTTTCTTGAATTTTTTTTGAAATTTCCTCTTTTATACCCCCACCTGACTTTTTAATTTTTTCTTCCATTTGAGATCTATGATATTTAAAATTAGCATAACTTAAATCTTCCCAAAAATTAATATTATTGTACTTAAATTCATATTTTGAATTTTTAAATATTTCTTTTTCAAAAAAGATGACGTCATTCCATTTTTTATTTATTGAAGAAGTAATTTTTTCTATACCAAAATTTAGCAAGTCATCAAGTGAAAATATAGAATATTTTGACCTCAAATCTTGCATGTTTTTGTGTTTTATTTCTATTCTCAATATCTCGTTATCAATTTTATAATTTTGATTTCTATATTGTGTGGCCTTATCATATAACTTGAAGGCATATCTTTGATATTCAGCTAAAATATAGTTGCCTTTTTTGTTTGTTTTACACCATTTAAACATTGTAGTTTTGTGCATAATGCAGTAAGATAAAAATGTTTTTACATCAAAAGGGACAATGAAATTTAAACCAAATTCTATTTGATTAATATAGCAGTTTTTAGGTTCTATCCCGAAATCCTCTTTTAAAGATTTGAGAACAGAAAATAAATCCATAATACTGAAATCATTAAAATTATGTCTTCCATTATTCCAATATTTATGTAGACTTCCTTCAAGAGTTATTCTGTTATACCACTGTTTAGAATCTTTTTCGTAATAAACTTTAAAAAGTAAGCCTTTGTATTTTGATTCTTGATACCCTCCAAGTTCTCCGGTTCTTCTCTCGATTTTATCAAAGAAAGACAATAGGGGATTATCGATTAATTGTTGTGGATTAATCCCTTTCAAAACGAATTTTACATAATCAATCATATCTATAGTTTTATGATTGATTTTTCAATTTCCTCACGTTTGTAGTAAACACGTCCGCCTATGCCATAGGCTTTTAATTTACCTTTTTTAGTCCAGTTATGAACACTTGAAAGATCGATTTTTAGCATTTCTGCCACCTCATTCCGGGTTAAATATTCGCTCGGTTGTTTAGGTTGAAAATCTTTTTTTAGCTGTTCTAACTCGGATTTTACTCCTTTAATGATTTCTTCTTGAAGTTGTTCAGGTGTTATCTGAATAAATTGAACTGTCCCCATAATTTTTTGTTTTAAGATTAAGGGGCAAATTGACTTTATGAGTTAGGGAGTCAGAAGACCAAAATTGGACTTTTTGCGGACTGAAATCAAGACTGATTATTAAACCAGTCTAACGAAATGGAGTAGTTTTTATCTCTGTAACCTTTTTGGCCTGTTACCTCATTTAAAGTTTTGATTTTTTCAAAATTTTCCTGATATGTTTGGCAAAACCAGCTTTTAAAAGGCTCAGGGCGTTGATGTATTAATTGAGGAGTGTCTTTATACATACGCCAATAGTAGTAGCTTAAATCTGCATAGCGACCCCTATCTTTAGCAATATAGTTTTCTAATAAATAACTAAATAATTCAAATCCATTGTTGCAAAAAATATGATTATGTAAATTTTTTTTATTGTCTACACTTTCATCCATAGAATTTTTTATGGATAATTTTCTAAGTGCTTTTATTCTTTCTTTGTTTATAATGTATATTTCTATTCTCTTTTTTCTGTATATAGGATCGTTAAGTTTTAATTCGTTTAAGTATGTTCTATCCATTGCTTTTTGAGCATTGTCGATTTCATCTTTTAAATATTTATCAAACTCTTCGTTTGTTAAAATTTCTTGCTTTTCAAGTGCTTGAAATAAGATTTGATTTTTTATGTAACCTTTAGTTAATTTTATTAAAGGACATCTTTCACAAAGCTGGGAAATATCTGTTTTAAATGTTTTGGAATTGCAATATGGATATTCGTTCATTTTAAGATACTTTTTTATTGTTTTTTATCACTTTTAATTGAGGCTCTTTGCTTTTATTTATTTTTTCGTAGAACTCTCTGAATAAGTCAGCATTTGCGTCTTTATCTTCGTTTTTGTTAATGTAGTTTAGAAAAATGCTTTCTTTTGTATGTCCTGTAATGTTCATCAAAACTGGGGTTGGAATTCTTTTATAGTAGTTGGTGGCAAAAGATCGTCTAAAACAATGGCTTGTTATTAGTTCGTATTTCGGATAGTTGTCTAATTTTTTTCTTTTGGTATCTATATCGATCTTTTTTCCTTTAATTATTTCATCA
>VFQN01008816.1_pt1 | contig 10022 bp, 7 predicted proteins | sample 3512371 | NCBI WGS metagenome assembly VFQN01 (sample SAMN10412370, study PRJNA504923) | tailings metagenome | isolation source: Replicate 2 from Balatoc abandoned mine | place: Philippines: Itogon, Benguet | collected 2017-08-28 | reverse complement strand
AATACAATTGCCAAAATGAAAAGAGTGGCAGGAAGCAAAAGGTTTTTTGATTTTTGGAAACCCAAAAACAAAACCACAAGGCCCAGTATAGAAAGAAGTACGATTGGAAGCATTTTAGTAATGTTTCAATTTTAGAATGTAATGTGGTAATCTCAGATGACCGAATGGGCAAATCGAGCCGCCCGTTTCAATTTAGTAATGAATCATTTGTAAAAGGTTACTGACGGCAGGCTCGGTCAATTTCAAAAACGAATTGGGGTATAAACCCATCCAAAAGACCATTATAACCAACGGAACCAACACCGCGCGCTCACTGAAAGATAAGTCAGCGAAGTGTTCGGTAAAGGATGTTTTATTGCCAAACATTGATTTTTGAAAGAGACGAAGCATATATACCGCCCCTAAAATAATGGTTGTTCCTGCAATGGCTCCCAACCAAATATTTGATTCATATACCCCTTTCAATAACAAAAACTCACCAACAAACCCGTTCGTTAAGGGGAGTGCAACGCTGCCAAGCATCAAAATCATAAAATATACGGTGAGGTTGGGGGTACGTTGGGTAATTCCGCCAAGCTGCTCAATATTTCGTGTTTTGGTTCTTGAAAAGATGATTTCCACGATGAAAAACAAACCCACTACGTTGATACCGTGGGCAAGCATTTGAATTAAAGCCCCCTGAACCCCACTTAGGGTTTGTGAGAATACCCCTGCTGACATCAGACCTACGTGTGCAAAAGAAGAATAGGCAATAAGGCGTTTCATGTCGCGCTGTTGGATGGCGATGATAGACCCGTACACAATTCCAATGACCGATAAAACAATAGCCGTGGTGCCCCAAGTTTGTAAACCCAGAGGGACGATTGGCAAAATAAAACGAATAACGCCATAAACCCCCATTTTGAGCATAATCCCTGCCAATAACATGGTGGCGGGTGTAGGAGATTCTGTATAAGTGTCGGGCTGCCAAGTATGAAAAGGGAATACGGGCATTTTGATGGCGAAGGCAATGAAGAACGCCCAGAATATCCAACCTTGCTTTTGAGCATCCAACGCCAATTTGTAAAAAGCGGTGATTTCAGAAGTATGTCCTTGGGTACCCGTGGTTTGGTAGTATAAATACACCAACGCTACCAGCATAAACAAACTGCCGAAGATGGTATAAACGAAAAACTTAAACGTGACTTTGATGCGGTTTTCGCCTCCCCAAACGGCGGCCAAAAAGTAAATAGGTATTAATGCCGCTTCAAAAAACAAGTAAAACAAAAAGGCATCAGTGGCGGTAAATACTCCCATCAATGCCGATTGCATAAACAAAATCAACGCGTAAAAGGCCGAAGCATTTTTGTACGGCTGACGGAACGTAGAGAGAATAATGAGGGGTGTCAGGAAGGCTGTTAGCATCACTAGTAGCAAACTGATGCCATCAATAGCACCTGCAAATAAAATTCCTGCGGACTTAATCCAAGGATAGCTGAAGCTAAATTGCGCGCTGGCGTTCGCTTGGAATTGCGTAAAAATAAAAATTGCCAATCCCAATTCAACAATGGACCCTGCCAGAGCAAGTTGTTTAGCGCTGTTGTTTTTTGTACTTAAGGAAACTATACCCGCAATCAACGGGATGAGTATGAGGGAAAGTGTAAGCATAATTCACTTATATCGTTAAACTATTTTATTCGTTCGTTTAAATGTGTACAAAAGTATTCAATAGCCAACCAATTGACTCTTTAACGGGTGTATAATAAACAGGACTCATCCAGGCATAGTCACCCTTAAAATAATAGGTTGGAAAAAAAAAGGATATAGAAACCGCAGTTATTACCACATTCTTCACAAAAACGGGGCTCTCGGTCTTGTGAAGCATTTTTAAGGAAATAAACAGGAGCGGGAATATTAAGGTTAAACTTTTGGTTGTGTCAAGAATACTGAACGACACTACCAGTGCTCCTAAAAAAGTGATAAATGCCAACAAAAACCATTTGAAATCTTTACTTAGGCGACTTTGATAGGCATATACTACAAAAAGGATGAGAAACAGCCAATATCCTTCAAAGGGGAGCCACATTCCCAATGGTATATGATTAAACTGTTCGTAAAGGCACCAGAAATAATCGGCTCCTGTGCTTCGAGGGTGTAATTTATATGACTCTGTTCCTTTGATAAAATGGGTAAACAAATAATATCTGACCCCAAAATAAAGGAAGAGATTGACGATATAAACCAACGAGAATGCATTGAATTTCTTAGGAATGTACAACTTCCACCATAATAGCAAGATTGGTGAAAATAAGAGCATGCGCTCGTCAGACCAGAATCCTAATAACAAACTCAAAAACAACACAGGGAGGTTTCTGGTAACAACGGCCAATAGTGTGAAAAAATAAGCGAATGGAATCAGCCAAGTAGAAACATCCCAAAAGAAATCCTTCCCTAAAAAGATAAAACTAAAGCCAAGGCAGAAATAACTCGAAACTAGTTTGTCGGCCGTAATTTCGTACGCTAGCTTAAGTACAAGATAAAAAAAGGTGATGCCAAATATATGTTCAATCAAGGTGAGTAAACCAACTACCCGTATCTTGTGCGTGGTGTCTAAGATTCCCGCAATCAATACAGGGGTGAGTCTATATTGTTTATTGTGCTCATTGGTCCCCAATCTTTCTTTATTTTCACCGAATGGGTCTTTTACTTTTTGGTGAATAAAATCCCAAGAATAGTCGTGGTATTTAAGGTTTGAAAAGTAATAGTAATGAGGAAACGAGAAAAACAACACCAACAAAAAAGAAACAGCCGTAACTCTGATTTTCCAAAATTTACCAACCAATAGGTACGAAGAAACCAGACTGTCGCTTCGTGCTATCAGAGATGATAAATAGGTTTGAATCATTGCAATTGCGTTTTTAACTGTTTATAGCCCTTCGTTAGATTTCAGAAGAAGAAAATCTTACTTCAACAAAAGATTCCAAGCTAAAATCACCAAAATACCAAGAACCATGGCAAAAACATAAAAGCCTGTTTCTCCCGTTTGTAACAAACGCAGACGCCCCGACAGGAACTGTACCAAACGGCCCGTGCCGTTTACCACCAAATCAATCAGGAATTCACCGAAGCTATACAGCAGGTCTGATAACTTGCGCATGGGGTTGACAAACACAGCTTCGTAGAATTCGTCGACGTAATACTTGTTCTGTAAAACCTTGGGGAAGCCAGTTACGTCTTTGTCGGCGGCAGGAACTACTTTTTTGCTCATAAAAATATTATAAGCAAACAAAATAGACAAGACCGCTGCCCCTACCGATACGCCCATCAGGATATACTCGGTAGAATGCTCCAAATGGCCTTCAAACAAATCAGGGTTGACCTGCTTTGACAGATCAAACAGCGGGGCCATAAAATGCGCCAGCGATTCTCCGCCGCCCAATACATGAGGAATGTTTAACAAACCACCTGCGGCTGACAATACCGCCAGAATAATCAGTGGAATGGTCATCGTTGCGGGTGACTCGTGCAGGTGATGCTTCTGGTCGTGGGTACCACGGAACTCTCCAAAGAACGTCACAAACAGCAAACGAAACATGTAAAAAGCGGTCATCATTGAGGTAAACAAGCCAATTCCCCACATGATTTGATTGTGCTCAAATACGTGCGCTAAAATTTCGTCTTTTGAGAAAAAACCCGAAAGTGGGAAGATTCCGGAAATAGCCAAAGTGGCAATTAAAAATGTCCAGAACGTGACGGGAAGGTGCTTACGCAAACCACCCATGTTACGAATGTCTTGCTCGTCAGACATGGCGTGAATCACGCTTCCTGCGCCCAAAAACAAAAGGGCTTTGAAAAATGCGTGCGTCATAACGTGGAACATTGCCGAGGTATAAGCGCCTACGCCCAACGCGAGAAACATGTAGCCTAATTGACTAACGGTTGAGTAAGCCAGCACTTTTTTAATATCGTTTTGGTATAAACCTATAGAGGCTGCCACTACCGCAGTCAACAATCCAATGCCTCCTACCACGCCCAGTGTAGCTGGCGCAAGCGAATACAACACGTTGGAACGAATCACCATGTAAATCCCCGCCGTCACCATCGTAGCGGCGTGAATCAGGGCTGATACGGGCGTTGGGCCAGCCATTGCATCAGGCAACCATGTATAAAGAGGTATTTGGGCTGATTTTCCCATTGCACCTACGAAGAGCAAAGCCGTAATGGTTACAATGACTGTGTCGTTGATACTAAAACTACCGTTGGCAGCTTTGGCAAAAACTTCAAGGTATTCTACTGAGCCAAAGGTTTGGATAATCATGAAAATACCCAACAAAAAGCCTAAGTCACCGATGCGGTTCATGATAAAGGCTTTGCGGGCAGCGTTGTTGTAATTGGTCACTTTGTTCCAAAAACCAATCAATAAATAAGAACAAAGTCCTACTCCTTCCCAACCAATAAACATGATGACGTAGTTGGAACCCATCACGAGCAATAGCATGAAGAACAAAAATAAGTTGAGGAAGGCAAAAAACTTCCCGAACCCTTCGTCGTGATGCATATAACCCATTGAATAGATGTGAATCAATGAACCTACACCCGTAACGACCATGAGCATCAAAAGCGATAGCTGGTCTATTTGGAAGGCAAAAGGAATGGTGAGCTGGCCAATGGAAATCCAATCAAAAAGTTTTACCACCTGTGGTTGACCATCAAAGGCGCTCCACGCTAAAATTGAAATGGCAAACGCGCCGAGCGATGCCGCCGAGCCGATAACGCCTGCAAGGCTTTTTGGAACATGACGAAATCCAATCCCATTGATGATAAAACCAATGAGCGGCAAAAGAGGTATTAAAAAAAGTAAGGATGAGTTCATAAATTGCTCAATTTGAGAATTTAAAAATTTGAAAATAGCCGATGTCGTATCTCCAAATCAGAAAATTACCACTTCAACTTGTTCAGGAATCCAATATCAATAGTACGCGTATTGCGATAAATCATTACGATAATAGCCAACCCTACGGCTACTTCGGCCGCGGCTACCGCCATAATAAAAAAGACAAAAACCTGACCTACGGGGTCGGATTTATAGGTCGAAAAAGCAATAAGCAACAGGTTGACGGCATTGAGCATCAATTCGATACTCATGAAAATAATAAGCGCATTACGACGGGTCAATACACCCACAATACCGATGATAAACAAAGTCGTTGCTAACAGAACGTAGTTTTGTAAAGGGATAGATTGAACAACGTCGGGAATTGACGGGGTAGCTAATGGGAACATAGTGCAGTTAGGTCGAAAGAAGTCTTATTGGTCAACGAGGATTTTCCAAAAACGTGGCAAATTTACTGAATAATCGTACTTGCCCAAATCCGAACTCCAAAAACTATGTCGACTCAGTCGAACCTTTTGGTAATTCCATCCTGCAATAGTACGGCAAGAATCAACAGGAATCAAAGATATTAAGTGTTTTTACGCGAAGGGCCCATGATCCAACGTTTGAGTGTTTTTTGTAAATTACTGCCAAGCCACGCATCAAACAACTTGTCCCTTATGCCAGTAGGAGGTACTTTAGGAGCACTTTCGGTGTTGGCTGACAGCACTAAATGAAAGCTACGGCTGTCTGCCCCACTGTATTTTTTTCCTCCCCGAACGAATTGTGTATTAAAAAAATCGACAAATAAAGGCAGGTGTTCAAAGCCTAGCTCAGAAAAACGCTGAAGCCACCACTCACGCTGACGAACGGTTTGGTGCAGATTTATGCCGTTTACAATATCGTCGACTGTAGCAATACTCATAATCCAAAGACCGTGATTGGCCAAATGTTTTTTAACATGGCGCGCCACGGCCTCTATTTTATCCTCAGAAATATGCTCCATCAGCTCCCACGATGTGATCAAATCAAAGGCAATAGGCGTTTTGCTTTCGCCAGTTTGGACAGAAACCGTAAAATCGGCGGTAACATCACAGGTGAAAAGATTGCCGGGAATAGTAGCCCACTCGGCTCGTTTGAATTTTTTTGAATAATCACTTCCGTCCAATCCAACGGCTAAACAACCATCGTCTAAGCAATCTTTTACAAACCCTCCACCTGCACAGCCAATGTCTAATATTTTTAGAGGCGCAGGATAGGAATAGAAAATTTGGTAGATTTTTTGATTGAAACGATAATTTTTGCTGTTGTCACGAGCGGTTCCCCAAGGCATCAGGTGGTCGGGAGAGTCAAATGCAATGGGTTTTTGGGCCTCAACGATAATACGGGAAAACTCTGTAAACTTAAAGGCGGTTGGGCTGGACATGGAGTGGAAAATTAGTGAATAAAGTAAAATCAGGCTTGTGGACTTTGGTTGTTAATTCAAAAATGTCATTTGATACGATTGGAAATTTTGCTGCTAATGAGTTTTATATCATGCACTTTAAGCAAAAGATTGCTCCCAATATATACAAAACTGGCAACCGTAATAAGGAGGAACCCCACAAAAAAACTCTTTATTTTATCGTAATCAAATACTTCTCCCCAATAATTATTCAAGCTCCATACTACACCTGTTCCTACCAATAATGCCAATGTGATTTTAGCGATTTCCCTTAATTCATACAGACCCAAATAAACCCTTTTCCAGTACCAAACGGTTAGGATAGGAACAAGCGACATCAGAAAATTATGAACAAATACCTGAAGCATAACTCCGTTGAAGCCAAGTGTACGGATGGTTGCGTAGCCGATTAAAGCCGAAATAACGTGTATAATACTCCAATAATAATATAATATCTCCGGACGTACGACGCTGACCGCCAATTTACGATAAATCATATAAGGCCCTGACCAAATCATGGAAAGGAAAAAGATACACAACAATTCGTAAACCGCCGTTACATCATGAGAATTAAACTTAGCGCCTCCCCATAATGTCCAAAGAAGGTATTTTCCACCTGCCCAAAATGGCAACAAAATCATAAATCCGATGAAAAAGGAGAAATTCAGGTTTTTAGAAACAAAGGCTTTGATAGATTGCCCGTTGTTTTGATTTAGTAGCCGATTGATTTCATTGAAAAAAACGGTGCTGATGGGCAGCATAAACACACTGGCAACTTTTCCATAAATTATTTCGGCATAACGATAAATGGCAAAACTGCCAGGAGGCAGGAGCGATAGGGCAGCGTTGAAGATAAATATATACAATTGTACACTTACCATATATGTAGAAGTAGCCGATAGTGTACGTACTAGATCTCGCAAGGGGAAATAAGGATTTCGCAGTAGCCATGAATGCTGATAACCTATTTGCCGTAAATAATAAATGGTTGTAAAAAACTGAGCTAAAACACTGATAAACAGGCCTAATATTAGGCTCGTTACGTTTTCTGAAGTTCCCCAGACGACCAAAATTAATATATTGGTAATCAGAGAAATCGTGTTGGTAAACTCTACCTTTCCGTAAATGTTTTCGGCATTGAGCAATCCTTGGAACAAATTAGTGGCTATCTGAATGGGCATCAAAAATCCCGTAATGCAATAGATTTGCCAAATTCCCCATTTTGTCTCTTCTGTAAAACCAGGAACTAATAAATTGATGATGCCCGTTCCACTTGCGACAAATACCAAAGTCAACAAAAGCGCAATACCTGTCATGTAATTACAGAGTGTGGCAATAATTGACATGGCAGCGTTCTTTCCAGCTTCTTGTTTGACTCGGTGGTAGCGAGAAACAACGATTTCGATCAACTGTCCTGTATTGACAAAACGCGAAACGGCAGTTCCCAATAATGACGCCGCAAAAAATGCTTCGACCTGCGCAGATGTACCAAAGATGTACACCGTCAGCGTTGAAACAGCTACGTTCAGAATGATATTAAGGGTGTTTAGGCTAAATAAAACACCAATGTTTCGATAGTCAAGCGACAAAGCAAAAGAAACGGTTTATGGATTGACAGTAATAATGGAATTTGTATGGTATAATTTAGGCTTATCGCCCATTTGTAGCCATTCGATTTGGGCATTTATCATCGAAATATGACAGTCGTATACTTCTGCTTCCAGCCCTTTTTTAAAATAACGCCGCTGTTGCAGTATCGCAAGCCAATCATTGCGAGTCGATGAAGTAGGAAATACATAACGACGGGAACCATGGCTTAGTACGGCGTAGAAAGCTTCTTTGGAAGAAGAGGGAAATTGGAAATAAGCTTCTTTAAGCAACCAATAATTTCCACATACAACTTTATCTACTTTTGTTTCTTCGTTGCGTTCACATTGGGGCGTTGGTTTAAACTTCAGAACGGTAGCGCTTTTGAGCTGTCGCGCTAGATCATACCGCAAAGGTACAACGTACAATCCTGTTTGATGGGCTTTAAGGGTTGTTTCTCCAAAACGAGGAGTGCCGTCTATGGTATATACATCTAGTTGATTGTGCAAAAAATTATAATAATTGGCTACGGTCATCCATTCAGTAGTAAGCCGTAAGCCAATATCTCTAAAATAACTCAAACCCGTTATCACTCCAATGACCATCCAAGAAAAAAAAGAAAGCCACCGACTGAGACTGAACGTAATCAGCCGAAAGCACATCAAAAAACTCAGAGCCATAGCTAAAGAGGAATAATGCCGATAGCGGCCTCCGATGATGATACTCATGCCCTTCTCTGCCCGAAACAATGCCGCAGATAGCGCCGTCAGGAAAATGAAAACCATTATGGATAGCAGGACTAGTGCTGCGCGGTCGTTATTTTTTATATAATTCCTCAGCATTAAAAAGGTTATGATTACTACTAGGCAGCCTGCTGATACTGCCATGATTTGACCGCCAAGTCCACCAATAAGTGCTGCATAAGACCCGATAAAAGCAAAAAAATTTAAAGGGACTAATGCCAAATTGCTGAATTCGAATGTCCCCGAAACGGGGTGTTGGCTCAAAATATAAAAGTAGCCTAAGCAACTGATTGATCCCGCCAAGAGCCAAGTAAGGTAGTGACTTAAAGGTCGTTGGTGCATAAACAAAATAAAGACCCCAACTGGCCAAATCATCATGCCGCTTCCATTACTGAACTGCGCTAAAATAGCCAATGGAATAGCACCGAACCATTGCTTTGGGTTGGCCAATAAAAAGATGGAAAGGGTGACAGGAATTAAAACCCAAATATTGGACCATACAGCCATCGCCCAAAAGGTAGTGGGCGAGTATTGAGGGTTAAGAAAAGCCAACACCACTAAAAAAAAATACACAGGAGGAAAACGTAGAGATGGCCGAAACAGCGTATAAAGCAATCCCAACTCCAGAAATGATAAAAAATTGCCCGCCAAAATAATACCACGAAAACTGACGTGCCCAGTCAGTTCATAACTTAACCACCCCGCTATTCTTGTCATGATGATAATGTGTTCGCTATGCGGCAGAAACAACGATTTGAATTTAGTCCAAGCGTCGGCTTTTTCGTAGGTTAGCAGGTAGCCTAAAATCGCATCGTAGTCATCAATATAGGGAACATCCACCGCGTGGAGGTTTAGATAATAGAAATACCATCCTAAGTAAAGTGCGACCAGCAGGAGGAGCCAATAAAAACCAGTAGAGGAGGATTTTTGTAAATACACAAGCGTACTATTACACGTTTTTATGAATTATTGAGCTAAAATCCATTCTGCAAACTCGCGCACGGCCCCGTCGCCGCCTCGGGTTTGGAGCAATAAAATGTTAGGAATTTTTTTGACGGATGCCCTTGCATTGGCAGGGCAGGCTGGCAAACCTACGGCTTTCAATAACTCCAGACAATTAATATCATCTCCAACGTAGGCAACCTCGGACAAGGTAATGCCCATTTCGGCACAGATTTGCTCCGCAACAGCCAATTTTCCCCCATCCCGTTTTCCCTGAAACAAATAATCGGCCTTCATCTTTGCCGCACGACGCACCACAATTTGAGTATTTTCGGAAGTAATAATCCCCGTTTTGATGCCCGCATTACGGAGCAGTTCAAACGCCATTCCATCGTAAGTATGGAAACGTTTAAATTCATCACCGCTTTCGGTGTAATACATACTTCCGTCCGTC
>VFQN01008814.1_pt1 | contig 10022 bp, 11 predicted proteins | sample 3512371 | NCBI WGS metagenome assembly VFQN01 (sample SAMN10412370, study PRJNA504923) | tailings metagenome | isolation source: Replicate 2 from Balatoc abandoned mine | place: Philippines: Itogon, Benguet | collected 2017-08-28 | reverse complement strand
CACGCGCTCTGGCGATGGAACCTGAAATCCTCCTTTTCGACGAACCGACATCGGCGCTGGATCCTGAACTCGTTGGCGAGGTGTTGAAGGTAATCCGCTCGCTCGCGGATGAAGGCCGGACAATGCTCATTGTTACGCATGAGCTCGGCTTCGCGCGGCAGGTCTCGAACCGCATTGTCTTTCTCCACCAGGGGCGGATCGAAGAGGAAGGTGCACCGGAAACGGTGTTTCGTAATCCTGCGTCATTCCGACTGAAGCAGTTCCTCTCGGCCCAAGAATGGGAGCTGCACCAATGATCGAGCTGCAAGGTTTCGGCGACCAGATCGCCGTCGGGGCGATCACGACGTTGCGCGTAGCAGCAACCAGTCTGGTTCTAGGGATTGGTGTCGGTCTTTGCGGTGCGATGGCAAAACTCGGCCGCTCCCAGACCCTCAGGCGATTGGCGGACGTCTACACCACGATCATTCGCGGTGTCCCCGAACTCCTCATCATCCTTATTCTATACTTTGGCGGCACGGTTGCGATGACCGCGGTGTTCGGCCGCTACGTCGAAGTCGATGCTTTCGCTGCCGGCGTCTTTGCACTGACTATCGTCTTCGGTGCCTACGCGACCGAAGTCTTCAGGGCAGCAATCCGTGCGGTGCCGACCGGTCAGATCGAAGCGGCGCATGCGCTCGGCTTGTCAAAGATGCATACGTGGCGATTGGTGATCTTCCCCCAGATGTGGCGGTACGCATTGCCAGGCATAGGAAACCTTTGGCTCACGCTGCTGAAGGACACTGCTCTCATCTCCGTAGTGGGGCTTGAGGACTTAATGCGCAAGACCGGTGTTGCAGCGGGCGCAACCCACGATCCACTCACCTTCTACACCGTCGCTGCCGGCCTCTACCTCTCATTCACCTCCGTATCGCTGGCTGGGCTGACTTTACTCGAGCGGCGCGCAAATCGCGGCGTCCGCGTCGCAGATTGAGAAATCGACATGGAATGGTACCTTATTATCGACGTTCTGCCCCTTCTGCTCGACGGGGCGCTCCTGACCGTCCAGCTCACAGCAGCTTCCGTTCTGCTTGGTCTCGTCATCGCACTTCCGCTTTCGCTAATGCGCGCGTCAGGGTCTACCGGGCTATCGCGCCCCGTCCTGCTCTATACGTTTGCATTTCGAGGAACACCGCTCCTCGTTCAGATTTTTCTCATCTACTACGGCGCGAGCCAAATCGAGTGGATCCGCGCGAGTTTTGTCTGGCCGGTCTTGCGGGAGCCTTGGTGGTGCGCGCTGATCGCGTTTTCCCTTAACCATGCAGCATATACGACCGAAATCCTGCGCGGTGGCATACGTGCCGTGCCGCGAGGTGAGGTCGAAGCGGCGAAGGCGCTGGGGATGTCTTACGAGCTTCGGACCAGGCGGATTGTTTTACCTGTCGCCTTTCGTATCTCGTTGCCGGCCTATGCAAACGAAGTGGTGTTGATGCTGAAGGCGAGTTCGCTCGCCAGCACCATCACGATGATGGAGCTGACAGGCACAGCGCGAAGGATCGTTGCGCAGACCTTCTCGCCCTATGAGGTCTTTATTTCGGCGGCGTTGATCTATCTGGGGATCACATTCGTGGTCGTGCATCTTTTTGGGCGGTTGGAGCGAGGTATCGCCAGTCACCAAAGTCGCGCTCGTGCAGAGAACGACAACCGTAAGAACATCCCGCCTTCGGAGGGTTACGCAATCGAGAAGGTGGCGCGATGACCGCTCTCCTGTCGCCTTTCAATGAAAGTTATGACCTCGGTTGTGCAGAGGCGGCCCTCCTGCGAGGAAGCTGGTACGAAATCGACCTGGGGGCAATCAGGCACAATTATCGCGAACTTCGATCGGTCCTGCCTAAGAATGTCAGCATTTACGCTTGTCTGAAGCGGAATGCATACGGATGTGGTGCCGGCCCGGTCGCGCGTACGCTGGCGGCGGAGGGGGTTGACGGGTTCGCGGTAGCGTCGCTTCTCGACGCCATGGCGATCCGAAGGATGGGGGCTGATCAGCGCATCCTTCTATACCCCGGAGCCTTGCCAGCGGCAGGGATGATGATCGAAGAGCTCGACCTCACGGTAAGCGTCTCCAGTATCGATGAACTGGAGCGTTGGCGCGCGGCGATGACAAAAACCCATGTGTTCATCAAGGCCGACTTGGGCTTTTTCCGCGCGGGCGCATCGCCACAGGAGGCGGGCCGACTGCTTGCCGCGGCGAACGCGTATTCCGACGTGCAGGTCGATGGAATCTATGCGCACATGAGCGAACTTCCAACCTCAATACCATCCGATGCGAGGATACAACTTCACCGGATGCGGGCGATCCTCGCCGAGGCTGAGGTGTGTGGAGAGCGACCCGTCGTCGCCATGATGTCGAGCACGGAGGGCGTCCTCGCCTATCCGGAAATGGACATGGACGCTGTCGATCCGGGTGCACTTTTTGTTGGACTACCGGAAAGTCATGCACCTGTTCGCCGTGCCGTGTTGCAACCAGCCCTAAAAACGATTTGCACCACCATCGTCGCCGTTAAACACCTCGATGCGTCCCTTGGCCCGATCCCGGACCTTCCAGGTTTTCGGTCGGGGATGAAGCTCGGTGTTCTCGGCATGGGCTGGGGGGACGGCCTGCCTAGGCAAGTTCCGCCTGGTGCCGAAGCGCTCGTGGGCGGAACGCGAGCCCGTCTCTTGCCGCCGGCTCATCTCGAACATGTGCGAATAGATCTCTCGAACGCTCCCGATGCCCGCTTCGGTGACAAGGTCGTACTGCTCGGCAGGCAGGGCGACGAAGTCATCACGCATGAAGAAATTGCCGCGCTTTGGGGGACAGATGTCGTCGGCATCTATGCGGGCCTGCGCGATCACATACCGAGAATCTACACCTGAGACCGCATCGAAATCCCAGGAGGGGGAGTCATATGAATATCCTGAAATTCACAACTGCTGTTGTAATTCTAGGCCTTTTGGCCGGAATGGCCCGGGCTGAGGAGGTGAGGACGATCAGAATTGCCACGGAGGGGGCTTTCCCGCCCTGGAACTCGGTCGATGCGTCCGGGCAGCCAGTTGGCTATGACGTTGATGTCGGCCTAGCGTTGTGCGCAAGGGCAAATCTCAAATGCGAGTTTGTGACCCAAGCCTGGGATGGGATTATTCCCGCTCTAACGGTAGGAAAATACGACGCCATCATGGCAGGAATGTCGATAACCGAAAAGCGCAAGCGGGTCATTTCCTTCTCGCAGCCCTATGCGTTGACCTCCAACTACTTCGTTGTTTCAAAATCCCTCGACCTGCCGGCGGTGGAGAGCACGTCGAAGCTTGATCTGACGACAGAGACAGACGCAAGCAAGCGCGTCTTGGCGGACCTGAAAGCAAACCTGAAAGGGCGTTCAATCGGTGTACAAGGCTCCACAAACGCTGAAGCATTCGTCAGAGATTATTTTGGCGATACTGTCGAGCTACGCACCTACGACAAACAGGACAACCTCAATCTTGACCTCGTAGCTGGTCGGATCGATGGTGGCTTAGCGGATTTTTCCGTTTGGAAGGCATTCTTGGAATCCAATGATGGAAGGTCGGCTCATCTTTACGGACCGCGCATCTCGGGCGGACTGTTCGGACCGGGGGTCGGGATAGGCCTTAGAAAAGAGGACGCGGCTTTGGCGGATAAGTTCAACGGTGCCATTCAGGCTATTGCGGGGGACGGCACGCTGAAGGCGATCAGTCTGAAATGGTTTGGCGCGGACTTGGTCACGCGATAGTTCGCAATCGCTGTTTCTGTGGCCGCCTAGCCATGGCGAACCAGGGTAGGCGGTCGTTCTGTCTGCTATCCACACACTGATCCATGCCCACACTTTTTGGAGAAGCTAGCTGGAGAAGTAAACCTAACCCGAAGAATTCATGAGGGGTTGGCGGATGTGGTTCAAACCGTTGAAATGACGTAGGATTTGGTTACTTAAGCCGATCCGTGTCGTTTCCGGAGACCACATCCGCCATGAATGATCCTACGCTAGCGCTGCCCGGTTTGTCATCAGTCGGCGGCAAGCCCGTCGTCGCGCGTTTTGATGGCGGCATGCTGTCGTGCGACAGTGGTGTTCTGGCCCTGGCTGCGGTGGGCAAGCGGCTACATGTGGCCGACCGTCTGGCGCGCTGCATCGACGATCTGCGCTGCCCGGATCATCAAGATTGCCGCGCGGGTGGTCGAGATGAAAACCCAGATCCGCCTGCACTTGCCCACATCCTGCCCCGATCAGCGCATCCTGCGCATCGTCCCGGATCGCATCCCGCGGCTCGTGACATAGCCGACGGGGCGCTGACGCCCCAAAAACGAACCCCTCGACCTCAACCTGAAAACCCCGCCTTCCATCGCGACGGATCAACTCCAGCGACTGGAAAAACTTGCCCGTAGTGGCGCGCAGCCAGCAAAAGCCTCGCCTCTCGTCGCCAAAACGTCCGGCGCAATGCATTAAGGCGGTTAATTGCATCATGTCGGTGTTGAGGGTAGGGGATCATCCCGCTTCTAGCAAATGAGCCATGAATACCTCGGTCGGCGTCCTGCAACCGAGGCACCTTCGAGGTTGATCGTTCAGGTGGCGGGCGAGTTGGTTGAGATCGCGCCGTGATACGGTTGCCAGATTGGTGTCGCCGGGCATGAAACGGCGAATGTGCTTGTTGGCATTCTCCACGGCGCCTTTTTGCCACGGTGCGCTGGGATCGCAGAACCAGCTGTGAACGCCGATACCATCTTCCTGCTAGAGTGATATGGCACCTTGATGATTGCGACTCGCGGGTTTCCCAACTCGCGATGAATCTTCTGTGGTGTTGATTTTCGGCAGGGTTTGATCCGTATTTCCACTTGGCACCGCTCCATTTTTCACCGCCTAAACGGTTGCGCACAATGCGTTATTTCGGCCTGATAGCGGGTTGCAGCGAAATGAAGGCCTGGCTCGAAATCTGCTGACAATCAACAGAGCCGCGCTTCAGCGTGCAAAATGTCTGAGTCGGATATTTCGGAACGTACACCGGGTTTCCATTCAGGAATTAGTTACTCGGTCCGAAGTCGGGGTCGTCGACCCCAGCCGCCGTATCTTAAAAAACATGATAAGTAAAATCAGCCATTTTCAGTCACCGCGGCAGAACGCATCGCCTCAAACACCTGAGCAGCGAACTCAAATTGCCTGGCTGTCCCTCGACCCATGGAGTTTTTCCCGAGCGTCTCTGTCAGGACCCCACGCTTGACCAGAAAGTCAATGGTTTCAATGACGCCGCCGCGCGTCATTCCTGTAAATTGTATGATCTTTGAGAGGGTTAGTCTCTCATGTGCCTGGTGCATCATATAGAGGATGTTGATCATTCCGATTTGTTTGATGCGCGATTGCGCGCTCTCATCTTCTAGCGGTTTGTCGAGGATTTCACGCACCGCGAAGACAGACAATGCTTGTGTTTGCCATCGTTCACTCAATTTGCTTGCCATCGATTTAACTATCCAATAAATGTTCAGTATGAGCGTTAGGGCGAGACGATTCTTCGCATCCAGTTCAACGAAATCTCAATCGGAGGGTAGGGGGCATGAAGAGCCTTTTCTTTCGAACGGTCATAGCGGCGTTAGGGTTCGGATCAATATATCTGAGTTCCGAACGAAGTGCGCGTGCCGATGAATGGGGTTGCCAGGTTATCCTGTGCCTATCCAATCCCGGTGGCCCGACACAATACGCCGAGTGCCGGCCGCCTATCCAGAAGCTCTGGAGATGGCTCGCAAAGGGCCGTTCCTTCCCGACCTGCAGCGGCATTGGCTTCCAAAGTTCCCGCCCTCGATACGAACCCTACTATTGCAACGACGGCTACCGTCTGTCAGCGGGCTATGGCCCGACCGGGCGTGACGGAACCTGCGTGTCGACGTCGATGCAGCCGGTGAGCGACAGTCTTTGCCGCCGGGACCCGGACAATGCCGGCGGGACCAATGGCTCCGCGATCTCGCCACGCTGGCAGCAAATTGATGGCCGCTACCAGTGCATGGCCTACACCCTGAACCGCCCACTGGTCCGTGAGAAACCGCGATACATCGATGTGACGATCGACGGCGTCGGCAAGCAGAGGGTCTGGTTCTAAACATGCCCATCGTTTTCGTCGACTTTGCGCAGACCTGCGCACCCTTTGTTGCGTCCGAAACACTGGCTGGCGTCGTCAGTCTCGAAAGTCGGTTCGCGCCGTTCAACATTCGCATCAACAGCGGCCAACCGCTCAAGACACAGCCGGCATCGAAGGCTAAGGCGATCGAGATCGCCACATCGCTGGTGGCCGAACATCACGATATTCAACTCGGTCTCGGCGGCATCGGGGTCGAAGAGCTTCAAAAGCTGAAGCTCTCCATTTCCGACGCCTTCGATCCTTGCCTGAACCTGCAAGCCACGGCCACGCTGCTGGACGGGTATTACCGTCTGGCCGTCAAGGCCGGCGCAGATCCTGCCAGGGCGGAGCAGGTGATGCTCCAGTCCTACTATGGCCGTGCCGATCCATCGGTGGGCGCAATGGTGAACTACGACGATCAGGTTCGCCGCGAAATCAAACGGCTTGGTCCTACCATCGCCCGGCTGACGATCACGAATACGGGGGAAGGGAGGGGGAATGACGATCCTGTCGGCTCCAGCCCCGCCGATGTGGTCGCAGAAGTGGCGTCGGAGAACTCCGAGCAGAAGACTACTGCCATCTCTTCAACGCCCACATGGGACGTTTTCAACAGCCCGCGCGGGTCTTCCGTCCTGGTGTTTCAGAACAATCAATTGGAGCAGAGTGAATGACTTTCAGTTCCCGTATCCGCGCATTTGCTGCCTCGTCTTCGATGGCACTCGCTGTGGTGGCGATGCTGGTCGAACCGGCTTTTGCGCAGGCCGCCGGCATCGAGACCATCCTCCAGAACGTCGTCGATCTTTTGCAGGGCAACATCTTCAGACTGTTCGCCACGATCGCAGTGATCCTGATCGCGCTCGCCTGGATGTTTGGCTACATGGATCTGCGTCGCGCGGGCTACTGGATCGTCGGCATCGGCGTGATTGCCGGTTCCTCGGAACTCGTCAGTACGATCATCGGGAGCTGACCGCATGGCCGCCATGCGACCTGAGCTCGAGGAAGACACGCTGTTCATCGCCTGCACACGCCCGGCGATGATCGCCGGCGTCACAATGGAAGCCATGGGCATCAACGTCATGGCGACCACGATCTTCTACCTCGCGGCGGGCTCGGTCGCCTATGCGCTCGTCGGCGTCGTCTTCCATTTCGTGTTCCGGGCGCTGGTCAAGCACGACCACAACATGTTCCGGATCCTCGTGGCCTGGGTCGAGACGCGCGGCCGGACCCGGAACGGCGCCTATTGGGGTGGAGCGACACTTTCACCGCTGAAGCTTGTTCGGCGCTTCGATGAAAGGGACCTCGGATATGCCTAGCGTCACCACTCTCAGATCTCGCGAGCTCACACCGGAAACCTTCATTCCCTATGTGCGTCATGTCGATGAGACCACCATCGCCCTCGACTCCCGTACGCTGATGGTCATGGTGGCGCTGGAAGGCGTGTCCTTCGAGACTGCCGATGTCCTCGACCTCAACGCGCTGCATCGCGATCTTAACACGCTCTATCGCAACATCGCGGATGAACGGCTTGCCTTGTGGACTCATCTCATTCGGCGTCGCGATCGTGATTATCCGGACGGAACGTTCGCAACATCTTTTTCGGCCGCGCTCAACGAAAAGTACCGCGAGCGTATGGTCCGCGAGGATCTGTTCCGCAACGATCTGTACCTGACCGTCCTCTGGTCGCCGGCGCGCGATCCGGCGGACAAGGCCGCGAAGCTGCTATCTCGACTGCGGCAGCGAAGCCGTGCCGGCATCGAATTGGACGAGGAGGCGCTGAAGCAGCTTCAGGACAAACTCGTCGACGTTACTGCCGGCTTGAATCGCTTCGAGCCACGCGTGCTCTCTCTCTACAATCATGATGGACTGCTATTTTCCGAGCCGAGCGAGGTGCTTCACCAATTGGTCGGCGGCCGGCGCGAGCCGGTCCCGTTAACCGAGGGGCGGATTTCCTCGGCCATCTACTCCGACCGCGTCATCATCGGACGCGAGACGATCGAAATCCGCCATGAGGCGGAAAGCCGTTTTGCCGGCATGTTGAGCATCAAGGAATATCCCGCCCGCACCAGGACGGGAATGCTGGATGGCGTACTGACCAGTCCCTTCGAACTGATCCTCTCGCAATCCTTCTGCTTCGCTTCGAAGGCGGACGCTCGGGTCATCATGGGCCGCAAGCAGAACCAGTTGGTCAGCAGCGGCGACAAGGCGGCTTCGCAGATCGGCGAGCTCGATGACGCCATGGACGATCTGGAATCGAACCGGTTCGTGCTCGGCGAGCATCACCTGACGCTCGCCGTCTTCGCCGCCTCGGTCAAGGAATTGACGGACAATCTCGCCAAGGCCCGTGCCAGCCTGACCAACGGCGGAGCGGTCGTGGCGCGCGAGGATCTCGGTCTCGAGTCCGCCTGGTGGGCACAGTTGCCGGGCAACTTCCGCTACCGCGCCCGATCCGGCGCGATAACCTCCCGCAACTTCGCGGCCCTTTCACCCTTCCACTCCTATCCCATCGGGCAGAAAGACGGCAACGAATGGGGACCGGCTGTCGCGTTGCTCAAGACGGCGTCAGGCTCGCCCTACTACTTCAACCTCCACCACGGTGATCTCGGCAACACCTTAATGTGCGGCCCATCCGGCGCCGGCAAAACCGTGATCGTCAACTTCATGCTGTCGCAGCTCGAAAAACACGATCCGCACGTCGTGTTCTTCGACAAGGACCGCGGCGCGGACCTTTATGTCCGCGCCGCCGGTGGCACCTATCTCCCCCTCAAGAATGGCACTCCCACTGGCTGCGCTCCCCTCAAGGCCCTCGACCTCACACCGGAGAACAAGGTCTTTCTGACCCGTTGGGTCGGAAAGCTTGTCGGGTCCGGCACGAGGGAGCTGAGCGTCACCGAACTTCGCGATATCGCCGGCGCCATCGACGGACTTGCCGATCTGCCGACAGAGCAACGGACGATCGGCGCCCTGCGGACCTTCCTCAACAACACGGACCTGGAGGGGATTGCGGCGAGGCTGCGGCGTTGGGAAAGGGGCGGGCCGCTCGGCTGGGTCTTCGACAATGTCATCGAGAATATCGGTTTCGGCGATTTGGGGGGCAACGGTAAGTTCATCGGCTACGACATGACGGACTTCCTCGACAATGAGGAAATTCGCACCCCGCTGATGGCGTACCTCTTTCATCGCGTGGAGCAGCTGATCGACGGTCGCCGGATCATCATCGTCATCGACGAATTCTGGAAAGCATTGCAGGACGAGGGCTTCCGCGACCTCGCACAGAACAAGCTGAAGACGATCCGCAAGCAGAACGGGCTTATGCTGTTCGCCACGCAGAGCCTGCGCGACGCACTGATATCGCCGATCGCGCACACGATCATCGAGCAATGCCCGACGCAGATCTTTCTGCCAAACTCCCGCGGCAACCGTGCCGACTATGTGGAGGGGTTCAAGCTCACGGAACGCGAATACGAATTGATCGCCCGCGAACTCTCCGTCGAGAGCCGGCGGTTTGTGTTGAAGCAGGGACATAACAGTGTCGTCGCCGAACTGAACCTCAACGGCTTCGACGACGAACTCGCGATCCTCTCCGGCCGTACGGCCAATGTCGAGCTGCTCGACGCGATCCGCGGTGAAGTCGGCAACGATCCAAAAGACTGGCTTCCCGTTTTCCAGGCAAGAAGGAGCGCAAGCTGATGGCATCCTATAGACTTCATGGCGCGGCGCTCGCGGCAGTGCTTGTCCTTTCCGCCGGCGGCGCGTCGGGGCAGGGGATTCCGGTCATTGACCAGACGGCAATCCTAAAACACATCGAGAGCATCGCGCGCTTGAATGACCAGTTGGAGGCCTTGCACAAGCAGATCGAGCAGGCCCAAGAGCTCTACGGTTCCCTCAACAAGCTG
>VFQN01008813.1_pt1 | contig 10024 bp, 13 predicted proteins | sample 3512371 | NCBI WGS metagenome assembly VFQN01 (sample SAMN10412370, study PRJNA504923) | tailings metagenome | isolation source: Replicate 2 from Balatoc abandoned mine | place: Philippines: Itogon, Benguet | collected 2017-08-28 | reverse complement strand
CCACGCCGACGATGCCGATCCTGATGGGAGAGGTCGAAGTTGTCATGGCGTCCGCACTGCTTACCGAGATGGCGTGTCATACCAGAGGGGGATGGCGCGGCAAACTGAGATTTGCCGGCGACGTCAGCGCCGGCCCTTGGATTTCTCGGAAGACCGCCGGTAGCGCGGTAGCACCGCATCGCGGGTGAGCGGGGCAAGTTCGACATCGCCGATCCGGTCGGGATTTAACCAGATCATCTCCTCGATCTCGGCGGTCGCCACAGGTTCGCCAGAGATCGTCAGTTCGAACAGCTCAGCTTCGACCATCGAACCCGGTTCGTTCGCAGCCGGCGCGCGGAAGCAACCGACATGGGTCGGTGTGCCGTCGGCGATCCCGACACCAAGTTCCTCTCGCAATTCTCGCGCCAGGGCGTTGACGGGAAGCTCGTCGATCTCGATCTTTCCACCAGGCTGCATGAAAGCGGATGTCCCGCGCTTTCGTACGAGCAGGAGCTTTCCGTTACTGTCTCGGATAATGGCGGCGGCGATTCTGATTGTGGGATGGGGCATGGGGCCGGCGACTCGCAAAGTGGAGATTGATATTATGTTCGTAGCAAAGGCCATCACAAACCTCGCGAAGCCGGAATTCCATCGGGAGCTCGCAGACCAGCTGACGGGATTGCTGACGGGCGAGAGCGATCCGATCGCCAATGCAGCCAACACGTCGGCGCTGATCTTCGAAGCGATGCCTGACTTGAACTGGGCCGGGTTCTACTTCCTCCGCTCGCCCGGGGAGTTGGTGCTGGGACCGTTCCAGGGTAAGCTGGCCTGCGTGCGCATCGCCGTAGGGCGTGGTGTCTGCGGCACGGCCGTCGAGCGCGCGGCTACGATGCTCGTCGAGGATGTCCACTCTTTCCCCGGCCATATCGCCTGTGATGCCGCTTCGCGGTCGGAACTCGTGGTGCCGCTGATCCGCGAGGGCAAGGTTTTCGGGGTGCTCGATCTCGACAGCCCCTTGCCGGGTCGGTTCGACGGCGACGATCAGGCTGGCGTCGAACGCCTGGCGGCCATCTATGTGGCTGCGAGTTCCCCGCTGGCGTGATCGTTGGCAGGCAAGATTTCGTCGATCTGGCGGACGAATTCCCGCTCGGCCGCCGTGACGTAGTGCTCCTTGTGGCGCAGAAGGAAGAACTGGCGGCGCGGCACCGGATAGTCGATGGCGATTAGCCGGCCGGCGATGAGAGCGCTCTGCGCGACCAGCTTCGAGACAACGGTGACCCCGGCGCCGGCCTCGACGGCTCCGCAGACGGACTCGTTGGTCGGCAGCACCAGCGCGATCTCGATGCCGGACATGGCGATCCCCTGGTCCTGGAGCATGGTAGCCAGGATCGAGCGGGTGCCGGAGCCGAACTCGCGCAATACCCAGGGCGAGGACGTGAGCGTGATCTGCTCGCTACGCCCAGCCTTGCTCCATTCATGGCCCACCGGGGCTATGAGCACCATCTCATCCTCGGCGATGGTGCGGACGGACAAAGTGGGGTCGTCGATCTCGCCTTCGACAAAACCAAGATTGGCGGTGCCCTCGCGCACCATGGCGGCAACGGTCTCGGTATTGCCCATGGTCAGTTCGATTGTCAGGCCCGGATAGGCCGCGCGGAATGCCTGGATATGCTTGGGTAGCCAGTAGTTCCCGACCGTCTGGCTGGCGGCGAGGTGTAGCGCGCCGCGTTTCAGGCCGGCGAGATCGGCCAGCACCAGCTCTGCCGCGGCCGAGCGCGCCAGCACGGCCTTGGCCTCGACGAGAAAGGCGCGCCCGGCGTCGGTCAGAGCGATGCGTCGGCCGACCCGATCGAACAGCTTCGTCGCATAACGAGCCTCGAGGGCAGCGACCGCGGCGCTGGTCGCCGACTGGGTGAGATTGAGGTCGCGGGCAGCCCGCGTCACATGCTCCCGTTCGGCCACGGCCACGAAAATGCGCAACTGTTCCAGCGTCATGGAGTTTTCTTAGAGCACAAGCTTGACGAGCAACAGGCTGAAGCCGGCGATAAACAGAAACGCTGAAAAAGCGAGGATCAAGGGCCGAAGCCCACGCGCGCGGATCTCGCCGATGTCGGCCTGCAATCCGAGTGCGGCGAGCCCGACCGAGAGCAGGATCGTGGTGAGCGTGGCCAGCATAGCCTTCGCCTCGGCCGGAACGTCGATGACACTGTTGAGTGTCGCGGTGCCGATGAAGGCGATGACGAACCAGGGCACCGGCGCGCGGGTCGCAACGCCTTGCTTGGCACGGCCGCGGGCAAACAGGCCGAGTGCCACGAGCATGGGGGCCAGCATCGCCACGCGTGCGAGCTTGGCGATCGTTCCGGTCTCGCCGGCCTCCGGACCGTATTGGAAGCTGGCGCCGATGACCTGGGCGACCTCGTGGATGGCGGCACCCGCCCACACGCCGAAACCGTGCTGGTCGAGCTCGAGCATCGGTGCGAGTGCCGGGAGCAAGAACATGGCGATCGTGCCGAAAAGGGTGATCGCGGCGACGGCATAGGCGACGTCTTCGTCCCGTCCGGCGACGACGGAGTTCGCCGCCACGATCGCTGATGCCCCGCATATGGACGTGCCCGCGGCGATCAGGCCCGCCAGGCCACGCTCGACGCCGAGCAGCCTGCCGAGAAACACGGTGAATGCGAATGTCGCGACCAGAGTGAGGGCGACGACGCCGATACCGGCGACACCGATCGACATCACCTGGCCGATCGTGAGTTGGAAGCCGAGCAGCACGATGGCGAAGCGCAGCAGGCTGCGCTGACAAAAGGCGACACCGGGCTTGGCCCGCACCGGCATGCCGACCACATTGGAGAAGACCATGCCTGCGATGACGGCGAGGATCATCGGGCTGAAGACCACGAGGCCGGGAAGCCCGCGCAGGGAGAAAGCGACCGCAGCCGCCATCGCTGCGAGCACGATGCCCGGCACCAAGGTGAACGGATAGGGCGCAGCCGACGGGCGGAGCTGATCGCCAGCAGGCGTATCGGCCAGATCGGGCAGCGAGGAAATGCTAGACACGACAATGCTCCAGGAATGACTTTCCTTGGAATTGCATTCCGCGAGCAGGCTTTCCAACGCATTCTAGGCGTCAGAACGTTCGCTTTTCTCGAACGATTGTACCTGGGTAGCGCTCAGGGTCGATCTCTATGTCGAGCAGGCGATCCGGAGCGGAGGTAGCATGACCGGCGTCATGCGTGGGTCAATGGCCTTCATGCTCTGCATGCCCGTACTGATCTGCCAGCAGGTGATCTTCAGCAGGTGGCTCCTTCCCGTGCGGGTGACGGGAACTGTATGCCAAAATGGCTCGCCGAGGCCCGGCGAGCCATTCGTATGAGGCGGACGGATGAAACGTCAGTTCGTGGCCTTGGCCTCCGATACCAGCACCGGATCGCTACGATAGCGCTCCGGGAAAATGCGCTTCAGGTTCTCGATCTTGGGCATGTCGTTGTAGACGATGTAGGGGTAGTCCGGGTTGAGTGTCAGGAAGTCCTGATGGTACTTCTCCGCGGGATAAAACGCTTTGCCGGGTTCAATGCTCGTGACGATCCCTGAATGGAAGACCCGCGCCTGGTCGAGCTGGGCGATATAGGCTTTGGCGACCTTGGCCTGCTCGGCATTCAGTGGGAAGATGGCCGAGCGATATTGGGTGCCTAGGTCAGGCCCCTGCCGGTTGAGCGTCGTCGGGTCATGGGCGACCGAGAAATAGATCTGCAGGATGCGACCGTAGCTGATCTTGCGGGGGTCGTAGGTGACCTGCACGGCTTCGGCGTGGCCGGTGTCACCGGAGCTGACCATGTCGTAGTGGGCGGTGTCCTTTGTCCCGCCGGCGTAACCCGAAACGGCGTTGCCGACGCCGGCCACGTGCTGGAACACGCCCTGCACGCCCCAGAAACAGCCACCGGCCAGGACGGCTGTTTCCATGCCGCTGCTGCCGGCAGTCTCGTCGAGCTTCGGGGAGGGAACGGAAATGCCTTCCTGGGCCGATGCCTCGAAAGCGGCGATCGCGCCGATTCCAGACAGCACAGTGCCGAAAAGCAGAGCCGTCATGGCGGTTCTGGAGAAAGGACGCAGTTTGGTCATCGATCGTCTCCGTGTTCTGTTCCGGAGCGCGCCCTGGGACGCAGGATGCGGCTCCGTAGATCGGCACGCCATCCTAGGGCTGTGCCTTGTCCGCGGATACGGCGAAGCCTGCCGGCTTGTTACCGAGCAGGCGAAAATCACGCTCAATTGAATGTCTGTTACCGCGGCAGGAGGAAGCCGTCCGGCTCGCTGGTGTCGCCGTCAGTCCTTGTATCGTTCGCAATAGGTCGAGGCGTTGCCAGTCGCTGGCCGCTGTAGGCGGTTCCACCAGCGGTCGAGGCTCTTTCGATCGCAGTTGAGCCGTGCCGACATGCCCTGCGTCAGGGCCAGCCAGTCCTCGAACAGCGCCTCGGGCACGGCGATCAGCACCGGCGTGCCCCGGTCGGCGGCATCCAGGAGCACGTGCAGCAGGCCACCGCCATTGGCCTCCCGCCAGCCGAACCGGTTGAGGACGACGATGTCGGGCAAGGCGGCCGCGTCGGTGGCGACCTGTCCCAGGACGTCGTCCCAGCCTGTGGTCCCGTCGAGGGCGACCGAGAGCAGTTTTCCCGGTTTCGGCAGGCGCGGGACCACGAGCAGTTCGCAATGCCCCGGCTTCTGCTTCTGCATCAGCCCGGCCACGTCGAAACCCCGATCGACAAGGCCGAGCAGGAAGGCGGCGATGACGTCGTCGGGGTCTTCTCCCTGTCGATAGACGACCGCCGCAACCTCGCAGCCGTCGTCGAAGACCAGATCGGAGGATCGACCCATCGCCGCCAGCACCTGCTTAATCGACCGCGACCATGACGTCGGACGCCTTGATCACCGCATAGGCCTCCTTGCCGACTTCGAGCTTCAGATCCGCCACGGATTCGTTGGTGATCGAGGCCGTGACCACAGCGCCGCCGCCGATATCGATCCGCACATGAGCGGTCGTCGCCCCCTTGGTCACCTCGACGATCTTACCCTTGAGCAGGTTGCGGGCACTGACCTTCATGGGAATCTCTCCTTTGGATGTTGTTCGGACGGCCATGTACCGGAGATGGTCCGGGTCATTCGGGCACCGAGCCGGCAAGCAGGCTGTCGATCTGATCCTGCATCAGGTCGACGTGATAGAACAGCCTGTAGAAGTCGCGTGTCTCCCGCGAGAGATCGCTCTCAGTCTTCCCTGGGAAGAGTACGGTCGTGAGCCATGCCGCACCGATGACCCGATTGACGCCCGGCGGGTTGTCTATCCAGCCGAACGGCAAGGAGGGAGCTGCATGGACCCGGCCCTTCGCCACTGCTGCGATATTCGCCCAGCCGGGTGTCTTGGTCGCCGTCAAGGCGTCGGCGCCGAGGGCAAGGATGACGTCGGGGTTCCAGGCGCGAACCTCGTCGAGCGTCACCTTCGCATGGGCCTCATCGGCAGGGCCTTCGGCGACGTTGACCGCGCCGGCCGAGGCCAGGATTTCGGCGTTGATCGAGCCGGCCGTCGACGTTTCCAGGCCGTCCTCGCCACGCGCGAGATAGACGCGCGGCCGCTCTTCCGCAGACACTGTCGCTGCGGTGGTCGCAAGCCGGGAAAGCAGCGTTTCGGCATGGCGTGCCAGTTCCTCGGCCTGCTTTTGCGCACCGAGTACGTCGCCCAGCTCGCGCAGCATCAGCGGCGTGCGCGCGAAGGCGCCGTCGATCAGTATGTAGGGAACGCCGGTCTCTTTCTGGACCCTATCCGCGAGCGCGGCATAGCTTTGATCGACCGTGCCCAGATCGAGGATCAGATCGGGCTTCGCCGCGATGACCGCCGCCATATCGATCGCGTTTTCCTTGCCGGTGAGACGTCCATGTGCGGGCATGTCGCGATAGGGCGGGGCGAGAAACTGCTTCGCCTCCGCCGACGGTTCACGCACCCAGCCGGCCATCTTGTCCGGCGCCAGCACGTAGAGCAGCACTGAGGCCGGAGGACCGGCGGCCATCACCTTGCCGATCGTCTCCGGCAGTTCGACCCGACGCCCGGCAGCATCGGTGAAGATACGTGGCTCGGCGGCGGAGAGGTCCGCCAGGGAGAGCAGCACGACGAGCAGCGGCAACAGGACCGCCAGTATACGGCGACGGCGCATCACCTTCTCCATCCACCGATCCACGCTTCCATTGTTATGTTCGAACGGATATATCGGTCAAGCGGGCTTGCGGCGATACCGCCGGCCATCGGAGCAATATCGTTCGTCTCAAGGGGAGTTTCGTCATGCCGGGTAGGCGAGGAATTGGGTTTTGGCTGGCGGCTGCGATCGGCAGCGCCACGATGATGACGGCGCCGAGCGCCATGGCGGCAGACAATCTCACCGTCTTTGCCGCTGCGAGCCTGAAGAATGCGCTCGACGCGATCAACACGGCCTGCGAGGCCGACGTCGGCGAGAAGGCGACGATCTCCTATGCGGCGAGCTCGGCGCTCGCCAAGCAGATCGAGGAGGGCGCGCCGGCCGACGTCTTCATGTCGGCGGATCTCGACTGGATGAAATATCTCTCCGACAAGAACCTGATCAAGAAGGACACGGAGACCCAGCTGCTCGGTAACAGCATCGTGCTGATCGCGCCTGCCGATTCGAAGGCGGCCGCCGAGATCGCACCGAATTTCGACCTTGCCGCTCTCGTCGGCGACGGCAAGCTCGCCATGGCCAATGTCGCTTCCGTGCCGGCCGGCAAATACGGCAAGGCCGCGCTGGAGAAGCTCGGCGTCTGGGCCTCGGTCGAGGGCAAGGTGGCCCAGGCTGAGAACGTGCGGGCAGCACTCGCGCTGGTCTCGACCGGCGAAGCCCCGCTCGGCATCGTCTACAAGACCGATGCGGCGGCTGATCCGAAGGTCAAGGTGGTCGGCACCTTCCCGGCCGATTCGCATCCTCCCATCATCTATCCCGTGGCGCAGACCGCCGAGTCCAAGGACGACGACACGCCGGCCTTCCTGAAGTGCCTGGCGTCCGACAAGGCCAAGGAACTGTTCGAGAAGCAGGGCTTCACGGTACTGTCGAAGTGAGAGGTTGAATGGCGAATGGTGAATGGTGAATTGTGAATGGTAGGTTGTTGCCGCCTCTGTGAGGCTCAGGAACTCGTCCTTTACCATTCACCATTTTACCATTCACCATTCACCGACGACGGGCCCGCGCATGACATGGCTGCACCTCACACCTGACGAATGGACCGCGGTCCATCTGTCCATCAAGGTGGCGAGTTGGGCCATGGTGGCGAGCCTGCCGCCGGGAATAGCGATCGCCTTGCTGCTGGCGCGCGGCAGGTTCTGGGGCAAATCGGTGCTGAATGGCATCGTGCATCTGCCGCTGATCCTGCCGCCCGTGGTGACCGGCTATCTGCTGCTGTTGAGTTTCGGACGGCGGGGTCCCATCGGCGCCTTCCTGGCCGATAATTTCGGGATCGTGTTCTCCTTCCGCTGGACCGGCGCCGCGCTCGCCTGCGGGATCATGGGTTTTCCGCTGATGGTTCGCGCCATCCGCCTGTCGATCGAGGCGGTCGATCGCAAGCTCGAGGCGGCGGCCGGCACTCTGGGCGCCAATCCGCTCTGGGTCTTCGCGACGATCACGCTGCCACTGATCCTGCCCGGCATCATTGCCGGCATGATCCTCTCCTTTGCAAAGGCCATGGGCGAGTTCGGCGCCACGATCACCTTCGTCTCCAACATTCCCGGCGAGACGCAAACCCTGCCTTCGGCGATCTACACCTTTACCCAGGTTCCCGGCGGCGATGCCGGCGCGCTGCGCCTGACCCTGATCTCGATCGCCATCGCCATGGTGGCGCTGGTGGCGTCCGAGGTGCTGGCCCGGCGCGTCGGGCGGCGGATGGACGTCGAATGATGCTCTCCGTGGATGTGCGCCACCGGCTTGGCGCCTTCGAGCTCGACGCGGCTTTCGAGAGCAGCGGCCGGCTGACGGCGCTGTTCGGTCCGTCGGGTTCGGGCAAGACCTCGCTCGTCAATCTGATCGGCGGTTTGATGCGGCCCGACAAGGGCAGGATCGTCTCGGACGGACGGATTCTTGTCGACACGGCGGCCGGAACCTTCCTGCCGAAATATCGGCGTCGCATCGGCTACGTGTTCCAGGACGCACGGCTCTTCCCGCATATGACCGTCAGCCAGAATTTGCGCTATGGGCGCTTCTTCACGCCGGCTGCGGAGCGTTACGCCGAGATGGGTGCGATCGTCGAACTGCTCGGCATCGGCCATCTGCTGGATCGCCGCCCGGCGTCGCTTTCCGGCGGCGAAAAGCAGCGGGTCGCCATCGGGCGGGCGCTGATCGCGAGCCCCAGGCTGATCCTGATGGACGAGCCGCTGGCCTCGCTCGACGAAGCGCGCAAGGCGGAGATTCTGCCTTACATCGAGCGGCTGCGCGACGAGGCCGGCGTGCCGATCGTCTATGTCAGCCACTCTGTCGCCGAGGTGGCGCGGCTGGCGACCGACATCGTGGTGCTGGCCTCGGGCAAGGTCACGGCCGCGGGGCCGACGGCCGATATCGTCCAGCGGCTCGATCTCCTTCCCGAGGAGGAGCGCGGCGAGGGCGGCGCGGTGCTCGAGATGCAGGTGGTTGCGCAGGATGCCAGCTTCGGCATGACTTTGCTTGCTTCCGCCGCCGGCGAGATCCGTGTGCCCGCGCTCACCGTGCCGGAGGGAAGCATGGTCAGGCTGCGCATCCGTGCCCGCGACGTCATGGTCGCGACGGAGAAGCCCCGCGGCTTCAGTGCGCTCAACATCCTCGCCGGCGACATCATCTCGGTGGAGCCGAGCAACGGTGTGCTGGCGGATGTCCGTATCGACTGCCACGGCCAGACTGTGCTCGCCCGCATCACGCGGCGATCGGTGCATGACCTCGGGCTCATCGCGGGTAAACCGGTCTTCGCCGTGGTGAAGTCGGTGACCTTCGATCGCGCCGGGATCGCTCCACGGTCAGAGTGAAATCGTTATGGTGAAAATGACATAGCGCATTGCGGCGACCAGTCTGGTAAGAGTGGGGATCAAGATGCCGGAGTGACATGATTTGCCTTCGCTCAGCCTGCGGATAAATCTCGATCCCGACGGCCGCATCGGCCCCGGCAAAATCGAACTCTTGGAACAGATCGCCGCCTTCGGTTCGATCTCCGCGGCGGCGCGCCGCATGAGCATGTCCTACAAGCATGCCTGGGACCTCGTGGAGGAGATGAACAAGCTCTTCGGCAAGCCGGTTGTTTCGGCGCAGACCGGCGGCAAGCGCGGCGGCGGGGCGCAACTGACGCCGGTGGGGCTGGCCGTAGTCGCACGCTTCCGCGCCATCGAGCGCGCCGCGACCTCGGCGGCCGAGCAGCACATGATCGCCTTGCAGGCCGAGATCGAGGCTGGCTGAGCAGAGCCTTGCAGCCGCCGTGGCGGATATCTGACTTTCGGGCAAAGAAAAAGCGCCGTCGGGGAGGAGGATCGACGGCGCTTCATCTAACGCGGCGATCTGGGAGGAGGAACGATCGCCGACACCGTCCAGATAGTAACCGCCTCCTGATTCGACAATAGGCGGCTTTGCATTTTTCGCGTGCAAAGTTGTCGCAGGTCTTGGGTGATCCGGCTGCAAGCCCGGTGAGATGCGGGCAAAGAAAAAGCGCCGTCGGGGAGGAGGATCGACGGCGCTTCATCTGGCATGGTGATCTGGGAGGAGGATGATCACCAGCGACACTCAGATAGGATGCGCCCTCCCGAGCTGCAACCCTTCCGGCATGCATGCCTGCATTGCAAAATCGCCGCACGTCGTTGCGGCCCCCAGCCGCACGTCGTTGCGGCGATGGTCCAGGCAAATCAGCGGTCGCTTTCAGGCGTTCGCTGACGCCGCCGCCGGCACAATTGCCTTGTTCAGCATGCCGAACTGCACCCGAACGCTGCTTGCCGTACGGAAAAAGCCGATCAGCTCGCGCCAGGGACCTTCTATCCGCGTCAGTCCGGTGA
>VFQN01008812.1_pt1 | contig 10025 bp, 9 predicted proteins | sample 3512371 | NCBI WGS metagenome assembly VFQN01 (sample SAMN10412370, study PRJNA504923) | tailings metagenome | isolation source: Replicate 2 from Balatoc abandoned mine | place: Philippines: Itogon, Benguet | collected 2017-08-28 | reverse complement strand
GACGCTCGCCTCCACCGGCACGCCTGCGCTGTTCGTCCATCCGGCCGAGGCCTCGCATGGCGACCTCGGCATGATCGTCGCCGGCGATGCCGTGCTCGCCTTGTCGAATTCGGGCGAGACCCCCGAACTCGCCGACCTGGTCGGCCACGCCAAGCGCTTCGGCCTGCCGCTGGTGGGCATCACCGGTCGGCCCGGCAGCACCCTGGCGCGCGCCGCCGATGTCGCGCTGGTGCTCCCCGATGCGCCGGAGGCCTGCCCGATGGGCCTCGCGCCGACCACTTCCACCACCATGCAGCTCGCCCTCGGCGACGCCGTCGCGGTGGCGCTGCTGACGCGGCGCGGCTTCACCGCGGCCGATTTCCGCGTCTTCCACCCCGGCGGCAAGCTCGGCGCGCGGCTGTCGCGGGTGCGCGACCTGATGCATGGCGCAGCGGAACTGCCGCTGGCGCCCCCCGACACCAGCATGGACGCCGCCATCGTCGCGATGACGGCGCGGCGCTTCGGCTGCCTCGGCGTGCAGGGGGCGGATGGCCGTCTGCTCGGCATCATCACCGATGGTGACCTGCGCCGTGGCCTCGAGGCCGGCGGCGGCGGCGGCCTGCTGACCCGCAGCGCGGCGGAGATCATGACCCGCGCGCCGCGCACCGTGCGGCCCGATACCCTCGCCGCCGAGGCGCTGCACGAGATGAACACTCGCGCCATCACCACCCTTTTCGTGGTCGATGACGAAGGCCGCCCGGTCGGCATCCTGCACATCCACGACCTGCTGCGCGCGGGCGTCGCATGAGCGGACGGGACGACCCGCGCCCGAGACCGACGCCCGCCGTGCCTCTGCATGCGGTGGCGCCGGAACGCTCCGCCGCGGCGTCCCGCCACATGCTGCCACCCTCGCGCCGCCGCTGGGTGCCCTCGGCCGCGCAGATCGCCCGGCGGCGCCTCGCCGTGCGCCTTGCCAAATGGCTCCTGCCGCTTGCCGGCATCGGCCTGCTGGTCGCGATCGCGGTCTGGCCGGAGCTCGACCGCATGGAGGATCGCGCCCGCGTTTCCTTCCGCCGCGTGCTGCAGGCGCAGCCCGATGCGGTGCGTCTGGTCGAACCGCGCTACCAGGGCCTCGACGAGCAGAACCGCCCCTTCACCGTGACCGCCGACGTGGCGACCCAGACGGAGAACGCCGATGTCGTCGATCTCGACCGCCCGCGGGCCGACGTGCTGCTGACCGATGGCAGCTGGGTGCTGCTGGAATCCAATCAGGGCCGCTTCGACAAGGCGCAGCACCGACTCGACCTGCGGGGCGACGTCACGCTCTGGCAGGATGGCGGCAATTTGCTGGTCACGGCGGAGGCGGAAGTGCTGCTGCAGGAAGGCTCGGCCTCGGGCGACAAGCCGGTAGCCGCGCAGGGCCCCTTTGGCACGCTGGTCAGCGAGGGCTTCCGCCTGACCGAACGCGGCCAGGTCGTGATCTTCACCGGCCGCGCCCGCGCGGTGCTGGAGGGCGGGCAATGAGGCGCGGCATCATCGGCCTCGCCGCGACGTTGCTGTCGGCGACCGCACTCGCCCAGGGGCTCGACCTCAGCCAAGGCGGGCCTATCGAGGTCACGGCGGTCGATGGCATCGAATGGCGCCAGCAGGAGCAGGTGGTGATCGCCCGCGGGCAGGCCCGCGCGGTCCGCGGTGGCGTCACAGTCGATGCCGACCGGCTGATCGCCCGCTACCGCCCACGCGGCGGGGAGGTCGCGGCCGCCCCACGCGCGCCGACCGAAGGCCCCGCTGGTGGCGGCGAGATCTGGCGCCTGGAGGCCGAGGGCAATGTCGTCGTCACCTCGGCGACCGACCGGGCCGAGGGCGATCGCGCCGTCTATGACATGGACCAGTCGGTCATGGTGATGACCGGTGGCGCGCTGCGGCTGGTCACGCCAGACAACACGCTGACCGCGCGCGACAGCGTCGAATACTGGGCGCAGCGCCGCATGGCGGTGGCGCGCGGCAATGCCGTGGTGGTCACGAATGACGGACGGCGCGTGCGCGCCGACACGCTGGTCGCCTTCTTCGCCGAAGGTGCCGCGACAGGTACGGCGCAGCCGCCGCGCGCCCAGACGACCAGCATCCAGCCCGGCCAGCCGCCGGGCGCGCAACCATCCTCGATCGAGCGCGTCGAGGCCTATGGCAATGTTGATATCCGCACGGCCGAGGAGGTCGTGCGCGGCGATCGCGGCGTCTACAACCCCAATACGGGCCTCGCGCGGCTGCTCGGCAACGTGCGCATCACCCGTGGAGACAATACCCTGACCGGCCAGGAAGCGATTGTGAACATGAAGACCGGCATCGCCCGCCTCGTTTCCGCGCCCGGCGCGCGCGTCCAGGGGCTGGTGGTGCCGCAGCAGGGCCAGCCGCAGCCGGGACCGCAGCCCGCGCCGCAGCCGGAGCCGTCGCGATGAGCGAGGTCCTGCGCGTCGTGGAAGGGGCCGCTGCCACCGGCGGGCTGGTCGCCCGCGGCCTTGGCAAACGCTACAAGAAGCGGCCGGTGGTGCGGAACGTCTCGATCTCGGTGAAGCGCGGCGAAGCGGTCGGGCTGCTCGGCCCGAACGGCGCCGGCAAGACCACCACCTTCTACATGATCACCGGCCTCGTGCAGCCCGATGAAGGCCAGGTGGTGATGGACGGGCACGACGTCACCACGCTGCCGATGTATCGCCGCGCGCGGCTCGGCCTCGGCTACCTGCCGCAGGAAGCGTCGATCTTCCGCGGGCTGAATGTCGAGGACAATATCCGCGCCGCGCTGGAAGTGGTGGAGCCGCTGCGCGACCGGCGCGAGCAGATGCTCGATGCGCTGCTGGCGGAGTTCGGCATTTCCCACCTGCGCCGTGCTCCCGCGCTCGCCTTGTCGGGTGGTGAGCGCCGCCGCTGCGAGATCGCCCGCGCGCTGGCGACGCATCCCTCCTACATCCTGCTCGACGAGCCGCTGGCGGGCATCGACCCGATCGCGGTGGGCGAGATCCGCGACCTGGTGAAGCATCTCAAGGACCGTGGCATCGGCGTGCTGATCACCGATCACAATGTCCGCGAAACGCTCGAGATCATCGACCGCGCCTACATCCTGCACGACGGCCAGGTGCTGATGGAAGGCAGTCCGCGCGACATCGTCGCGCATGAGGGCGTGCGCCGCGTCTATCTCGGCGAAAGGTTCAGCCTTTAGTTTGCGCGCCGTGCAACGAGCCGCCACACCAGAACGGCATGCTTCGCGGCGGAGCGCCGGCTGATGGCGCTCGGTCCCCGCCTCGACCTGCGGCAATCGCAGCAGCTGGTGATGACGCCGCAGCTGCGCCAGGCGATCAAGCTGCTGCAATCCTCCAACATCGAGGTTACCGCCTTCGTCGAGGAGGAGTTGGAGCGCAACCCGCTGCTCGAGCGCGACGAACGGGCGGAACCGGGGCCCGATGCCGGTCGCAGCACCGACCCGTTGCCCGTGCAGGCCGAGGCACCGGACGCCGCGGCTGCCGCCGTGTCGGACGCGCTGCCGAGCGAGGCCGCTGCGCCGCTGGATGCGGAATGGGACAATGTCTATGACGCCGGCAACCCGCCGATCGGCCGCGGCGGCCGCGCCGATTTCGACGACGACATCGCCGGCATCGATGCCATGGCCGCGCCGGAGCAGAACCTGCGCGAGCATATCGGCGAGCAGGTCCGCCTGACCTTCGCCGCGCCGCAGGAACGCATGATCGCGGCGAACCTGCTGGCGCTGGTCGATGCCGCCGGGCGCCTGACCATCCCCGACGCCACCATCGCCGCCGCGCTGGGGTGTGACGAAGCGGTCGTCACCGCGGTGCGCCAGCGCATGCAGCGCTTCGACCCGGTCGGGATGTTCTGCGCCGATCTGCGCGAATGCCTGATGGTGCAGTTGCAGGACCGCAACCGCTTCGATCCCGCCATGGCCGCACTGCTCGACAATCTCGAGATGCTGGCGCGGCGCGACCTGCGCGGCCTGCAGGCGGTCTGCGGCGTGGATGCCGAGGACATCGCCGAGATGGTGGCCGAGCTGAAGCGGCTCGACCCCAAGCCCGGTGCGAGCTTCGACGCGCCGCCGGCGCTCACCCTGGTGCCCGACGTGCTGATGCGCCGCGGCCCGGCCGATGACTGGATCGTCGAGCTGAACCCCGAGACGCTGCCGCGCCTTCTGATCAACCGCGGCTTCCACGCTCGCGCCGTGGTCGGCGCGAAGTCGCGCGACGAGAAGGCCTGGCTCGCCGAGCGCTTCCAGACCGCGTCCTGGCTGGTGAAGTCGCTCGAGCAGCGGGCGAGCACCATCCTCAAGGTCTCGGCCGAGATCGTGCGCCGCCAGGACGGCTTCTTCCGGCACGGCGTCGCCCATCTGCGCCCGCTGATCCTGCGCGACGTGGCCGAGGAGGTGGGGATGCACGAAAGCACCGTCTCCCGCGTCACCTCGAACAAGGCGATCGCGACCCCACGCGGTACCTTCGAGCTGAAGTACTTCTTCACCACCGCGATCGCCGGCACGGCGGGCGGGGAGGCGGTCAGCGCCGAAGCGGTACGGCATCGCATCAAGGCCATGGTGGATGCCGAAACCCCCGCCGATATCCTGTCGGATGATGCGATCGTGGAGCGGCTGCGCACGGAAGGCGTGGACATTGCCCGCCGGACCGTGGCCAAATACCGCGATGCGTTGCGGATACCGTCTTCGGTGCAGCGCAAAAGGGAGAAGGCCGTCCCGGCCTGATCCGACCTTGCCTGGGCGGCCCGCGCTGAGGATGCGGACCGGCGATCGGTCGCCACGGGGCGGCCCCTCCCCTTCACTAGAGGAAGGAGGGCAAAGCCCCATGCACGTCACTGTCGCAGGCAAGCAGGTCGAAACCGGTGAGGCGCTGAAGGTCCATGTGCGCGATGGCCTCGAGATCATCACGCGCAAGTATTTCGACCACGCATTGGAAGCGAACGTCACCTTCCATCGCTCGCGCGCCCATTTCGCTTGCGACATCAATCTCAAGGCCGGTCGAGGGCTGACCATGCGGGCCGAGGGCGAGGGCCCCGACGCGCATCGCGCCTTCGAGGAGGCCGCGGAGCACCTGGCCAAGCGGCTGCGCCGCTATCGCCGGCGCGTGAACGAGCACGCCAGGTCCTTCGCCACCGGTCGCGAGGCCGAACCACCTGCCGGCCGCGAACGCGTCCTGCAGGCGATCGAGGATGAGGGTGAGGAGCCCGTGGCCGGGAACGGGGCCGACCATGGCGCCATCATCGCCGAGCATCCCACCGACATCACTCTGATGACGGTGGGAGAGGCCGTGATGCGCATGGATCTCGGCCAGGTCCCGGTCCTGATGTTCCGCAATAAGTCGACGCGGGCCCTGAACGTCGTCTACCGACGCGGCGACGGGCATGTGGGGTGGATCGACCCGGGCGAGGTGTGATTCCGTCGGCTTTCCCGCGGCCGCGATGACTGCGGCCGCGGGATCGCCACCCCATCGCTTGCCCGGGAGTCGGCGGCTGCCCTGCGGCCGACGGTCAGGCCGGCATCATCGCCGGTTCGAGGGTCTGCAGCGCCTGAAGCAGGCCCGGAATGTCGGTCTGCCACTGCCCGGAGAAGGGGTTCGACGGCTCCAGCCAGATCTCGTGGCGCAGGCCGGATATCAGCGACATCTTGGCGAAACAGGTGCGCAGATCCATGGCGCCGGGCGCTGCCGGCACGATCTCGAGCACGCGGGCGCCGGGCCGCGCCAGCAGCACCAGCCCCAGCCCCGCCCCGTGCGGCGCCACGATCACCGGCGCGCGGCGGATAAGCGCGATCTGCTCGGAGAGGGGCCGACCGCTGAAGGTGAGGCAGGCGAAGCCACGCGCCGCGAGCGCCGCTTCCAGTTCCGCCTCATTGTCCATCCGGCGCTTGGTGCTGTCGCGCCGCGACAGGTAGAGCGGCGCGCCGCCGATCGCGGGCCCGGCCGCTTCCTCCGCCCGCGCGCCGATGCGTGCCATCAGCCCGCCATAGCTGGCCTGGTGGATCAGGCGCACCGGGGCGCGGGAGCCGAGCCAGAGCTTGCGGACGAACACCGCATCGCCCACCGGCCGGATCGGTGCCGGCGCCACCGCGCCGAGTGTAATGCTCTCCGCCATGAAGGGTGCCGCCCGGTCCGACAGCAACAGTGGCGCGCTGCCTTGCGCGTCGTTCAGCCGCCAGGCCAGCGACGGCATCCATTCGGCGAACCAGTGATAGATGTTGTTGAAGCGCTCGATTGCCAGCACCGCCTCGGGGATCTCCTCGGCCGAGGCCATGGCGGCCAGCGCCGCCGGCGCGACCGGGTCGCCATGGGTCACCACTACGCGGCCGTCGCGGTCCCAAATGATGCCATTGCGATCAACGAAGACCTCCGCCAGCACGGTCATCTCGGGCGGTCCCGCCCGCCTGGTCGCCGCGATGAAACCGGCGATCGAAGCCCGCGCCGCCATGCCGAGATGCTCCGGCGCGCCGGATGCCAGATGGACCGGGACATCCGCCCCTGACAGGTCCAGGCGATCGCCCTGCGGCCCGAAGACGACGCCCGCCGCGCGCGGCGTCTGCGGGGCCGGCGCCAGCAGTTCCTCCAGGCGCTGCCGCGCGGTGGGCGACAGCCTGGCGTTGCCGCGCGGCGCGGCTCGCGTCAGCAGGTTGGCGACCTGGCCGCGCACGAAGGAATCCTGCTCAGCATGCCCGTCGTAGAGATGCGGCGCGGCATCGAGGATGGCGAACGCCGCGTCGTGAAAACCCGCCTGTTCGAGCCGGAAGGCGTGAATCACACGGATGCGGTCCGGTAGCGTCGCGCCGGCGACGAAGCGTGCGGCAAATGCCGCCGAGGCGGGGCTAGCATCCATCAGCGCCGCATTGACCACGGCGTTGACCGCCCGCGGCGTGGCCATCGCCGGCGGCATCGCCCGTGCCTTGGTGAGCGCTCCCGCCCAATCGCCGTTCGCGGCGGCGGCGATGAGCCCCCCGACATCCGGCACGCCCTTCTCGGCGGGTGGCGCCGTCGCAAGCAGGGCAGCGACACGCGCCAACGCGACAGCGTCGCCGGCGAGGTCCTGCTCGGCGCGCTGTCGGGCGGCTGCCACGGCCTCGGCGCTGCCGTGGCTGCGCAGCAGGTCGATCAGGGCGAGGTGCGGTTCCGCCTGCCGCGGCTGGGCGCGGCAGGCCTGCGTCAGCGCCAGCCGCGCCTTGCCCGGCAGGCCGTGCCGCAGCAACCCGCGCGCCAGGGTGACCAGCCGCCGGGCCTGCGGCGGCTGCGCGAGGATCGCGGTGTCGGCGATGGCGCGGGCTTCCTCCCGCCGACCGGTGGCGAGCAGGCTGAACAGCCTTTCCTGCAGCCCGACGGCCCGCACCGCCCGGATATTGTGGGGCTTGGCGCCGAGCGACACGGCCCGGCGCCAAAGCGCCTCGGCCATCGGCCCATGGCCGCGTGACTGGGCAGTCCGGCCGACCCAGAGATGCGCCGCGGCGCTATCACCGCGGCGCTGTCGCAGGAAGGCGCGCAGCGCCGGGCCATCGCCGTCCAGGACCAACGGAAGGAGTGCGCCGAGCAGCCCCGTGGAGGTGAAGCGGCTGATCACCGCATGCTTGTGGAAGGGCATCGCCAGCGGCTGCGCTGCGCCCTCCCGCACCAGGTGGTCGAGATGCAGCGCATCCTGCGGGAAGTATGGATCGGCCACGGCAAAGGCGATCGGCGGCGCATCACCGCGCGCGACGCGCATCCCGCCATGCAGCGCGGGATCGTGGTGATGATGGAAGCGCCGGTCGCCTGGCACATCCGCCGGATCGATCGACACCTGGGGCGCGATCGCAAGTCCGTGCGTCAGGCCCAACGCCGCGCCATGCTTCAGCACCGCATAGCCGCCCATGCTGTAGCCATATCCCAGGGCGCGGCGCTTCAGCACCGGGCGCACCCGCATCGCGGCACGGGCAATGGACATCGCCGGATACCAGTTCCGCCGCTTTGCGATAAAGCCGATCGTCTCGAGGCCCAGCTTCCGTGCCGGTGCCTCGGCCCAGAACCAAGTCCCATTCGGCACATGGCCGACCGCGGCAAACGTCACCAGGGTGAAGTCGGAGGCACCTGCCCGATGCAGAACGAGAACCTCGTCGTCTTCGAACAAGGTCTCCGTCAGCATGCCCTCAGTGCACCCGCGCCGCTCCCATGCCGTTCTGTACGATCGCCGCCGTCGCCAGCGCAAGCGTTGGCGCCGCGCCGATCGGCGTGCCGTCCGCGGCATGGATGGCCACCGCGGACTGGCCGTTCACCACGACCGGCCGCGTATAGGCGATGCTCTCCGCGCCATACCGCGCCCAGGCGAGCGGCGAGAGGCGCCGCAATTCCTCGGCGGTGGGGAGCATCTCCTCGCCATCCTCGATGGTGTCGATGTCGTCGGTTTCGTCGGTCATCATTCTGCCCTCCGGCGGCGACGGCCCGATGGGCCCGTGCAGCCTTGTTGCCGGCCCGACTGGGCCCGGTTGGGAAAACGTCCCGGCAGGTCAGCCCGTTTCAGCGGGGCCTTCCATCAATGCGGTGGGGCCATTGCCGCGGGCGCCGATGCGGATGGTCTTCACCCGGCTCTCCGGCTGCGGCCGCTTCAGCTCAAGGTGCAGCAGACCGTTGTCGAGCCACGCCCCTTCCACCTCCATCCCTTCCGCCAGCACGAAGGCCCGCTGGAACTGCCGCGCGGCGATGCCGCGATGGAGGAAGATGCGCCCCTCGCTGTCATCCTTCTGCCGGCCGCGGATCACCAGCTGGTTGTCCTCCTGCGTGATCTGCAGGTCCTCCATGGCGAAGCCCGCCACCGCCAGCGTGATGCGCAGCCGGTCGGCGCCCATCTGCTCGATATTGTAGGGGGGATAGCCGTCGGCATTCTTGCCCACCCGGTCGAGCATCTGCTCGAGATGGTCGAAGCCGAGAAACAGGGGCGAACCGAACAGCGACTGGCGAGACACGAAGTCAGCCTCCTCATCCGAGAGCGAAGCGGGTGGCGGGACCCGAAGCACCCCGCCGATCCCTGATTTTGGCGGCCGGGCAGGCGGTTGCAAGGGGGGACGGCGAGGGCTACATGCCGCCATCCCGCCATGACCGACGCTGCCCTCCTGCCGATCCTGCTCGTTCCCGACCCGCGCCTGCGCGCCAAGGCGAAGCCCGTGGCCGCCGGCGATGGCGAGGCCGTCCGCGCCCTGTCCGAGAAGATGCTGGCGGCGATGTACGCTGCGCCGGGCATCGGCTTGGCCGCGCCGCAGGTCGGCGAGATGCTGCGCCTGGTGGTCATCGACCTCCAGAAGGAGGAGCAGCGCGACCCCATCGTGCTGGTGAACCCCGAGGTCGTTGCCGAAAGCGACGAGACCGCGACGCGCGAGGAAGGCTGCCTGTCGCTCCCCGGCCAATATGCCGAGGTGACGCGGCCGGCACGCGTGAAGGTGCGCTACCACGACCTGACCGGCGCGAAGCGGGAGATCGAAGGCGAAGGACTGCTCTCCGCCTGCCTGCAGCACGAAATCGACCACCTGAACGGCGTGCTGTTCGTGGACTACCTGTCGGCGCTGAAGCGGAACATGCTGCTGCGGAAGCTGGCCAAGGAACTGAAGGCGAAGCAGCGGGACTGAAGGCGCATCAGGGAGGGCCTTGCCCTCCCCGAACCCCATGCTCGGATCGGGGAGGGCCCTGCCCTCCCCGAACCCCTCCGGCCAAAGGCTTAAGGCCTTTGGAAACCGTCACCTTTATGGAGCACCCGGCCCATGTGGCGCACCCCAATTCGAGGGCTCCAAGGGCCCTTAGGCCTTTGGCGGGGTGAGGTCCGGAGAGGGGCAGCGCCCCTCTCCGGTTCAGCGTGACGCCCATGCGCATCGCCTTCATGGGCAGCCCGGACTTCGCCGTCCCCGCGCTGCGCGCCCTGCACGCCGCCGGCCACGACATCGCCGCCGTTTATTGCCAGCCGCCGCGCCCCGCCGGCCGCGGCCAGAAGGAAACGCCCTGCCCGGTGCATCGCGCCGCACTCGATCTCGGGATCGAGGT
>VFQN01008811.1_pt1 | contig 10026 bp, 10 predicted proteins | sample 3512371 | NCBI WGS metagenome assembly VFQN01 (sample SAMN10412370, study PRJNA504923) | tailings metagenome | isolation source: Replicate 2 from Balatoc abandoned mine | place: Philippines: Itogon, Benguet | collected 2017-08-28 | reverse complement strand
AAGGCACATGGCCATCAGTTCGGAGGATGTCAGCGAAGTATTCTGCCTTTAGTGCTGTGTTGAAGAAGATCATTACAGACGACTGTAATCCCTCCAACCAGGCAGGTGGTTCATTCTCTTCCGTCGCTGTCGATGAAGACGATGGCAGGGAGGCAGTGGAGGTGGTGACCTGAGCGAGCTTGTCTAATACAACGCGAAGGAGAGTTAGGGGTGAGTTCATTTCTTCAGGTGTCAGTGGGATGTACTCTTGCTTGATCTTCGGATGATGTTGATGGAGGTAGTTTGTTTTAATATACGCCGCAGAGGGGAAGAGCTTCTTTGCAGATTGCTCGATGGACTTTAATCCATACGTCGGGAGAGATGCTGCGGCAAGGATGTACTGTACTGTACGATCTGTTTTCTATCATAACAAAGAGAGATAGAGTAAGATAGAGATCAATGAGTGTTAGGAATTGATATAGAGAATGACATGAGTTCATTACCTGAATGACATTATCCTGTATTTTATATCTTCGAATAAGTTTTAAGGTTTTCACAATTTTTTCTACATCAGCAAAATAAGATCCATCTAACAGCATGTCAGCTTCATCTAAGATTAGTGTATCTAGGTGGTATAGGGGGTGTAGAGGATCTCTGTGATCTTCTTTCTTGATAAGATCTTGGAGGTGGCGTGGTGTACATACAATGATTTCATACATATTATGAGAAGGTCGTGATGTTGTTGTATTGTCAGGGTTTTGAATCCAACTCAAGCACTTCTCAGCGCGTCGCTCTGAGCTCGAGTGTTAGTGATTGATCAATAGAAAGGAGAATAAACTTACCCATGAGAACCTTGAAGTCTTTTTCATCACTAAGAGGTTGATGGATGAATCGAGTCATGCGAATGATTTGATCGCATAGTTCAGCGGATGGTGCGAGGATGATTCCTCGCTTAGGATGCAGCGAGATGGCTGCCTCTGACTCAGTTTCACTGCTTTCAAGATCCTTTATTCGCTGTTGGATAGCACGATCGATCAGAGGAAGGTAGTAAGCGAGTGTCTTGCCACTGCCTGTCTCTGCTCCGACGATGACGTCTTTGCCATCTGCTATGAGGTGATAGGACTTGCTCTGAATATCTGTAGCAATCGTGTAATCTCTGGTTTGTAAGAGATCTAACAGCTTCGGAGATTGACACAAGTCTTTAAATGGTTGTTTCGATAGGAAGATTGGATTATCTTCCTCTAAACTTGTACTGTCAGTATTCACAGAAGTTTGAAGAGATCGAGCAAAACTCTTAATCCTCAGTTTCATAATGCTTCCTCGTCCAACATTTGAAGGAAGATAGGATGATATTCTCGTTAGCATTGTCATACAGATGAAGCTAACCAACAGACAAAAGATGATGAGCTTCATTCAATTTCCAATTGCCGACTTGCCGGTACTAAAACGACGGCAGATCGGTATTTCAATATCGGATTATCGGACTTATGGATTTTATTTGATTGTATAATCTAGTATCACAATTATTCGAATAGACTAGGAAAATGAGTACATGCAAGTATTTTATTCAACGTTATTTATGTTGGTGTTGTTGTAAACCAAAGAGTTTATTACAGCATCCAGTAACGGGTGGTGATGAAGATTGGGGATTAAATTATGATGAGAAAACGAAAGGTGTTAGACTATCAAGAGAATTTGATAGAAAACCAAAAGAAATTGAAACAACTGAAGCGAGTGACTCCTTTGCTTCTCGAAATGAGAGTGATGGACGTCATTCGCCGAGTAAAGACCGTTCATCACCTGTTTTACCTCATAGTAATAGTAATGGTGATATTCCGGGAGAACCAATACTGATGAAGGCGAGTGCTGATTTAACACCAATCCGTGGTAAAGATGGATGGAATAAATACAAGGCAACGAATCTAAACACAGACGATGTCGAGGAAGGAGAGGTGAATGACAATGACCTCGGAGGAGAGGACAAAGACCTTCAGAGAGAAGAATCAGATGATCGAATATGATTAGGATGATGATAGGATTCCGCTTTAGTCTAGTGATAATACATTCAATCTGACCCCAATTTTTGCTTGCTATTTATTTGTTCCTCTTCTTTCACTGTCTTCTATGAAGCGAGTAAAGAGAGAGAGAGAGACTGTTTGAGAGGTCATTGTATGAGATCTATGAGAGAATAGAGAGAAAGAAAGAAGAATAATTGTTGTTGTCGTGACACCATTATCTGTCTCAAATCATCTATTAATAATTCTAAATGTTTTTGTTTCATGAAAAGTTTATTATATAATAATTTAAATTACATCAGTCAGTGTCATTTGTTCAATAAACCTCATATGATGTATGATTAGTCGTGAGGAGTTATTTATTTCTTGTCATCTTCATCGTCATCGTCATCATCATTTGCAGCCTTTCCACCACCCATTAATTGACTCAGTTGCTTCATAGGATCGCCATTCTTCGCTGATTGTCTCTTAATCTCCTCTAGTTCCTCTGGAGACATGTTCTGCATCAGGTAAGGCATACCCACGACCATGACCAGCGAGAACAACATCATCAACATCATAGGATTGGCCATGATCATACCCCATAGAGAGAATGGTGGTTTTTGAACTTCATATTGGATTGGGGCAAGAGCGTTAAGGACGATAGGATAACTAGCAGCGACACGAGGGGCACCAGGATATTTATATTCGATCACAGAGATTGTGTTATTTTCAGCTGATACTTTCAATTTTAATTGAGAAAAATGATCTGTAAGAGAATACACTTCTAAAGCATAGATTCCTGCGTGTGTAATCAGAGAAAGGGAACAATAGACAGATGAACTTTTCCTACCTGATGGGACATGAAAAAAGACAAAACTACCATCATATCGACTTAAAGTACGATGTTCTCCATTATTTAAAACAATAGGAATGTTGGAAGGATGTGCTCGGTTAGGAATCACAAGCTTTCCTTCAATGTTTATTGTTACTTCTTGAGCCAAAAATCTGTAAACAAATCAGTTTTATCAAAATCTCTTCAAAGACCTTCGTTCACTATAGCTCTTACCTCTGAAAGAAAATGCCTATCAGAGCAAATAAAAGGATAGTTGACGTCGAAAACATGATAATCTCTTTCTTTTGTAATGAATGAAAAGTCAATCAAAACACCATCTCAAAACGAGGACCTAGTCCAAGTTCTTGATATCTCGATATTTTTAAATATCGATTTTTCTAACGAATAAAACAGAAAAGTTTTTTAAAAGAGTTAGTGAAGCACTTCATTGAACGTTTTAACAACCAATTCAACGAACCGAAGTTATCTCATTTTGATTTTTATCATCTTTTGTTATTATAGTATCATTATATTCAATTAAAGATGGCAGAAGAGGCTCCAAGGACGAATTTTATGGAAGACATTGCACGTAAATATCAATATGTGCTTGATAAATCAAGTCCACATGTTTTATATCGATGGATTTTATTTGTTCTTTGTCTAAGTATTTATTTCGTACGAGTCTATTATCGAGATGGTTTCTTTATTGTTACATATGGATTGGGAATTTATCTTTTAAATCAATTTATTGGTTTTCTGTCGCCTCAGGTAAATAACACCTCCTTTGAACTTTCTTTCCTGTTAATTGTTTAATATTCGTATGGTAATAGTTTGACCCTGAAGAGAATGATCTGGATGGAGGATTACCAACGAAAGAGAGCGATGAATACAGGTGAGCAACAACACATCTCATTACCTGTAGGAATACCGTCTCAATCTTCCTCATCCTTCTCATTCTTAGACCCTTCGCCAGAAGATTACCAGAATTCAAATTTTGGCATTCATCGGTTCGATCTGTGATAATCTCCTTCTTCATGACCTTCTTTGAGGTGTTTGATGTGCCGGTCTTCTGGCCTATCCTCCTCCTCTACTTCATCGTCCTCTTCTTCATTACCATGAAACGACAGATTAAGCACATGGTGAAGTATAGATATATACCATTTAGTTGGGGAAAGAAGAAGTATGAAGGGAAAGCACCAGCAAAAGATTCGAAGTAAAGAACGTCATCATATAAAGTAGCTACGTCACATATAGATATTATATAGAAACTATTTTCTCTCCCTTCTTTTTTTTTCTCTCTCTTCTAAAATTCTTTGTGTTATTTTCGATGAAATTATTAATAATAACACGAAATCCTATCATCTGGCAGCAGTACCGCTATGAATAAAATCCTCAAGATCTAAAGCTTTCCTCGAAGCTGTTCAAGGAGTTGTGGAATAGTATTAATTTAAAAAGATTCCCTTGTTCTTCAAACCCGGGAATCTTATTCACTTGGAGATAGCTTTAATGAAGTAAGAAGGATCGAGATCTTTCTCAACCACTTGATCTAACAACTGTTTCGCTGGTTTTGAGGATCCATATGCTAACAATCCCTCTCGAATGAGCTTCCCAGCATCCCTATCATAAGAAGACCGCAATATGTAAAGAAAAACACAATCAACTATCAATCTTCTTACCTGGACAAAGGATCTTTATGGAAGAGCGTATACCAGATCTGAGCAGCATATAACCTTGCAAGAAGATAGGAGTAATAGCTACCACCATAATTGATGAAATGACCATGATTCAATAACTGCATGTGAGGGAGGAGATCTATTGATTGAAGGATTTTCTTCTTCAGCTCGTCAGTGTTAGCATTGCAGGAAGGAAGAAATTGAAGAGATTCTTTCTCTGCTAGTGGTATTATCGTGTATTCTTGTTGGATCTTCGCAGATTCTTTTAATGCAGTGATGAATAAATCTTCTGCTGTAGCGCTAGAGTCTTGGAAACAATCGCTCTTAAATAAATGCTGCAAGAGGAGGAGATTATCATATTTAGAGGATTAGTATGGAGATCTTACCTGATCCACAGCAGCGAAGAGGATCTGTGTTTGTAAATCCAATCCAATAAAGCTTTTCCTTTGTTGCATTGCTTGAGATAATAACTCTGTTGGGATTGTTTCACCTGTACGATAATTCTTTGCCCATTTTTTAATTACATTGACATCACGAGCAAAGTATTCCATGAAATGTGATGGTATCTATCCATTGATTAGTTTCTTAAATCTCAGATTTATGTCAAAGCTTTCTCACCTCAATGAAGTCTGTGCTGCCACGAGTGCCTGACAGATGCTGAAAGGTCGTTCTTGAGAATAATGAGTGCAAGGCATGACCGAACTCGTGATACAATGACTCAAGCTCGGAAAGAGAGAGGAAAGTATGACTGAAAGTCGGTGCTCTACCTCGAGCCTCTACACCTCCACTGAAGGGAAGAACTAATACCACTGTTGGTAATTGTTGACCTACCTTAAATACCTCACTAGAAGAGGTGAATCTGGTGTAAGCAGCCTTGTTGGTGTAAGGAGGGATCTGCCAGTTCAACTTATCACATCCACACCTGACAGTGAAGTGTGCAGCACCAGGAAACTTCCCTGGACGATGGAAAAGATCAAAATAAACTGTACCAATCTTACTATTCGTTTGTAAATCTAAAACAACATATTTCTTTAGTGTACTGGTAAGAGATGAGTCAACCCATGCCTCTGAGGCAGTGATTGACTCCTCTTGTAGTCTAATGGAATATACTTCTTCACTAATCATCTGCAAGGATTGGAGACATTGAGACAAGGGTAAATACTCTCGCACTCGTTGTTGTGCGAGGTCAGAACCATCACTATTCTGTTGCAAGGACTGATGGGCGTATTGTAGGAATCCTACATCCCACGGCTGGACGGCACTTCCTTCCTCATGCTGTTGGAGTTGAGTTTTTAACCCTTCTAACTGCTTTAATTCACTCTTTGTCTGTTGGTCAATGTTATGAGATAAAGATTTGAGCATCCCTTGAATCTCCTCTGGTCGTTTGAAGATGGATTTCGTCAATATTCTGTGTGAATAACTAGGAAATCCTAATAAAGCCGATAATTGATGCCGTTTCTGTAATAATTGAGTAAAATTTGTAATATTCGTGATGGGTTGAAGTTGTTGTTCAAACCATAGTGACTTTCTAATCTCTTCATTATGAATACTGTTCATGAGTGCTCCGAGGTAAGACCTGTTCGAAGGACAATAGATGAACCCCTCTCTACCGACTTGACGATTTATTCGTTCTTCATATTTTCCACGAAAGCTCTGTTGAAGTTGTTGTTTCAACCAGCTGGACATGTGTTGGTAGTCGGAATAGTCTTCTTCCTGTGTGAGATTGAATGGACCGATAGTGACGAGGTTATTCTTGTCTTGAAACGATTGTTCTCGAATATATAGGCTGAAGTTTGTTTCGGTATTAATAATCTCTCTTTGGAGATCTTTCATTACTCCTTGCAGGTTATGGTGGGATGGGGGAGCCTGGCCATCGTGTGTGGATGCATTGGAAGGAGATCGCTGTTGCTTTATAAGATGGATCCCTTCAAGTCTGAAATCAGTCAATAAATCATTACCAAAGTAATACTCATCCTTTGAAAGATGATTACTTTCTCTTTGATCGTTAGAAGTGAGATTGGTGTAGATGATTGTCGCACTGTTAAGAGTATCTTCAAGCACCTCATACAGTGTCACATCAGAGTTGAGATCGATAATCAACTGAGACAAGATAGAGAACGAAGTTTCAGCACTTGAGCGAAATTTCTCGTCACTATGGGCGTTTCGACAGAGCTCTGCAGCGTCTATAATATTGCACAGCTCCACTGAAATTGCATCTAACAGTCGCAGCCTTTCTGAGTGAGTCAGCTCATCCTTCTTTGCTGGGAGATATCTTCGTATAAAATTGATTCGAGAGACGGCCTCACGAGATCTATCCACAAAGTCTTCCGGTTTTAACACCGTTTCTGGCAGATCAAATAGACTTCGAGTAGGATTTAGCATTGTTTGAACACTGATGGATCTTTTCAGCATAACCCCCTTCTCTGACACCCTTTGTTGCAGCCCATTTCGACATCCTACCCATTGATATGCCCGAGTTTGTACAAATCTCCTTCGAATAAACTGTTGCAACATTTCCATCAATCTAAAAACCTTGCTACAGCAGTGCCAATTAAAACAAATATCGCTCGATAGTGCCGCCTCTCCCGATAGAATAGATTTTTTCTCTTTCAGTTTCAAATTTTCTAGATCTCGAGATCATTGAGGGCAAACTGAAAGGATGGCAGATAGAGCGAAGGAAGAAGTCTTAGAAGATGATGAAGATCAAGAGGAAGAAGATGTTGCAGTAGAAAGATTAGATTCATGGTTCTTATATGTTCATGTTCGAGAGAAAACCATTACAGTGTCCTGTGGTGATGCATCACAGAGAATAAAATGGCTTGCTCATGTCGCTATAGGTATTTTTCATCCAAATATTTGAGAGTGGAAGATTTTGAATAACTTTATGTTTGATAGCTCGCTGGGATGATCAAAATTGTCAAGGATGGAAGACGCTTGGGATACCGACTTCAGTTCGATTGTACAAGAAAGATGGAGATGATGTAGACATGAATTTATCGATTCGTGAGGTTGCGAAGAATGGTGATCATTTATTTGTTGAGACTTCTCTTTCACCGAACGACTTCCGATAATTTGAAAAGGTGTCTGTTCCAATGACGAGTGTCTTTCTCATACCTGTAGCTTTTTGCTATCTCTTAAATATTGTTAATTGTGCATATTGAGTTAAGTTTGGAGTTGTAAGTATTAAAGCCTAGTAACGTAAAACCTGATCAAGGATTTCTATTACTGTTGCAATCAGAGAAGCTATACAACATCTCACAAGAGAAATGATAGTTTCCCTTCCATTTGCTACAATTTGTATTTAATCAAGATATTCTATTAGCATAGTCTTTAAGTAGATAAGTCTTTATCGACTTTATTTAGTGAATTGCTTTGAAATCTATTTAAGGAATTCCTTTCAAAGTGAGTAGTGCTTGTATCTGCTGTATGCTGCACTACAGTAGTTCCAGAAGAAGATAAGAAAAGAATAAAATTGAAGGCAAATTGTGCGACTTACGACGAGATTTGAAGACTTGCAAGCTATGAACTAATGATTTAACGTTGAATTTATATGATTTATTATATACTTTATCTGAAATAGCGTTTCTTTTGATTGGAATCGTTGCAAATCACTCAAGTTCTTGATTATTCCAGTTTTATTGGAGGTTTGATTGTTTGAGTGAAATCATCTTACACTAGGGAAAACATGAGTTTACCACTTTTCAGTTCTAAGAAGTTATTTCATCCCTTAGAGGATGAAGGGTTTGAAGAGGAACTACGTGTGGCTGAAGAAATGTCTTTCCTCGATGAGTATGATTTATATTTTGATCCCACACACTTAGAAGACACAAAAGATCGTGTGAAAATGTATGAAGATATTGTTGATGAACAGCTTTTAATATTAGATACCAAAACAGAAGATGAGAATGCTCCTCTTCGTGATTCTCAGATCCGTGATTTGTTTGGCTTTTCATCCTCACTTGATTCAGAGAAGATGCTCGCTGGAGGCACAGCTCCACGCTCAGCGGATGAAAATAATCGAAATAACAACCCAAAATCTTCTGATTTCTCACCTGTTTTCCTTGAGAGACGATCGGCGAGCAAGGAACAGAAGCTCAAAGAAACAGTGGACTCGATATGTCGCTCACTGAGGTGGTACCAGAATAAGATCGTCAAACAGATTGAATCGACCAGCGAGGTAAGAACTCTACGTCTTTAGGCCTTTAGCCATTCATTTACCGTCTCGCAGGAGGTAAAACTTGCTCCATTACTAGAACTCAACGACCATGTTGCTTCCGTCTTGACGAAGGCCGATCGAATAGCTCAGAATGAACGAGATAGCCAGGAGGCGGCTTTAAGTCGGAAACGTTCATCCACAAAGCAATCTATTACTTCAACTTCATCCAAGGCTGCCTATACGCCAAACTCTGTATCGAAGGAAGATGCAAATCATGGTGTGGATCTGAACTCTGTATTAAATGCTGTTTATGCCTTAAGAAGGGTTGTAGATCGTGAAGAAACGTTGGTAGCGGTTGAGAATTTTATAAGTATATGCGAGTTAGATGCTGGAGAGGTGCATATCTCTGCGGTTAAACATATGATGAATGCTGGTGCATTGCAAGTATTGCTCTCTGTTTTGTCGCGTGCATCAGAGTGGCCAGAAGTTGAAAGTCAAATTTCGAAAGTTGTTTCGGTATTAGTGACATATGAAGACGATTGGGTGTTGCTCCAACGATCTGCGTTAGTTATTTTATCCTCACTATATACCCTTCAGCTGAAAACTCACTCGAGAGCCAGATCTCGCTCTGAGGCATTAAATCGAACTACTACAGGTAGTGGTCCAGCATTACCAGAGATGATCGAAGCATTATCATCACTTTCAATACCAGAGAACCTTTCGAATGCGTCAGAAAAGCTGTCACTCTCTATTAGTACACCTATTGATCTAGAACAGCAACAAAGTGAAGATACCCGAGCTTTAGTTGCTGCGGCTGTCGCGAAACTCAGTCTTGTTTTATCAAATGAATGGAGTAAACAGGAATCACCTTTTGGTGAGTTTCCAATCCCAGTTGGAGCTTCAGTCATGCCCGTGACGAATAGTTTCCAACATGGATTAGATCGTGTTGAGAAGATGCGGTCATTAATCACACGCCATTCCAAGAACATACGACCGAGCATAAATGATGGGAATAATATGGACTCAAATCGTGTTTTACAGGTCTTGCTGAACCTTATTCTGACGATTTCAGAAGCCTCTTTAATGAGTTTGGAAGGTTTCGATGCATTATTTGATACTCCCTCTTTATCTCAACCTGCGACAACCTCACAATTAAGAACTCCCGGGAAGTTTGGATCGAGCGCAAATACAGCCTTTGCTTCGAATATGATTTTACCCGCGTTATCAGCGTCGCAGTCTGAAGGGAGGGATCTTTCCATTCATACTGCTAACTTGACTACTCCAGGTATTAATGCAACAGAAATGAACTACCAGCGTATCGATCAATTTTTAATTAGTACTTTTGGCATATCATTCGACAGTTTATTGTCAGGATCAATGTTTCCTGTG
>VFQN01008810.1_pt1 | contig 10027 bp, 13 predicted proteins | sample 3512371 | NCBI WGS metagenome assembly VFQN01 (sample SAMN10412370, study PRJNA504923) | tailings metagenome | isolation source: Replicate 2 from Balatoc abandoned mine | place: Philippines: Itogon, Benguet | collected 2017-08-28 | reverse complement strand
CCGCAGATCAAGGGGAAGGAGACCTGGGAGGTATGACCGACAAGAAGTTCCGCGAATGGATACAACGCCAGCCGTCATGCCTCACCGGCGGTTTCTCGGAGTACATCCACGGTGAAGGCAGGAACTTGGCCTGTCACGTCCGCCGTGCGAACGCTTCCGGCACAGGTTACAAGCCCGAGTTCTCCTGCGTGCCGATGACGAACACCGAGCACTTAGTGCAGCACAGCCAGGGTGAATCCGCCTGCTTGCGGTGCTTCCTGGGCGGCAGGTGGACAGTCGAGGAAGCAAAGGCATGGTTCGAAGAGCAGGCAGCAAAGTTTCGTGAGCAGTGGGGAAGGGAACAGGGATGAGGCCGCACGACCACGAACCACTGCTACGGACGGACATCCGCAAACTGCTCGACCTTGCTTTCCTCTACAACGAGACGCTGGGTGAAAGCAGTTCCTACGAGGTACACGCCTGGATCAACGACGGCTGCGACCTGGAGCGGGACATCTTGCCCACAGTGAAGGCGATCATCGAACGCCGGCACAAGGGGCGGATCGTCTCGAAGATCGACAACTGGCGGTACTTCACGAACGCCGTCCGCGACGCCACAGAGCGCCGACTCGCGGCAGAGCGGGTTCAGGCGAAAAGAACTCCAGCTGCTGCCGACGAAGGCTCCGTCCACCGGAAGGCGCAGATGGCTGCCCGGACAGTGAGGACGTTCGGGATAAAAGACGCGATAGCGATTCGGTTCCTTGAGGCATACGAGCGAGAGTACGGACCGGTAGCGTAAGGAAGCCATTCGGCGCTTGCGTCACTCGTGTAGGTGTGCCATAAAGGTCGGTACAAAAAGAATGCCCCGCGGGATTTAGGGTCCTCGCGGGGCGGCTTGAAACGTGCTGCCGGCACGCCAAGCGTCTGCCATCCCTTCTGCCACAATTCGCAGTAAACCACAACAGATTTCTTGCCCGGTCCGTTCTTGCGGAGAGTCTTGGGTTAACCGTCTGGCTCCGCTCGTATGCCTACAGAACGTGCAAAGGGCAGTGGTCGGAGTCGCGATGGGATAGTCCAGCATAAGGCCCGTACCGGGTTAAAAGTCCCAAGTCTGCCGCAGGTACATGCGGGCAGGCGGCCTAAGCGACGGCGGCTCCAGTGGGAGGTGACGTACCGGTCAGAGGCTTAACCTTGCTCTCGCTGGGTAAGGGAGTCCTCTGACCGTCACTCAGGACTCACCAGTGAAAGGTAAACAATAGATAGGTTAGTATGACGGTAGATTACTGGATGAAGGGAAGACCCGGCGGAAAGCGATGGGGCAAGACACTCCGTGAGCTTCAGGACGGAGGCGTGGATATTTCACGTGTCAACTCGCCCTACGCCATCCTCAAAGCACTGTGCATGCTAAAGCAGCATGACTTGCTCCCGCCGAAGCAAGCGAAGGGAACCGTTACAGGCGGCTGCCTCGATTACTACCAGCGGCACGGCGTTCTCGATCTGGCTCGCTTCTTCAGTTCGGCACGGAAGGTCAAATCGGTCAAGGTCAACCGGACGAAAGCACCGGTTCTGGTTCAAGGTCTTGATCCCAGGAAGGACGAATTCCTTTCGAGTTACCGTTGGCGTAAGCTCCGCTACGAGGCCCTGAAGCTCAACAACGGCTGCTGCTGCCTCTGTAGCCGGGGCCGCCCGCATGGTGTAGTTCTCCACGTCGATCACATAAAGCCCCGGCGTACCCATCCCGAGCTGGCCCTCGTCCTCGACAACCTCCAGGTGCTCTGCGAGGACTGCAACCACGGAAAGGGCAACTGGGACTCGACCGACTGGCGGTAAAACGACGCAGCCGGCAGCTTTCGCCACCGGCTCACGGGAAGGTGCAATTGGAAAGGCTAGCTGGTGTGCCAGTGGGCCGGGGGAACCCTGACCCGAGGGGGGGGTGTCTTCGCCGTTGAGTAAAGCACGAGCCGTGCCATTCGCCGCTGCGGCTCGTCTTCTCCTGCAAAACACGTCGTTTCGCTCGGTTCATCCGGCCGCAGCCTCTTCGCTACCCGCAGAGTTTGCCACTCGGGGCGGGTAACTTTTTCACGAGCGGGAAGGCGATTGCCCACGTTGCCGTGCTTGCGCTAACGCCGCGCTTATGCCATCCTGCTCGAAACCAGCGGGGAGGTGCAGTTGATCGACGAGTTCATTCCACCGACTCCCGAACGCCTCGCCATGCCGGACATCGACGTGGACGAGGGCGACCGCGGGGGCAAGCTGATCCGCTCCTTCGCCTTCCCTCTCGACTTCCTTCACCGCCGCGGCATTATCAGCGGCCCCGAGCACTCCGCCGGCAACAAGCTCCACCAGCTCTGGTATCACGGTTTCGCCGCGCAGTACCGGCTCATGCGGTACGGCCACACGCCGTCCTCCGACGACAACTTCGAGGCCACGCGGCTGCTCGCCATCGAGTACGTGGACGCCCTCCGCGCCGTGCGGGGCATCCGGGAGCAGGAAGTTGCCTACGAGGTTTGCTGTCGGGGCACGACGGTCTCGCTGCTGCCGGGCTTCTCGTCCAAGCCCACGGCACGGCGCGAGGGAGTACCGCTGCTCAGAAGCGGGCTCGCCGATCTCGTCCGCCACTTCGGTTACTAACGCGATAACTTTCACTTGACATTGAGCGACGTTCTGGCACTCTGAGTGAGAATTGAGTTACTGCCCCTGCGGCACGACTCGGTTGCTTTGACGCATTCTCCCCACTCGCCCGCAGGTAGCGGGCTTTTTTTGTCCGTATGACGAATGAACTCACTCCAAAGCAGCAGCGGTTCGTCGCTGAGTACGTCATCGACCTGAACGGAACCCAGGCGGCGATCCGCGCCGGGTACGCCCCAGGATCGGCGGAAGTACAGGCCAGCCGCCTGCTAAGCAATGCTAAGATCGCCTCGGCCGTTGCGAAGGCCAAGCAATCCGTCGCTGAACGCCTCGGCATCACGGCTGAGCGCGTTCTGACCGAGTACGCCCGGCTGGCCTTCCTCGACATCCGCAAGGTGTTCACCGCCGAGGGGAACCTGAAGCCGATCCACGACATCGACGACGACACCGTGGCGGCGATCTCCGGGCTGGAAGTCGAAGACCTCTACGAGGGTAAGGGCCAGGACCGCGAGCACGTCGGGCGGCTGCACAAGATCAAGCTGAGCGACAAGAAAGCGGCACTCGACAGCCTCGCCAAGCACATCGGCCTCCTCAAGGACGCCCAGCCCGGCGGGCTGACGCTCAACCTCGCCGGTCAGGTCAACGTCTACCTGCCGGACAATGGCCGCGACAAGCGGGATTAGGCCGCAGAAGGGGCCGCAGGAGGTCTTCCTCGCCACGCCGGCGGACCTCGCGGTCTACGGCGGTGCGGCAGGCGGGGGCAAGTCCTTCGCCATGCTGCTCGAAGCCACGAGGCACGTCTCGAACCCGCAGTTCGGCGCGGTCGTCTTCCGCCGCCAGTCGACCGACATCACGAAGGAGGGCGCGCTCTGGGACGAGAGCCAGCCGCTCTACAAGGCGCTCGGGGGCGTGCCGCGCGAGGGCAAGCTCGACTGGTCCTTCCCCTCCGGGGCGGCAGTCAGCTTCAGCCACCTGGAGCACGAGAACGACAAGTACAACTGGCAGGGCGCGCAGGTTCCGCTGATCGAGTTCGACGAGCTGACGCACTTCACCCGGACGCAGTTCTGGTACATGTTCAGCCGCAACCGCACCACCTGCGGCATCCGCCCGTACATCCGGGCGAGTTGCAACCCCGACCCCGACTCATTCGTCGCGGACCTGGTCGCGTGGTACATCGACCCGGAGACCGGCTACGCCATCCCCGAGCGGAGCGGCGTCATCCGCCACTTCGTCCGGCAGGGCGACGACATCATCTGGGCGGACCACCCGGAGCCGCTGCTCGACCGCTACCGCGACCTGACGCGGCACGACATCAAGTCGTTCACCTTCGTGGCGTCGAGCATCCACGACAACCAGATCCTGCTCCAGAAGGACCCGGGCTACCTCGGCAACCTGAAGGCCCAGACGGTCGTCGAGCGCGAGCGCCTGCTGAAGGGCAACTGGAAGATCCGGCCGGCGGCCGGGATGTACTTCAACCGGAGCAGCTTCCCTGTCGTGGACGCGGCGCCGGCGAACGCCCGAAGGGTGCGGAGCTGGGACTTGGCGGCCACCGCCGCGGCCGAAGGGACCGACCCCGACTGGACGGTCGGCCTCAAGTTGGCGCGGGACGAGTACGGCATCTTCTACGTCGAGCACGTCGAACGCTTTCAGGGCAACCCCGACGCGGTGGAGAACGCGATCCTCAACCTCGCCGATGCGGACGGGCGGGGGACCGCCGTCCGGCTGCCGCAAGACCCCGGCCAGGCGGGGAAGGCACAGGCGAAATACCTCATCAACAAACTAGCCGGGTACACCGTGACAGCAGAACGAGAGACGGGTGACAAGGTGACGCGGGCGTCACCGGCGTCGTCGCAAGCGTCGGCCGGCAACATCAAGGTGGTCCGCGGGCCGTGGAACGAGGCATTCTTCACCGAGCTGGAGAACTTCCCGTCGCCGAAGACCAAGGACGACCAGGTGGACGCCCTCTCGGGTGCGTTCAACTACCTCGTCACGCCGGGTGCCGCACCGAGGATCAGGAACCTGTAGCGGTGTGGCCGTTCCGCAAGCGGGCCGCGCCCGCCGAGACGAAGAGCGCGGCGTTCCTGCTCAAGCCCGGCTTCGCCCGCGTCATGGGCCAGCACTTCGAGGCGTTCGCCCTGGAGGGCTACGGCCAGAACCCGGTCGTGCATGCCTGCGTGGCGAAGATCGCCACCGCCATCGCGTCGATCGACCCCATCGTGTACCGCGTGGACGCCAAGGGCAACCGCACGAAGGCTGAGGGCAGCGAGCTGGAGAAGCTCATCCTGCGGCCCAACCCGCAGATGTCGTGGCGGAAGTTCTCGCACACCCTGGCGAGCAACTACCTGATCGGCGGCAACGCCTACGTCCTGGGCACCGGCATCGACGAGAACCAGCTGCGGCCGAAGCCGCCGAAGGAACTCTACCTGCTGAGCCCGAAATGCACGCGGGTGAAGGAGAACCGCGAGGGCGTCTTCCCCGAGGCGTTCGAGTACACGACGCTCGCCGGGCGGAAGGACGTCTACCGGGTCAACCCGGTCAGCGGCATGTCGGCGGTCCTGCAGGTCAAGACCTACAACCCGATCGACCCGTGGTACGGCCTGCCGCCGATGGCCGCCGCCGCGTTCGGCGTCGACGTGTTCAACGCCGGCCAGTCGTGGAACCTCGCCCTGCTGCAGAACGAGGCCCGCCCGTCCGGGGCGATGGTCGTGCAGGGCGGCGACGGCAAGCCGGGCGAGCTGTCCGACCAGCAGTACCAGCGCCTGCGCGAGCAGATCGAGTCGATGTTCAGCGGGGCGAAGAACGCCGGCCGCCCGCTCCTCCTGGAGGGCGGGCTGGACTGGAAGCCGATGTCCATGACCGCGAAGGACATGGACCACATGAACAACATGCTGACCGCCGCCCGGTTCGTGGCCTCGGTCTTCGGCGTGCCGCCGCAAATCATCGGCATCCCGGGGGACAGCACCTACGCGAACTTCGAGCAGGCGACCCTCTCCTTCTGGGAGGACACCGTACTCCCGCTCCTCGGGTTCGTCCTCGACGAGTTCAACCGCTGGCTCGCCCCGCTCTACGGGCCGGAGTACCAGGTGTGGTACGACGAGGAGATGATCCCCGCCCTGGAGGCCAAGCGCAAGCAGAAGGGCGAGCGGATCAACGCAGCCGGGTACATGACGATCAACGAGAAGCGCGAGGCGATGGGGCTGGAAGCCCTGAAGGAGGGCGGCGACACCGTCCTCGTGCCGAGCAGCACCATCCCGCTGGAACTGGCCGGGTCGATGGACCTGCCGGAGCCGGGTAGCCCGGCGGACGAGGACGACGATGCGGCTTGAGGTATTCGACCACATCGACAGCACGGAACTGCGCATCCGCAGCCGCGGGCGCGACGACCTGACGGCCCTCATCGAGGACGTGGTGAACTACGAACAGCCCCAGCTCCTCCGCGGCAGGCCGCGCAAGCAGCCGGACGACCGGGAATGACCCGCGACGGCAACGTCATCTACGGCGAGTTCGGGAAATCACGAACCATCTCGTTCGAGATCAAAGTCGAAGTCGATTACGAGGTGCTGTACAGCGACGAGGACGTCGTGCTGGTCCGCGCCTCCGGCTCGATCGCCGGCAAGCCGTTCCTGTTCCACACGATGGCCGGGCGGGGCGTGAGTGGCTGACCCGCACCGCCGCCACCAGTTCCGCCTCTGGCAGCTCGCGCTGGACCGCTTCGAGTTGCAACTTCGCATCACTTCGGCCCGAACCCGCAACCGCCACGTCCGGGAGGCGGCGACCGCTTACACGGCCAACGGAGTCGTGCCCGGCTGGCTCGACGAGCGCCACCGCCGGGCCGTCCAGGGCCAGTTGCAGGAGCACTACCGCAAGGTCATCTCCTACTTCGGCGCGCTGTCGCTCAAGCAGGTCAAGAGCCGCCGGTTCGAGAAGAAGGCCGCCGCCGACCTGTTCGCCTCGCTGGCCTCCGAGTGGATCAGCGCGCAGGCGCTCCGCAAGGCGCGGATGATCGCCGGGACCGACCGCCAGGACGTGCTCGACGCCATCGCCGACGGGGTGACCGAGGGGTTAGGGACCGCCGACATCGCCCGTCGCATCCGCAAGGTCACCTCCCTCACGCCCCACCGCGCCGCGACCGTCGCGCGCACCGAGACGAACACCGCCGCCACCTACGGCAGCATCCAGAGCGTGCGCGCCGCCGAGCAGGACCTCGGCGTGCGGATGCTCAAGGAGTGGCTGCCGACGCTGGACGACCGGACCCGCGAGGAGCACCGGGCGATGGCCGGCTCACAGCCGATCCCGCTCGACGAGAAGTTCACTGTCGGCGGCGACCTGATGGACCGGCCGTGCGACCCGAACGCCGGCCCGGAGAACACGATCAACTGCCGCTGCGCGCTGGTCTACGAGGAAGCAAACAACTGACAGGGAAGTCATGACACTGGAACACAAACACTTCGCCATCGAGGAGCTGAAGGCGGACGACGAGACGCGCACCGTCGAGGGCTTCGCCTCCGTCTTCAACAACGTCGACAACGGCAAGGACATCGTCCTGCCGGGCGCGTTCGCCAAGACGATCAAGACCGGCAAGCCCGTCATGCTCTGGCAGCACCGTTCCGGCGACGTGCTCGGCGTGTGGGACGAGGTCCGGGAGACGGAGAAGGGCCTCTATGTGAAGGGCCAGATCCTCGACACCGCCCTCGGCAACGACGTGTACAAGCTGGTCAAGGCCAAGGCCGTCAAGGGCATGTCCATCGGGTACGCCACCCGCAAGTACGAGATCGACCAGGCCAAGGGCGTGCGCAAGCTGATCGAGCTGGACCTGTACGAGGTCTCGCTCGTCACCTTCCCGATGAACGAGAAGGCCACCATCACCCGGGTGAAGACCGACCGCCCGGAGACCATCCGCCAGTTCGAGGAATTCCTGCGGGAGGCAGGATTCAGCCAGAAGGACGCGACGACCGTCGCCCTTCACGGCTTCAAGTCGCTTTCGACTCAGGGGGAGCCTGACCCGGAGGTGCTCATCGCGTCGCAGAAGCTCTGCGACTTGTTCAACCAATTCAAAGCATAGGTAAGGTATGACGACCGAGACGGAACTCTCCAAGTCCGTTGAAACCGCCCTCGCGGCGTTCAACGAAATGAAAGGCATGGTGGAGGGGTTCGGCAAAAAGCTGAACGACATCTCCCCCAAGATGGACGGCTTCGACAAGGCCAAGTTCGAGAAGATGGCCGACGACATCGGCAAAGGCATCGAGCTGAGCCAGCAGGCCGAGCTGAAGGCCAAGGCCGCCGAGGACGAGCAGAAGGCCCTGAAGGAATCCTACGCCCGCCTCGAAGGCGAGATGGACGGCCTGAAGACCGCGGTCCTCCGCCCCGGCCCCGGCGCGGACGCGAAGGACGCCGGGAAGGAGCTCTCCACCAGGCGCACGAAGCTCTTCAACGACTTCGCCCGCCTCCCCGACGACGGCAACAAGGTGTACTTCGACAGCCACCTCCGCAAGGCCGCGGCCGACGAGGCCGAGTACAAGGCCCTGACGGTCAACAGCGACCCGAACGGCGGCTACCTGGTGACCCCCGAGTTCGGCGGCGTCATCCAGACGAAGATCTACGAGTCCTCGCCGATCCGCCAGCTGGCCAGCCAGATCACCATCGGCACCGACACGTGGGAGGCCGTCCTGGACAACGACCAGAACACGTCCGGCTGGGTGGGCGAGGCCGCGTCCCGCCCCGACACCACGACCCCGGGGTTCGGCAAGCTCACCATCTACGTGAACGAGCTGTACACCCAGCCGAAGGCGAGCCAGAAGATGCTCGACGACGCCGCCATCGACATCGAGGCGTGGATCGCCGCCAAGGCGGCCGAGGAGTTCGGCCGCAAGGAGGCGACCGCCTTCGTGTCCGGGTCGGGCGTGATGCAGCCGAAGGGCTTCCTCAGCTACCCGAACGGCACGGACGTCGCCCAGCAGCAGATCCAGCAGGTGAACTCCGGCTCGGCCGGCGCGTTCACCTACGCCGGGCTGGTCAACCTCCAGTCCGCCCTCAAGGAGCAGTACCAGGCGAACGCCACGTTCCTGTTCCAGCGGGCGACGGTGGCCAGCATCATGACGATCGTGGACGGCCAGTCCCGCCCGATCTTCAACCTGATGTTCGACAAGAACGTCGGGCTGGAGCCGACCGTCATGGGCCGCCCGGCCCGGTTCGCCAACGACATGCCGGCGGTGGCCTCGGCCGCCCTGGCGGCGGCCTACGGCGACTTCCGCGAGGCGTACCAGATCGTCGACCGCGCCGGCGTCCGCGTCCTCCGCGACCCGTTCACCGACAAGCCGAACGTCCGCTTCTACACGACCAAGCGCGTGGGCGGCGGCGTGAAGAATTTTGAAGCAATCAAGCTCCAGAAGCTGAGCTGATCACCACGCCGGGCGGGGGCAGGAATGCCCCCGCCCTCGCATTTCCAGAAAGGAATCCCCCCAATGCCCAACCACACCTCCCTCTACGCCAACACCGGGTTCGTCTCGCTGCTGGTGCCGGCGGTCCGCAACTCGGACGCCAACTCGGCGGCCCTCGACCTCCAGGACGCCGACGACGCCGTCCTCCTCTTCTACCTCGGCGACTCGGCCGACACCCTGTCCGGCACGAACAAGATCGAGCTGGAGGTCGAGGAGTCGGACGACAACTCGTCCTGGTCCGACGTGGCGAACGCCGACCTGACCAACTACGTCACCGCGACCAACCCCGGCACGGCCGCACTGATCGACGCCCCGGCCGAGGACCAGGTGGTCGTCGCGGTGGGCTACCGCGGCAGCAAGCGGTACGTCCGCGGCGTGCTGAACTTCTCCGGCACGCACTCGACCGGCACCCCGATCGGCGTCCTCGGCCTGCGCGGCCGCAACCGCCAGCAGGCGGTGAACAGCTACACCTGAGCAACCGAAGGGGCAGGCAGGTAGCCTGCCCCTTTCACTTCGGAGGAATACATGAAGCAGAAAGTCAGAATGCTCAAGACGCTCGACGGCGTTGACGAGGGCAAGATTTACCCCGCCACCTACGAGGAAGGTAAGGAGTACGACATCGGCGGCGAGCTGCTCGACTGCTTCGTGTCGCTCGGCGGTGTAGAACTGGCGGGCGTGAAGCCACGGAAGCTCGCCCCCGGTGAGAAGCTCGTAGAGGCAGAATTGCCCGAAGGCAGCTCGGCCAAACCAGGGGATCCCGTCAACCCGGCCGACCTTCGCGAGACCAAGGTCGTTGCCCCGGATGAGGTGAAGCCGGACCTGAGCAAGCTCAGCTACAAGGAACTAGCCGAACTCGCCAAGTCGAAGGGCATCAAGGTGAAGGTCGGCATGAGCAGCAAGGCCCTGCTCGACGCACTGTCCGCCTAACCCCAATGCCCTTCAGTTAAGCACAACCACCGCGTCGCGGAAGGGTTTCGTCGGCT
>VFQN01008809.1_pt1 | contig 10028 bp, 11 predicted proteins | sample 3512371 | NCBI WGS metagenome assembly VFQN01 (sample SAMN10412370, study PRJNA504923) | tailings metagenome | isolation source: Replicate 2 from Balatoc abandoned mine | place: Philippines: Itogon, Benguet | collected 2017-08-28 | reverse complement strand
CCGCCCGTGCCAGGCTGGCGCGCATTCCCGGCGCGGCGGAAGGTCGCCGGAGCGGCCCTTGCCGGGATAGCAGAAGCCCATCGGCATGATGCCGATCGCCGGGTCGTCGTAGAATTGCGGCCGCTCGACGCCCAGCCAGCGGCGCAGGCGGTCGCCGGACGGGTCGTTCCAGGGCAGGCCGGTCGCATGCACCCTGGTGCCGGGCGCCTGGCCCACGATCAGGAGCCTAGCCCCCGGCTTCGGCGCCAGGACCGGGCGCGGCGCGTGGGGCAGCTGCCCGGCGCAGCGCCGGCAGGCGCGGATCTCGGCGAGCAGCGCGTCGAGATCCGGTTCCTCCTTGCTCAGCGGGTCAGGTGCCGATGGATTCGATCGCATGCTTCCTCGATCGCCTCGATCGATGCGGCATAGGAGAAGCGCAGATAGCCTTCGCCATGGATCCCGAAGCTGGTCCCGGAGATCAGGGCGACGCCCGCCTCGTTCAGGAACTCGTCCTGCAGGACCCGCGACGGCTTGCCGGTGCCGGTGATGTTCGGGAAGGCATAGAAGGCCCCGCCCGGGTTGACGCAGGAAAAGCCCGGCAGCCGGTTCAGCCGGTCGACGATCACCTCCCGGCGCTTGGCGAACGCCGCCATCATCATGTCGACCGAATCCTGCGGCCCTTCCAGCGCGGCGATGCCGGCATACTGGGCGGAGGCGTTGACGCAGGAATGGACGTTGATGGCGAGCCGGGTCGCCAGCTCGATCAGCGACTTCGGCCACACGCCCCAGCCCATCCGCCAGCCGGTCATCGCGTAGGTCTTCGACCAGCCATCCAGGAGGATCAGGCGGTCCTGGATCTCCGGATAGGCGGTCAGGGAGGCATGGGGCACGCCGTCATAGACCATGCGGGCATAGATCTCGTCCGACATGACCGCGACCTCGGGATGAGCCCGCAGCCCGTCGACCAGCCGGTCCAGCTCTTCCTGCGGCACCACGCCGCCGGTGGGATTGGCCGGGCTGTTGACGATGATCAGCCGGGTCGCCGGGGTGATCCGGGACAGGACGTCCTCGGCGGAGAAGGAGAAGCCCTTCTCCTCGAGCAGCGGGATCGGCACCGCCTTGGCCCCGGTGAACTCGATGGCCGAGCGGTAGATGGGGAAGCCCGGGTCCGGGTACATGATCTCCGCACCCGCCTCGCCGAACATCTGGATGGCGAAGAACATCGTCACCTTGCCGCCGGGCACCACCAGGATCTGGTCGGGATCCACCTGGACGCCGCGGCGCGCGTACATGTCGGCGGCGACCGCCTCGCGCAGCTTCAGGATGCCGTTGGCCGGGGTGTAGCCGTGATGGCCGTCCTTCAGCGCCTTGATGGCGGCGTCGACGATGTGCGGCGGCGTGGGGAAGTCCGGCTGCCCGATGCCGAGATTGATGATCGACTTGCCCTGGGCCTGCAGGCGTACCGCCCTGGCCAGCACCTCGAAGGCGCTCTCCGTGCCGAGCCGACCCATGCACGCCGCGATCCGCATCCACGTTCCTCCCTGGAAAAGGCGGCGGATCATGGCGAGGCGCGGCTCTCGGGGCAAGCCGCTGGCGCAGTCCGGCAGCAGCCAAAAAAAAAGACCGGGTGGGACCGCGAACGGTGTTTTCCCACCCGGTTGATACAGAGCCCTCAGCGCCCCTCATCTTCCATGGAAGCGCTCCGGGCGATGTGAGAAAACTCACAAAGATGTTCGATTTAATGAACCGGGACACAAGAGTCCGGGGCGTGGATCCGCAGAAACTACAGAAGTTATCTGCAAGAGCGATGGAACCTTTTGGCCTTTGGACCATCGCCGCTTGGCACGGCGACGCCCGGCCGCTAGGTTCCGGTTTCGTCGCACAAGGGAGAGTTTCGATGGGTTCCTTCAGCGCATGGCACTGGATCGTCGTTCTGGTGATCGTGCTGATCGTGTTCGGTGCTGGCCGCCTGCCGAAGGTCATGGGTGACCTCGCCTCGGGCATCAAGACGTTCAAGAAGGGCATGGCGGACGAGCCGGCCGTGACCAAGGACGAGGTGGCGCCGACCCCGGCCCACGAGAACACGGTCGACAAAAGGCCGGTCTGAACCGCTCGCGTGCGACGCACCGGCAGCCGCCCGAGCGGCGGCGCCGACTACCGACGAATTTTCAGCAACGACCGCCCGGATGCCTCCGGTGCGGTCGCTGTCTGTTGATCAGCCGCGTTCCGCTTCCAGGACGGTCCAGGTGCCGGTCGCCTGGGCGAGCAGCTTGCCGTCCTTCTCCGACACGATGCGGCCTTCCGCCACCACCAGCCGACGTCCGCGGTTGACGACCGTGCCGGTCGCCAGCACCGGCCCGTTCGCCGGGAAGATCGGCCGGATGAACCGGGTCGACAACTCGACCGTCGCGGTGCCCTGACCAGCGTCGAGCGTGGTCACCACCGCGCAGCCGAGTGCTGTGTCCAGCACGGTCGCGGCCCAGCCGCCATGCACCGTGCCGTGCAGGTTGAGGAAGCCGTCGTTCGGTACGGCGCGGATCACCGCCGTGCCGGCTTCGGCCTCGATCACCCGGCAGTCCATGGTGGTCGCCATGGTGGAGGTCATCCCGCCGTCGATCATCCCGCGGATCACCTCGAGCCCGGTGCGTCGTGACCCGCCCGCGGCGACGCCGTCCGTCAGCGTGATGGGCTTCTTCGCGGTCACGGCATGAACGCCTGCAGCCCGGTCTGCGCCCGGCCCAGGATCAGCGCGTGGATGTCGTGGGTGCCCTCGTAGGTGTTGACGGCCTCCAGGTTCATCACGTGCCGGATGACGTGGTACTCGTCGGAGATGCCGTTGCCGCCGTGCATGTCGCGGGCCATCCGGGCGATGTCGAGCGCCTTGCCGCAGTTGTTGCGCTTGACCAGCGAGATCGTCTCGGGCGCGGCCTTGCCCTGGTCCATCAGCCGGCCGGTGCGCAGCGAGCCGGCGAGCCCCAGCGCGATCTCGGTCATCATGTCGGCCAGCTTCTTCTGGATCAGCTGGTTGGCCGCCAGCGGCCGGCCGAACTGCTTGCGGTCGAGCGTGTAGGCGCGGGCCTGGTGCCAGCAGAACTCGGCAGCGCCCATGGTGCCCCAGGAGATCCCGTAGCGGGCGCGGTTCAAACAGCCGAACGGGCCCTTCAGCCCCTTCACCCCGGCCAGCAGGTTGCCATCCGGCACGAAGGCCTCGTCCAGCATGATCATGCCGGTGGCGGAGGCGCGCAGCGAGAACTTGCCCTCGATCTTGGGCGTCTCGAAGCCCTTGGTGCCGCGCTCGACCACGAAGCCGCGGATCTCGCCCTCGTCGTCCTTGGCCCAGACCACGGCAAGGTCGGCGATCGGCGAGTTGGTGATCCAGTTCTTCGAGCCGGAAAGGGACCAGCCGCCGTCCACCTTCCTCGCCCGGGTGCGCATCCCGCCGGGATCGGAGCCGAAATCGGGCTCGGTCAGGCCGAAGCAGCCGACCAGCTCGCCCTTGGCCAGGCCCGGCAGCCAGCGCTTGCGCTGCGCCTCGTCGCCATAGGCGTGGATCGGGTACATCACCAGCGAGGACTGGACGCTCATGGCGGAGCGATAGCCGGAATCGACCCGCTCCACCTCGCGCGCGACCAAACCATAGGCGACGTAGGAGGCGCCGGCCCCGCCATATTCCTCCGGAATGGTGGCGCCCAGCAGGCCGAGCGCGCCCATCTCGGTCATGATCTCGCGATGGAAGATCTCGTGCCGGTTCGCTTCCAGCACCCGGGGCATCAGGGCGTTCTGGCAATAGTCGCGGGCAGCGTCGCGGATCATCCGCTCCTCGTCGGACAGTTCCTCCTCCAGGAGGAACGGGTCCTGCCAGTCGAACCGGCCAAGCCTCGCCGAAGCCTCGCCGCTCCTGGCTGCCGTCAACGCCATCATCATCTCCTGAGCCTTGTTGCAGCGCAATCTAGCGCAGCCGGACGCCTTGGTCATCGGGGAGGCCGCACGTGTTCGCGACCGCGCCGTCCGCCTGCCGCTCGACCGGCATCTCCATAGGGAGCGGCGCCTGGACGAGTGCTGCATCGGCAAGCCCAAGCAGTTCCGGCGCGTGGCCACGCGCTGCGAGCAAACAGCGCGCGACTACCTCGCCATCGACACCATCTTCTGGATCAGGTGAGTGTCCACGAGGCCTAGAGGCCGGCGGCTTCCTTCATCGTTTCCAGCTCGAGCCAGCGCTCCTCCATGGCCGCCAGCTGGGCGCGCTTCGCCTCTACGCTGGCATTCACCCTGGCAAAGCCGTCCGGGTCGCGGCGGTAGAAGTCGGCAGTGCCGAGCTTTTCTTCCAACGCTGCGATCTCGGCGGAAGCTGTCTCCATCTTGTTCGGCAAGCGTTCCAGCTCGCGCAGGAGCCTGGTTTCCATCGGCCGCTTCGGCCGCTCCGACTTCGGCCGGTCCGGCGGCGGGGCGCGCTGCACCAGCCAGTCGGAATAGCCGCCGGCATATTCCATCACCTTGCCGTCCGGCTCGAACACGATCGTGCTGGTGGCGACCCGGTCCAGGAAGTCGCGGTCGTGGCTCACCACCATCACGGTGCCCTCGTAGCCGTCGAGGGTTTCCTGCAGGAGGTCGAGCGTGTCCATGTCCAGGTCGTTGGTGGGCTCGTCCAGCACCAGCAGGTTGGATGGCGCCACCAGGATCTTGGCGAGCAGCAGGCGGTTGCGCTCCCCGCCGGACAGGACCCGGATCGGCGTGCGGGCCTGCTCCTCCTCGAACAGGAAGGAGCGCAGATAGCCCACCACGTGCTGCCAGCGGCCTAGCACGTTCACCTGGTCGCCGCCTTCCGGGCAGAGCGTGGTCCAGGGCGTGGCATCCGGGTCCAGGGCGGCCCGGGTCTGGTCGAAGCGCGCGATCGTCAGGTTGGTGCCGAGCCGCACCGAGCCCCGGTCCGGCTCAATCTCGCCGGTCAGCATCTTCAGGAGCGTGGTCTTGCCGACGCCGTTCGGACCGATCAGGCCGATCCGGTCGCCCTTGAGGATGCGCGTCGAGAAGTCCTCGACGATCACCCGCTCGCCGAAGCTCTTGGCGATGTGCTTGGCCTCGATCACCAGCGTGCCGGAGGACTGGCCGGCATCCATGCGCAGGTCGACGCTGCCGGTCCGCCCGACCCAGGTCCGCTTCTGCATCCGCAAGTCCTGGAGGCGACGCAGCCGGCCCATGTTGCGCTTGCGCCTGGCCGTGACGCCGCGGTGCAGCCAGTGCTCCTCGCTCTCGATCCGCTTCTGCAGCCGGTAGAGATTGGCCTCCTCCTCGGCCAGGACCTGCTCCGACCAGTTCTCGAAGTCGCCAAAGCCCTTGCCGTGGACGCGGATCCGCGCGCGGTCGAGCCACCAGGTGACGGCCGAGCCGTTGGCGAGCAGGCGCCGGTCATGGCTGATGATCACGAGCGCGCCAGGATAGGCCTCCAGCTCGCGCTCCAGCCACTCGATCGCGGCGATGTCCAGGTGGTTGGTCGGCTCGTCGAGAAGCAGCACTTCCGGCTCGACCACCAGGGCCGCGGCCAGCGAGATCTTGCGCGCCTCGCCGCCCGACAGGGGCGAGGTCGGCTGCTCCGGGTCCAGGCCCAGCCGGCCCAGCACGCTCTCGGCCATCACCCGGCGCAGCGCCGGCTCGACGCTTTCGGGCAGGGCGGCAGCGACGAACGCGCCGGCGGTGGCATGGCTGCCGAAGTCGGGCTCCTGGGGCAGGTAGGCGACCACGGTGCGCGGCTGCAGGAACCGCTCGCCGGAATCCAGCTCGACCATGCCGGCCAGCACCTTCATCAGCGTGCTCTTGCCGGTGCCGTTGCGGCCGATCAGGCAGACCCGCTCGCCCTTGGCGAGCGATACGTCGAGCTGGTCGAACAGGCGCTTGCGGCCGAGGCCGAGCGAGGCGGAGCGGAGGGCCAGGATAGGGGGAGTCATGCGGCGTGCGGATCTCTGGCAGTCGGCGGGCGGAGGAGGCGGAAGCGACCGGGCCGTGCTAAGTGAGACACCGGCGATAGACAAGGACAGCGGGCAAGGCATGGCGATGGAACTGGCAGACCTGTTCGGCGGCTATGGCGTCCGCAACGCCCAGGTCTTCGACGATGCCGACCGGGCGGTGGCCAGGATCGAGGAGATCTACCGTGACGGGGTGAGCCGGCTGCGCAGCGCCCTGGCCGGGTTCGCCAACGGCGTGGAGCCGGGTCCCATCGAGGCCTTCTATCCTTTTGTCGGCATCGTGGTCGAGGCGCATCACCTGGCGCTAGACGGCCGCATTGCGTACGGCGTGCTGCACGAGCCCGGCATCTACGGCACCACGCTGACCCGCCCCGACATCTTCCGCGACTATTACCGCAACCAGCTGGTGATCCTGATGTCGAACCACCGGCAGCCGGTGGTGGTGGGGGTGAGCGACCGGCCGATCCCGCTGCCGTTCGCGGTCGAGGAGATTCCGGAAGGCCTGGACGAGACGGAGCGCCGCCGGCTGCAGCATGTCTTCCCGATGCCGGACCTGTCGCGCACCGACGACGCGATCGCCAACGGCACCGCCCTGCGCGGCGCCGACCGGCCGGGCGCCCTGGCGCTGTTCACCGCCGAGCGCGTCGACTACAGCCTGGCCCGCGTGTCGCATTATACCGGCACCTCGCCCGGCTGGGTGCAGCGCTTCATCCTGCTCACCAACTACCAGCGCTATGTCGAGCATTTCGTCACCTGGGGCCGCCGGCAGATCCTGGAGGGCGATGAGTACGACTTCCTGGTCGAGCCCGGCAACGTGGTCACCCCCAACCCGCGGATGACAGACCGGCAGGCCTCCGGCACCGCGCCGGCGCATCTGCCGCAGATGCCGGCCTATCATCTGACCCGCCCCGACGGCCGGGGCATCACGCTGGTCAACATCGGCGTCGGCCCCAGCAACGCCCGCACCATCACCGACCATCTGGCGGTGCTGCGCCCGCATTGCTGGCTGATGCTCGGCCACTGCGCGGGCCTGCGCCGCTCGCAGCAGCTGGGCGACTACGTGCTGGCCCATGGCTATGTGCGCGACGACCATGTGCTGGACGACGAGGTGCCCCTGTTCGTGCCGATCCCGCCAATCGCCGAGGTGCAGGTGGCCCTACAGCAGGCGGTCGCCAACGTGACCGGCCTGTCCGGCCTGGACCAGAAGACCCGGATGCGCACCGGCACGGTCGCCAGCACCGACAACCGCAATTGGGAATTGCGCTACGACGAGTTCTTCGAGCGCCTGTCCCAGTCGCGCACGATCGCCGTGGACATGGAAAGCGCCACCATCGCGACCAACGGCTTCCGCTTCCGCGTCCCCTACGGCACGCTGCTCTGCGTTTCCGACAAGCCGCTGCACGGCGAACTGAAGCTGCGCGGCTCGGCCGACCTGTTCTACCGGCAGCGGGTCGAGCAGCACCTGCTGGCCGGGCTGGAAGCGATCCGTCTCCTGCGCGAGCAGGGCCCCGACCGGCTGCATTCCCGCAAGCTCAGGAGCTTCGACGAACCGGCCTTCCGTTGATGAAGGCCGCCGCCGCGGGTGCGGCCGGTGCAGGAGGATCAATTCTGGCTGTACGGCCTTGAATATTTACGGTTGGCTCACCAGTTAACTTGAGGGGATTGCCCCTTTTCTTCGAAACAGGACAGCGTCACCACCTAGCATTCGCGCGGCCAGACCTCGCGCGTAACCGGAGCGTGTGGCTGCTCGTAGCCGTGATTTCACGGCCAAAAAGGACAAGACCGTTGATGATTCACACCCTGGAAGATCTTTACCTTCAGCAGTTGCAGGACCTGTATCGGGCGGAGATCCAGTTCGGCGAGCTGCTTCCGGAGATGCGCAAGGCGGCGACCCACAAGGATCTCGACAAGGTCTTCGGGGATTGGATCGAGCAGTGCCTCCAGCGGCGCCACATGCTCGACCAGATCATGGCCGAGCTAGGCCAGGAGTCCGTGGCCGGGCCGTCCGGGCCGGTCGAGAGCATCATCCAGGCGAGCGAGGCGATGATCGGCAGCACGTCCGACCCGGACGTGCGGGATGCCGGCCTGATCGCCGTGGCCCAGCGCATCGCGCATCACCGCGAAGCCGGCTACCGGGCCCTGGTGCCGTTCACCATCATCATGAAGCGCAAGCACGACCGCGCCTTCATCGAGACCTCGGCCCGCGAGAGCCGGGAAGCGGGCGACCTGCTCTTCCAGATCGCCACCCGCACCATCCACCGGGCCGCAGCCGCGTCCTACCAGATGGCCAGCTGACCGGCGGCCTGCCTAGGCACCGAGCAGCGGCGTGCCGAGTGCCCGCGCAGCGGCCTGCAGTTCCCGGTCCAGGGAAGCCAGTGGCAGGTCGCGCCGCCGGGCCAGTTCCAGATAGGCGGCATCATAGGTGGTCAGCCGGAACCGCTCGCTGAGCTGCAACGTGGCGGCCCAGGCGTGCCCGTCCGTTTCCGGGTCGGCCACGATGTCGAGCAAAGCGAGATCGCTGATCGACGCGTCCCGGAAGGTGGCATCGATGCGGCCGCGCCGCAGGGCGCTCTGCAACGCATTGCCCACTTCCAGCCGCCAGATGCCCGGGACCAGCGCGCCCTGCTCGGCGACCTGTTCCAGCGTCGCCTCGCCCGCCGGCGTCCGCTCGTCCTCGAAGAACCAGGACAGGGCCATCGAGCAGTCGAGCACGAGGCTCACGGCCGGCCTTCGTCGATCAGCTCCTTCAGCGCGATCCCGCCCAGCCGCACGTTCCTGCTGCGCGCCATGATGCGGGCCGCCGCAGCGCGCGCCTTTGCCCGGTCATGCCCGCCGTCCGCCGGCACCAGCCGGGCAACCGGCCGGCCGCGCCGGGTGATGACGATCTCCTCGCCATGCTCGACCCGGTCGAGCAGGCTCCCCAGCGTGTTCTTGGCCTCGAAGGCCCCGATCTCGGACATGGACTTTTCCGAAAACAGACTAGCTTACAAGCTAGCTGGTTCACGCGGGACGTCAAGCGAGGACAGGCCCGCCGGCGCTCCTCCAGCGCATGAATCGGCCGTGTATGCGCACGCAGCAAACACGGGGCCGTACGCAACCCCCCCTGGGTGCAGCCAGTGATAAATATCAATAGTCGCTCGACGCTTCGTGATAAAATCAACGTGATGGCGACAGGAAGTAGCCTAACCGTAGAAAGCAGCCTAATCCTGAAGTGATGCTGCCGATGTCATGCGGGCGACCCGCCCCCGACATCATGTCTTGGTCGCCATGTCCTTGACGTCATCCAGAGAGACTTTCCTTCATTCCGGAGGATGCTTCGATGCAACCTACAACTTACAGGACCAGCATTGTCGCCTTGGGACTGACTGCTCTTTGCGTCGCGCCGATCGGCCAGGCCTGGGCAACGACCGACTTCCCCGTGTGCTACAAGGTCGTCGATCAGAACGACAACAAGGCGCACGGCCCGGGCTACTACTCGCCCGAACGCCTCGTGCTCGACGTGTCGTTCCACTCCTACCTGAAGACGACGCGGTCGAACGGCCGGCAGACGGTCTATGACGCCGACGGCAAGCATACCTATTGGGAGGGCGGTTCCGGGCACAACTCCGGCGACGACCATACGGTCATGGCCGTGTTCGACGGCGCCATCGTGACGTCCAACTATTCGTGGAAGCAGCCGCGAGGCTCCCACCTTGGCGGCACGTCGTACTTCGTGCGCGATCCCAACGAGCATGGGTACGGACCCGAGGGCGGCCCCTATTACAGCCCGATCCACTGGGAGTGCACGTCCAGGCAGGTGCATGCAACGCCGGATACCTGGAGTTGCACCATTGCCTACCAGACGTTCGGCAGCAACAACAGCAACAGCGGCTCCTATGAGTACCGGGGCGTCTACCTGAAGAGGGTCAAGCACAACAGGGACGAGAAGTGCGACATCTTCCAGGATACGGCCGACTATTTCCCCGACCACAACTACAACGAATAGCTGCCGATGTTCCGAGAAGGGGGCGGAACAGGTTTCGCTAGCAGGCGGCGTACCGGCAACGTTCGGAAGCGACGTCCGGTGGAGGGCGCCATGGGCCCCATGAA
>VFQN01008808.1_pt1 | contig 10028 bp, 3 predicted proteins | sample 3512371 | NCBI WGS metagenome assembly VFQN01 (sample SAMN10412370, study PRJNA504923) | tailings metagenome | isolation source: Replicate 2 from Balatoc abandoned mine | place: Philippines: Itogon, Benguet | collected 2017-08-28 | reverse complement strand
CCTGAGAATCGTGGTCCGACACGGTTCGATGGCAGCCGCCTACATAAGAGCGACAGCTGTCGCCCTGACGCCGTGTCCGCGCGGGCTCCTGCCCCGCGATCCATCCCCACCGGCTCCCCCTTTCCCTGCGAAACCCCTGTTATTTCCCTGGGCAGTGCTACCCGATGCCCCTTCAGCTCAGATTCCTCCTCAGCACAGCCCATCCCTCACCGGAACGGCATGGCCGGCGGCGCCATCTGCATCGCGGCCTGCAGGGGCGCCATGAGGCAGGCGATACGCTGGTGCGCCTCGTCCAGGGCGCGCTGGGTGGCCCCCAGGTTGGCCAGCGCCTCCGCCGCCTGCTTCTGCGCCGTGCGGGCCTCCTCCTCGACCACCTGCAGCCGCTGCTGCAGGTGCAGCACCTGGACGCTAGCCCGGGCCTCCTTCCCCGCCATCTCCACCAGCTGCGCCTGCAGCGCTTGGGCCGTAGCGGCCAGGCCGCCCTTCTCCGCCTCCATCTGTCCCCTCTGCGCGAACGCCTCCCCCAGCTGCGCCTGCACATCCCATAGGTGCGCGAAAGTCTGCTGGTGCCACCCCTTCATGACCTTCATATTGGAGCGGTACTGGTTCAGCTTCTCGAGCGTGCGTGGCGAGGTCGTGGTTTGGCCCTCGTAGGTGTTGGTCGCATCCCCCAGGACCCTGCGCGCGCCAGCCCCGGCCGCCGGGCTCCCCAGGTCAGGCCCCCGCTTGCTTCCAGCCCCAGCGAACAGCTCCACCTGAGCCCCATGCCGGGTCACCAGGCCGGGACTGCCCCCGATGCCGCTGCTCGCCACCCCGCGGGGCGGCGGCGTGGCCGCCGCGGCCAGGTACGCCTGTGGCTTGGGCGACATCAGCATGTCGCCCGCCCCCTGGATGCTTCCCCCTGCGGGGCCCGACTGCCCCTGCCGCTGCATTAGCCGGTACGGCGGCAGCGGAGCGCGCTGGATCCCGGCCGGTGACAGCCCGCCTGCTCCCTCGGTGTTGCCGGGAAGCAGCAGGCTTCTCAGGCTGGCGTGGCTCCCCACCCGTTCTAGCGGCAGCCCTCCACTCCCCTGCTCTGCGGACGACTCCGCCCCGGACGCCTCCTCCCCACCCTCGTACCGCACGAAGTTCCCCTCCCCGTCCTGCTCCACCCGCTTTCCAATGGGCGGCGGGGTCGGCGGCTTCCCGAAACCCCCGCCACCTAGCCCCGAGTCCTCGAACTCCATCAGGGGATCAGCGAGGTGGGCAGCATCGGCAAACAGGGCGGTCGCGCCGGCCTCCACGTCTCCCGGCCCCTCATCAAGGCCAGGGGGTGCGTCCGCCGGCGGGTCTTGGCGACGCCCTGCATTCTCCAGCCAGTTGTTCATCGCCTCCGCAAGACCGGCGGGTCTGGGCATGCCCCAACAGGCAGACACCTGAGATGAGGACGTAGGTAGTGGGAGAGGGCCGCGTGAAGGTCAGGCGTCCCGCTGAATGGGCGGTGTGGAAAAGGTGTGTCGCGGTTGTACCGTTGCCCACGAGCACGAGCACGAGCCCAGTTGGTTGAGCCGAGTTGGTGGCTCACAAATTCTGCTGCAATCCTGGCCCTATTTAGCATATTACTGTCAGTCGCTCAGCGGCCTGGCGTATAGCCGCCCGAGAGGCCCGCTGGAATGAGTCGTGGCTCCGAGCTGACGACAGCTTCGCTATCGAGAAGCCCTGAGCGCCTAATGACCGCCTTTACTCACTTGGGCCGCTCCCCTGGTAGAGATAACAGTGTGCTGAATCGGGTCGTCGGGTGCATTGCGACCTTGACCGCTGGTCGACGCCATTCTCCCGACCTTCACTGCCTGGTCGCTGCTGCTGCCTGCTGCTGCTGCAGCAGTGGTGCCGTTATCTTCTTGCCGCAGAGAAATGGCAGGTGGGTCCACACGCGCTCCAAACTGTATACGTGCGTTAGGACTACTGCCAGAGCCTTAGGGTGTTTTCTGGTGACGTGATTGGTGAGGGCAAGCGGAACCAGCGGGCCCGCGTGGGTCGTGGTCAACGGGGCGGTTGCACCCTCGCCTCAACGCCCAACCGCCACTGGGCCGTTGGCTCGTTCAAACTGAGGCCGGCCCCCTCCTTATGGCTGCTAGGCGACAGTTGTCTATTCCACTATTCTTTTCAGGCCAGGCGCAATTGCCTGTCCGCTTGCGGTCGGCCGTCTGGTGACGGTCGGACGCTTGGGCCTCCTAGCTGAAAACTTCAAAAGGGACCTGGTCGCTGCTTTACCCTGATTCCACCTTGTGTAGCCAGAGGTGAATACACCCTAAGCGCGGTCCTTGCGGACCAGCAGTTGCCGTACTGACACGGTGAACTGCGTCCCTACCCCGTCTTCCAACTTGGCCAGGTGTCCGCCCCGGCTGTACGCCACGAAGCGGTATGGGCCCTCCTCTCGTGGCTGCATCTTGGTGCTGGGCTTCACCAGGCGGTACACCAGCTCACCGTGGGACAGCGCCGGGAGGTGAGCGTACCTCGGGTCGTCGTCTGGCACTTCGTCACAGCGCCAGGGAGGCGCTTGCCGCCCCTCCCGCTGTGGGGCCCGCCGGGCCGGCCACTGGGGCCCTGCCCCGCCCTCTTCCCTGCTGCTGCCCGCCAGCTGGTGACGCTCCCGCCCCGCTCCCCGCAGCTGCCTTTGAGCGCCCGGGAGGCGACCGTGGGCTGGCGCCGGCAATGCCCTCCTGCCCTTGGTTGGAGCGCCTGGCTGCTCTTGGGCGGCCTGGTGGGGACTGCGGTGCAGCCAGCACCTGCACCGCCTGTGTCCGTGGTCGGGGAACACCCCTCTCCGCCTCTCCAGCACCGCTGTCGCTCGAGTGGTACGGCCGTGGGCGCGCGGCCGCTACCCCGACCTCGGGCGCTGCCGCGCCCTCCTCCACCTCCGCTTCTGCCGCGGCGTGCCCGGCGTTGCCCTTCCTAGCGCGCGGCCGTGGAGGCGGGCTCACAAAGGTCCGGCGCCGGTGGTCTACTACCTGCTTCTCCTGGGCCTGCGTCAGGTTAGTAACCACCGTCTCCTGCAGGGTGGTCAGCTGCTGCTGCCGCTCCCTCAGCCACGTGTAGTCCATCTCCATGTCCGACAGGTTCTCCTCCTGCTCCACCGCCCGCGGCTCGGGCTCAGGCAGCTGCATGGGGCACAGCAGCTCCCGCCCGTACAGGCACAGCGCCGGGCTGACGCGGGTGCTGTGCTGCGGCTTGCACCGGTAGGCGAACAGCACCTGGGGCACGTACAGGTCCCAGTCCTCCTCCCGCCCTGACTCCTGGCACAGCCGCACCAGGGCTTGCCGCATGTGGGAGATGAACCGCTCGCACAGCCCGTTGGTGGTTGGGGTCCGGGGGGAGCAGCGCCGGTGCACGCAGCGGTTCTGCTTGAGCAACTCGGCAAACTCCGCGTCCCACTCGGTCCCCAGGTCCGACACGCACTGGCGGACGACCCCCACGCGGCTGAAGATCTCCGAATGGAACCAGCGCGCCGTCTCGCTCGCCTCCTTGCTCGGGAGGACACCGGCCTCCGGCCATTTGCTGAAGGCGTCCACCGCGGCGATTAGGTAGCGGCCGCCCCTGGCGCTGCGGGGCATCCGCGTGAGGTCCACGTGGATCCGCGTCCACAGGCCCGTGATTGGTAGGGGCCGGATAGGTAGGTTGCGGAGGAGGGTGTGGTTCTTGACCATGCACTGCTCGCACCCCGCCACGTAAACCCGCACGTCCTTCATCATGCCTGCCCACGTGACGCGGTTCTTGAGGATATCAAAGGTGCCCGACACGCCGGGGTGGGACCCGTCGTGGGCTTGCCGCAGCGCCTCCAGGCGCTCCGGGAGCGTGAGCACCCGCACATCCGCCTTGGGCGCCTTGCTCCTCCTCCACAGCTGCCCGTCCTTGAAGTAGTACCGGCGTGCCTTGCGCTGCACACGCTGACACTCACGGTAGTAGCCCGCCCAGTCGTCCTTGTCAGGCGCCAGGAAGTCGCCCGTCCGCAGGTAGGTCAGGAGGGCCTTGTCCTTCCACACCGGGGTCTCCTCCGTGCCGTACTGAGGTACCCCGTCCACCTCCAGTACACTGTCGGAGGCCGACTCATGGCCATCCTCCTCCTCGCCCTCCTCCTCCTCGTAGTCCTCCTCCTCATCGTCACCCTCGTCCCCATTGCTGCCCTCGCCGTCAGGGGCCTCCGTGACATCTGACGAGTCCTCCACTGGGGCACGGGCCACAGGGGCGCCCGCGCTCGTCGTACCGCCCGGACCCGGCGTTGCCCCTAGGTGAGCGGGGGCAGGGGCTACTGCGGTGATGGTGGGCCCGCTGGTGACCGCAGCCGCGTCGGGGCCACCTCCTGCCGCCGTGTTGACTGCGACCCCCGCTCCCGCAGGCGGAGCCATGGGCGGGGGCGGCAGGACGTGCAGGCCCCAGGACCCCATCCCGAACCCGGCGGCGGCGCTCGGCGGCTGCCCTCCTGGAGTCGGAGGGGGAGCGGACCCGGAAGCAGCGTGCGCGGGGCAGTACCAGTTGCCCTCCGGCACGGTACGTAAGGGCGGGCGCAGGCAGGTGGTGTGGTAGGCCTGGCTGCATCCCGCGTGGTCGCACAGCAACATGTTGAAAGCCGGCCGTGGCTGCCCGCATGCTGCGCACACAACGTCGTCATCGTTCCGCTCGTTGCCCACAAACCCCAGCAGGTTGCGGTTGGGCTGGCGGCGCCGCTGTCTCCGCACCCGGTTTCCTGAAGGCGACCGCAGGGAGTCCCGGATGCTTGGGGCGGGGCGCCCCGGGGAGGACAGCAGAGCGGCACCCAGCGGGGTTTCCGCGATCATGCCGGCGCCACCCGTCGGAGCAGGCGCTGGGCTCGCGAGGCCGGCGTCCACCATCTCGTCTCCCTCGTCCATGGCGTCGGCCATGTAGGCCCACACGCGCATGGGCCTGCGGGGTAGGCAGGTGAGCGCCTCCACCGCCACGGTGTCCTCCTTCCCCTGCACCAGAGCAGGGGCTGCTCCCTCCTCATCCTCCGGGTCCTCGTTGATCAGGTGGCCCAGGCGGCTCAGCCCGTCCACGTGGCCCATCTTGCGGCCCGCCCTGTGCACGATGCTGAAGTCGTAGCTCGCCAGGCGCAGCGCGTAGCGGGCCAGCTTGCCCGTCAGGTCCTTAGCGCGCATGATGAACGTCAGGGCGCTGTTGTCGGTGTACAGCGTGAAGTGGGTACCCCACAGGTACTCGTGGAAATGCTTGATTCCCCACACGGCTGCGTACGCCTCTCCGTCCGTTGACCCCCAGTTGCACTGGCTCCCGCTGAGGCGCTTGGAGGCGAAGGCCACGGGCCTCTCGAGACCATCGGCGAACACCTGGGAGAGGCAGGCGGCAACCGACGTACGGCAGAAGTCCGTGGCGAGGATGAACTCCCTGTCGAAGTCGGGGCTCTGCAGGATGGGCTCCCGGGTAAGCGCGTCCTTGAGCTTCTCGAACGCCTCCTGCTGCCTTGGGCCCCACACGAAGCCGTCCTTGGTGAGGCACTCGAACAGCGGTCCCGCAATGAGGCTGTAGTTTGGCACGAAGCGCCGGTAGTAGCCCGTCAGGCCGAGGAAGGCCTTGACCTGCCTCACCGTCGGCAGGCGCGGGTAGGCTGCCACGATGTTCAGGTTCTTCGCAGCCGGCTTGATGGTGCCGTCCAGGCCGGAGATCTCGTGGCCCAGGAACTGCACCTGAGGCTTACCGAACTCGCACTTCTTCAACGCAAACCGCAGGTTGGCCAGGCGCACCAGGTCCAGCACGTCGGACAGGTGCTGCACGTGGTCGTCGGGGCTGGGGCTGAAGACGCAGACGTCGTCAATGAACAAGACGGCGCAGCGCTGCAGGTCAGTGCTGGGGTTGGGGCCGTCGGAACCGCGCTTAGGCTCCTTGCCCTTAGCGGGGTTGCCCAGGGCCGCACCACGAGCCAGGACTGGGCGCAGCACCAGGCTCATCAGGCGCTGGAACACAGCGGGGGAGCTGCGGGCACCCATGGGAAGCACGTTGAACTCGTAGAGGCCGGAAGGAGCCTGGAACACCAGCTTGCAGCGGTCTGCCTCCTCCACCTCCACCTGCCAGAAGGCCGCTTTGATGTCCAGGGCGCTGTAGACCCGCTGGCTTCCCAGGGGAGGCGCCAGGGTGTCGATGAGGGTGCCGGCTATGGGCATTGGCCAGCGCTCCGGCACCGTCAGGTCATTCACAGCTCGCAAGTCGATGCAGAAGCGCAGCTCGGGCTTGGACGGCCGGGCGGTCGCAGCCGGGGCCTCCCCCATGGGGTCCTCCGGGCTGAAGCCAAATTGCATGGCGGTTGGGCTGGGGCCCTTGACCCCCTTCGCCACCATGACCACCGGGCTGCTCCAGGCTGAGGTGCTGTGCCGGATCACACCATCAGCTAGCATGCGCGATACCTCCGCCTCCATGGCCTCACGCTCCGCCTTGCTTGCCCGATATGGGTTCTGGCACACGGGGGCAGCGTCCCCCGTGTTGATGGTGGCCCGCACCCAGTTGGTGCAGCCCAGCTCGGCGTTGCTGGTAGCGAACATGTCGTAGTTATCCCGCAACACCTGCCGTATTCTCTCCTGCACGTCTGCTGGCATGTCAGGAGCCACCTTGGTTCCCAGCTGTGAGGCTCTCTCATCCTCCGCGGGTGCTGCGCCCCGCTGCTCCCGGTACCAAGCGCCGTATTCACGTGCTAACTGCAGGTGCTGCGCCGGGGTGAGGGAGAGTACGTGGTCCTTGGAGGGCGGACCGTCCAAAGAGAAGGTAGGTCCCACCGTGGCGCTTGGGGGAACAGGGGCCTCCGCATTTGTGCCTGCCTCTGCTTGCTCGCCCCCGTCTTGCTCGTACAGGTCGTACGAGTCGTACATCCCGTAGAAGCAATAGCCCCCTACGCGCCCAGGCGCCTTGCCGCCCCCATCCTCCTCGGTGGGGTCCATACCCCACACACCTGCTGCCTCGTCACCCAGGTCCACGGAGCTGTAGCCCCCCAGAGACCCTGACTGCCCCCCTTGGCTTCCCCGCAGGTCCCACCCGCTGTCGTCGTCCAGCAGAGCAGGAGGTTCGTCTGCGGGGTCCAGCTCGCGTTCCCAGACGCGGGGAGTGCTGTTGGCCGACGCTGTGGCGGCCAGGAAAGCACAGAGTTGGCCGTCCTGGCTGCCGGGCATGGACGAGACGCCCCCGACCTCGCCGGGCATCCTCTCCGCACACCAGAGGCCGCTGGCGTCAGCGGAGTCGTCCTCCCTGCGCCCATGCAGGCCGTCGCCCCGACAGGAGTGGCGCACGCGCTTGGCCTTAGGTGGGGCCAGGGTCTCGTCCACCTCTGCCGTTATGGTGTCATATCCGAAGTCCCGTGGTGGGTGACGGTGCTGAACAGTCAGGAAAGGGGACGGCGGAGGCTGTGTAGCCTTCCATCCTTCCTTATGCGGGGCCTGGGGCTCGTAGCCGGGATAGAAGAGGGGTGGTGGCGGGGCCGGGCTGACGCAGGGTGTCAGCATGGCGGTGTGCACCGCTTCACGCGCGTCCTCGGCCGTCTGGGGCGTGGAGTCCAGGACCATGGGGCCCATGGTACTGTCGACCGTGGGGGGCGCTGACCAGCACCCTCGTGCCGCACCCGGAGCGTCGCCGTCGCTGTTTGTGTTGGAGAGGGTCATGGTGCTAGGGGTGTTGATGCCTGCGGCTATCGGGGACCAGGGCGGCTCCTCCTCGAAGGACCACCTTGGCTCCCCACACGCGCTCATGGGGCTCATGGGGCCCAGAGAGTAGTTGTAACATGTCTCTCCCTCGCCTGCCGCCGTGTTGCTTACACACAGGGTCAGCGCCGTCACCGGGCTGCTCAGGGAGGGCAGGGGCGACCGTGCGAATGCCTGCCGCAGCTGCTCCTCGGTGGGGTCCTCAGGTGGCGTGGCCTCCGGCTCCCCGCCTTCGTCCGATCCCACTTCGCCCGCCTCCGCCCGTAGGGGCGACTGGGCGAACACCGGAGGCTGCTGCTCCTCGGTGTGCTCCTCCGGCGGCGTAGCCTCCGACTCCACGTCCTCGTCCGAAGACACCTCGTCCACCGCCGTCAGCAGGGGGAGGAACAAAGGGTCGCCTTGGCTCTCGGGCACCACCCGCACAGCCTCTGAGGTGAGAGGTGGTGGGGGTGTGGGGCCGTTGGTGGTTGTTGGAGGCCCATCCGGGTCCGGACTCGGAGAGGGTGGTGGGGAGTTCTGAACGTCCACCATGTAGGCCTTGGAGGGCTGCCCCGCCGGGGTGGCCTTGACCGCTGGTGTGGGCTGGGATCGCACAAACGCGATGGGCAGCACACTGCGGGTGCCGGAGTCGTTTGTATACTCTAGCTGCGAGGTGCTGTACTTCAGGTCCGCGTGGATGCGCCCCATGAAGTCGTTGCCTAGCAGGATGTCGTACGCCTCCGCGAGGTTGACCACCCCGTTGACCCGCACCTCCCTGTCCCCGAGCGACAGGGTCAAGCCGCGCGCGCGGCCGCACGCCGGAGCGGCGTAGTCGTCGGCGTTGATCACCTCCACCTCCGTGGCCTCGATGATGGATGTGAGCCCCAGGTGCGTGAGAGTCTTGAGGGGAACGATGGTGTGGGATGCGCCCGAATCAAGGACGGCCCGCAGCGGCTGTACGACACTGTTGCCGTCCCGGACTCCCACATCCGCCTTGCACACCTGCCACCTTGCCTCCACCTGGCCCGGTTCGTTGCTTGGGGTGGAAGCCTGGTGGGCATGGGCCACCGGCTCCGCTGCCCCTCTTGCGTGCTGCCGGGCGATGCCCATCATCTTGCCTCCCACCTTGGTGTAGATCGACGCTGCGTTGCACTTGAGTGCCGTCCCCAGCGTAAGGGAGTAGCGGTTGATCTTGCTTACTATGTCGTCTGCGATGCGTCTCTCCTCCACCGCTGGGTCGCCGGGCACATGGTCCGCCCGTGGGGGCATGCGGCCCACCACATTGACCCGCCCTGCCTCTGCCGCCGTGTTGCCTGCCGCAGGTGCTGCCGCTGGGGCACGCGGTGCGGCCACCGGGGTCAGCGCGGCCGGAGCAGCCGCGGTGGCCGGACGCCCGTACCGAGGGGCTCCCGCGGACGGGGGACGGCCTGCTGGCCGCGGGCTGGCCTGGGAGTTTGCAGGCGTGGGCGCGGTCAGGGGGACGGCGGCCGCGGCGCGCACCGCAGGGCCAGCAGTTTGAGGTGCCGGGGGAGGGCCAGGTGCAGGGGCAGCAGGCCGTGGCCGAGGGAGTTGGGGTGCGCGCCCCGCACTGAAACGCCTGGGCTTAGGGCGCCTGCGGTCCAGCTCCATGGGGTCGTGGCCTCGCACGGGTACCGGCACGCGTTTGCGGGGGAGGGTGACAGGGTCAAAGTCGCCGATACGCTTCATGTTGACCTCGTAGGAGTTAGCGTGCACCAGGTCCGGGTGCCGTGGGGATAGCTCCTCGTAGTCGTCGTCACTGGTGGCCTCCTCGTCCTCCGTGTATGGGTAGGGGTCTTCGTCCTCCCAGTGCACGTGGCATAGGTTGGCAGCGGCCCGGGGCCGTGCCCGGTCGCCAGACAGGTTCAGGCGGCTCAGCTGGTCTTGCACGTTGGCAATATCGCTAGGCCGAGCGGAACCCGGAGGGGCTGGCCGCCGTTGCCCCTCGTAGCGTGGCGGGGCGTTGTTGCGAGGGCCGGGGGAGGGGTTCGTGCGCTCGGAGGAGGTGTGGGGGTAGCGGTTGTAGCCGCGGTCGTTGGATGGTTGGCGCCCAGGGCTGTACGAGGCCCTTGCATCGAACCGTACCCGCGGCTCCTCCCTGTCGTCGTCCTCGTCACGCTCGCTGATGCGGTCGCCTCCCTCGCTGACGTAGATAGCGTCACGGATGGCGTAGGTCAGGTTGCGTGGCTTCATGAGGTACACCATCTTGTAAACCCCCGTAAGCTGGCTGGGTGTGGTGTGAAGGCTCATCGGTATGCCAGGTGGATGGGGCTGCCCTTCGCACAAGGCGAAGAACCATGTTGGCTAGCACATACAGATGTCGTTATGCGGCGGGGCTTG
>VFQN01008806.1_pt1 | contig 10029 bp, 15 predicted proteins | sample 3512371 | NCBI WGS metagenome assembly VFQN01 (sample SAMN10412370, study PRJNA504923) | tailings metagenome | isolation source: Replicate 2 from Balatoc abandoned mine | place: Philippines: Itogon, Benguet | collected 2017-08-28 | reverse complement strand
GGAGGCCGTGGTGGCGTGGCTTAAGGAGAGGGCGGAGCGGCTGGACAGGGAGGACGGGCTGGCTCCCTAGCGCCACGTGGCGGTGCGGCGGTTTATGAGGGTGTGTCGGTTAGTTGTGCGTTGTTGGTTGGTCGGCTGGCTGGTTGCGGAGTGTGCCGCACGGACAGGTGGAAATGGGACGGCTGGAAGGGAGCATGGCGTGCCCCGCCGCCGCCAACGGGTCCACCGCGGCCCCCAAGGCCACCACCTACGCGCTGACGCCGTACATGCCCCTGCTGTACGACGCGCTTGCTTGTGCCGTACAAGCTGAAGCTGTCGTACACCTAAGTGCGTCGCCGCGCCCCAGCCGCATCGTGCCGCCATTGAGCGGCCGCCGTGCCAAGGAAAACTACCTGGTAGTGAGAGAAGAGAACCAGTAATGCGCCGGAACGGCGTGAGTACCGGTAGTTACAAGCTTACCACCGCATGGGTGCTTAGCAGTTTGATGATCTGCCGTGGCGGCAAAGCTGCGGCGGCGCAGTAGCTCTGAAGTTGGACCCACATCGCTGTGTGGCAACAGCGCGGGATGTAGCACGGGATGGGTGTTGGCGCATTACCGGTACGTAATTCTTGCATGCACCGTAGATGTGCATTGTTCGGCATCGCGTCTGCGGTGGTCACGTGACTGCGGGCTGCTGCACTGGACCACGTATGATACGGCTTACTTTGTGCAGGCCGCTGTGGCCATCCTGGCGTGGTGTGACCTGCCACTTCTGGACGCACTATTGATGGACGTTGGGAGAGGGCCAGGGTCCAGTGAGACGGCACCTCGCGTGTACAGGCCCTCCATCAGAAGGGAGCTTCTGCCCTCCATGCTGTTAACTCACCTTGACCCATTTGTCCCTATCCACGGCAGCTACTTTAAGGAGGCCAGGCGCGAAGCCCTGAGCGACGCAGCCAGTGCCAAAAGCCGTTGGCCACAGTCAGTTGCCAGCTCAGGTGGTGGTGGCTTGTCACGCAGTAGCACGCCGGAAACGCTACGCTGAAGGACATAAGGAGTCTGCTCTCCCCTGAAAGTCAGCAGTGTAGCAGCGTGCCAGCACTTGGGTTTTTATATCGTGGGTCTCTCAAGGACAGCACAGTGCAAACCAAGCCCAGGCCCTGAGCTGGATAGGCATGAATCCTTGCACTTCCACGCCCAACACGGCTTGCACACGGCGGCGCCTGCCCGGGCCCAGAGTGCCCCAATGCTAACTGTCACCCCTTTCGTTCAATAGTGTATTGCCGTTGCAAGATTAAACATCCAGAACATCTAGCAGTTGTCTGTATTCCTCTAACCCTGCTTCGAGGGAATGCAGGGGTTGGGCCCGCCCGCGCGCAGCTCGGCAGAAGCGGTGCCGCGCCCCGCAAGTGGGGAAGTATAAGTGAGATTATCCAAGTCAGCTCCGCGTGTTCACTCCCGAGTCGCGTGATCAGGCATGTTCCGCTTGGCGGTGGCGTTAAAGGAGTCCTGTCGGAGGAAGCGGCAAGTTCTCAGGCCACATGGTGAGCAGAGCTCACGCTCCTAGCAACAGGTGACCTCATTTGGATGATCACAACGCTTTGACAATGCACTGGCTTTGTTTCAGTATGGAGTTGGAGTACTGGTCTCCCGTCGACTAGGGCTTTGTTCCGACATGAGCTCCCCTCTTTCCTTGTTTGCCCAGCAGCGGCACGCACCCGCACGTCGAAAATGCTCCTAAAGAATACCGTATCTGATATTGAAGAATGCACTCGCACCTTAATCCCGCGCTGCAGGCTGCCAACGCCAAGCCTGCTGCCGCTTTCCGCGGGAGCGCTGCAGCTGCCGCTCACAACCTTTAGCACAAGGTGGAGGCGTACGCGCACATCGGGTACTCCGCGACACAGCGCGCCTTCCGCGCCGGCTGCGGCCGCAGCAGGCAGTCACCAGGGTCCTCCGCGGGCCGGCTGGGGGTGAGCACCGGCACGTGGAGCACCTCTGCTGTTGACTTCAACACGCGCTACATCCCCAGCAAACAGGGGAACATGGTGCGTTCCCCTGGAGTTGCCAAAGGCATCCCTTTGTTAGCACCACAACAGATGTGGGAGGGCTGTAGACACTGCGTAGTGAGGCAGTTCGAATGGTATGTGGATGGGGCGCAGTAGCCTTGCAGGTATAACGGTATCCCTAAGGGCGCATCCACTCAAACGTACCCAGTCAGCGTAGCCTACTCAATTGCTGACCTTCTTGGCCCCACCTCCTGTCCTAGCATTCCCTTCCAGCAGCCCCCTCCGTTTCCCCCATCCCTACCCTTCCATGTTCCACCCCACAAGCGTAGCATTTCCCGCCTCCCATACCCTCAGCACTCCACTCCCCACAACGCCGACCCTTGTCCCCACCCTGCCCCTTCCCCCCGTGCCCGACCCCGCGTGGGTCCCCCAGGCGGACCCACGCTGCTCGGCCTGCTGTACATTGCGATGGCCGAGTGAGTGGGCCTCCGTACAGCCGCCGTCTCGCTGGCGTCGCACTTCCTGATCAAGCCCCTGGGCCTGCCCGGCGACGTGTACATCGGTCCGTACAACGGCGGGAGGCTGTAGGACACCCAGGCAGTCGGGCGGCTCATCCACCGCCATTCGCACCTGCCGCCGCTGGATCAGGCCGCAGCCGCCGAGGCGTTACGCTCCGCCGTAACGCCCACAGCCGACGGGGACCGCAAACCGCGGCGCGCCGCCGGCACCGCCTCCGCCAGCTCGACTCAGCCCGTACCGGGGTCCTTCGGGTACGGCAATTACGGCGGTGACCCAGCGTACGACGACGAGTACGACGGTGGGGACGAGGGCGCCGATGTTTGTGCCGGTGGCGGCGGGTTCCGAAGCGGGGGCTGACCTGTGGTTCTCGCGGTACCTGCAGCCCGTGGGCAAGCGGGAGGGGCTGCTGCGCCTGCTGCGCAACCTGCGGAGGGTCTACTGGTTGGCACTGGTGGGGCGCAAGGTGAGGGCACGTGTTGCTGACCACGGTCCATGGGCCCTGCTGGCTGTGGGAGCAGTTACGTCACATGTTGATACGGCTGTAAGGCTGCGGGAGGTGCACTGGCTGGAGCTGGTGGGGCGCAAGATGAGCGAAATGGTTTACAAGGGTCCGGAATGGACAAGGTTTGGTTGCGAGGGCAGGGGGCATGGATGTGCGTGGCCTTCCGGCTATCCTGAGGCCGCAAACAGCTGGCTCGACCACTATATGATGGTGCGCACCGCCGCAGCGGTGCACATCCAGGCTCGTGCACCTCCGCAATGCACCGCATGGCCGTTCGCGCCGCGCCCCCGACGGCTCTCGGGCCTAACATCCTGGTGGGTTAACAAACCGCAGCATCGATACTGCGTCCCCAACCCAGTCTCACATCTGGCCCAAACCCCAGCCCTCCTCACGCAGAACCCCGTGTCCGCGGAGGCGCACGCCACGTGGCAGGCACAGCAGGCGCTGGGCGTGCTGTGCCTGCTGCGACTCGCCTGGCCCAGCCTCAGCACGAGGGGCACGTGGTGGCGGAGGCGGCGTGCCTGGCGGCGGTGGAGGGGCGGCAGGAGGTGGGCGGGAGCTGCTGAGGAGCTTCCTGACCGCGTACCCGGAGGCCCTCGGGGCGGCCATGGTGCGTCAGGCGTCAGGGGTTGTTAAGGGGCTTGCCGTGGTCATTCATTATGCACCTGGTCGCTATCGCCGCGCGTATCATGATCGTAATAGCGGGAATTAACGTGCAACTACTCTGCGCACCAATGTCGAGGTGGGCAAGCTGCTGCGGGGCTTCCTGGCCGCATGCCCGGAGGCCCTCGGGGGTCGCCGTGGTGGGTCAGGGTGTGTTGGGAGGGCAAAGAACACGGAAGTGTGTGCGACGGCCCGTGTACGACATGCTGCCGCCCAACCCCCGGTGATAGCGCACATTGCACACAACCTTGTCAGACAGGCTGACTAGGTGACTACCCTAGCTCCCAGCTACCGTTCCCTGGCCCTTATCCACCCCGGTGTGGTACCTCCGGCCTCAAAGCCCATGCTGTTAGCCCTGCACCTGTCTGTACCCTGCTGACCATTTGCTCGGCTGCAAATCTTCCGTACGTGCGTGTCGTACATGCCTGCCGTACAGGTGCATGCGGCTGGCGGGCGTCCACTTGCCGTCCTCACCGCCCTCCTCCTTGCCGTCTCCCTTGCCGTCCCCTGAGGCCTGCTGGTTATCCAGCATTGCGCTGATCGGATAGCTGTAGTCCCACAGCCGGCCGTACATACGGGAGTAGTACGATGGGTCGGTGAAGATGGAGTTGTGGTCGCGGCCGTTGAAGCCTGCGACCCCAACTCCCCCTTCACCGACCCGTCGTACTACTCCAGTTTGTACGGCCGGCTGCGGGACGACGGCTATTCAATCAGCGAAATGCATCCTGGATAACCAGCAGCCTCGGGGGACGGCAGTGGAGACGGCAAGGAGGAGGGCGGCGAGGATGGTAAGGGAAGGGGAAGGGGGGAGGCAAGGGTAGGGATGGGAGGAAGGAGGCGTGATGAGGGGCTGGCATCGTGGTGAGGAGGCGGAGGCCGCTGGCGGCGTGAGGGCTGCTGTGGGGAGGACGGAGGGTTGGGAGGGGCTGACGCATGAGGCGTGAGAGGCTGGCGCCGTGGCGGGGAGGCGCTGGCGGCGCGAGGACTATGGACGGTAGGAAAAGGCGTTGAGCAGTTGAGAGCCGAAGGCAAAGACTGATGGAGGCTGCGGAGGCGGGAACACAGGAGGAGTAGGCCTTATGGAGAAGGGGTAGAAGTGCCCGATGCGGAGAATGTCCGCTGATGTATGATCCTGCATGACGTGGCAGCGAAGTGAGGTGGTACTGCATCCTTGGATTTAGACGGACTGGTTGAATAATAATGCATCCTTGTTTCCAGCTGTGACTGGGTCGTGAGATTGGCCACGCACCACAGCGCGCCTCCTGGCATGTACCGTATGTGCTTTTGTGCCATGGCATCTGTGCACTTGCAGCATGAAGCTTGGCCCGTAGTTGCCTGCATGCCCGTCAGGCGGCAGCGTGTCCAGTATTTTGCGTTACAGTTTGGTGATTTTGTGCCCCGCTTGCAGTTTGGTGATAACTGCAAGCGGGGCACAAAATGGTCTTTTTATAGGACCTGTCTCGCAGTTAAGCAACTGTGACGGTTAAGCCGTAAGGCAGTTGATGGCCGTGCTGGCTGGGCTTCCGCTGCATGCATGCCTTTTCCTTCTTGGGCAGTGGCACATGCGGCCTGCTGCTTGCTAGTTACTGCCTTCACATAGTCCCGTTCGCGTTGCAAGCCTGTGTGCCGGGTCCAAAATATCTAGTAAACTTGGTAGCCATTTTGCTTGTTGCTCGTGCGTGCTGCGGGCAATGAGCGTTTCGGTCTTTCGGATTGTCAAACTTTGGCGGTCAACACCTCCGTCCCTGTCATTGGGTGATGGGGGTGCAATCAGACGGCGTTGTGCGGTAGGGCGAAACATGCAGAGTGCAGTTGACAGCAGGCTGAGCAGCTACGATTAGGCTGCCGTGGAAGGGGATTCAGGGGCGCTTGTGGGAGGTGTTGCCGCCCTCGCGCCGCCCGCAGTAGTCTTTGCCGTACGTACGTAGGAGTTGAACAAAGACGGCTTGATGGAGGCGGGATGGAGGAGGATGACAATTTGGCGTCCCTACCCGGGGTCGTGCGTCCGTGGAGTGCATGCATGCGGGCATCCGTAGCGCATGGGGCACAGCAATTGCTGTGTCCCCTGAGGACCGGCGCAGGGATTTCGGCTGCCATGTGGATAATGCCTGGTAACGCATAGGCGGCTATGTGGCCCACGTTGCATTGTACGACGTGGTTGCGGCGCACACTTTGCAGTGCGCTGTTGCACATGTTGGAGAGGACTCAAGTGCAGTATGCGACTGGGCATGGTGGTTGCCGGCAATGCTGTGGGGGTGTAGCTCAGCCCTCAGCGTGGGTTGTGCCGCCGGGAGGCATGATAGCACGAGGTGCTCTAGTTGGTCCCAGCAGGTCCTAGCGACAAAAGAGTACCGGTATCGCGTTCAATTGCTTTTGGGTGTTGCATGCACACATTGGCTATGACGACTCAGTCAGCACGCCCCTAGCATGACGGGTACACCTGCTGACAGGCAGGTTTGTATACTGCTGTGTGGTCGTACGTGGGAGTGGGGTCTGCGAAACCCGCTGAGCCTTTGCTGCACGGCGCAGTCGTGTTTACACTCGCCCTCAACACCACGCTTGTAAGGTCGAGCAGCACCTCTTTCTCTGGCGGCAACATCCTTGTGCACAAGTTGTGGGCCTGTAAGATAGCCTGTCTTCGACGTGGTACGTCATCGCCTGTGAAAGCAAGATGCCTTAGGCAAGCACACGTGGCAGAACCTTGCAGGGCGCACTGCCAGAGTGAGCAGGAGGTACACGCACCATGTGCACTCACGCTCTGGCCTGGGCAGGGTCAAACACACCTTTATGGTACCAGGTGAGTTACAAAGCCAGCTTGTTTCCGCTGGTTCCAAGCTCTGGCTCCTGAAAGGCAATGCTCAGCGCGTGTGGGTACCCAATAAGGTCCGAAAGACCGGCCACCTGCTACCCACACTCAGGTGCCACAAATAGTACAACGTGCCCAATCGGCATATGAATGCAAAACACAGTAGTGCACATCATCAATAAAAGCCTCCCTGGGCCTTGCATGAATGCTGATGATGGTGTTCAGCCACAATTTACGTGGTAGGCCTGCTGACCGATGCCATCCTGCATGGTAGTAAACTCCCCATTACGCTCCAGTCAAGCCAATTACATGCATAGACACACCACATGGGCCCCAAGGTAGCCAAGGCGCCCGACAGCTGCCGCAAGGGCACTCCACCACCTTGGGGACAGGCAGGCAGGTGTGCAACACCTCTGCCACATGTTGCTTGCATCGCCCCCCAGTCCAGTTAGCAGGGTGGTGTTTAGAAACACCGGTTATTTTTACTATGATGCCCAGCTGGTCACCGCTACGCTTAGGTAGAGGTGAACTTGGTGACGGCCTTGGTGCCCTCAGACACCGCGTGCTTGGCCAGCTCGCCGGGCAGCACCAGGCGCACGCTGGTCTGAATCTCGCGGCTGGTCAGCGTGGGCTTCTTGTTGTACTGGGCCAGGCGCACAGCCTCGTTGGCCATCTTGTCGAAGATGTCGTTGATGAACGAGTTCATGATGGACATGGCCTTGGAGGAGATACCGGTATCGGGGTGCACCTGGGAGGGGAGAGTGGGAGCCAGGGTATTTGCGAGTTAGTCAACCGTGCGTTAATATCGGCCGGATTACCAGGACATGGTATCACAAGTTAAGGCTTGAAGTCATAGACTCCTGGCTTTCAGGCGGCTGCACGGTCAACGTTGGCAACGTCGCGAATGCTCACCTGCTTCAGCACCTTGTAGATGTAGACCTTGTAGGTCTCAGCCTTAGCCAGCTTCTTCTGTGGGCCAGAAGCAAAGATACAGGAAGACAATGCTGCTGGTAAGCGGTGGAGTTCCAGAGTTTGAAAAGCATCGGCATCGCGAGGTCGCGGCTGAGGCCAGCAACCGCTGAGAGCTATGGTGCCGAGTCATCTATTGCGAGGTAGCTGCTGACCTTCTTCTTGGCGCTCTCCGCGGTCTTAGCGGGAGTCTTCTTGGCGGGAGCCTTCTCAGCTGCCTTGGGGGCCATCTTTCAGAGGAGTTGAGCTTTGAGCTTAAGAAACAGAAGTAGAGAGTAGATAGTTGTGGTGACCTACTGGGCGATGGCACAGTATTTCAGCACCAAAGAGAAAAGTCCCGGTGACACCGCGGCCGTACTCGTGTACGGGGTCCATTGTCCCGCTGAGCCTGGCTCTCGTCCATCGCGCGGTGCCTGCGCAAGTCGCACAGCGTAAAGACATTGCGACATGCATGCGAACAATTGGATGTGCCTCTGTAAGCTCGCCCAACTGTCTTGTCGGCTCACTGTCGCGGTCAAAGCCGGACGTGCGATGGGCTATTTTCCCGCTTCTGGTGGCGCCTCTGCGGCTTACTGGCAGCAGAGCAGTCAACCACTGTTGCCGCTACAAGGGCGCAACCAACAGTTTCTGCGCCATAGCTGGTCACAGCAGTGGAAAGGCATGGATGCCACGCAGGGAGGGCGTGACGCAGTGTTGGTTGTTCTGGGCAACAACATCTTCCAGGCAACAGCACCTTCTCATCTTGTGTCTTGTGCTTTCTCTCTGAACTTCAAGACGTGCAGACCGTGTTGACGCTGGTTGGGCATGAGTCAGGGTATGAGTAATGTGGTCCCGTAGTGGGATGTCGTTGTGAGCCATCCGACCCAGGTTAGGTTACACGCCGTGCCGTAGAAGCTTCACTTCCACTCACAATAGACCTCGGCATACATGTTGGTTAGCAAGAGATAGTCCCTCCCGGGGCTCAGAGCACAAGCTTGTTGTGAGCGATCCTGCAGTGCGTGTACTTGAGCCAGACCGCACTCGTCGTCGCTAGCGGCAGCAGTACCCACGTGGAAACTAATGGAAATTACAACAGACGCTGGCTACGTGTCCGCATATTGGGCAAGTGAATGTCTCGCCTTTCTTCACGTGGGGAAATGAGCCGTGCCTTGACGGCCACACCCACAAAGCCGCACAGTCCCAGCTGGTCCCACACACTCCCCTGCCAACGCCTAGAAAGCTTATCAGACCATCCACTTGCCCCCACTGTAACTTCGGTGCACCGACCACCCATGCCACAACACCTACTTCATCCACAGATACATATGCCGCACAACGCACTCAACCTGACTCGACCGGCCAGAAGCGTTACAGCAGGGCATACCAGGCCATTTTGTAGCACATCGCAGCACCCGCAGCTGCCCAGACGCGTGGCACCTTTTTGAGCTGGAGCCTTGCTCCTACCTGCTCCTACGCACCGACTCGCGAGCTCAGCATGATTAGCACAAGCATCATCACTCGGCGCCGCTCAACGCGCCTGCGTACAATATAGGAATGTGCCTAAGGGATACCTGCTGCCGGCAGCCGCTGTATGGCGCAGTATCCACATGTGCAACCTCCGAATCCAGGCCGGTCCCAGGCCACGTACAAGGGTGTCAAGGGGTGTCAAAGTGAAGCCGCGGGCAGCTGCTGCGTGGCGCAGTGGATGTTGCCCCCTCCCTGCAGCAGCTCCCCGCTCAGCACGCCCACCACCTGCCGGCCGGGGTAGGCGCGGCCGAGTGCCTCCAAGGCAGCCTCATCGGTGCGGGCCTGGGAGGGGAGGGAAGGGCATGTCTAGGCTGTGGAGAGGTTGGCACACGCTCAAGAAGCACACAATTGCCACTCCATTGGGTCCCCAGGGGCGTCTTCCTCACTCCTGCCCACCCATTTACGTACAAGGAGACGGGAAGGGACAGGCCCTCTGGGAACCAAGGCCCAAACAACACAGGCAAGCAGCAGCACCACCATCCAGGTCCACGGTGCAATGCACGTTGCGTGGTTCGATGCTTAGCAAGTCAGTATGACGTCTGTGGGGTTGGGTCCCTTATGCTGCTTCTGCGCTTCGTGCGTGCGACTGCCTCCCGGCAGGTAGTTTTGTGTGTGTATACAGCAGTAGGATGCGGTGCCGTGGTTTCATGCAGGTTTCATGTTTGTGGTGCAGGCAGCAGCCCTTCCTCGCGCTCCTTCGCTTCCACAGCGTGCACCTGTTGTAAGCATACCGGTACAAGCTGCGCTCGCTGCAGGCTGTCTCGGCATAGGTGCCTGGAACAGCACAACCGGGTGAACGTCTAGCGCACCACACTGTGGGAAAGAACTCGGTCATACTTATGTCATAACGACGTCATATGCAAGTTATATCAGGGTGCGGATATAACCGGCCCAAAGCGGTCATACTCGTGGACGGCTAACCTTTTTGGTATGACCATGGTCATATCAGCTATGACCTGTGTCAATACAACAGAAAATATGACCTGCCCCGTGCGTAGGTCATACCAGGTATGACCTGCGCCATTACGACAGGAAATATGACCTGCTCCGTGGGTCATACCAGCTATGACCTGCA